>Ga0209188_1000522_pt1 | contig 36806 bp, 36 predicted proteins | sample C_130625_EF_Meta_FD_187307 | JGI IMG/M metagenome (GOLD analysis project Ga0209188, IMG submission 187307) | Freshwater microbial communities from Lake Croche, Canada to study carbon cycling - C_130625_EF_MetaG (SPAdes) (version 2) | ecosystem: Environmental > Aquatic > Freshwater > Lake...
GTTGAGATATTCGGTAGTTTTCCCATCGATGTGAAATATTCTCTGACAACCATATTTTGATGATCTCTTGGTTCAGTGTAGTAAATGCTCCAGGCGATGGATTCAGCGCTCTTATTTGCCGATCAACTTGATTAGCCTCCTGATTCCAATCAATCTTTGCCTCTTCTTTTCTAATTTTTTCTGCGTAGGTTATGCCTGATTGGTCTTGCTCTAATAAATCAAATTTTTCTTGCTTTGCTAATCTATCTAAAACCTCAATTAATACGCGTGCACCTTGCGACGCTAAGCGATCATGTAATGTCTCTGTAGTGTCTAAGCTTTGAATCTGCATTGTCTCTTTTGCAATGATTGGGCCGGTATCTAGTCCCTCTGCCATTTTCATAATACATGTGCCAGTTTGTTCATCCCCCGCCCAAATCGCACGGTGAATAGGGGCTGCCCCGCGCCAACGCGGCAATAAAGAGGCGTGTACATTAATACAACCTAACTCATTTTTTTCCTCTACTAGACTCAATAACCACTTTGGCAATATAAGTCCATATGCAGCAACAATCATGACATCGAAGTCTAAACTCTCAATTTGAGTTTTAGCGTTTAGCGCCTCTGTTCCAAATGCCCCGTCTAATTTGAGCGATGTGGGTTGTAGGATTGGTATATCCATCATTAATGCTTTTTGTTTTACTAGGCTTGGCAACACTTTTAATCCCCGCCCAGATGCCCGATCAGGTTGCGTCATCACCGCAACTACTTGATGTTTTGATTTTTCTAAAGCATCTAAAATTATTGCAGCAAACTCTGGCGTACCGGCAAAAATAATCTTTAACTTTTTCATGATGGGTTATAAGGCAAGATCGCCCATTGTATTTGTAAAGGCGGGGCATTTTTATTCTTAGTCCATGGAATAGACTCTATCCCCTTTACGGTGGCTTTATCAAACATTTGTTGAACTTCTTTACTTGGAAAGTGGCCCAAGTGTCTATTTTTATCGGTGGATTTTGGTCCTTGATCAATTAAGACTAACGCGACTTGTTGCTTATCTTTTTCAGTCATCCAAGGTGACATTAAATCATTCGCATTTATCCAAGGCTTCATCTCTTTTCCTTGATGAATCGGATCATGAATAATCATGTGCCCAATAATCCAAGTATCTCCAACGACTAATCCAATTGGTTTACGATTGGTCAGTTCTGGGTGCTCGAGCCAACGCTGTTGAATCACATTTGCCATTTCTTGACTTGGGAAATTAGCTCTTCCTTGCTTTCCAATATAGCTTGCTCCTGGTCCAGTCAAAACACCAAATAAACATGCAAAGATGATATGACCCACAAGAACTACACGAGTCAAACGTTGAATATCTAAAATATCATTTGCAAATATCCAAGCAACAAATCCAATCGCAATAAAGAAAGTAACCGCCCACTTTGCCTCTATATTTTGATCGAATAATATGCCAATGCTGATTGCAGTTAAGCAAGGGCCTATCCCTATAAATATTAGAAATAATTGGTCTGCGCGTAGAATTTGAGACCACCAAGATGGGTTTGATGCTTGAGCATTGGATTGTTTACAAAGGTAATAGACATATCCGAATACGATGAAACATGGAATAAGTCGATAAACTTGAGTAAGTAAAAAATCCATGAAAAGGTTAATGACCCGATCCCACAAAGAGGCTGAAACGCTCATCAATTGAGATGCGTAATAGATTGGGCCTTGTCCTAGCAAACTTTGTTGATACAACCAATTTAAATGTGGTGCAGCGATACAAACAAAGCCTAAAAGGGCAATTAAAACCCCAATCCAAGCTTTTTGCCACCGCCACCGACCCGCTAAAAAGAAATGCACTAATAAAACAGTGATTTGAATTACCACACTATATTTAGAAATAATCGCCAGGCCCATCATTAAGCCCAAAAATGCCCACCATACATAGTAAGTATTTTGAAAACTATTATTTCGCTCTTGCTCCCATGCTCTGTAATAAAAATAGTACATCGCGGCAATTGACCATAATTGCATAGCATTGTGGTTATAGTCTCCACCCCGAATGGTGTAATAAATGAGTGGTGAGGTGGCCAAAACGGCCAAAATCCCACAATCCTGGGGCCTAGTAAGCTTTGCTTGCTTGGCAATACGCACATATAACTGATAAGAAATCCACTGAGCTGATGCTACACAAATCAAGCCCAGTGCATAGGGCAACCAAACGACCTTGCCAAAAATCATGGTCAAAGGATATAACACCCAAGATGGCAGAGGGGGGTGTTTTTGATAGCCCATTTCGAAACTATTCGCCCAAACCAACTCTTCCATATTGTCCCATTCAGGAGCTTGACGGAAAATCATAAATGTACAAAACCAAATAATGCCAATCATTAAACAAATTGGGAAAATGGATATTTGCTTAAGTTGAAGACGATGATAAAGATGTGATATCAAAAAGTTTGTTCTTTAATTAAGTATGATTTGTTCTCTGATTATAAAATTACAGTTAAACTTTAGGTATGTCTACTCTTGTAAATCGACCGAACAATTTCAGTTTATCTATTGTTGTTCCTGCTTACAACGAATCTTCGAATTTGACTCAATTTGTTGAGGCTTTGAAATCAGCACTAGTCGCTATTACACCACGATATGAAATATTAATCATTAATGATGGTAGTAAAGATAATACCCATGAGATTGCAGATGAATTAGCAAACCAACCAGGTGTTCGATATCTGGAGTTTTCAAGGAATTTCGGTAAAGAGGCTGCGCTTTCCTGTGGGATTGATTACGCTAGAGGTGATGCTGTATTGCTCATCGATGCGGACTTTCAGCACCCTCTATCCAAACTAGAAGAAATGTCTCAATTATGGCTTTCTGGCTATGACATGGTTTATGGCGTCATTATCGATCGGCACAACGAAGCTTTTTTAAAACGTATGGGAACGCGCTTCTTTTATTCCCTGATGAGTGCTGGGGCAGACGTTCCAATTCCAGAAAATGCTGGAGACTTTCGTTGGTTAGACAAAAAGGTTGTTCAAGCGATAAGAGCTTTGCAGGAGCGTAATCGCTTTATGAAAGGACTATATGCTTGGGTTGGATTTAAATCGATTGCAATTCCTTTCGTGCCGGCAGATCGTCTAAGTGGGACTTCTAGCTTTCGCTTAAGAAATCTTATTAAACTGGCTTTATCTGGCCTGACATCTTTTAGCACTTTGCCGCTTCGAGTATGGACCTTTGTTGGGGTCCTGATCTCTCTGGCAGCAATTACATATGGTGTTTATGTAGTTTTTGATACCTTAATTAATGGTAATCCAACGAGTGGTTGGCCAACTATTACAGTTGCTCTTATGTTGTTTTCTGGGGTACAACTTCTCTCTATCGGTATTTTAGGTGAATACATTGGGCGCATTTTTACTGAGGTCAAACAAAGGCCTTTGTATCTCATTGCTAAAGATCATGACAATAGTCAGCTTGATCGATAAATTACCTCAAAGTATTAAATTTGTGATGGTTGGGGGGCTTGCAGCCTGCGTCCATTTTTTAGTTGTCATTCTTTTTGTTGAACTATTCAATTTTAATCCTTTAATTGCAAATATCATTGCATTTTTAGTTGCCTTTTGCGTGAGCTTCAGTGGCCAAAGATTATTTACTTTTGCAAGTAGTAATAAATCAATAAAAGACTCTTTATTACCCTATTTTTTAATTTCTCTGACTAGCTTTATTTGCAATGAGTTATGTTTGAGCTTTGCCATTTATGTGATGAACCTACCCTATCAAATTGCGCTTTTTAGTGTTTTAATTATTGTCGCCATTGGTACTTATTTCAGTAGTAAACGCTGGGCATTTGCTAAATCTTAAAATGAAGATCTCTATCTGCGCCGATGATATTGGACAAGATCCTGCTATAGCTCAGGGGTGTTTACGTTTATTTGAATTAAAGCGGATAAACCAAATCAGTGTTTTATCTCAAGCACCTTATGTTGAACAAGACGCTCAGTCTATTACCGTAGCAAGACGTCAGGGACTTCAAGTGGGCTTGCACTTTAATCTCACTCTGCCATTTGCTCATACATTGTTTCACATGCCTTTAAATCAATTAATTGCTATGAGTCAACTTAGGTTATTGCCTGTTGAAAAAATTCGGCAATCTTTCGATTCACAAATAAAAACCTTTGAAGACATTTTTCAATTTAAACCGGACTTTATAGATGGTCATCAGCATGTTCATCAATTTCCTCAAATAAGAGATGTATTGATTCACCAAGTAATACATCACTACTTGGGAGTTCTTCCCTGGATAAGATCTACAGTATTACCAACTAAAACAAATCAATTACCTGAAGCATTTAAATGTTATTTACTAAATGTTCTAGGTGGGTCTACTTTTTTACATCTTTTAAAACAAAATAACATTTCTTGTAATAACGGTTTTTTAGGTGTTTATGGCTTTAATGCTTTAAATATTGATTCCTATGGAGACCTCATGCGGCAATGGTTATCCATAGCCCAAGAGGGCACTCTTTTGATGTGTCACCCAGCAATCCGAAAGGTTGATAACGATGCAATTGGTAATCAACGACCAATTGAGTTTAGATATCTTGAGTCTAATCAATTTTTAGATGATTTAAATCTGACTGGATGCCAGATTTTTTAAATTAGAAAAAGCTTGTTTAATTATGAAACCGCTTTTTCATTTTTCCTTTAATTCTTGCACGCTTAAGGGGGGACAGGTACTCCACAAATACCTTGCCGACCAAATGGTCCATTTCATGTTGGATGCAAACTGACAAGATACCTTCTGCGTCAACCTCAAAAAACTCTCCTTTAGTATTTTGCGCTCTTACCCTTACACGATCAGGTCTTGTTACTTCGTCAAAATACTCAGGAACAGATAAACATCCCTCACGCCAACTTTTTTTCTCTTCACTAGCCCAAATGACTTCGGGATTTATAAAAACCTGAAGTTCGTCTCTACTATCTGAGATATCAATCACAATAATATTCTCAAGAATATTCACCTGCGTTGCCGCTAAACCGATTCCGGGGGCCTCGTACATCGTTTCGGCCATATCAGCAACCTTTGACTCTAATTGTGCGTCAAAATGAATCACTTTTTTAGCGATTTTGTGTAATCGCGGATCTGGATAACAGAGGATTTCTAATTGAGCCATATGGGTAATTGTTGTAATTTTTACGTTCTATAAATATTCTAATGGATGTCTGTTCGAATAAGTAAAGGACATTATGGTATATATTATACTTTTTTATTTAAATAAATTCATTATAAAACAGCAACTTATAAATTTTTGCGTGCATTTAATCGCATCTTGTGTTTAAAATTCCACACGAAATCTTTTTCTTCAGGTAATAATAAAAAAAGAAAATCATAAATAAGGTAAAAAATAGTGGCAAAAAAACCAGCCTCATTAAGTCAGGACTCAAGTGCTCATAAAACACTTGTTATTGCAGAAAAGCCTTCTGTTGCCTCCGACATTGCGAAAGCTTTAGGCGGGTTCACGAAACATGATGATTTTTTTGAGAATGATAATTTTATTATCTCTTCTGCTGTTGGACACTTATTAGAAATAGCAGCACCTGAGGAATTTGAGGTTAAGCGGGGTAAATGGTCTTTTAACAATTTACCAGTTATTCCACCACGTTTTGAACTCAGACCAATTGTTAAAACGGAAAGTAGACTTAAAGTTTTACAAAAGTTAATTAAACGAAAAGATGTATCCAAATTAATTAATGCCTGTGACGCTGGACGTGAGGGTGAACTTATTTTTCGCTTAATCGCTCAACAAGCAAAAGCAACTCAACCTATTGAGCGCTTATGGTTGCAGTCGATGACTCCCAATTCGATTAGAGATGGCTTTGCAAAACTTCGCTCTGATCATGAAATGATGCCTTTGTCAGATGCGGCAAGATGCCGCTCCGAAGCTGATTGGTTAGTTGGAATCAATGGTACCCGTGCAATGACTGCATTTAACAGTAAAAGTGGTGGCTTTTTCTTGACCACCGTTGGTCGAGTCCAAACCCCAACTTTGTCCATTGTTGTAGAACGCGAAGAATTAATTCGACGTTTTATTTCTCGTGATTACTGGGAAGTTAAAGCTGAATTTATTTCTGCTAAAGGGGTTTATGAAGGGCGATGGTTCGATCCTGATTTTAAAAAGTCATCGAATAAAGAATCTAATGATCCTGAGCTTCGTGAAAGTAGAATTTGGAGTGAGGCTCAGGCACAAAGTATTGTTGTCGCTTGTCAAAATAAATCAGGCTCAGTTCAAGAAGAGTCTAAACCCTCTAGTCAACAAGCTCCTCAATTGTTTGATTTAACTAGTTTACAAAGAGAGGCCAATGCGCGTTTTGGTTTTTCTGCTAAAAACACACTTGGTTTAGCTCAGGCTCTCTATGAGCGTCATAAAGTTCTTACGTACCCAAGAACTGATTCACGTGCCTTACCTGAGGACTATATCAGTACTGTGAAAGAAACCATTGAACAGCTTGGTGAATCAGTTCCTAACTATACGGTCTTTGCTCAACAAATTAAAAATAATCAATGGGTAAAACCAAATAAAAAAATCTTTGATAACTCAAAAATATCAGATCACTTTGCAATTATTCCAACTCTTCAAGCTCCTCCTAAAACACTATCGGAACCAGAACAAAAACTCTACGATTTAGTTGTTAGAAGATTTTTAGCGATATTTTATCCACCTGCCGAGTTCATGTTAACTACTCGTATTACTACCGTTAGTGGGTTGAATTTCAAAACTGAAGGTAAAGTGTTGGTTGAACCTGGGTGGCTTGCTGTATATGGTAAATCCAATCAAGATGATAAAGAACTAATAGCAGTTTCTAAAGACGAAAAAGTCAAAGTTGATTCCGTCAATGTTCATTCTTTAAAAACTAAACCTCCTGCAAGATACTCAGAAGCTACTCTTTTATCAGCAATGGAAGGTGCTGGTAAGTTGGTTGAAGAGGATGAGTTCAGAGAAGCAATGGCAGAAAAGGGGCTAGGTACACCAGCCACTCGCGCGTCTATTATTGAAGGCCTCTTATTTGAAAAATATATGGTTCGAGAGGGTCGGGAATTAATACCTACAGCAAAAGCGTTTCAGTTAATGACCCTTTTACGTGGACTTGGAATTGAGGAGCTAACACAACCAGCTTTAACTGGAGGATGGGAGTTTCAGTTATCACAAATGGAAAAAGGACTAATCAAGCGTGAGTCTTTTATGCAAGAAATTGCCCAAATGACACAACGCATTGTGAAGCGTGCCAAAGAGTTTGATAGTGACACAATTCCGGGTGATTACATTACACTTTCTACCCCGTGTCCACATTGTAGTGGTCCTGTAAAAGAAAATTATCGTCGTTTTGCTTGTGAAAAATGTGGTTTTTCTATAAGTAAAATTCCTGGTGGTAAAGCTCTTGAATACGAAGAGGCTGAAGAATTAATACGAAATAAAAGTGTTGGTCCTTTACAAGGTTTTAGAAGCAAAATGGGGCGCCCATTTGCTGCAATCATCATCTTAAAACCGATTCCATTAGATGATAAGGATTACCCAAATGCTGGGTACAAACTTGAGTTTGATTTCGGTAACAGCGACGAAGATAATCTGGAGCCTGTCGACTTTTCATCTCAAACAGCACTAGGTGTGTGTCCAAAGTGTTCTGGTGCTGTTTATGAACACGGTATGAAATATATCTGCGAAAACACAGTCGGTCCAAATAAGCACTGTGACTTCAATACTGGCAAGGTCATTCTTCAACAAGAGATTAATGAAGAACAAGTAAAAAAGCTTTTAGCTACTGGAAAAACCGATTTATTAACAAACTTCAAATCTCAACGAACTGGACGTGTTTTTAAGGCTTATTTAGTTCGTCAAGAATCTGGCAAAATTGGTTTTGAGTTTGAGGCGCGAGCTCCTAAAGCACCAGCTAAGAAACGCGCAGGATTAACAGAGGATGCAATTTCTGCTGAAAGTAAGGTAGAGGCTCCTGTTAAGAAGCCTGCACGTAAACGCACAGCCCCAGCAAAAAAAGCCTCCACATAGGCTCGAATCAATGGTGCAGCTAGAGTAGACCACAATACTCCTCGCGATCCATAACAACAAGCCACAAATAGTCCCGGCTGATTTGTTATGGGTCCTATTAGTGGCAGTCGATCCTTTGATGCGCTTCGAACACCAACAAATGAAGAGTTAGGGCGCATCTCGCCTAAATGTGAGTGATCACACCCAATAAGAGCAAGTCCTTTTTTGGCATTATCAACATCGCTTATATCCCAGTGTGCTTGATCTGCACTATCCTCATCATAGCTTGAGCCGATTTCCCAAGACCAATCACCATTGCTGAGTCGTTGCGCTGAAAGGCAATACCCATCTCCCCGAAGAACTTTTTTTGGCAAATATGGTACTAATTTACTATCTCCACGTATGTAAAACTTGCTTAATTGACCTCTTACAGGTCTTACGGGGAGATCAATCTGTATGCTTTTTAAGAGTTGTTGTACACCTAAACCATTAGCTAAAACGATAACTGATGCAGAACAAATTAGATTATCATCCGCAGAGTATGCCCACCAGATGTTTTCAGAATAACTAATTTTTGCAATGTTATAACCCCAGTATTTTGCTTCTTCTTTGATTGCAGCAATTTCTTGCTGGCAAATTTTGGGGAGGCTATAAATGGCAGCAGTTTCGTACCAAATACCTGATTGACTAACGTTAGCTCTTAGCTTTGCCTCATTTTCAGTGATAACTTTTAAAGTTTCCTCATCGTATTTCATTTCATGAATCAACTCTTTAAGCATTAAAGTATTGGCATTACCCTCATCTTGCATTGGCTCAAAAGCATTTCTAAATAGTTGTGCCGATTGCCATTTTTCATTTGCTATTTGATTTGCTAATTGTGTAAAACGCTGTAATTTCGAAATCTTTTTTCCAACTTGAGGATGAGCTAAAGCTGTTTCATGTGCAGATGTTTCTTGTGCGGGTCCACTCTGTTGATCAATAATTCCAACAGATAATCCCGCACGAAAAAGTTCACCAGCAATCGTACATCCAGCGATTCCCGCTCCGACAACGATTACTTGGTGATGTGTGTTGAGGCTATTCTTATTTTTCATCTCATAAAGATATAATTAGTTACGGGTCTACAACGATAGGATGTAATGCTAGACAAAGTTACTGATGATAATGCTAACCAATATTTTTCCATTCGAAAAAAACACTTTTTCATATGGTTTTTGATATTGGTTATTTGTTCTTATATTGGCATAAGATACCTATTCTTACATGGTTTTTACGTGGGTTTTGTGCTCCCGCCTGAGCCTGCCCCCCCTTTAAGCCAAGAATTAATCTCTCGCTTTAATCAATTAGAAGACAAATTAAATAAAACTATTAATGATGTAAATGAAGTTTATTCATTTAAAGAAAAATTAGAAAAACAGTTGCCGCCTAATAACAAAGTCATTAAAGGCAAGGATAATAAAGGGGGTAAGTACTTACCTTTAGATAAGTTTAATTTGGCAAGCGAGGATTATGAACCACTTAACTCCTTTAAAAAAATAGAACTTGCAATAGAACAAATTGATGAGGAGGTGCCGTTTTTAAAGCAACAAATTTCCTCCTCCATTCTTTTTCAAACGAACTTACCTGAGGGTGTCCCTGTCGTTGGTAAATATATGTTAAGCAGTGGGTTTGGGGATCGCATTGACCCTTTCACATCCCAGCCATCATTTCACCCCGGAGTTGATATTGTTACCGAACTCGGCACGCCAGTAGTATCAGCAGCAAAAGGTAAAGTTACAAAGATTAATTTAAATAGTGATAAATCTGGCTATGGCAATTACATTGAAATTACTCACCCTAACAAGATTTCTACTTTGTACGGGCATCTTTCAGAGATTTTAGTAAAGGAAAACCAAGTCCTGCAAAAAGGTGAGATTATTGGTTTGGTTGGAGATACTGGTCGCTCAACCGGCCCTCACCTTCATTTTGAAGTTCAAATTGATGGAAAAGCTGTGGACCCTATGGCAATCATTTCACCGATAGCGATGAAACCAAACCCAATTTCTCTCAGCTCGATTAATTCGGAGATGAAAACGAAATGTGCCCCTTTATTAGCTATTGTGAAAGATGAGTCTGCAGTTAAATATAAAGAGTGTTTGGCCAATAAGGGTAAAAATATCAAGGAATCATTATTGGCCTTACAAAAAGATAATCCTGTCGTGAGTAAACAAGACAGGATTAAACTTCAAGATGATTGTACGTTCGTTGATAGTGAAATGAAGTTACAGACAAGTCAATCCACTAGTTGTCAAAACAAATTCACCACTGAATCAAGCCAATAAATTTTCTAATTTGGCTTTTGTATCTCTTAATATTGGTGGCAAACCATAGGCAAGTTGATCAAATAACTCATCATGTAATTTAAGCTCTTCGCGCCAAGACTCTTTATCAACAGAAATGACTTGATTAAATTGCTTTTCAGAAAAATCAATGCCCTGCCAATTAATATCTTGATAGTTCGGTGAGTATCCAAAAATATTTTCTTGGGCTTGAGCCGTCTCGCTCACACGACCCAACATCCAAGCGAGAACGCGCATATTTTCGCCATAACCAGGCCAAACAAATTTACCGTCATCACCTTTTCTAAACCAGTTAACACAAAATATTTTTGGCAATACCGCATTGGCGCTTGTCAGTTTTTCACCGAGATTTAACCAATGTTGGAAGTATTCGCTCATGTTGTAGCCAGCAAAAGGTAACATTGCAAACGGATCGCGACGTACAACACCTGTTTTTCCTGTAGCAGCCGCGGTTGTTTCTGACCCCATTGTGGCAGCCATATAAACACCTTCAATCCAATTTCTTGATTCAGTTACAAGCGGAACAGTAGTTGATCTTCTGCCACCAAAAATAAAGGCATCAATTGCTACGCCTTCAGGATCATTCCATTGTGCATCACATGCTGGGTTGTTAATAGCCGCAACAGTAAAGCGTGCATTTGGATGAGCAGCTTTTCTTCCTGCAGCCCCGTCAGCAGGGGTCCAGTCTTTACCTTGCCAGTCAATTAAATGAGCGGGAGCTTCTTTTGTCATGCCCTCCCACCATACATCACCATCGTCTGTCAAAGCAACGTTTGTAAAGATAACATCCTCATTTAATGAAGACATACAATTAGGGTTGGTAATTGTGTTTGTACCTGGTGCAACTCCAAATAGACCCGCCTCAGGATTAATTGCAAACAAACGAATCTTTCCTGTTGTTGGATCAACCCTTGGTTTAATCCAAGCAATATCATCACCTATCGTTGTTACTTTCCAGCCATTAAATCCTGCCGGTGGAATCAACATTGCAAAGTTGGTTTTTCCACAAGCTGATGGGAAAGCTGCTGCGACATGATATTTTTTTCCTTCAGGAGAAGTAACTCCCAAAATTAACATGTGTTCTGCATTCCAACCTTCATCACGGCCCATAACAGAGGCAATACGCAATGCAAAACACTTTTTACCTAGTAATGCATTACCACCATATCCAGAACCAAATGACCATATTTCTCTTGTCTCAGGATAGTGAACAATATATTTCGTAGGGTTACATGGCCAAACAACATCTTTTTCACCATTGGTTAAAGGCTTGCCAACTGTGTGAACACACGGCACAAATTCACCTTCATTGCCTAAAACATCAAATACTGCTTTACCCATACGGGTCATAATTTTCATGTTCACAACAACAAATGGGCTATCCGTTAACTCTACGCCAATATGTGCAATTGGCGAGCCTAATGGGCCCATGGAAAAGGGTACAACATACATAGTTCTTCCACGCATACTGCCGGCCATTAAACCATTCATTGTTTGACGCATCTCAATTGGATCAATCCAATTATTGGTCGGTCCAGCTTGTTCCTTTTTAGGCCAACAAATAAATGTTCTGTCCTCTACTCGAGCAACGTCTGTCGGATCTGAACAAGCCCAATATGAATTTTTTCTTTTCGCAGGATTTAATTTTTTCATAGTTCCTGCATCTACCATTTTCTGGCACAAACGATCATACTCTTCAGTTGAGCCATCACACCAGTAAATTTGATCTGGTTGGGTTAGTTGAGCGATTTGTTGAACCCAAGCAATTAATTTTGGATGTTTAATATAAGAAGGTGTGTTTAAGTTGATGTCGGCTGAATTTATATTTGTTGTCATATAGAAGTTAGGCAGGTTTATTTAAAATATCTATCATTTTCGCATTTTTTTTATATTTTTCTTGTTGCACTGCAACGAAAGCGAATTTGGTGCCGGTAAATTGCCCTTGTTTAGTTACTTACCAATACAAAAAGAGCTAAAAATTTTCCCGAGTAACTCATCAGGAAGCAATTTTCCAGTGATTTCACCGAGTTCTTCTTGAGCTATTCGTAACTCTTCAGCAAATAACTCTAAGCTGGCATTTCCAAGTGATAAGTATTTTTTTGATAGTTCCAAATGTTCAAGTGCTGTTTTTAAAGAGTCTAAATGCCGCTCTCTAGCTAAAATGACGTTATCAGAATGTTTTTCCCAACCAAGAGCAAGTAGCAACTGTTCTTTTAAGCTTTCTATACCATCTCCGGTTTTAGCTGATATATACAGTTTATTTTCATCACTTCGATTAATCTGATCTTTTTTATTCCAAACCTCAATTAGATGTGTAGATTGAAGATGATAAGACTCCATAGAGGTTTTTATTTCCTGAAGAAGCAAATCACTTTCTGCTTGATCATTCTTTGAAGCGTCTCTTAAAAATAAAACAATGTCTGCATCACCTATTGCTGACCAAGATCTTTCGATACCCAATTTTTCTACCTCATCGAAACTCTCTCTAAGACCTGCAGTATCGATAATGTGTAAAGGAATACCATCAAGGTATATTTCCTCCTTGATGCGATCTCTAGTTGTCCCTGCAATTGGTGTAACAATAGCAATTTCTTGTTGTGCCAATTGATTCAACAACGAACTTTTACCGACATTTGGTTCACCAGCTAAAACGACTCGAGCGCCATTTTTTAAAAGCGCTCCTTGCTTTGAAGCATGCAAAACCTCTTGTAATGAATCATAGATAGTTTGCCATTGTTGCGCAGCATTAGCATTTTCTAAAAATTCAATTTCCTCTTCAGGAAAATCTAGGGTTGCCTCGACCAGCATTCTTAGATGAGTCAGTTGTTCTACAAGCAAATCAATTTTTTTTGAGAACTCACCACTCAATGATCGATTTGCACTTTTAATCGCAGCAATTGAGTTTGCGTCTATCAGGTCGGCTATGGCCTCTGCCTGAGCTAAATCAATTTTGTTATTTAAAAAAGCTCTTTCGCTAAACTCTCCGGGTTTGGCTAAGCGTAATCTTAAACTCTTCCCCAGCTCCATCATTCGTTGAACCACCAGATTCATAACTAGCACCCCACCGTGCCCATGAAACTCGATAACATCTTCGCCGGTGAAAGAGTGTGGTGCTGGAAAGAAGATTAATAAACCTTGATCAATAGATTGATGATTTTCATCTCTCAAGTGAATAAGATTTGTTTCCCGTGGGTTTATTGGCTTATGAGATAACAGGCTCAACAAAGGGCTTAATCCTTCACCCGAAATACGTACGACCCCAATTCCAGCTTTTCCTACTGCTGTTGCCTGAGCAATAATGGGGTCGCGTTTAGCTTGCATTCCTTCTTAGCTGTTTTTTGTACCAAACATTTTATTAATTTGCCATTGTTGAGCAATAGATAAAACGTTATTCACAATGTAATATAAGACTAGCCCTGAGGGGAAAAAGAAAAACATGAGCGAAAACGCTAGAGGCATATACAACATTACTTTAGCCTGTATAGGGTCTGGCGGTGTAGGATTGAGTTTCGTCTGGATGAACATGGAAACCGCCATAATAATTGGCAGTATTCCAATTGGAATACTTAATCCGACTAGGTCACTTAATAAAGTGTCTGGCTTTGACAAGTCATGAATCCAACCTAACCATGGTGCTCCCCTCATTTCAACGCTTAGTAATAAAACCCAATACAGAGAAATAAAAACTGGTATTTGAATTAATACTGGTAGACATCCACCCAGCGGATTAATTTTTTCTTGTTTATACATAGCCATCATTGCTTGATTGAGCTTTTGAGGATCATTCTTGTATTGCTCTTTCATTTGCACTAATCGAGGTTGTACTTCCTTCATCCGCGCCATAGATTTATAGCTGGCTGCGGAGAGGGGGAAAAATATGAGCTTAATAAAGATGGTGAGAATAATAATTGCCCATCCCCAGTTTTGTACCACCTGATGTATTTGCATCAACACCCAAAATAAAGGCTTAGCAATAATTGTTAAATATCCATAGTCTTTAATTAAATCAAAACCTGGAGCAACTTGATGAAGTAATGCGTCTTCTTCAGGTCCCACAAATAATTTAGACTCCTGAGTAAAACTAGCGCCAGATGCAATTGGTGCTATAGCCGATTTAACGCCAACGCGATATAAATTGTTATCTAACTTATCAAAATATACTTCTCTTGCGCTCTCCGGATTGGGTATCCATGCGGTTGCAAAGTAGTGTTGAACCATTGCAATCCAACCAGATTCACCGGCTTCTTGTGGTTGTGGTAATTTAACTTTTTTCTTCTCTATGTCACCGAAATCAACTTCTTTATATTTTTCTTTATCGGTATAAACAGCAGGTCCAGTAAACGTACTATAGAACTGACTTTCAACAACGATATTACTGTCTTTAACCAATTCCGCATATAAAAATGGACTGATCGGATTTGCCGTTTGATTTGTGATTTTATTTTCTACTTTAATCACGTAACTATTAGGCTCTAAAGTATATTTTTTCTCTAACGTAACACCATTTTTTGAGGCAGAAAATATGACCTGTTGCTCATTTTGAATCACCTTATCAAGAAAAATATCATTGTGATTTGGCAGTTCTAATCCAACCGCCGTTAAACCACTACGAGCTAAATAGGTACTTTGTTTTTCGGTATTAAAAAGTACGATGGGCTGTTTATTATCTGTATGCTTTTTTAAGATAGCGTGTGTAATTGTCCCACCCTTATTACTTATTTCAACCTCTAAAAATTCATTTTTTAATACAAGTATTTTGCTTGGTGTATTTTGGACATTTTCTACGGCATTCGTAGGGGCATCTACTTTAGCCTTTTGATCTATAACTTGTGGTACCGAAGAAAGGTTTGCATTTGCAGACTCTTGCTTGGGAGTATTGGAAGTGTTCGGATTAGTCGCCTGAGGGGGCGCAAACAATGGTAAAGGATTTTGACCATTGGAAATTTGATAATTGTTAAACAACATGATTCCTGAAACAGAAAACACGACCCACAACAAGGTTTTTCTAATATCCATTTTTTACCAATTTTTAAATTTATTTCAAATAGTGATTGTAGTGCCTTCACATCACAATTTATGATTATGGTTTTTCGGAACTGGGTCATACCCTCCAGCGCTCCATGGGGCACATCTTAAAATTCTTTTTAATCCTAAAAATAGACCTTTTAGGACACCATGAGTCTGAATCGCTTCTTGCATATATTCTGAGCATGATGGGGAAAACCGACATTGATTGCCCAGTAAAGGGCTGATGAGGTACTTATACCCCCTAATTAAATAGATTAATATGTTTTTCATTGAATTATTTGATCAGAAAATGATCTATTAATTCTTGGCGAATCTGTTTTCTTTCAGACTCCCTTAATTTCTTTTTCGTTTTCTTGCCAATAGGAACATGAAGTTTAACGACGATATCAGTTGGTTGCTCAATTAGAGTGTTTCTAAATATTTCTCTTATCAAGCGTTTAATTCGGTTTCGATCCACCGCTCGTTTGGCGTTTTTTTTGGGGATTGCTAAACCAATCCTTGAAATATCCAAATCATTTGCTTTTTTGTAGAAAGATAAATGTTTTGTATTTGTGCTTTTGGTTTTTAATGTGCGAGAAATATCTTCAGATTGTTGAAGAATATTTTTTTTTAATAATTTTGGCATGAACGAACCAACTTTCTGATTAACGTCCAAACGGCTTGAAAGTGAGGTGTAAACACCTCCTCAGACTTAGACGGCTAAACGTTTACGGCCCTTAGAACGACGAGCGTTAAGAACTTGACGACCACCTCTAGTTTTCATGCGAACACGAAAGCCATGGGTGCGTTTACGACGTGTTACGGATGGTTGATAAGTACGTTTCATTTTTGCAATCACTCATTACTGGATAACCTTCTATTTTCCATGAAACATTTCTTCAAGTCAATATAATATTTTGATTTGTCACAATATAAGAAAGTAAAAGATTTAATTCTACGGATTTGCGCTTATCTGATTGATTTAATTATATTTTATTAAGTTATCCACAACTTATCCACACTTTTTTCACAACTTTTTCCTTTGTTGATAACTTATAAAATTCGATACAATCAACTTCCACATAAAAAATAAATTGTATTTACCAAAGAATAAAAATATTCAATGACGCAACTAGAGCAAAACTCATCTCATCTTCCATCTTCTACTCATCATTTGCAACAGGCCAACTTTTGGAGTGAGTTTTTAAGTGATGCTGGAAAAGAAATGTCTAGTTCACAATTTAGGACTTGGATAAAACCTTTAACGCCTATTGGTTTTGCACAGGAGAATGATAGCTTTATTATTGCAGCACCAAATCAATTCAAGTTAGACTGGGTTAAAAATCAATTTTCCAATAAAATTAATAACTTAGCTGAAATACACCTACCACCTGGGACACAAATTAGATTTATCGTTGACTCGAAAGCATGCAGTATCAATGAAGCTGAACAGTCATCTTCACCCACATATATTGGCTCTAGTTCTGAACCTGAGGACATATTGGCAAGTCAAGATGAGTTAGCTGATGATATTGAAGGTATTTCTTTTCAAATCAATGTTGAAGATTACTCTAAGCTCAATCCTATTCTTACTTTTGACACCTTCGTTAACGGTAAAGCAAATCAATTAGCCAGAGCTGCTGCAGTTCAAGTAGCAAATAACCCTGGTACAAGCTATAACCCGATGTTTTTATATGGCGGAGTCGGTCTTGGTAAAACACATTTGATTCATGCAGTTGGTAATTATCTTTTACAACAAAAACCTAATGCCAAAATTCGATATATACATGCTGAACAGTATGTTTCTGACGTAGTTCGAGCTTATCAACAAAAAGCTTTTGATAAATTCAAGACTTACTACCATTCCTTAGATCTACTTTTGATTGATGATATTCAATTTTTTAGTGGTAAAAGCCGCACTCAAGAAGAGTTTTTCTATGCTTTTGAAGCTTTAACATCCAATAAATCTCAAGTGATTATTACTTCAGACACCTATCCTAAAGAAATGAATGGTATTGATGATCGTCTCATTTCGCGATTTGACTCTGGTTTAACAGTTGCAATTGAACCGCCAGAATTAGAAATGCGAGTCGCTATTCTCATGAAAAAGGCTCAAGCCGAGTTTGTTCCCATGTCAGAAGATGTCGCATTTTTTATTGCAAAACATTTGAGATCAAATATTCGTGAACTTGAAGGTGCCTTAAGGAAAATATTAGCCTATGTCAGATTCCATGGCAAAGAAGTCAATATTGATGTAGCCAAAGAGGCTCTAAAAGACCTTTTATCCATTCAAAATCGACAAATTTCTGTAGAAAACATACAAAAAGCCGTTGCAGATTTTTATAGTATTAAGGTCGCTGATATGTATTCTAAAAAAAGGCCTGCGAATATTGCTAAACCTCGACAAATTGCTATGTATATTGCGAAAGAATTAACTCAAAAGAGTCTTCCTGAAATCGGTGAATTGTTTGGTGGTAGAGATCACACAACGGTTTTACATGCTGTTAGACGAATTGCTGAGTCACGAATCCATGATAGTCAGTTAAATCATGAATTACATGTGCTAGAACAGACTTTAAAAGCGTAAAATATACCTGTGGATAAGCTTGTTGAAAAGTTCTGTATAAGTATGTGTATAAGATGTTAAGAATTTGTAGATAACTTATCAAGTTCATGCAAAATAGAGTTTAGGATGAAGTTATTCACGTTTTATCCCCAAGTTATACAGAAGTTATTAACAGGTTTTAATTGTTGTAAAATATTGATTAATAAAGGTATTTATAATTATCCACAGATTTTTCTACCCTTATTACTATTACTAAATTAAATATATCTATATATTAGGAATAACAACATGCAACTGGTCAGTACAACAAGAGATGTTCTTTTAAAGCCCTTACAAGTAGTAAGTGGTATTGTTGAACGTCGTCACACTTTACCCATTCTTGCAAACTTATTACTTAAAAAAAATAAAGATAAGATTTCTTTTATTTCAACTGATATAGATATTCAAATTACAACAACAACAGATTTTGGTATTGGTGAAGAAGATTTAAGTACGACTGTTGGGGCAAGAAAATTATTGGACATTCTTCGTGCAATGCCAGAGGGTCCTGTGAACTTAAATGTTAAAGATAATCGAATGGTTGTTCAAAGTGGCAAGAGTAGATTTTCTTTACAGACTTTAGCCGCAAATGAATTTCCGATCATGCAAGAGAATTTGCAAGATGTCCGTTCTTTAAGTATGACTCAAAAGGAATTTAAACAACTGATCAGTCAAGTTTATTTTGCAATGGCTCAACAAGATATTCGTTATTACTTGAATGGTATGTTGTTCGTTCTTGAAGGTTCTAAACTAATAGCGGTTGCAACAGATGGACATCGTTTAGCTTATGGTCAAATTATTTTGCAACAAGCAATAACAGGAGACTCAGGAAAGTTAGAAGTTATTGTTCCTCGTAAAACAATTTTAGAATGCCAACACTTACTTGATGAGTCAGATGAAGTATTGGATATTCAAATTAGTCCGTCTCAAATTAAATTTAATTTTGGTTCTATTGAATTACTCTCCAAATTAGTTGAAGGTAAATTTCCTGACTATCAAAGAGTTATTCCTAAGGGTCATAAGAATATGGTGATTGTTAAACGTGAAGGCTTTCAAGCAGCTTTACAAAGAGCAGCTATTCTTACAACAGATAAATTTAAAGGTATTCGTTGTTCATTAAAAACAAACTTGTTAAATGTGCAATCTACTAATGCTGAACAAGAAGAAGCCCAAGAGGAAATAGAAACTATTTACTCTGGAGATGAAATTGATATTGGCTTTAATGTTACTTATTTATTAGATGTTTTAAGTAATGTTAAAAATGAAGAAATTCAACTAAGTCTTGGAGACTCTAATTCAAGTGCTTTAATAACAATTCCCGAAAATGAAAATTTTAAATACGTTGTAATGCCAATGCGTATTTAAATAACGAAGAACAAATGACAAAAGAAAATCAATCTGTAACAGATTTATATAGTGCATCCTCGATTCAAATATTAGAAGGTTTAGAAGCTGTTAGAAAACGTCCCGGTATGTATATCGGGGATACTTCAGATGGAACTGGATTACATCATCTTGTTTTCGAGGTTTTAGATAATTCAATTGATGAAGCTTTAGCAGGACATTGTTCTGAAATTGCTGTCACTATTCATACCGATAATTCCATTTCGATTATTGATAATGGCCGGGGAATACCAACAGGTATTAAGTATGACGATAAACACGATCCCAAAAGAAGTGCGGCTGAAATTGTAATGACCGAGTTACATGCAGGCGGAAAGTTTGATCAAAATAGTTACAAAGTTTCTGGAGGACTACATGGTGTTGGGGTCAGTTGCGTCAATGCGTTATCTAAATGGTTACGTTTAACAGTGCGTCGTGATGGCAAGACTCACTTTTTAGAATTTGCTAAAGGTGTTGTACAAAATAGAACCGTTGTTGAAGAAAATGGTTTAATTGTTTCGCCGATACCAGTGATTGGTACAACTGACAAAAGAGGGACAGAAGTACACTTTAGTGCCGATGAAGAAATTTTTGGCAAAGTTGAGTTTCATTATGAAATTTTAGTAAAACGCATTAGGGAATTATCTTTTTTAAATAATGGCGTTCATATACGTGTGATTGATGAACGAACTGGAAAAGAAGAAGATTTCGCGTTCTCTGGTGGTGTCAAAGGTTTTGTTGAATACATTAATAAATCTAAGTCCGTCTTACATCAAAATATATTTCACGCTGTTGGTGAAAAAGCGGCTGAAGTAGGAGGAATGATTACCTCTGAAGTTGCCATGCAATGGAATGATGGATATACAGAACAGGTTTTATGTTTTACGAATAATATTCCACAGCGCGATGGTGGAACTCACTTAACAGGACTTCGCGCTGCAATGACCCGAGTCATTAATAAATATATTGATGAAAACGAATTAGCAAAAAAAGCAAAAGTTGAAGTCACTGGCGATGATATGCGCGAAGGACTAACTTGTATATTGTCAGTTAAGGTACCTGAACCAAAATTTTCTAGTCAAACCAAAGATAAGTTAGTTTCAAGCGAAGTTCGTGGTCCGATTGAAGAGGTTGTATCTTCAACCCTATCTGCTTTTTTACAAGAAAACCCCAGTGATGCAAAGATTATTTGTGGAAAAATAATTGAAGCAGCGCGCGGTAGAGAGGCCGCAAGAAAAGCAAGAGATATGACCCGTCGTAAAGGCGTTTTAGATGGTTTAGGTCTTCCTGGAAAACTTGCTGATTGCCAAGAAAAAAACCCAGCAAACTCAGAATTATTTATTGTTGAGGGTGATTCTGCGGGGGGATCAGCCAAACAAGGGCGTGATAGAAAATTTCAAGCTATTTTGCCGCTAAAAGGTAAGATTTTAAATGTTGAAAAAGCTCGGTTTGATAAGATGCTTGCCAGCCAAGAAGTTGTCACATTGATTACTGCATTAGGTACGGGTATTGGTGTTGAAGAATATAACATCGAAAAACTTCGTTATCACCGAATTATTATCATGACCGATGCGGATGTTGACGGAAGTCACATTAGAACTCTTTTATTGACGTTTTTTTATCGTCAAATGCCTGAACTTATTCAAAGAGGCCATATCTATATTGCTCAGCCGCCTCTTTATAAAGTTAAACATGGCAAAACTGAACAGTACATTAAGGATGATGTCGCTTTAACCAGTTACTTAATCGAAATAGCATTAAGTAGTGCACAAATTGTTAATGCAAATAATGACATATTTGAGGGAGATAATTTAAAGCAGTTAACTACCCTATATTATTTAACTCAGACTGTGATTGATCGATTATCAAGAACGATGGATGCTGATGTTCTTCGTGTGATTAGCGAAGGAGTTGATATTCGTCTTGACTCTTTAGAAGATGCTTCTGCCTCGGCAAAAGAGTTATCGGATGCTTTGCAAAAGCGCTTGGGTGATAACAGCCAAAGTTTAGAAATTATTCCTCAACTTGAAGAAAGAACAGAGCGTTATCGCTTGTTAGTTTCGCGTCGAGTGCATGGAAACTTAAAGTTATCATTTATCAATTCGGACTTTATTCATGGGTCTGATTATGCTTCTATCAAAGCATTTTCACAGTCAGAAGCTGGAAAAATAGGGGTTGGTTCAAAAGTAAAACGTGGCGACCCTGAAAGAAGCAAAGAGTTTGCAGTTGGTAATTTTCAAGAGGCTGTCTCCTGGTTAATTTCTGAAGCTGAGCGAACAGTTTCACGTCAGCGCTATAAAGGTCTTGGTGAGATGAATCCAAGTCAGTTATGGGAAACAACAATGGATACTAGTACAAGAACATTATTAAAAGTGCAAATAGAAGATGCTATTTACGCGGATCAAACATTTATGACCCTTATGGGTGACGATGTTGAACCAAGGCGAGCCTTTATTGAAACAAACGCCTTGATCGCGAAAAATATCGATGTCTAACAAATTACCAAAACCCTTAAATAAAGCCTCTATTCAAGTTCAAGATTCCACAATCCACGGAAAAGGGGTTTTTGCACAAACCAATATTCAAAAGGGTGATTGCATTATTGAATACAAAGGAGAGCGAATCTCCTGGAAAACGGCATTAAAACGACATCCTCACGATCCCTTACAACCAAACCATACTTTCTATTTTTCAATAACTAATGGCAAAGTAATTGATGGAAAGGTTAAGGGTAACGATGCAAAATGGATTAATCATTCTTGTGCACCAAACTGTATTGCTAACGAAGTTACAGACAAAAAAGATCGTTTACATGTTTTTTTATTTGCAAAAAAAAATATCAAGATCGGTGAAGAGTTATTTTATGATTACAGTTTAGATGTAGAAGGAAAGCGTACCAAGGCCGTCAAAGAAGATTATCTATGTCGATGCGGATCTAAAAAGTGTCGTGGAACGATGTTAAGTAAAAAATAAAGGCATCATGTTATTTATTAGCTTACCGGAACTAGAGGCTGCTATTAATTATTGGCGGTCGCAATCACCGTCTGTTGGAGACGCCCTAGAACTTTGTCCAGAGGTTTCTGCGCTGGCAAAACCTTATGCGGTTTTAATTATTCAAGGCGCGCAACGTTTAGCAATTGATTATCTTGATCCTAAAGCTTTAGATGCTTGGAACGGATATATTAATCATCTGCGCTCAAATAACTAATTTTATTTAGCAAACTAAGGAGACATTTTGGATCACGGGGAGTTTGACTATATTATTGTTGGCGCAGGTAGTGCCGGAAGTTTACTTGCTAACCGATTAACTCAAAACCCTAATATTCATGTTTTGTTGTTAGAGGCAGGAGCAAAAGATGACTACATTTGGGTACATATCCCAGTAGGATATCTTTATTGTATTGATAACCCTAGAACTGACTGGCAATTTAAAACCGACCCTATTAAGGGTCTTCATGATAGATCGTTGTTATATCCTAGAGGAAAAATTTTAGGTGGTAGTTCTTCTATTAATGGCATGATCTATATGCGTGGCCAATCCCAAGATTACGATGATTGGGCATCCAAAACCGGTGAGTCTGATTGGTCTTGGTCTGCATCATTAGAGAGATATAAAAAATTCGAAAACTATTTCGGTGGAAGTAATGAGTGGCATGGTAGTGGCGGTGAGTGGCAAGTAAGCCAACAGCGCTTAAATTGGCAAATACTAGAACAATTTAAAAACGCGGCTATTCAGTCTGGTGTGCCAGAGGTCAAAGACTTTAATCAGGGTAATAACCTCGGTGTTGGATACTTCGACGTTAATCAAAAAGATGGATGGCGCTTAAATACTTCCAAGGCATTTTTAAAAAAGGCTTCTAAGAGACCTAACTTAACAATGATCACAGGGGCATATGTCGATCGTTTAGATATTGATCCAGAAACTAAACGCTGTAAAGGGATTCATTTTGTAGGTGGCGGTCAATCCCATTATGCAAGCTGTGCAAAAGAAATTTTGTTGTGTGCTGGCTCGATTGGATCTGTACAAATATTAGAAAGATCAGGCATTGGGCAGGGGCCAAGGTTACAAGATTTAGGTATACCTGTTGTGCATGATCTGCCTGGAGTGGGGGAAAATTTGCAAGATCATTTACAGTTAAGAATGATTTTTCAGGTTTCAGGAATAAAAACCTTAAATACCATGGCTAATAATTTGCTTGGTAAGGCAAAAATCGGATTAGAGTATTTACTTAAAAGAACTGGCCCTATGTCGATGGCCCCATCACAACTCGGTTTATTTACAATGAGCTCTCCAGAGTATGATCGGCCGAATCTTCAATATCACGTACAACCACTATCTTTAGATCGCTTTGGGGAAGACTTACACTCCTTTAATGCCTTTACTGCTAGTGTTTGTAATTTACGTCCAACATCAAGAGGTAGTGTTCATATCACTAGTAGGGATGTGATGGCAAAGCCTTCTATCAACCCTAATTACTTATCAACCATCGAAGATCAACAAGTTGCTGCACAGGCAATACGTTTAACTAGAAATATTGTTTCACAACCAGCGCTTCAGACATACACCCCAATTGAAATAAAGCCTGGCGTGGCTATTCAATCCGATGATGAACTCATTCACTCGGCGGGTGATATTGGAACAACAATTTTTCATCCAGTTGGTACTTGTAAGATGGGATCTGAAAAAGACCCTATGGCTGTCTTAGATGGGGATTTGAGGGTTAGAGGAATTATTGGATTGCGAGTTGTTGATGCTTCAGTTATGCCAAATATTACATCAGGTAATACGGCAGCTCCTACAATGATGATTGCTGAAAGAATTGCTTCATTATTAAAGTAAACCTCGTATAAACCCCTATTAATTAAGGCTTTCAGATTTTTGGTTTTTATAATATTCTCAATTCCTTATGGTTAATAACTCTTCATCTTATATTTTAGAAACGCAAAGCCTTTTTAAGTCATTTAAAGGTTTTGTAGCAGTTAACGATGTTAATTTAAAGGTACATGAAGGATCAATTCATGCTTTAATTGGTCCAAATGGTGCTGGAAAAACAACCTGTTTTAATTTGCTGACGAAGTTTTTAGCGCCAACCAGTGGCAAGATTTTATATAAAGGCGAAGACATTACTCTTTTGTCGCCGACACAAATCTCTCGAAAGGGGGTTATTCGGTCTTTTCAAATTTCTGCAGTATTTCCTCATTTGTCAGTTTTGGACAATGTTCGGATTGCTCTTCAAAAACAACTTGGAAGTGAATTTCATTTTTGGAAATCTCCAACGACCTTAAACGTTCTTAATGATCATGCAATTGAGTTACTTGATTTAGTGGGTTTAAATGGTTTTTATGATCAATTAGCTGTTAATTTACCCTATGGTCGAAAACGTATTTTAGAAATCGCCACCACTTTAGCAATGGATCCTGAGTTAATGCTTTTAGATGAGCCCACGCAAGGTATGGGTCATGAAGATGTGGATCGTGTAACTCGTTTGATTGCTGAGGTTGCTAAGGGTCGAACGGTTTTAATGGTGGAGCATAATATGAAAGTTGTTTCAACCATTGCGAACACTATTACTGTATTACAACGCGGTTCCGTATTGGCCGAAGGCTCTTACGATGAAGTATCTAAAAACCCTTTAGTGATGGAAGCCTATATGGGTCAAACGAGTGAGACTGTATGACGATTGCACTAGAGATTAATAATCTTGAAGCCTGGTATGGCGAGTCTCATATTTTGCATGGAATAAATCTCGAGGTTCATGAAGGTGAGGTTGTCACTTTGTTGGGCAGAAATGGTGCAGGCCGCACAACAACTCTTAGGGCTATATTGGGGCTTACTGATAAAAGAACTGGCTCGATCAAAATTAATGGAGTAGAAACTACTAACCTCATGACGCATCAGATAGCTCCGATGGGAATTGGATATTGTCCAGAAGAAAGAGGTATTTTTTCTACTTTAACCGCCGAAGAAAATTTATTTTTACCTCCTATTATTAGTAAAGGAGGGTTTAGCACCGATGAAATCTATGACATGTTTCCCAATTTGTATGAGCGGCGATCAAGTCCTGGGACTCGTTTAAGCGGTGGAGAACAACAAATGCTTGCAATGGCAAGAATTTTGAGAACGGGTGCCAAGATACTTTTATTGGATGAAATTACAGAAGGTCTTGCCCCGGTGATTGTTCAAAAATTGGGTCAAGTGGTAAAGAGTTTGCGAGATAAAGGTTATACGATTATCTTGGTTGAGCAAAACTTTCGTTTTGCAGCACCATTAGCAGATCGACATTATGTTGTAGAACATGGCAAAGTAGTAGAAACTGTTTTAAGTAGTGAGTTAGTCCAAAAAACAAATGTCTTAAATAGTTATTTGGGTGTTTAGATAATTTAACTGACGGGGAAAGTAATGAAACTGAAAAAAATTGTAACTGCATTGGCGCTTATTTCTGTATCAGCAATTGGTACTGCTGCAGATAATAAGCCAATAAAAATTGGATTTATAACGGATGGCTCAAGTTTGTATTCAGACATTGATGGTATTGGTGGTAAAGAGGCAATGGAAATGGCAATTGCTGATTTTGGAGGTTCTGTTTTAGGTAGAAAAGTAGAGGTTTTATATGCCGACCATCAAAACAAGGCTGATATTGCTGCGGGTAAAGCACGTGAGTGGATTGACCAAGAAGGTGTAAACGTAATCTTTGGTGGAACTAATTCTGGGACGGCACTGGCTACTTCAAAAGTAACCGCTGAAAAGAAGCGTATCTACATCAATAATGGTGCAGGAACTTCTGCCTTAACTAACGAGCAATGTACGCCTTATACAATTCATTACACCTACGACACAATTGCATTAGCGAATGTAACCGGTAAAGCAATGTTAGAAAAAGGTAATAAAAACTGGTATTTCATAACTGCTGATTATGCGTTTGGAGAGCAGTTACAAAAAGATGCCACAAAGGTTGTTGTGGATAATGGTGGTAAGGTTCTTGGTGCAGTTAAACACCCATTAAACGCAAGTGACTTTTCTTCATTCTTGTTACAGGCTCAGAACTCTAAAGCTCAAGTCTTAGGAATGGCCAATGCGGGTGGTGATACGATTAACTCCGTTAAAGCTGCTAACGAATTTGGTATCAATAAGACAATGAAGTTGGCTGGTTTACTCGTGTTCATTACTGATGTGCATAGTATCGGTATCAAAAATGCAGCGGGGCTTTTAGCAACAGAGGCTTGGTATTGGGATTTGAATGATGAGTCAAGAGCTTTTGCTGGAAGATTTATTCAAAAAATGAAGCGTATGCCAACTTCTGTTCATGCTGGTGATTACTCCTCGATGATGACTTACCTGAAAGCCGTTAAAGCTGCTGGTACAGATAATCCAGATAAGGTCATGGCTGAAATGCAAAAAATGAAGATTAACGATCTATTTACTAAGGGTGGATATATTCGCAAAGATGGAACAATGGTCCATGATATGTATCTGTTCGAAGTCAAAAAAGCTGAAGAAGTTACAAAGCCATGGGATTACTATCGTGTAGTTAAAAAACTGCCAGGAGAACAAGCATTTAATACGTTGGCAGAATCAAAGTGTTCTCTAATTAAGTAAATTAGTTCTTACATGGAAATATTTGGTTTACCTTTGTCCGCTGTTCTTAGCCAACTCCTTTTGGGGTTGGTTAATGGCAGTTTTTATGCTGTTCTCAGTCTTGGGTTGGCAGTTATTTTTGGTTTATTAAATGTTGTTAACTTTGCACACGGTGCAATGTTTATGATGGGTGCTGTCTTAGCATGGATGGCGGCTACTTTTTTTGGAATAGGATATTGGCCCATGTTAATTATTGGGCCATTACTAGTTGCTTTGGTTGGTGTTTTGATTGAAAAATTTTTGTTAAAACATTTATACCATTTAGATCATTTGTATGGCCTCTTATTAACCTTTGGTCTTACGTTGATACTCGAAGGTGTCTTTAGATCATTCTTCGGTGTCTCTGGAATGTCTTATAGCGTTCCAGAATCTTTGACAGGGTCTATCGATGTTGGGTTTATGTTCCTACCTATATATCGTGCCTGGGTTGTCCTGATATCATTGATTGTTTGTTTTGGAACTTGGTATGTAATAGAAAAAACCAAGCTGGGTGCTTATTTGCGGGCTGGAACTGAAAACCCTAAATTAATCCAAGCATTTGGGATTAATTTTCCACTTATGGTTACATTAACTTATGCATTTGGAGTGGCATTAGCTGCATTTTCTGGTGTTTTAGCATCACCTATTATTCAGATTTCTCCTTTAATGGGATCAAATTTAATCATCACTATTTTTGCAATAGTCGTTATTGGTGGAATGGGCTCAATTATGGGTTCTATTTTGACTGGATTGGGTTTGGGTCTTATCGAGGCAATAACAAAGGTCTTTTATCCTGAAGCATCTAGTACTGTAGTATTTTTAGTCATGGCATTTGTCTTGCTTGTTCGGCCGGCTGGTCTTTTTGGAAGAGAAAAGTAATGAGCAAAAATCATAATACTATCTTCTATCTCATCATTGTTTTGTTTGGCGTGCTAGCCCCATGGTTTTTATATCCGATTTTTTTGATGAAGATTTTATGTTTTGCTTTGTTTGCCGCTGCCTTTAATTTACTTTTAGGCTATACGGGGCTTTTATCTTTTGGTCATGCAGCATTTTTGGGCGGTGCAGGCTATATATGTGGCTACATTATTCGTGATTTGGGCTTGCCTCCAGAGCTTGGTTTGCTTGGTGGAACGTTATTTGCGACTTTACTTGGGTACATCATGGGAAGTCTTGCCATCCGACGACAAGGTATTTATTTTGCAATGATAACGATGGCGCTTGCTCAAATGTTGTATTTTGTTTTTTTACAAGCAAAATTTACTGGTGGTGAAGACGGCATGCAGGGTATTCCTAGAGGAACGTTCCTTGGGTTGCTTGATTTGCAAAATGACATCAATATGTACTACGTTGTATTTGCTTTCTTCTTAGCCTCTATTTTCTTGATTGCAAGGGTTGTTAGCTCTCCTTTTGGCAAAATTTTATTTGCCATCAAAGAGAATGAGCCTAGAGCGGTGTCTTTGGGATATGAAGTAGACCGATTTAAATTGTTGGCGTTCATTTTGTCGGGCACACTTGCAGGACTTGCTGGTAGTCTTCAGGCCTTGATGATGGGGTTTGAAACTCTTTCAGACTCGCATTGGTCAATGTCTGGTTTAGTTATTTTAATGACACTCGTTGGCGGGGTTGGGACATTGATAGGGCCAATTATTGGTGCTTTCGTTATCACCGTTCTGGAGCACAAGGTAGGCGAAATTGGTAATTGGATATTTGCTTTAACTAATATCGAATGGTTTAGAACTTTGGGTGAGTCTGTAACTATTGTTACTGGATTGATCTTTGTTGTTTGCGTGATGGCCTTTCGCAAAGGTATCGTCGGAGAGATTTTAGATCTCTTTAAAAATAGAACTAACTAATTGATTTTAAATGAGATTTTAAGTTATGGCGTTGTCGTTTTAGCGCTAGCAGCCTTTTTTGCAGGATTCATCGATGCAATTGTTGGGGGCGGTGGGCTATTGCAAATTCCTGCATTATTCTCTGTTTACCCCAAAGAAGCCCCAGCAACTCTTTTTGGAATTAATAAACTCTCTGCGATTGGCGGGACTTTTGTTGCTGCGACTCAATATATTAAAAAGGTCAACTTACCAAAAAAGCTTATGCTTTATGCATCTGCCTTCTCTTTTATTGGTTCTTTTTTAGGTGCTTGGACAGTAACACAAATATCTCCAGATTTCATTCGTAAGCTTTTACCGTTTGTTTTATTGCTATTATTGGCCTTTACGTTAAAGAATAAAAACTTTGGTCTGACACACCAAGATCAAAAACAAAATTTTGGTAGTATTTTTTTAGCCTCTATAGGGGCTTTTACTATCGGATTTTATGACGGATTTTTTGGCCCAGGAACAGGAGCATTTTTCATGTTTCTATTTGTAAGGTTTTTAGGGTTTGATTTTTTGCATGGGGCGGCTGCAACTAAAATCGTCAATTGTATGAGTAATTTTGCTGCTCTTTCATTATTTATACCTACTGGGCACATTCATTGGGGTATAGCTCTTTGGATGATGAGTTTTAATATTGCCGGAGGCGTTTTTGGAAGTGCATTTGCTTTGAAGCATGGAAGTAGAATGGTTAGAGTATTTTTTATTGGGGTTGTTTTGGTCCTTGCCTTGAAAACAGCAAATGACTCTTATCATATGTTCGATTTCATAAGATAATAGAGCTTTCGTGTTTCACGTGAAACACATTCAACACAATTACTAATTCTTAGATGATCGACTTTAAAAAACAATTTGATGTAATTGTCATTGGTGGTGGGCATGCTGGTTGTGAAGCTGCTTTAGCTAGCTCAAGGATGGGATGTGAAACCCTGTTGCTAACCCACAATATTGAAACCTTAGGCACTATGAGTTGTAATCCCTCTATTGGCGGTATTGGGAAAGGACACCTGGTCAAGGAAATAGATGCTATGGGTGGGGCTATGGCGCAGATAACGGATCTTGCAGGAATACAATTTAGAATTCTTAATTCGAGTAAGGGGCCAGCAGTTCGTGCAACTAGGGCTCAAGCAGATAGGGCTTTATATAAATCTGCTATGCGAAGTCTTTTAGAAAATCAGCCCTTTTTAACCCTTTTTCAATCCGCCGTTGACGACTTAATCATTAGCGGTAATCGAGTGGTTGGGGCTATTACTCAATTAGGCTTACATTTCTATGCCCCCACGGTTGTTTTAACAGCAGGAACTTTTTTAAATGGAAAAATTCACGTTGGTTTAGAAAATCACTCGGGCGGAAGAGCTGGAGATCCGGCTGCTGTTCGCCTATCTGAAAGATTAAAAGAGTTGCAACTTCCTCAAGGAAGGCTCAAAACAGGAACTCCTCCAAGAATCGACGGTAGGACAATTGATTTTTCAAAAATGAATGAGCAGCCAGGTGATTTGGATCCGCTTCCGGTTTTTTCTTTTTTAGGAAGGCCCGAACAGCATCCTACACAACTTCCTTGTTGGATCACTTATACAAATGAACAGACACACGAAATTATCCGGGGTGGTTTAGATAGATCACCTATGTATACCGGTGTTATTGAGGGGGTTGGCCCAAGATACTGCCCCTCAATCGAAGATAAAATACATCGTTTTGCCTCCAAGTCTAGTCATCAGATTTTTTTAGAGCCGGAAGGTCTCTCAACAAATGAATTTTATCCCAATGGAATATCTACAAGTTTGCCATTTGATGTTCAATTGAATTTAGTGCACAGCATACCAGGCTTAGAAAATGCGCATATTTTACGGCCAGGTTATGCGATTGAATACGATTATTATGACCCTCGCTCGCTAACACAAAGCTTAGAGTCAAAACAAATAGATGGTTTATTTTTTGCTGGGCAAATTAATGGAACCACTGGATATGAGGAAGCTGCCGCACAAGGCCTTTTGGCGGGCATTAATGCCGGTTTAAGGGTTAAAGAAAAAGACCCTTGGCGCCCATTGAGAAGTGAAGCATATCTAGGGGTTTTGGTTGACGACTTAACTACAAAGGGAGTTCAAGAGCCATATCGTATGTTTACGAGCCGTGCTGAGTATCGTTTAAGCCTGCGAGAGGATAATGCAGATGTTAGGTTGACAGAGCTGGGGAGATCAATGGGTCTTGTAGATGATGTCCGTTGGAATTTCTACTGTAAAAAGCAAGAGGCTGTTTCACGTGAAACATCTCGATTATTGGGAACATGGGTTTCTCCTAAAAACTTAAGCTCTGAAGAGGGCGTTGCTATTTTTGGTCAGGCGTTGAGTCATGAGTATAGTTTGGCGGAGCTTTTGAAAAGACCACAGGTTAACTACAAAGATTTAGTTGGGGCGCTTGATGGAAGATGGGCAAGTGAAGTGGAAGAGTTTGATTTGACTTTACAAACTCAAATCAACGAACAAGTTGAAATAGGCATTAAATATCAAGGTTATATCGATAGACAAAGTTTGGAGATTGAGCGTCACTCCTACTATGAACATTTAGAACTGCCAAAACTGTTAGATTATGCAGATATTAGTGGCTTGTCTAATGAGGTTCGTCAGAAATTGATTGCGAATAAACCTCAAACTTTAGGTCAAGCTGCCAGAATCTCTGGAGTTACTCCAGCTGCGATTTCGATTTTATTGATTTATTTAAAAAAGGGCGCAAGTAAAAAAAGTGCTCCAGTATGAGTTTTAATATTACAAAATTTGAGGAAAAAGTTCAGCAAGGACTAGAGTTGCTAGAGATTTCATGTAGTGCTAGTCAAATGAATCAATTAATTATGTTTAGCTCGGAGTTTTTTAAGTGGAACTCTATTCATAATTTAAGTGCTGTTACAGACGAAGAAGACTACTTAAGTGCGCATGTAATGGATTCTTTAGCAGTTATTCCTTCGATTTTAAAAACAGTCCAAAAAGGTCTTTTGCCAGAACAGGCTGAAATAGCTGACTTGGGGGTTGGCGGAGGATTCCCCGGTATGCTATTAGCAATATTTATCCCGGATTTTGAGTTTTTTTTGGTAGAAGCCATTCGAAAAAAAACAGCATTTTTACAGCATATAAAGGGTCGCTTGAAATTATCGAATGTCCATGTAATTGAGCAAAGAATTGAGCACTTTGCGCAACAAAGACCACATTCTATGGATGCAACAATTTCAAGAGCATTTACCGAACTTAAACACTTTATTGCATACTCTGAGCCATTATTAAAAGAGGGTGGGTTAATGTTCGCAATGAAGTCACAAAAAATAACAATAGAATTGGAAGCGCTCCCCAAAAGCAATCAAGTTATTTTTAATGATGAGCTCAAGATTCCATATTTAGATGCTTATAGGTGTATTTTATCCATACAATCCATGAGAAAATCAAACCAATAAATAGGGGTGTGTGATGGCGAAGATTTTTTGTATTGCAAATCAAAAGGGCGGCGTTGGAAAAACAACAACAGCGATCAATTTGGCTGCGGGTTTGGCTGCTTTAAAGCAAAGGGTATTGTTGGTAGATTTAGATCCGCAGGGAAATGCTACGATGGGTTCTGGTGTAGATAAACATCAATTAGATCATTCAATATACCAAGTTTTAATTGGGCATAGTAGCATAAAAAAATCAAAATATCCTTCAGAATCAGGTGGTTATGATGTTATCCCGGCTAATAGAAATTTGGCAGGTGCCGAGATTGAGTTGGTCGATTTCAAAAATCGCGAATCATTATTAAGAGACGCATTACAAATAGTTGCTGATGATTATGATTTCATTCTTATTGATTGTCCGCCAGCACTCTCGTTGTTAACTTTAAATGGTTTATGCGCAGCAAATGGCGTAATAGTCCCAATGCAATGTGAGTACTTTGCTTTAGAGGGCTTATCAGATTTGGTAAATAGTATTAAGCAAGTGCATGCAAATTTAAACCCAGATTTAAAAATTATTGGATTGTTACGGGTCATGTTTGATCCCCGAACCGTCTTGCAGCAACAGGTCTCGGAGCAATTGATACAACACTTTGGTGATAAGGTTTTCAAAACCATTATTCCAAGAAATGTTCGATTAGCAGAAGCGCCCTCATATGGAATTCCGGGAGTTGTTTACGATAAGTCTTCTCGAGGAGCCAAAGCCTATGTGGAGTTTGGAGAAGAAATGATAGAAAGAATAAAGAGTATTTAGTGATGATGAAAAAAAAAGGCCTTGGCAGAGGGCTCGAAGTTCTGCTAGGTGAGTCAATAGATTTAAGCGGTCAAGACTCCAAAGAAAGCTCCACAAAGGAATTAAAACTTTCACAGCTTCAGCGAGGAAAATATCAACCCCGCATGCAGATGAAGGAAAGTGAATTAGAAGAGTTAGCACAAAGTATTCGAACCCAGGGAGTCATGCAACCTCTTTTAGTGCGCTCAATTGGTTCAAACCAGTATGAAATCATTGCAGGTGAAAGACGATTTAGGGCTGCAGGCATGGCTGGGCTGGAGTCAGTCCCTGTACTTATAAAAAATGTAGATGATCAGACGGCTGCCGCAATGGCACTGATCGAAAACATGCAGCGTGAAGACTTAAATCCTCTAGAAGAAGCAGAGGGCTTGGCAAGACTGATTGCTGACTTCGGCTTTACTCATGAACAGGCTGCACAGGTTGTTGGTAAATCAAGAAGTGCAGTAACAAATCTTTTGCGACTAACTCAACTGAGCAAGTCTGTTCAAGCTTTATTGGCTTCTGGTGAAATTGATATGGGACACGCAAGGGCTTTATTGCCTATATCCCCAGCTATGCAAATTGGCCTTGCTCAAAGAGTGGCAGCTCAGGGGCTTTCTGTAAGAGAAACTGAAAGATTGGCAAATGGGATTTTAAATTCAAGCAAAAAAATAGATACAGATAAAACCGAAAAAATTAAAACAAAAATTAAGTATGACCCAGATTTAAAACGAATTGAAAATCAAATGGCAGATTCAATTGGTTTGACGGTAGAAATAAAAGCACGATCCAAAGGCGGTGAAATAAAAATTAAATTCTCACAGGTTGACGAATTACAAAATTTATTACAAAAGCTTGGGTTGACTAATCTGTAAAGAACACGTTATGGATAGGGGTAATTATGAAGATGAAAGCTTCGAAACAGAATATAAAAAGCTAACTCCTGAGGAAGCTAGGGCGATATTTACTGATCATCAACTTGCACCAAAAGTTACTAGCCCGTGGCAAATTGTTAAGTTAAAAATTTTTTTAACAATTGCGTTTACAATAGCAACGGTAATTTATAGCTTGATTTTTGATGAGAAACACCTCGTTTTATCTGTAGTTCTTGGAGGTTTTTTAGGGGTAATCCCTAGCGCTGTGTTTATAATACGAATTCAAGCCGTAAAAAAGAGTTTAAATGCAAGAAGATTTATTAGTTCGTTGGTGTATGCTGAAGTCATAAAAATTACATTAACGTTAACTATAATAATTCTTGTTATACGGTTGGTTCCCAATTTAAATTGGTTGTTTTTTATAGGAATGTTTGCAGTTACGCTGCAATCGTATTGGTTGATTGGTTTATTAAAAAAGAATTAATAGTTACTAAGGGTATTGGAAAATATAGATGTCAGCTGAAGCCTCGTCCACCGAATCATTACAACCTACCGAATATATTCTCGAGCACTTAACAAACCTCAACTCTATGGGGCATGCTCAATCTGAAATAGTCGACTTTAGTGTTTTAAATTACGATACTATTTTTTGGTCATTAACGATGGGCTTATTGGCAGTTGGCCTATTAGTCCTAGCAGCAAGACGCTCGACAGCTGGAGTACCAGGCAGATTTCAAGCGCTAGTTGAAATGATTGTTGAGCTAGTTGAAACTCAATCAAAAAATATTGTTCATGGCGATAGAACTTATATCGCTCCATTAGCTTTATTTGTATTTTGTTGGATTATCTTCATGAACACATTAGATTTAATCCCTATTGATTGGGTTAATGGTGTTAATGGAATTCTAGGTGTGTTTCACATACATATACCTCACCACAAAATTGTTCCAACTACAGACTTAAATGGAACAATGGGTATGTCGCTATCCGTATTACTCATCATTTTATATTACAGCCTGAAGATCAAGGGTATTGGTGGGTTTGCTCATGAATTGGTTTCTGCTCCATTTGGTGCCAAATGGTATCTCGCCCCGTTCAACTTATTACTCAATTTGATTGAGTATGTTGCAAAAACTGTTTCATTAGGCATGCGACTCTTCGGAAATATGTATGCTGGTGAATTAATATTCATGTTAATCGCATTGTTGGGAAGCATTTGGACATTTAGCTTAGATCCAAGTATTTTCGGCTTTGTGGGACATGTAATAGCTGGAGCAGCATGGGCAATATTCCATATATTGGTCATTCTTTTACAGGCTTTCATTTTCATGATGCTTACGTTGGTTTATATAGGCCAAGCGCATAGCCATCACTAATTTTTTATTTTTTTATTTAACTAGGAGTCAACAATGCTAAATCAGTTCATCGGAAATATTCAAGGTTTGACAGCTGTCGGAATCGGTATCATTATCGGTCTTGGCGCTATTGGTGCTTGTTTAGGTATCGGTTTAATGGGTGGTAAATATATCGAAGCTTGCGCACGTCAACCTGAATTGATGGAACCACTTCAAACTAAGATGTTTTTGTTAGCCGGTTTGATTGATGCTGCGTTCTTGATCGGCGTTGGTATTGCTATGCTTTTCGCATTTGCAAACCCATTGTTATCAAAATTAACAGCTTAATAGTTTTTATAGTGATAACTACTGTGTACAGTAGTTTTGTCAATTTAAACCGAAAGGAAAAGCCGTGAATCTGAACGCGACCCTATTCGCGCAAATGGTTGTTTTTTTCATCCTATGGTGGGTGGTAGCTAAGTTTGTTTGGCCACCTCTAGTAAAAGCCTTGGATGAAAGAGCAGCTAAAATTGCAGATGGTTTAGCCGCTGCTGAAAAAGGTAAAACTGATTTAGAGTTTGCCACAAAGCGTGCTGATCAAGCCTTGGCTGAGGCAAGAAATGAAGGTGCACAACGTATAGCTGAAGCTGAAAAGCGCGCTCAACTTAGTGCAGAGGAAATTAAGCAAAATGCCCAAGCAGAGGCTGCACGTATTATAGCTCAGGCTAAAGCTGATGCAGATCAGCAAATTATCCGTGCACGCGATGAGTTACGTGCTCAAGTAGCCTCTTTGGCGGTTAAAGGTGCTGAGCAGATTTTGCGTAAGGAAATTAATCCTGCAGCCCATGCCTCTCTTCTTGATCAGTTGAAAGCTGAGTTGTAATATGGCTGATTTAGCAACTATTGCTCGCCCATATGCTGAAGCTTTAGCTGGAACAGCCACGCCTGAAGAAATGGCAAAGTGGTCTGAACAGCTAGGTTCCTTGGCTCATCTTGCTAGTAATCCCGAAGTGGCAACTTTGTCTTCGAATCCTAATGTATCTCAAGAGCAATTGGCTGATTTGCTAATGGCAGGAATAACGGGAGATACCGCTCCGGCATTGAAAAAGTTTATTACTTTGTTGACATTGAATCATCGAATTGCTGCTTTACCAGAAATTTCAAAGCAGTTCGATGCAATTAAAAATGCTAAATCTGGTTCTGCTGAGGTTCAAATAACGAGTGCATTTCCAATGGGTGAAGATGAAGTTCAAAGCTTAGTTGTTGCAATCGCAAAGCGTTTTGGTAATAAAAATTTAAAACCAACTGTTTCAATCGATCCGGAGTTAATTGGTGGTGTGAGAGTTCAAGTTGGCGATGAAGTATTGGATACATCGGTAAAGTCTAGATTAGAGGCGATGCAAGCCGCTTTACTTTCATGAGCAAAATAGATAAGTAGTACAACGAAATTAAAAGACCCTAGGAGTTATAAATGCAACTTAACCCATCTGAGATCAGTGAGCT
>Ga0209188_1000524_pt1 | contig 36578 bp, 36 predicted proteins | sample C_130625_EF_Meta_FD_187307 | JGI IMG/M metagenome (GOLD analysis project Ga0209188, IMG submission 187307) | Freshwater microbial communities from Lake Croche, Canada to study carbon cycling - C_130625_EF_MetaG (SPAdes) (version 2) | ecosystem: Environmental > Aquatic > Freshwater > Lake...
CTGCTCCCGATGCTGATGCTGCTGCTGCTGCTGGTGCTGATGCTGCTGGTGCTGCGGATGGTACTGCTGCTGGTGCTGGTACTGCTGCTGGTGCTGCTGCGGATGCTGCTGCTGCTGATGCTGGTGCTGGTACTGGTACTGCTGCTGGAAATGAATCTACTTCACAAACCGACAATTGTGTAATAAATTTTGGTATATATGAACAAAAAGATTATGAAAATTTAATTCATCATGATGTGCAAAGAATTGAAAAATTAATTGAATTAATACATGATAAACTAGAATTAAGAGAACGAGCATTAGAAGGTAACGTTTGTGCTTCGACTACTAATAATACGACTTCAAATGTTGGTGGTTTATTTAGTACTGGTTTAAGAAGGTCTAAACACAATGATGGTGATACCGATGTCGCAGCTATTATTGCACAAAAATATAATGAACTAGAACGTAGTCTAAAAGGACAAAATTATGTAAAAAAATTAAAAAATAATAATAATGTATCCAACAGATTAGTTGATGATAATAGAAACAATATATATTTTTTAGCTGCTGCTATTACGGTAACTTATATTAATGCTAGTGAAGTAGAAAAACAAAATTTTGAAGTAGAAAAACAAAAAATTGAAAAAAATGAAAAAAATTTTATTGAAATAATTTTAAGTAATATTCCTTTTGAAGTTGAACCTTCATTAAATATTATTGATGATTATAAAAAAATTATTTATGCTGTTATTAGAATTCTTAAACACCGAGATACTACCTATTGTAAAAATATGACGTATTTTAAAAAAGAGTCAAATCCTTTAGATGTTGCTGTTATTCTTTGTTCTCCTACATTTTACACATATTTGAACTATATTGATGGAATTCCATCAACAGACTCAAAATTCGATTATGTTGCTATGTTTCTTGCTGCCTTTTTTACGACTCTTCTTACAAACGCTTATGAAAATGCTGATTCACATAGTTCTGTTATACTAGCTAAACAAAATCTTGAAAGCATTTTTCTAAAAGAAGGAGAAATAAGATCATCTCTTTTTCATATTGTTAATTGTATTAGAAACAAAATATGTTTTGAATCAATAAAAACATTTTTAGAGATATATTTTATTGACATATCAAGTCAAATAAACGATAAAAATCATCCACAAAAATACCCGAGGTGGGAAAGTAAAAATCAATATGAAATAATAAATCATATTTATGAAAATATTTCAAAATCTGATTCTATTTTTTTAAATTATAGTTTGGATGAATTAATAAATAAAGAAAAAAATATTTTTTCAGAAGAAGAAAAAGACATCACAAAATCACAAGAAATGGAAACAGAAAATTTGGTTAGCTTTTCTAATATGCCTTCAGAAGTATTTTTTTGTCCTATAGAAATAAATAAATATAAACAAAAAATGTTTACATCAAAATCTCAACCAATAAAAGAAATAATAAGTGAAAATATCATTAATAATTTTGCGTTTTTTTCAAATCTGATATCGATAATAGATATATCTCATTGTTTTCAATCTCCATCGATGCCGGAGTTATCTCCTTACGAATCAGCAAAGAAGGCCCCATCATATTGTGCCAAAACACCAGAATACTCCAAGTTACCCAATCGGCCTGATTCAACACTGCCATCCGCCACTCGCGATGCTCTTTGTTGTGCATCTATAAAGGAGTTGATGGCCGAGCAAAACAATAAACCGGAAGCATCAAATGTCCCGGGTAAACCTGAACCACGCAATCAGATAAAACCATCATTTATTAGAAGAGAATATTTAAATAAGGAATCACATATAAAGAATCAATTGCTAATAGTAATGAATGAAATTACAAATGCAGAAATAAAAATCGCAGAAATAAAAAAAATGAAAAGAAGAGAAAAGTGTAGTAATGAATAGTCGAGTATAAGATATGACGATGGTAACAAAAATATTATAGATATAAAAGATAAAATGTAACAGTGGAACTCTCAAAAAGTTACTATACCAATCAAACCTACTATGATGGTAATAAATGTAGACCATTAAAGTAAAAAAGAATATAATTTTCATAGGATAAGTTATTTGTATTTTTAATAATGTTTTTGTTTATAATTATTATTAGACACATTGTTTATACAGTATTTTTTTCTGGAATATTATAATATTTTATGATATTATAATATGAAAATAAATACTGATTCTGAAATGAGGGCTGCGATTGGTATTGTTGCTGCTTCTGCTGCCCTTGTTGCTTCTGCTACTTCTGCTGCTTCTGCTAATTCTGCTGCTTCTGCTAATTCTGCTGCTTCTGCTAATTCTGCTGCTTCTGCTAATTCTGCTGCTTCTGCTAATTCTGCTGCTTCTGCTAATTCTTCTGCTTCTGCTACTTCTGTTACTAATGCTGCCCTTGCTGCTTCTGCTAATTCTTCTGCTTCTGCTACTTCTGTTACTAATGCTGCCCTTGGTGCTTCTGCTACTTCTGTTACTAATGCTACCCTTGATACTTCTGCTTCTGCTACTTCTGTTACTAATGCTGCCCTTGGTGCTTCTGCTATTTCTTCTGCCCTTGTATTAGATTGTTCAGAACCTTCTGATGAAGATATGGATGCAAATGATAATACTCCTTATCCTTGTCCTCTTGATGCTCTTCCTGCTACTGTTCTTTTTGATGTTGTATATGTAGTTACCTATATTGTTAAAACAAGTCTTCTTGCTCCACCAATTAGACGTACTGGTGCTGGTCATGGTGCTGGTCCTGCTATTCAAATTCGAGATTTTCCGTCATTGGATGCCGCTGCTATTTTTGGTTCACAAGCTTTTTTTACGTATTTGAATAATATTGAAAATATAGTTGAAGAAGACAAGACAGATTATGTGGCTATGGTGGTTGCTGCTTTTCTTACAACTCTTCTTCAATATGCGTATAAATTTGCAGCTCTTAATGATGAAGTAATACAAGCCTATGAAGATATATCATCAAGTAATAATAAGGATGAAGCTGAAGAAATTGCACATAATACCCAAGGGTTAATCGCGGTTCGAATTTGTAATCAATTTTTATCTCCATTAATAGATACAAGAAAAGATGAATATGGTAATACTTACAAATTACAAATTATACCTGAAAAAATAACAAGTTCTATAACTACTACAATTGCTAATAATTTTTCTCTGGTTATTTCTAAATATCTATATTTTGAAAATACCAAACAAAATATCGAATTTAATAGTTTTAAAAATCCTATCCTTATCGATCTTTTATTTGGTATAAAATATAATGATAATACTATAAATGTATTTTCTCTACTTGTTGAGCCCCCCCCCGATAATGGAAATAACATAACAAAATCATTTTTTTAAATAATTCTAATGTTTATTTTCCACAACATTTATCATTCAATACTCTTACTGATCTCCCTTTACATATAAAAACAGAGATATATAGTTTAGCTAAACATCTTACAAAGCAATATGCGTTCCAAAAAGCTATCTCTATTTATTCGAAACAATTTTTGAATAATATACCTTTTATAAAAGAGCAAAAACCTATTGTATCGGCTACTCTTGCTATTTTATGTAATTCACATCTATTCAATAAGAAGGAAGCATATAGACTGCGTTTTGAACCTATCCATATAGCCTCTTTGGAAGAATTTTTTATTCAGTTTTATTCAACAACTCCTTCGAAAGAGAATTCACATGAACAAGTATATACCAATTACTTGAATATGAATAATGTAAAAAATACACTATTATATAAAATGGTGTTTCATAATATGTATGATGATCTTATGTCTTGCTATTGTGAAAGAAATGGATGTCAAGAACATGAAATTTCAATAGAAATAAGAAAAAATTTTATAGAAGAATGTGAAAACAACAATTCATTGCATAAAATGTGTCATTATAAAATAAGGTCGTTACCACTTGAAAAAGTCTTTAAAAAGTCTTCACCTTTTTCTATATTTGTTTATTATTACTCTCATATAATGAAAATGAGTGTTATTTTTGAATATCCTATTTGTATAGATGAATGAACCAAATATTTTTTATATAGAATAAAAATATTTGGTAAATTTAATATATTAACTAATAGTATATAAATGATAGAAAACCAATCAAAGTTTTTACCACCCTTTCAATTTGCTTATATGACAAATACTTTCGAACAAGCTGGCCCAAAAGAAGCATTATCACAAGAAATGTTACCAGGTAAGGTAATGATGGGTTGCCCAAAAATAATTAGTGAAGAATCAGATGCAGATGCTATATTTTCTTTTAATCCGAAAATAATAGATAAGAAACTATTCAATTATATTTTCTATCCCAATTCTGCAGGTACATTCAATATCAATGAATCTTATGCGATTAATGATAATATTTTATTTTCTGGACAAACATACAAAGGAATTGATAACACTTCCAGACAATTTTGTTTGTATGACGAAATTTTGAGTATTTATGCAGATAGAAACGGTATAGCGAATAATGTAATTAATCACCATTTTTTATGGAATCTTAGAAAGGAATGTGATAAAATCAAATCCTTGTATTTTATAAAAGGAAGAACTTTTGGCTTTAATTTTGGAAGTGTTTTGAATAGTATAAGAAGTTCAGATTGGATCATTCAGCCTTCTACAAATAAAAGAGATTTTGTCAAAGAAAGAGTACAATTGATTTTAAATTATACAAATAATACCTTTGAACATCCAATTACCCTTATAATGAAGTTCAATTATGACATTATTATTCCTGGTTATAAATATAATTATTCCATTCCAGAAAATATTTTTAAAAAACTAAGCGTTTCGGAAGTTTCAGAATGTCCCTCGAATTATAATTTGAATTCTGACTTGAAATCTGATTTGGATTCTGAGTTGAAATCTGATTTAGATTCTGATTTAGATTCTGAGTTGGAAGAACTTGAAAAAGAACTACAATCAAAGCAAGAAGAGAGACAGAAATTATGTGAAAATATTAAATTAATTAATGATTTTAAATTAATTAATGATTTATATGAATTAGAAGCACCCGACTTTGTGAAAGCGGATGGAAAGGTAGAAACACCAGAGTTTACCACGCAAGCGGACGAAGTGTATGACTTTGTCAGACGCATACGAGCTCTTAGACCCCAGGAGGGGGGAGTCGATCTTGATGTATCGACTGTTACCACTCCAACTACAGCCCAAGCTCATGAAGCTGCTCCTGCTCCTCCTACTGCGGATTTGATTAAACTAAAATCGGGTAAAATGAATGAACAAGTGTAAGTAGTTACTAGATTTATAGCAGGACTATAAATGCAATCAATTATTGTTTATAATCTAACAGTATTATTTTAATAATATATATTGTATTATATATATATATATTATGAGACGTTGTTTTGCAACAAGAAACATTGATTTGAATTATATAGATTTAAATGAACAAAAACGAGGCAAAGTAATATATAATAATATAATGAGCAAATTACAATCAAGACAAAATTATGTTATAGATATGAATTATACAGTTGGGTGTAAAAATATCATAAAGTATCTCGATTATAATACATTTCGTTCTCTCGTAAAATCACATCCTTGTGAAAGGGTAACTCCTTGTTGTCCACCTACTTCTATCGAAGAAGGAAAATATAGTTATAAAAGAGATAATGCTTCTCATTGTGTAAATAAAACAGAAAGCTATATACAGTTTCCAACTCGTGTCTATTTTACTCCTTGTGAGAGTGAATCAGAGTCTATAAAAGACAGTGAGGAAGAAGACGAGGAAATAACATGTATTAAAAAAAACCTCAAAGATCTCATAGATAAACTAGCAGAAATAATAGAAAAACAAAATACATTAATCACAAGAGAAGAAAATAATGCATCATCTCAACAAGCAAATTTTATACATTTCAAAGATAAACTAACAGAAATACTGAATAAACAAGAAACCTTAATAGCAACAGAAGCAAATAATATATTATCTCAAAAGGAAAGTATAAATTCTATTATAAATTTCATAAAAGAATATATAAAAAAGAAAGAAGAAGAATCAGAAGAATCAGAAGAATCAGAAGAATCAGAAGAATCAGAAGAATCAGAAGAAGAATCAGAAGAAGAATCAGAAGAATCAGAAGAATCAGAAGAATCAGAAGAAGAATCAGTTTTTTGTAACGAGATCATTTGTAAACAAAAAGGCAATTGTGATTGTTACCTTTTTAATAAATCATTGCATAAAATGAAAATCGAAAGTAAAAAAGCACATCATTCATCGCGTCATTCTATCTTTTTATAACTCTACTATAGATATAATGGCTGTATGTATTTGTGGACCTGTGCGCAATTGCGGTCCGTTTTTAGACAAAGTATTCCAAAATATGGAAAAAATCGGCACCTCGTTTGACAATTATCATATCCTTCTTTTCTACGATACTTCTACCGATGATTCATTGAAAAAATTATTGGCTTTTCGAAAACGCAATCCACGTGTACATATCGTTATTAACAGAAAACGTACATTGTCACCCTTTCGCACACACCGTATCGCGTATGCCAGAAATGCTTTGTTGCAAATCATCCACAAACAATACAACAATGTACCCTTTTTTATTATGATGGATTGTGACGATGTATGCAGCAAAAATGTAAATCCGTCTATTCTTGAAAAATACATAATCCGAACAGATTGGGATGCGCTTTCGTTTCAAACATCACCTTCTTATTATGATATATGGGCTCTTTCGATTCACCCTTTTTGTTTCAGCTATAATCATTTTCCACAAAATGTTTCCTATTATTTCAAAATGCAATCTTACGTAACAAAATTGCTTGGAGAGTTACCACCGGATGGTTTGTTGCCGTGTATTTCCGCTTTCAATGGATTCGCATTGTATAGGACAGCCGTTTTTTTAGATTGCCGTTACGATGGACGCGTACGTCTGGATTTGGTTCCCAAATCGGCTCTCCGAATGCATTCAGCAGCTGTAGGAAACGCATCCCTGGTTTTTAAGGATTACGGACACGTAAAAGGCGAATACGAAGACTGCGAACACCGCGCTTTCCATTGGGAAGCGATTCGGAAAGGTGCCAAAATACGCATTTCACCAGATGTATTATTCCATTAAATGTATATTATATTCGCATCTTTATCAACGGAACACCGTATAAACAACTCGCCATTTCACTAAAACAACTTCCCCATTCATATTCCGATAAAGAAATAATGGTAGAGGATTTTGTCATCATAAAAAAATCGGTCAATGTATCTACAATCGCTTGTGTATCCGTTATTTTGGTAGAATTATTATGTGAAATACTTTCACCACCTAAATGCACTATTTTACTGTATGCGAAACAAACATTCGAATGACCATATTTACTTATTTTATATTTTATCTTATTGCTGTTGCTTATGATAAAATGTATTTTATCTCGGTTGTTTTTCAATAAAAAGTTTATTTTTTTAATAGCGGACTGCATATTCGTATTTCCTACTGTGTTATTATTAAAAATAGCATCATTGAAACGGATATGAATGATAATAAAACGTCGAGGTTCTAATCGTAGCTGATGCATATATGTATCTATTTTCGTTTGAAAATACGGTGTAAATGAGAATTTTGATCGAATGATTTGCATACTGTTATTATCACTTTTCATTTTTAGCCAACCATTGGTAAATAGGTGAAATGTATCTTTTTGAATGGTATTTAAATGTTGTATAAAACAATGCAAACCGTGTTTATCAATATAATTGTTTCCCCCCCACTCAGGATATTCTATTTGTGAATAATCAATTATTTCTTTTTGGTTTTCGTTTTTTAAGCAACAAGAAATAGGATGATTTTTAAAATCGACGTCGAATTCCAATCCCAATGCATTACATAATTGCAAAAGAAAAATACATGATTTCAAAAAATCGCCAAATCCTGGCGTTTTTTTTCCATTTTTATCAGTTAATACATATACATTTATTATCTTTTTTAAAGTAATATTATGAAAATGGTCTTTACTATTTGCTATTGAAATCATATATATTATAATAGTTATTTTTACATATCACAAAAACAATATCTCGGATGAAATACGTATACGTGCTTTGTTTCGTTTGATTGCCATATAATGAAACGATCTATGTTCACAATCTTCTACTGTTTTGTTTTTATTAAATTTTTTTTTCGCTACTTTAATTGACTCAAGTATATGATTGTTAGGAATTAAATCCAGACGCATACGTCCATCGTAATAACAATTAAGAAATTTATTTGCCCTGTAAATGGCGAATCCATTAAAGGCGGAAGAACAATGAAGCAAACCATTGGGAGGGACTTTTCGTAATAAATCTGTAATATATGCATTTACATTTGGACTGTCTGGTTCATAATGTAGGTAACTCAATGAATAAGGACGAATCGAAAGAGCCCATATATCATAATAATTTGATTTGTTGAATGAAAGTGCATCCCATTTGTTCTTTTTTAAATATTTTGACAATACATTTGTATTTACATCTTGACTGCATACATCGTCACAATCCATCATAATAAAAAATGGATAATCAGCATAATATCTACGCACAACATTCAAACACGCGTTCCTGCCGTGGGCTAAACGAAACGTGCGAAAGGGTGATATTTCTTTTTCATTTTTATAAAATAATAAGCGCTCTGGATATTTTTGTTTGTATGCTTCTAGTAGCTCCAATGTATTATCGTTCGAGTTGTCGTAATACAAAATGATGACATATTTTTCAAACAAGACTCCAATTTTCTCCATATTTTGTAATACTTTATTCAAAAAGGGTCCACAGTTTCGCACCGTTCCACAAATGCAACAATTCATCTATATTTACATATTTTTTTTTATTTTTTTCTTTTATAAAGTAATTATAGTAAATAATATGAAGATATTTGTAATTCACTATGATAAATTGGTGGAAAGAAATGAACATATCAAACAACAATTGAAAAATGTTCCTTTTGAATTTGTTTCCAACAAAGGAGTTGAAACATTGACTGAATCTGATATGAAAATGTTTTCTCGAATCAATAAAAAAGAAATATCTTTATCTCTGCATCATTTTGAGTGTTATCGAAAATTAATAGAACAAAATGAATATGACTACGCACTTGTTCTAGAAGATGATGTTATTATCGCGGACAATTTTTTTGAACGTATACAAGAATATATTAATGAATTACCAAATAATTGGGATTTATTCTTTATTGGAAATGCATATGGTATCATTCCACCACATATTTTGCAACCTAATAAACATGTGTATAGAAAATATACAAGAATGAAAAACAAAAAAATAATAGATGGTGCTACAAGGTGTGCTGATTCTTATCTTATTAGTAAAGCTTGTGCAGAAAAAATAATACGTGCTATTGATACACCTGGTTATTGGATTTCTCTACCCGTTGATCATCAATTGAATTATATTATTTATTATGAAAAATTACAAGTATATTGGGCAGAACCCACTCTTGTTCAACAGGGGTCTCAATTAGGACTTTTTCCTTCCAGTCATTAAATGATATATTTTCCAAAACTTTGTCCACGACCTATACCATAATCATAATGTAAATTTTCTTGTAATAATCCTGCTTCTATCATTTCTTTCCAAGCTCTATTTGGACCTTCTGTCCATGATGTTTGTAAAGAAGTTTGCGAAACAATATCATCCATAATAACAATCGTATCTTTATGAGCCAGATTTTTGGAATGAATCAAATCTGATTTTGCGGTTATATAATCATGACCACCATCAATGAATATAATATCAAATTTTATATCATTCTCTTTACAAAATCTAGGAATTGATAATTTTGAATCTCCAAAAACCAATGTATGTCTCTGAGGATATGTTTTATTGATGTATTTTTTTCCTAATTGTAAATATTGATTGAAATGACTTCCTATGTCAAAACTATATACAATAGCATCGGAATTTTTCAGAAATAATTCTGAACTATGACCTGCATTGAATCCAATTTCCATTATATATTTTATATCTTTTTTGGATGATATTACATCTAAGATATCTTTTCTTTGTTCAAAAACTTGTCCAATATGTCCTTCTTGTATTGTAATATTATGTTTCAAAAACATTTCATCTAAACTATTCATCTTGTATATTATATGCAAAGAAATTGTTCATTTGTATCTAGTCGTGGTTTACTACAATCGTGCACTTTTCATTCAAAACATCCTGAATCCAGTTCTTCTTCGGATACGTCTCATTTATTATCCATGATTCACGGTAATCAAATGTTTCACGGAATGTCTATTTATGTTTGTAGCGAAGCTCTATCTTTTTTTGTTGTCCGTATTTTACCTCGTTTACAACACCGTTTTACTCTTGTCACAGGTGATTCAGACCTATCTATACCTAAGGAAGCTATAGGCAGCGGTCATTTTGCACGACTTATACATCATCCTTTGTTGATTCGTTGGTTTGCACAAAATGTAAATTTCCCAAAATCTGAAAAAATTATATTACTGCCCATCGGTTTGGATTATCATACCATTGCAAAAAATGTATCTCATCCTTGGAAAACGCAAGGTGAAGGGCATTCACCGATAGAACAAGAATCTATTATAAAACAGCTACGCTCTTCTATGAAACCTTTTTACGAAAGAAAACGTAAAATAATAGCACAATTTTCCTTACACAATGACCGCTTTGATCATAGAAAGGAAATAGGGTTAAAGGTATCAAAGGATTTGGTTGTTTCATTGGGTATCACAAAAAGAACAGCAATGTGGAATCATATTATGCAATATGCTTTTGTTTTTTCTCCTTTTGGAAATGGAATGGATTGTCATAGAACATGGGAAACATTATGTTTGGGTGCTATTCCTATTATCAAACGACATCCATCTGATTTTATGTCCCTTTTTTGCGATTTACCTGTTTGGATAGTGGAAGATTGGGGGGATATAACAGAAGAATCAATGACGAGGATCTTGGATGATTTTGAAAAAAAGCAAAGAGATGGACTTTTTCGGTATGAAAAGTTGAATTTATCTTATTGGATACAACAAATATACGAAAATTTAAAATAAGCAATATATATGAAATCTAGTATTGCACAAAAGCCAAAACAATTTATTCAAGAAGAAATCCCGCAAATTATTTTGGAAGATAATGTGGTTCAAACTATGATAGATATGGCACAAGAATACAATGACAATGGAAAATCTGGTTTTTCAGAAACAATCGGACCCAAAAAAGAAGGACCTGCTAGTATAGAAATACCTTCCTTTTTTAGTGCTTATGTAAAACAATTAATTCAAAAATATAGCCAAGATATAAAACAAATTGGATATGACGAAATCAAAAAAAAGGGACCAGAAACTATCAAAGCACTAGAAAATATCGGATATTTCAAAGGACACGAAGAAATAATAAAGGAATTAGACGAAGATTATCTACTTATTATTCCACCTATTAACGATGAAACTATTCAAACCATGTTACATACTCTTGACAAAAACGAAAATCACAGTGAAGAAGCGAAAGAAAAATGGAATGATATACAATTGAGTATTTCCAATATTAATGAAAACATTATTAGTGTCGATGACAAATTTAAAAAAATAAAATATTTATTGACTATAAATTCATATCCTCAAAACTCCAATATTGAAAATTATATTTTATTGGACGAATTTTTGGATGACAATACCATTACAGAAATAATAAAGGAACAAAATAATATGGATGATTCAACATTCAATGAATTATATTATAATTTGATACAGGAACGATATTTATTTAAAGCGGCAACAAAAACCGAAGGATCAAAAACATCGTATTTATCTTATGATAGCAATCCTCATATTACATCTAAAACGTTTTTAACAAGGTATATTTATCAATTAACAAGTGAAATGAGAGAACAATTGCATTTACCAAAAGGTGATCCGGATGGCAAAGGCAAGAAGATTTATATAAATATCTATCGTAAACTACTTTGTTTGATTCTCTTGGTTTCTAGAAATACAGGTTATGAAATGAACAAATTCACTCCATCCATATATTTCATTAGCATATCCAAATTAGCAACTGATATAATGTCTATTTTTTCTAAATGTGATGCTTATTTCACTGCCAAAAAAAGGGGTCAAATAATAAATGACCAAAATATGGACAAAATTGTTGATATTATGATACGATTGCTCGAAAAATGTGAGGATACTGATATAAACAAATTTAAACGTACATTCTCCAATGTTTTTTCCAAATATTATACAGACTTTTTTTCAATCGTTTCTGGTAATAAACTAGATGATTTTTATAGAAAATTATTAACAAATAAAGGTGTAGCAGCAGGCACAACAAAAATGATTACCACCAATTATATATATCGTATTTATTCTCGTGGTTTTTTACAAACATATTATTATAATTTTAAAACGCAACGGTATAGTGATTATGATAAAAAAATTATGGGGATACCTTCCTTGGATGTAGAAAATGTAGATGTCGACCCAACAAGAACACGTGGTATGTCTACTGCTTCTTCTTCCTCTTCTTCCTCTTCCTCTTCTTCTTCCTCTTCCTCTTCTTCTGGGTCTTCTGGGTCTTCTGGGTCTGTTCTCACTGCTGTTTCTTATTCTGATGCTATGTTTTCTCAAAATATCTCACGTTCAGATAGTGAATCCAGTATCACTACAAATACTGTTACAATAAGTAATAGAAAAACGATAGATACGCAATCTTGTAACGATACAAATTACAATGAATGTTTCATTACATTGTATATTAAAGAAAATGCAGAGGATATATGGAATGATATTGTTTTGATTCACCAAGACGGTAAAAAAAATATTCATGATTTTGAATCGACAATAACAGATAATGTTATTGACAAAGACGAAATATATACTATTCTTGTATCCTTTGTGCAAGGCAGATATACAAGTGTAGAAGAGATACAAAAATTAGTAAATACATTTTCATCTATGTTTTCTTTGTTATGGGAATCTTTTCGACTTTATAAAGAAGCAGGTATTAAAATACGCAACAAAGATGTACAAAAATTTTTTGAAAATACGGAAAGTAACAAATTGTCTGAATATGTATCCAGTATGGAACAACAACTTACCGATATTGGTCGAGATACTAGTAAAATGAATACATTCAAGGATTCATTTATATTCTCTTTGTTCATTCTAACATTTGCGTGTTATTTCTCGGTATTTTATTATATACCAGTTACGTATCAAATAGGTGGTGCTCCTTTAAAGGAAGCCTTTGATGAGTTGCTTGCATCGATAGAAGACCTATATAAAAAAACAAACGCGGATATTATTTCTATTATAAAACAAAATCAAACTGGACAAAAGGGTATAGCAGATATTGATGCATTAAAAGAACCTATAACTACTATTCAAAAAAAATTAGAAGTTCTCTCTTCTGCACGTTACAAAATAAAAAATTTGGTACCTTTGAATTTATTATTACAGAAATTAAAAGAAATAATAGAAACATTTAAACAAGTGCAATTTTCAAGTAATTTTTCATATCATTCTGGTAAAAAGGAAGATATCGCACAAATGTTTTATCATTTACATGGTCGTAATACACTTTCATTGTCCTTGGTTGGACTTTTACCCCTTTTGAAACCATTGTTGTCGCAAGATACACTGGATAAAAATAAAATAAACAAGACTATACTTCTTTTACAAACAACAAACCAAAATGTTGAAAAGGCAAGATTGGAAATACAAAAACTAAGTAAGATGGATTTGACATCATATAATATATCTAAAAAACGAGAAGAGAGAAAAGAACAGTCTCCTTTATTGACAATAACACAGGAAAAAATGATGGAAAAAATAAAAGTGTGGTTGCAAGATGATACTATATTGCAAACACCTGTAAGTTATTTATTCAGTCGGTTTTCAAATGCACAAAGATCTCTTTTGGTAAGAGAGAAAGAAGTATGTAAACAAATATCGAAATTAATATTTGATTTAAAAAAATATCCAATCAATGATATTTCGTTTCTTCCTTCCTTGTATATCAAAGAAGATCCTGAAAAAAAAAAGCGCTTAGCGGAAATATTTTTAAATGGTCCAAAAATTTTATCCGATGTACAAGAAAAAAGACGCGCCTTTTTTAAACAGGATCAACCAACATATAATTTATCCGATTTACCCAGCTATCGTACAAAAAATGTTGGTCCCGGCTCTGTTACTGTAGGAGGAGGTTCAAGAAAACGTTGTATTGTCTTTTCAAAACACGCAACAAGTCATAAAACGACTCGTAAATCACATACTTCTTCTACTAAAAAAATTATTTTGTTCAAAAAGCATTGTCATCAGGCTTGATATATGCCTTTTTTGGTATGCTACGGCTTCCATAATGATATATTGCATAACCAACAATGATTCCAATCATACTACCTGCCATCAATTGCGTTATGTAATGTTTGTTGCTTTCTTTTCTCTCGTACAAAGTCAAGAGAGAAATACAGAAATATACTACAGTTATCCATGGTTTTTTTAATACCAACTGTACAAATACTGTGGAATAAAACACGGATTGTGCGTGTCTTGAAGGCATTCCATATCGATTTGAATCTATTTTTTCACCGTATTTTATTTCCATATTAAATATGTCTTTTCTCTCTTCATCCGGACGTGGTTGTTGAAATAGCCTCTTCAATATCATATTGAGTATTTCGTTTCCAATATATCCAATCACATATGTATACATATAAATCGGTTTTGTATAAAACAAATACAATGTAGAAAAAAATAAAATAAAAGGGGCATTGTTTCCTATTGTCTTTATGAAATGTGGCATTTTTTATTCTTTATACTAGAAAAAGAGAAGAATATAAAAAGAATATTATTTATATTCTTTATATGAATTCCCCTGAACCATTATCTATTGATTACAATATTGATCATTATACATTATCAAATTTGTTACTCATATTAGGTGTTGATTCTCCCGATGATACAGAAGCCATTGAAACCATAACACAACAATATATTGAAACATACGAAGAAGAAGAAAACGATGATATGGCGCAATTTTTCCGTGATATGCAAAACCGGTTGCTGGAACCTGATGACAAGGAGGAAAAAATACAACAACAATGGTTTCAAAATGCAAATGCTCTACCACAATCGGATATTATTCAACGTGATAAAAATACGGATCGTCAAAACAAAATACAAGTATACAATAGTGACCATGTTCCTATGAATCGTGAACATATAGGTATTACCAATACGTTATCGGTCCCTGTATCACAAGATACAATGAATCCAAATTTAAAGAACATCACGACACGTTATATTAATATAGATAGCCAATATAGACAAGCGACCAATGGTCAAGATAATACACCGACGGATTTCACGATGGATTTATCGGAACCATTGAATAATGTATTGTCTCTTAAATTGTATTCGATACAAATTCCGTATACGTGGTATTCGTTGGACAATACGATAGGGAATACTTATTTTTGGATTTCGTTTGTTGGTTCGGGTGTATATTATACGGTGAATGTTGCCGAGGGTAATTATTCTCCGGATGAATTTGTTTCAGCAGTTAACGCGTCTTTTTCTACTGACAATGGATGGGATACAACTTTTTATCCCTTGAAGTATTGTAAACACACAGGAAAGGTGTCATTCAAGTTTCCGTCTTCTGCTTCGTGGACAAAAGAGGGTCATACATATCCAATCGTATCGGGGGAAACACAAATCGTTTTCTATGATGTATATGGATATTTGCCTAGTATGAATGCTGCTGCACCACAGAAAACAATTGATCAAACATTGGGATGGTTGATGGGGTTTCGTCTCCCATATATTTTGATAGATATAGACAATGGGAACAAAGCGGATACTTTGATTGATTTATATGGACCCCGCTATTTGATTTTGGCGATTGATGATTACAACCAAAACCATATAAATAGTGGTGTGGTTACCATTACAGAAATATCAAAAAAAATCAAATTGCCATCGTATTACAATCCAAGTATTCCTGTAAAATACACTGATCCTTTGGCGAATAATTTGTCGGCCAATATAGAGAATGTGGGTGACAATGGATATTTATTGATGGATAAGCTGAATCTAACCAATAAAATTATTCCCCAGGTATTACCTACAGCACCTCGTATTTTAACCCAAGCACAAATATATAGTATTAATGAAATTATGAAAAACAATGAACAAAATACCCAATATCGCAGTCGTCCTCCTTCTAGTTCCGATATTTTTGCATTGATACCTGTGAAACATGGTGACACGATTGGTTCTGTTATGATTGAATTGACAAGTAGTTTACAAGAAAACAAACGCGTCTATTTTGGACCCGTTAATATAGAACGGTTACGTATTCGTTGGTATGATGACAAGGGAAATATTCTCAATACAAATGGTGCTGACTGGTCCATTACAGTGATTGCTGAATTATTATATCAATATTAAAACATTTTTTTTTTGTACACTCTACGTAGTAAACAAGAATCGACATTCAGATTTGGCTGCTATTTACAAGTCGGATGCGGATTGACTCAAAGAATGGTCGGAATAGACACGTTTGAACAACATTTCCACTGTTTTATTGATGTATGTTTCTGCGTCGAAATCGTTGCATATTGGATGGCTGAACAGTTTTTTGGGTATGATGGTGAAACCGCAGCCGCGTTTCAAATGGGTTTTACCCTTGAAAATAATGATATCCAACAATGCTACAATATTTGGTTCATAGGCTTGTAATATCTCGCGGTCCAATCGGAATTGACTGCTATAAGCATAGCGGTTGTAATTGCCGGATTCATAAATGCGATAGTGTTTATCGTGACGGACTCTGTTTCTAATGAGACCGATGCCTTCTATTTTGTTAGTGGAATTATTCATTTCAATAACAAACACGAGAGAATCGGATGGTATTTTCCAAGACATGTGTCTTGATGGGCCGTAGATACAACCGATATTGTTTTTTTCTCTGAAAGTTTTATTTTCAGTATAAGTATCTGTATTGAAACGTGTAGTTATAATAGGGATGCTCATATTTGTATTGATTTATTCTCTCTTTTACGAGAGAAAAATGATTCAATTTTTTATAGCATTGTAAAAAAATGGAAAAAACGATAGAAGAAAATGGTTGTTTGAAATGAGAAAAGGTGTCAATGAATATAATGATATATAAAAATGGTTTAAATAATTTTTATAATATAAATCAAAATATGATAGAAAATACAGACATACAGTTTCATCAATATCCGTCATCGGGAATTGCGGATAGATTTGGTATTTTTAAATTGAAAACGAGGGATACGCCCTTGGTTCAGCGTCCCCAGCGTCTTTATTTTACAAATGATTGTTCGGGTTCGATGCAAGATAAATGTGGAGATGGTCGAAGTAAAATGGAACATTCTATTCATATTATTCAAAACATTGTTCGTCTTCTAGCAAAGGAAACAGAATTGGAGACGTGGGTGCGTGTTGTAGGTTTCGATGATGAAATTGAGGTTATTGTTCCTGATACGCGTATTACTAGCGACAATTTTCCTTTTGTTTTGTCTAATTTGGAAAAGATGATTCCTAAAAGTGGAACTAATTTTGAGTTGGCATTGAGTAATGCTGCCAATGATATTCAATCTTGGAAAGAAGAAGATCCTGATTGTGATATTACACATTTTTTTATAACGGATGGTAATATTAGTGGTGGTTCATTTGACGTTTCTTATTTATCGGGGTTGGTTGGTTCTGGTTGCCATCATTATTTTATTGGACTTGGTGCGGATCATTCAGCCGAGACATTGGTATCGCTTTCATCGTCTACGAACGCATCTTATGTTTTTATTGATCATATGGAAACATCGAGTATTGCTTTTGGTGAGATGGTGCATTCTATTTTGTTTCGTTGTCTTCGGGATGTTTGGATAAAAATATCTGGTGGTTCTCTCTATGATTACAAACTGGGTATATGGGTAGATGAATTGTATTTATCTTTTTTGACGGGGGATACAGAAAAGACATTTTATATATCTAGTTCAGATCCATATGAGGTATCTCTTTCAGTTTATGGAATTCCTTGTGTTTTTTCAGAAAAGAATATACCAATGTTGTTGACCAATGTTTTATATTATCCACCTCTTTATGATGCAACAGAGATTTGGGTACCCCCTGATTTGACAATACATATTTTGAGGCAAAAAACATTGGAATGGTTATGGAAGGCGCAGCATACACGTATGAATGAAGATGTTGAAATTAATAAAATTCGTTTGGGAATGGAAGCTTTTTTGGATTCTCTTTGTGTTTATACAGACCCTTTGGTAGAAAAGTTGCGCCAGGATTTGAGAATAGCTATTCGTACGATTGGAACACATTTTGGTACAATGTATATTTCTTCTAGAAAGAAGACGATCGGTGAAGAATCCGCATTTACAGATGGAGGTGTCCTTGTTCCTGAGAATATCACACCTAAAATGATTAATGTAATGCGTTCGGTTAGTGATGGAAATAAGATTGCTGAACAATTGTTGTCGAAAGAATTCTCTTAATCGGGGGATGAAATGGGTTTTTATATTGTTTTTTTTGATTTATTTTAAAACAATATAAAAAGGTTTAAGGTTTAAGGTTTAAGGTTTAAGGTTTAAGGTTTAAGGTTTAAGGTTTAAGGTTTAAGGTTTAAGGTTTAAGGTTTAAGGTTTAAGGTTTAAGGTTTAAGGTTTAAGGTGAATCGGTATACCATTTTGGTGGTTCTAGATAATAGTGTGTCCAGATCGGAGGTGGAGGACCATGTGTCTGCTTTCGACTAGATGAATGATTGTTGTTTACAGCAAAAGGAAACGGTTTTTGTCTACCTACAGGATGAGCACACGGGCGCTGAACTTGTGTTGTGTACTGCGATGCATTTTGAGGAATACCAAGTGTTTTGGTATAAGCACCAGCAGAAGCAATGATATTGTAAGAATTATATTTGGCAGTTGTTTTATTACACCCCGTAGCACCACCTTTCTTTATATTCTCTGTGTAGACTTCTGGTTTGTTTGTATCATTCACACACGTAGCAGCGGCTGCTTTTTGGTCAATGTATACTTGTTGACTTGCGTTGTCGGAAAGATTACTGTTTCCATAGACGGGTTGGACCCAGAAATTTGGATATTGTCCCGAATGTATCCAACGAAATCGCTTTGCCAATTGTCCCTTTGTAGAAAGAACCGATGGTTTTATGAAAAGAGATTGTCTACCTTGTGTTTGACATCTTGAATCTGTAACATTGAATACAGGATTTGTATCCAGATAACGACCATATGTTCCTCCCGAACCCCTCGCAGCAGTTCCCACAAAAGGAGTTCCTGTTGATGAAAAATGTGACGTTTTACCTATATAACCTACATTCCGTGTACCACCATTGATGCTAAAACCGTGCGAACCTATACTGGAAACGGGTCCTTTGGAACCAAAAGGTCCTTGACGTATCCATACGCCACCAGGAGCAGTTCCACTAATTTTAGTTCCTGTTGAACTGGTTATGATTCCTTTTTTTTTGAATGTTTGTAATGACATATATACATGTAGGTAATATAAAAAATGAATATTTATATGAATAGAAATATTCTTTTGCGTATTCGTTTATAAAACCAATACAATTTGGTATGGCGAATGGATTCCAATACATCATCCCTCTCTATGTCTCTATAGAAATCTATATTGAAATATAATTCATATGACAAAGCTGCTAGACTGTATTCAAATGTTTTGGAAGATACAGAACAAGGTAAACATTCTATGGATTGAATTTCAGGAGAACAATATTTATTTCTCTCGAATGGTGTTTCAAAGACAAAGGGAAGCCGTCGTATCCATTTCGGTTGAATACAAACATATTTACCTTCTATACAATATATATCATTTGTATCTAGAGAATATAGCCCATATCCACGTTTTTTTAATTCTTCGTTTTGCTTGTAAATATCGTGAAGTAATTGAATTATTTCCATATATGTCCATCCTTTTCTTTTCAAAGGAACAAAGGGTGTCGATGATTGAAACGAAGTAAAACTAGGTGAAATGCTGAGTGAGGGTATAGATGATAATAATGAGAGAAGTAATATTTCTTGCGATTCTTGGAATGTTTTTTTTGTCGAAATCATACTTTTTTACAAGAGTTTAAACAAATTGTTATTACGAAAAAATGTAGCTATGTCATTTTCGAAGAAATGATGGAGAGAATGTCGCTTTCGTCGGTTGTTTGTACAATGATTATGAAATTGTAACATATTCTCTATTTTCTCTCTTGTACATACTTTCATATCCTTGTTTGTCTTTATCGAGAGAAGATGCCAAATAAAGGGATGAAATGGATAGGCATAATAATCACTAGAAAGTATACATGATAAATCCAATTTTATTTTTATCTCTAATCTTGTAGCTGCATATTCAGCTATCAATCTATTGCAATCACTGTCTGTAATGATATATTGTTTGTTATGACAAAAAGGATACGAAATGAGAACAATAGTCATCAGTATATGACTGTTTTTGTTTTGAAGTTGAATGTAAATGGATTGATGCGTGGCAATAGGAATACATATATTTTTTTCATAATGATTCATATCTACTTTTGTTGACAATGCATTGTACTGTTTTTTGAAAAATTCCAAAGAAGATGATTATAGTAATCTTGTCATATTAGTTTATATAAACGTTAATATAAACATATTTTTATTACATGTAAACCGATAATGTTTTACATGAAAAAACTGATTGTTATTATACAATATTAATGATAATTTTATAAACACGATCTTCTACTGTTGTTGGAGGTGTGAAATCAAAATTAGCATCATTTGTTGTTCTAACAATAGAAGAGTCAATCGTAGGTGTTATTACTGTGAATTTCATAATCAGTGTGTCACCAGGATATAAGAGTTGTCCTGTAACTCCATCTGCGACAGTTACGTAATCGATACGCTCTCGACTATAATTAAAAATACTAGTAAATATGTTCAAAAGCGCTGATTGGGGAGTAGATGTCAATGGGGCACCAGTTAAAGTATCGATATCAATGGATCCTAAATTGGCAAGAACATTGTTGATTTTAGCTCGGACACCATAGTCTGCGACAGTATCTGAAATACTCGTAACAATGTCTTTTACATTTCCAAAAGCACCTACCAATGCTTGTGAACCCAACAAGGTAGCAGCAAGATAGCCAAGATAATCATCCGATAGAACAAGTGTTCCAATGCCAGGAGCGTTTGCTGCAAGAGAAAAATAAGGAATATTGTTATTTAAAGTTCCACTTCCTGTAAAAGTAGAATTAACAACCGAAAATTGTGTCATGGAAGCATCAGTAAAATCGATAGATGTGGCTGCAGTCAATTTCAGCGTATTATTACTAGCATCACGAACAAATGAAAAAATGCTTTTCAAGTAATCAGCCGACATACTTGTTGAAAATGCCAAAGTATAATTAAATGAATCATTTTCTGTATCAGTAGGAACAGTACCAGCCGTTGCATTTATAGAAGTATCAAAATCATTAATGTATACTGAAATATTACTTATTGTTGTATTATCCGTGATTCCAACATCTGGATCTATAACGTTTCGACCAGTCATATAATAATAGTAAAGGTAATATATTATACAAAAATATTAATGCTTGTAAACGATTTTTCTTTTAGTATAATATAAAATGTCAATATCTCTATTTTCAGGAACTGAAATAACTACTTCATCCTTGTTTTCAAGTATGGATGTTAAAGGACAATTGCTATCCTATAGTAATTTATTATTTAAAACATCTTGTACAAAAAATATTTCCGATTTAAATGTTCTCTTTGTACAAGGAAACTTTACTGATTTTATAACCAGTTTTTATTCACAATATAATACTTTATCTATTCAATTGAATCAATTAAAAATTATATATAGCAATGATCCTATTTTTATAGCTATTTTATCTATATTTGAAAATATATTTAATAATTTGAATCAAGGTGTTATTCAATACAACAATTTACAAACATTGTTACTTTCTTTGCAAAAATCAGAAGTGAAACAGCGTGTTTTACAATCCATTGATTCTGTAAAGGCGTATTTGCTTGATTTACAAAAACAAAATAGTATATTTGATACCAATATAAATGCTACTACGGCACTGTTAAAACCAGAATATGCAAAATATATTTCATTGTATGGTATTCCAAGAGGAGGTGTATTTGATATCGCCAAGATGGCTGCCATTATTTCTGAAGTGAATGGTCCCTTGTAGTTATATATCATAGAGTGTATTAAATATTAATACCAATGAAAAATCCATATTGTTTAAATCCAATAAATCACCATATTCGTTGGTCAATTGAATATTCATTTTTTGAATATATACAGGCCCAAAATATTCTCTTGGTTGTGTTATAATTTGCAATGTAGTTTGATAAGCAGTTGTGAAAAAAGGTTGTGTGACATTTATTTTTGCCAATATATTATTGTTTGAAACAGCATTTTGAAACACTGAAGAAATACCATTGTTTACTACATTGTTATTATAGTCATTTACTATCAAATAAAAATATTTTGAACCTGATATATCCAACAATCCTTCTGAAATAAAAAAAGTAGCATCACTAAATGTATTGTAATTTATAAAGCAATTCTTACTTGTGAATTGGGATTTGCATATTTTATTTTGTGGATCATTATATTTTACTATAACATCATCTATATATTCATTTTCTGTGTCTATTTTGGAATTTCCAAACGAGAATGACTCGTTAAAAGTATTCACATTTTTTCCATAAAAATCCGCAATCATTTCTTTTGAACCATATAATCCATACCGAAATCCTAATATCCAACCAAATTTTTTTTGCAAAGAATTCGCATAGTCCAAGTTCCCGTTTATATCGGATTGAAAATCAAGAATGAAACTATCAAAAACTTTTGCTGTGTAATTTTTAGGCACTGTAATTCCATTTGAATTTGTCGTTAAATAAGGGGGGGCATCATCTTTACTCAACTTAAAAATATTTACTATGGTGCGACCAGAACCACTGCTACCAGTAGTTGTTACATCCGATGCAAAATCTATTAATTCAAAATTTGGATCATTTTTTAGTTTAGTGTTTATATATGCGAATAAATCACTACCTGCATAATTTCCATCAGGAATAATAATAGTTGTACTTATTTTTTTTTTTGTACCGGTCACGTATTTACGAATAGTAAAGAAATTATTTCCAAAAAAAGAAGATATCGAATAATAACTATGACTGAATTGAAAGGTAGCTAATTCCATTGAAACAATATTAGAAAATCGATTCGGTAAATCAAAATGTAAATCAGTGGATCGCGTTATTTTATAATTGTCGCGAAATCGCGAATCAATATTCAGTTGTTGTTTTATGATTCTTTTTTTAATGGGATTGATGGTTCCTTGAAAATAATCGCTTGGTGTGGCAAATATATAAGGTGTTTTCGGTTTTTCTATAATCGAATTGTTTCTTCCTCCTTCTTCAATAGTCGCGGATGGTTTTAATTGTGTATTCATATTGTAAATAGTTTGAACATATGACGACATTTTTTTTTTGGCCATGTTCATAAATAAAATCAAATTGTCTTTCATATCTGGAAGTATACTTATGTCATTCAGAATATTCATTGTAATTATTTTCGTTTTTTCTTCCACCATTTTCTCATCATACATATTTGGTAATTCAAAAATTTTTTCCAATTCCGTTATTGTATAATTATCTATTTTTAAATCGAAAGAATTAATGCTCATACTACTAAGTAATATTTTATATTGCGATTTTATATTGCGATTTTATATTGCGATTATGGTTGAATAAAAAAAAGACGTTTGATTAGTTTACAATAAAATACAAATAATATTTTTTAACACCAATATGTATGTGTTTTAACATACGGTTCGTCGTCATCTCTTAAGACTTCCAATGGACCTGAAACAATTGTTCTCAATTGTTCCAATTCGTTTTCTAAAATCCTTACTTTTTCTGCTAGTTGATGGATATTGTAATTCGTCTGCAACCATTTCTCTCGCTTCATCTGCTTAAGAATCCAATATTCGTTTGTCGAAATGGGTAGAATCCATTGCCCGTCTTGCTCCAATTCTTGGTAAATCCCATTGGTAATGTCTGAATAATACCAATGTTTCATATGGACAAAAGCACTTTTTTTATGTGGCATTGTCCATCCTTTTTTTACAAAGAAATCTACACGTTCTACATTTCCAATACCGTAATCGTAAAATGCGCGTTTGATTGATTCTTCATCGTGTTCTACTTGCACATACGGAATAAAGATAGACATAATATTATTGGTTTCCTGGTTCATTTTATTGATGTTGTTTTGTTTATTAACAAAAAAATATTTCAATTTTTTTGTTATATACGTTTTCTTGATGCTAAATAACCCGCTGCTGTGGTACCAATACGTCCATTCGCGGTATGTGGTTTGTAGAAGTAGGAATGATTGTATGTATAACATAATCTACCTGTTTTATTTATATTTGTTATAGGAGGAATATATGGATCCATTGTGCTAAAACAAGCTGGACCTGCACGTAAAGCAAAACTTACTGGCATTTATATTTCAACTATATTATTTATACTTTGGTTCCTTTTTATTGGTTTTATACTTGTATCTTTTTTATTGTCCACATGAACTACATCCCTTTCTCGCATTAGTAATTCGATCTAACATTGATCCCCTAAAGGGGATTATTTTTGTTGCAACATTTATTGCATTGACATTTATAGAACTAGAGTTTAGTTTATTTTTTGTATTATTAAAATGCATGGGTATTTTTTGCATAGGAGGCATACTTTTATATTGATATTAGAGTATTTATTTCCTTTAAAATAGCAGTTATATCAGGAGTGGCTATTTTATTCAACAATAAACAATCATCCTTGTATTTGCTTTCTACAAGAGGTCGTTGTGATTTAACATTTTGCAATTTGCATAAACTAGACAAGATGGGTAAAATTCTCTTTTCAAAAGGTGAAACAATCATTTTTTCACCAGTATCTAAAAATTCCACCTCGTATTGATTTGATTCATAGATTATTTTTATTATAATTGCAGTTCGATAAGAAGAATGGTCATTTACGCGAGCATATACTTGTTGTCCAATGACAAAATTAAAATAAATATGTGCATTGCTTTCAAATGCCTCTTTTGGTGAAAATTGTACACCATTGGCGCGTTGTTTTTCTTTATAACAATTCGATACAATGGATGTTTTCATTGTTTTACCACCATAAATAGGATAAGCACATTGAAATACAATGGAATCACCAAATTGTGTTGGTATGGGTCCTCCTTTTGCCAAACATCCTTTGATTCGGTTCATATATCGTGTATATGAATTATGCTTTATATCGACACCTTTTCCACCTGGGGTCGTTGCACCTGGACGTTCTCTTGTTTGACTTCGTTTGGTGCTACTTCCGTGTGTTTGATGATGTGGATTTGTGCGGTCGCTCATTTGATTCCAATTTACGTGTGTTGTCGTGTCTGGTTTCTGATATACGTTCAAAGAACCTAAATCCATTGTATAGATAGAACTCGGAACGCGCACTGTATTTTGAATTTTTTTTTGCGTTTGGTATTGAAATGCAGGGTCCTGACTATTTAATTTATTTCCTTTGGGTTGAATAAAGGGAATGGATAAAATAGAATTGATGGCTCTTTTATCATAATGCATTTATATATATTATCATTTTAATTTTATAAAAAATTGATTCTTTATGACGTCTTTTTATATAGTGTAAAAGATAATGCAAGATGAAATACAAATGATGCATTCTATGCTGCGTGAAATGCGAGAAACACAAATGATATTATTGGAAAAAATAGAACGTTTGGAAAATATAGACAAACAGAAACAATCTTGCAGGAAAATTGTCCTAGCTATTCCGAATATAACCTTTTCAGATTGGCTTAAAAATATATATATTGAAGAAAATGATGTTTTATATTTTCATAATAGGTCGTTTTCCGATATCTTTGTTTATCTTTTACAGCGGGCTGCCAAGGTTTCTTGTATTCATCCTATTGCGTGTTTTTCTGATAAAAGGCTTATTTGGGTATATAAAGAAAAAATATGGTGTAAACTTACTATTCAAGAAGAACAACAATGGATTCGCTCTTTTCATTCCAAATTATTAGCAGCAGTATGTCGTTGGCGTGACAAACATATTGAATTAATTTACAATAATAATGAATGCAACGACCATTACAATAAAATGATTTTAAAACTAACACGTATTTCGTTGTTACAATGTTCTTTTACGTCACTTGATATTCGTAAAAATATTCAGGCAATATTTTCGGTTGTCTAGGTATATTTAGATTTGAATTCTTCAACGGTATAAATAGGAATATTTCTTTTTTTTGCTTCTTCTGTCTTGGAATTTTCTGTATCGTGTGATTTTACAATAACTGCAAATGTATTTTTTCTTATTGAAGAACTGATATGTGCACCTATTTTTTTCAAGTATTGTTGAATGGATTCATCACGTATTCCCGTCATTACGATCGATTTTTCAAAGAGTGGATGCGATATATCTTTTTCTTCCTTTTCACTTGGATGGTGGTTACCCAATTTATATTCGAGACCACATTCTTTCAAAAAGTCAACAAAGATGGGAATATTTTTAACAAATGTTTCGGCGGTTTTATGTGCCATTCCTTTGATGTTTTCGATTTGTTTTATCTTTTCTTCGTATGATGTGGATGAAACTAGGATATCTTGATATGCATCCAATATTGGTTCCATTTTCTTTTCGCTTATACCACGTCCAAAGAGATTGGATGCGGACATGAGTAGAACCAAGGATGCTGCTTTTGTTTTTTCTTGAATACCTTTGTATAATTTGGTTGCCATTTTACTCTTGAATCCTTCGACTTGCAAGAAGTCATCTTCGCTCATATGAATTATTTTTGGGACTGAATTATATCCCGCTTTGATTAAGCGCGCAATATTTCCACTGCTGAGACCTTCTACGTCAATGCCTCTGAAAAATCCTGTTATTACTTTCTCTCGGACTGTTTCATCTGATTCAATGTCTTCTAGAAGAACATCAATATGTGTATCATTCCATTTATAAGGAACATTGGGCATTTTGGCTTCGGGTGCAGGAACAGTCACGCTTTTGATATGAGGAATTACATCACCACTTCGAATAATTTGAATCAATGCACCGATACCAATTTTGTTTTGTTCGATAAAGGAAGCATTAAAACCTGTTGCAAATTCTATTTTGACGCCTCCCAGCTGAATGGGTTCAATTTGAACCCGAGGTTTTAAATATCCATCTTTGCTCGGTTTCCATACTACATCTACTACTTTGGCTTCAGCAATTTGGTCTGAAAGAACCATTTTGAATGCAAAGGCGTGATCTGGATTGCCTGATATTCTCGGAACAATGGTATCGTTGGTGACAATAATACCGTCTATTTCGTAGAGATAATGTGTGCGCCAATCTACCAATATTTCAGACAATAATTCGTTGGTAATATCTTTTTTGGTTTCATTCTGAACTGTTTCGAAACCGTGATGTTTCAAAAATGTCATTTGTTCGGATGGTTTTAAAGAAGGTTTGATGACTTCATAGCATACAAAATGAAGATCGTTTGCTTTATCATCAATGGATTGTCGGTTCACAATACCTGCTACAAGATTGCGACTGTTGGCGAATTTAGTAGCGTATTTTGTGTGAAACACTTTTTTGGGCATAATAAATTCACCACGTACCACGATGTTTTGTTCTGTGGGAAGATGTAGAAATGGAATTAGGTGACTTACATCTTGTCCAACTATACCGTTGCCACGTGTATATAATTTTGCAGTATTGTTTTCTGTTGAATAAAGCCCGCTTACTCCATCTAATTTGCACGAAATGACAAAAGGTCCTTTGTATTTTGCTTTCCATTGGGTTAAAATGTGAGTATCTGGTTTGATTTTGTCCATAGATGCCATTTCATATGGTAATTTCACTTTGTTTTTCTCAATAGGTGCACCGATTTGTTGAAGAATTTGATTTTTCGGGAATTTCTTTTCCATATATTCTTTGACAATATCATATTGGTTGTCTGTTAAAAGAGGTTCACTATCATTATGAAATGCATCGTTGCACTCTTGGATGATTTCTTCTAGGTCTGCTTCTGATAAATGGTCTAATACTTGGATACCGTATTTTTTGAATGCATCCAACTCCATCTTTTTCTCTATAGGTTGTTCTATGGGTTGTTCTATAGGTTGTTCTATGGGTTGTTCTATGGGTTGTTCTATGGGTTGTTCTATAGGTTGTTCTATTTTTTCGGATTCAGAGTAAGAAGAAATATCTGTATCTTCTACAGAACGGCCATCGATTCTCTCGGTTGGTGTTTTGTATTTCATTTTAAGAAAATCGAAAATATCTTTTTCATTGGTAAAGATATGATTCACTTTGTCTCCTTTGGGATTCTTTCCCTCTTTTGTATAAATACCGTGTTCATTTAATGAATATCCCATTGAAAGCGCACGACCACGCATCACAGCATTAAAATACTTGCTTCCTGTGAAATAAAGAATAGCAAAAGGATATTCTTCTGGTGTAGTATACATGAAATCTACGCGGCGTGCTGTTTTTTGATGTGGTAGCTTTGCGATGACGAGACATTTTGTATTGCCACGTGATAAAATCTCCAGTAAAACGTTTTCTTTTATTAAGCGGTCTACAAAGGCTTTAAAAATCTTTGGTTGGGGTGAGGTAATAATCATATCAATGTCACCGGAAGAGTCTTTTCCACGTCGATAGCTTCCTACAATTTCGAATGTAGAATGTGGGTCTTGTTGTGATACTTGGTTAAATATATTCTGAAACAAGGTATTGTATTCGTCGATTTCTTTGCGAGGAATTTTCTCAAGAATGTCTTCGTAGTATTTCAATCCTGCACGTTGCACATCATTGAGTACTTCCTTTTGTCTGGTGCGTAGTTCTGCAATGGTGGTAATTCCATTATCAACGAGTTCTTTTGCCTTTTTGGGGCCGATACCATAGATATCTGTGAATAAAAGGATAGGATTGTTTTTCTCTCTTTCCAGCATTTTTAGTGTGCCTGTTTTTGTGAATTCTTTTATTTTTTCCATAATGGTATCCCCGATACCAGGTTGTCCCTTTACTTGTTCGGGGTCTGTAATATCGGTTGGATAAGTCATCAATGTTTCTTGAGCTTTTTGGTAAGCGCGTGCACGAAAAGGTTCTCCTTGCTTCAACATAACATTAGAACATTTTTCCATTAAATCGATAATAGATTCATTCAAACGTGTCTTGTTATTCATTTCGTTATTTAATAATGGTTGTTCTTCTATATCCTTTTTCATTTTTTTTTCAGAAGGAGAAAGAGGAATGTTCGAAGAATGTTCTTTTGATGAAATAGAATCTGAAAAACCTTTGAATTTACGTGTTCTTATTCCAGGTATGGTTTTGGCACCTCCTTTTTTATTTTTTATGGTTCGGTATGATTTTTTATGAATTGTTTTCATATTATAAAGAATCATACTTTTTTTCTGTTATGTATGCGTAAAACGCGATAATAAATTACTATTTATAGAAGTTCTTATTATTTGATTGTTACTAAAAAACATTTTTTTTGATTTGATTTGTTCGATTCTTTGCTTCTCTCGCATATATTGTTGCCATCTTAGTTTTTCTCGTAATACCTTTAATTCTTCTGGAGACATTTGGATGGGTTCGGTTTCTTCTGGTTGTACTTGTGCTATAGGTTGGTTAGGTTGTCCTTGTCTTATAGGTTGTCCTTGTCTTGTAGGTTGTCCTTGTCTTGTAGGTTGTACTTGCCTTGTAGGTTGTCCTTGTCTTATAGGTTGTACTTGTCTTGTAGGTTGGTCTATATATTCTTCTTGGGATAGAGGTTTACGTATTAATTGTAATTTTCCATTTACTAATTGCATACTCATAGATGATAGAATATCGTCATACGTTATTTGCTTCTTGGGTAATATGGGTTTCTCTTGCTTTGTAGTTTGATTTTCTAAAGGCACTTGTTTTTTTGAAAGAACAGTAAATCGATTCAATTGAGGGACTGTATTGTTTTCTTCTTTTTCAGAAATTAATAATTCCATACTTACTTGTTGGAAATATTTTAATTTATAGAAATTCATTCTATAAAAAATATTACTATAAAGTAAGAATGAGAGATAGATATATTGATTCAAAAATTAGAAAATGGAAAAACAAAAAAAGAAATAAAGTGATAGAAGATACAAACAAAGATTATGAAGATGAAGATATAAGCAAAGCGATAGACGATACAAGAAGAAATTATGAAGATGATACGAATGATTATGATGATACGAATGATCATGATGAAATGAATGATCATGATGATACGAATGATTATGATGATATGAATGATTATGATGATATGAATGATTATGATGATACGAATGATTATGATGATGGAGAAGAAGAAATGAATAATTATAGTAAAAAAAAAAAACCATCATCCTTTAAGGAATTTTTACGTGGAACAGAAGAAGTAACTCTTCTTAACGATGGTAATAAAAGAACGGTACATCAGGATTATGATTGGAACAACAATAATAAAAAACTCATTGTCAATGGTGAAGTAATTGTTAATGGTAAAAAGAAAAAATACAGAAATGTTTTAGACAATACAGGAATGTTGCAATTATTGCAAAAAAAAACAATTCCTATTCCATTAGATATACGATTACAAAATCCATTGGAAACGGGCAACAATGTGGAAATAGACAACAACAAAGTCATTCTTCCCCATCCTATGAAGCATATGTCATCCTTTATTCTATCTACACCTACTTTTTGCAACGCATCCAATGAAGATGATGATCATTATCGTCGTCCTCTTTCTATAAAAAAAAGAAAAATACATCATCATTACGGAGGTAAAAGAAGCAAGAAACGACATACAAAGAGAAAGAAACATACAAAGAAAAAAAGACATACAAAGAAAAGAAAATAATATATAATTAATTGTTTACACCATATTGTCCAATATAATTTTCTCATTATCAGAGAGACTTCTCTCTCGTTTGAATTTATTGTATTTTATTACATTGTCCTTTTCCATCTTATTCGTCTGATAATATTTGGATGCATAAATTAATTTACATATGATATCGTCTTCATAAATGCATTCAATGGACAAATTTTTGTCTATTATTTGCTTGTTTTTTTTTATTGTTTTCAAGAATTCGGAACAATGAAAAATGAAATCGTCATTGAAATTGATAATCATTACGCAATGATTTCTAGGTATTTTGCAATTTCCTTCCATCTCATACAAATAATAATAATGATCGCACTCTTTTTCTACCGCCAACTCGGAAATTATTCTTTTGGTTATGCTGTTATTATCGTTTGTTAGTGGAAAGGAAATTTCAACGTTGTAGCCCATATATATAGACTAAAGATTTTCTATATGAAGAAGAAAATAAGGTAGAAAAGATGTTTGTTATATAATAGAAATGTCTTTTAGAAAGTATGGAGGTTTACAATATTCTGCGAATAATAACATTACAAGAAGTTATATAACAAATAATGAACAAGAAGGAGTAACAGATGCTTTGGGAGATTATAATACAAAAATTATCTCCAAAAGCCATTTGGATTTAAGTGGAAATTCATTAATCAATGTAGGCGCGATGTATTTTTATGATGGTTCCATTTTTAATACCAGTATTCAAAAGGAGATTGATGATCTTGCAAGTTATTTTACATTAAATAATAATATTTTACAACCTAATTTTGATATTTATTCAATACACGATATAACAGGAAATACTATACATTCTACAGGTCTAATCAACGCAGGTGGTTTAATCACTGCTCAAAATGGTATTACTGTAACAGGTATTGATTCTTCTGGAAATTCTATAGATACTACTGGGAAAATCAATGCAGGTGGTTTAATCACTGCTAAAAATGGTATAGACGCTTCTACTAGTACAATAACAGGAAATGCAATAGTAGCTAATGGTTTAATCACCGCAAATAAAGGTATTACTGTAAAAGGTGATATTACTGTAACATGTGATATTTCTGGAAATTCTATAGATACTACTGGGAAAATCAATGCAGGTGGTTTAATCACTGCTCAAAATGGTATAGACGCTTCTACTAGTACAATAACAGGAAATGCAATAGTAGCTAATGGTTTAATCACCGCAAATAATGGTATTACTGTAAAAGGTGATATTACTGTAACATGTGATATTTCTGGAAATTCTATAGATACTACTGGGAAAATTAATGCAGGTGGTTTAATCACCGCAAATAATGGTATAGATGCTTCTGGTAGTACAATAAATACTTTGAGTTTAGTAACAACTAACTTGACATTACGTGATGGTACATTTTCAACAACAACAATAACTGCGAATACTATAACTGCGAATACTACTTTAACTTCATCAGGGTCAATTACAGCATTAGGGTCAATTACAGGAGGGTCAATTACAGCATCAGGGTCAATTACAGCATTAGGGTCAATTACAGGAGGGTCAATTACAGGAGGGTCAATTACAGGAGGGTCTTTTCATACCACATCCGATTATCGTATCAAAGAAGATATAACATCTCTCGATGCTTATTCTATTGATGATTTGCGTCCTATTTCCTATTGGAATACTCTTTCTTGTAAACGTGATATTGGTTTTTTGGCACATGAGTTACAAGAACAAATTCCATTTCTTGTAAACGGTGAAAAGGATGGAACAGAACGACAAACTATTCAATACAACGGATTGATTGGTCTTTTGGTAAAAGAATTACAAGATGCAAAAAAACGAATATCTATTTTGGAAGAAAAATTGAATATATAAATAGAGTCTAATAAGAATACAATAAAATGTCTACATATTTTGAATCTGCTACTTCGTTGTGTCCTGCTACTTCGTTATGTCCTGCTAGTTCGTTGCCGTCTGTCGACTCCGTCTTATATCCTGTCCTATCATCCATAAATAAAAATGAAAAAGATGTACATATTGTTTTTCAAGAAGAAGGGCATAAATATACGATTCTGACAGATCCTTTGTCGACGTATACATCTGTCACTACGTGGAATCATTCTCATTTTCCACATTTTGACGCGGATGCAGTGATTCTTAAAATGATGAAAGGAAAGAACTGGAATCCAGGAAATAAATATTGGAATAAAACAGTCGAGGAAATAAAGCTTGGTTGGTCGGATGCAGGTGCTGCTGTATCAGGTGCAGGAACCGATTTGCATTTTGATATTGAATGTTTTATGAACCGTCCGGGTTTATCACCAGGATATCGTCACAAGGATTTATTGAACGATTTCCAACCTAGTTGCAATAATTCAATTGAATGGACGTTTTTTCTACAATTCGTAAAAGCCTTTCCAGATTTGAAACCATATCGCACTGAATGGACCATTTATCATGATGACCTAAAACTCGCCGGTTCTATTGATATGGTATACGAAAATGACGATGGTTCTCTTTCGATTTATGACTGGAAGCGCAGCAAAGAAATCAAAAAGGTAAATGCATTTGGACAATCAGCTATTACAGAATGTATCGATTATTTACCCGATACGAATTTCTGGCATTATAGTTTACAATTGAATACCTATAAAGCTATTTTGGAGGCTAAATATAGAAAACGAGTCACTGATTTGTATTTGGTGCGTCTGCATCCCAACCATCCGAAAGCCACTTTTGAATTGATAAAATGTGCGGATTTATCGACCGAGATTGCGGATTTGTTTGCTTTGCGGAAAAATGATATATGTATTGCATAAATGGTTTAAATATACACAATCGTAATTTATATAATGGAGGAATCAATAATGTTTTTATGTTTCTTATCTTTTTTCCGTTTCTTATCTTTTTTCCTTTTTATCTCTTATTGTGGTTATTATTTATTGTGTCATTCTATTGGTTTGTATTCAAATTTGTCTCATTCCAATGAACAAGATGTAAAGGAAGATGCGAAACCTATGCAAAAATACGAAGACAAATATATGGACCGTTTTGATAAATTGGAATCGGTACCTTTATCAGTAGAACGTTTGGATGCATTGAAAAATGCAATTTTGATGGAAACGACACCCCTGGGAAATGTGATTATGTATTGGGATCAAAATAAAGAAGGGTTTACGTATTATTCTGATGCAACAATACCATATCGATATTTAGAAGTAATTGCTAGAAAATATGTTGTTGTCAATCAATGTAAATCTCTGTATATAGATATGCGCGAAGAGTTAAAAGATGCGGAACAGAGACGTGATGAAAAGAAACGTTTATTGACAGCGAATGTAGGTACTATTGTATCTAATAAAAAGAGTGTTTTTGCAAAATTGAAACAATATAATCATGTAGTGGATCCGAAAAAGGTAGTGAATAAATCAGCAGCAGCTTCAAAGGTGCCTATAAATTCAAATGAAAAAGAAAAAGAGAAAGAGGCTAGTATGTTGGTGAAGGAGAGAGCCAATATTTATTCGCGTGAAGGAAAGGTAAATCAGTTTTCCTTTTTGAAAAAGGTCAAACGAGAATGTGTGGATAAGAGAATGGCGTTGTCATTTGCCGACTTTAAGCGTGGTATTAAAATCCAATGATAATATAGGTTATATGACTAAAAAAAGACATAAAAAGGGATTACGAAAACAAAGAAAAACAATTAGAAGAGGAGGAGGAGAAGGAGAAGAAGAAGGTCTTGATGAAGAAAGAATAAAGAAAGCAATTTCAGAAAATATTAACGGATCATTGGAAAGCAAAATGAAGCCATTTACTAAAAAATATAAAGAAGAAGTAAAAAAGGGAAGTATGCGAATAACAACAGCAGGTAAGGAATTGATTCCAGGTGTAAGTGATTTATTCGCCATTGGTGATGTTGTTAATTGGCTTCTAGGAAATATTGTTTCCGCTAGAAAATTAAAAAAAACATTGTCGTCTGACATTCCTGCTACTATAGAAGAGAAACTTGATCCGAAAAAATTGACAGAACAATTAAAACTAAAATATCCAGAATTTAAAGACTTAAAACCAGAACAATTGGAAAAAATTATTGATGAAAATAAAGACGAAATTACTAAAAGCACAATTTCATCTATTCGTGATGATATGAAAAAAGTTGCTAGTTCCTCATTTAATGAGGGTGTACGTGATGCATTACCATTTGGGTCTTTACTTGAAAATACAAGTTCTTTTTTTTCAGGGAAAGATTTATCGGAAAAACAAAAAGAAAAAATCGAAGAAGCATTGAAGGGAGAAAAACCGGGAATTTACGATCATACAGATCCAAAACTTGTGGGACAATCAGGAAGATCGGATACAGTAACAGATAGTGGTGCAGTAGTTGTAACTAATTCCGGTAATAAAATAGGAGGCAGTAAAAAAACGGCTTGTGCTGACCGAATAATATATTCAATAAATCGATTTAAAGAAACAAAAGGTGGTAGTTATTAGCGTTTTGTTTCAGATGATGATGATCTAATATATTCATTATATCCATTGCTTCTTGTGATATCAAACGATGTTCCAAGATGATCTTTGGCGATTTGATATGCTTTCTTTTTTTGTTCATCCATACTCTTGATATATTTATCGATACTATCTTGTTTGTCCATTTGTTTGATATTCTTTTAATAAAAAAGAATATTTAATATCATTTTTTTTTGTATATTATTATTATAAACCAATGGATTCTAAAATGCAAACTTTCTTTGGCATTATGTTGTTTTATATTCTTTTATCTTATTTAGTGTTTCCTTTTATTTTCTATTATAGTTTTGGAAAATCTCTCGATAGTGCAGGAAATGGTTTCATTGTAGGAAGTTTGGTATCCATCTTTTTATGGGGGGGTTTTGGAAGAAAAATGGTGATTAAAAAATAAAAAAATTGAAACAAAAAGTTATAGAAAAAAGAATAGAAAATACTATATTATGAACTCACAACAATTCTTTCGATATACATTCAGTGATGATTTTACGTCTGAAATGAATGTTTTTTCCAAATTGCATCAATATGAAGACCGTCATTTATTCAAGACATCGTGGGAAAATTGGTCGAATGAAAATAGAGAAATGATAGAACTGGAAATGCGTCGTTTGTATCAACTCGGTTATACTGGTGATGTAATGCTCAAGATGTTCAAAAGTGCCCGCTATTATTTTCGCAAAAAGACAGATAATATAAAAGAACCAAAGAAACGTTCTACCTATATTTGTTTACCCCGGGATGTATTGATATCTATGGATAATCATATATTACAGAATGCCGCATTGAAACCATCTGCTTCTTTTGATCTCTTTTGTTGTAATTATTCTTTAAAAAACATAACTGAAACTAAAAAATTAAAGAAAACATTTCAGAACCGTCATTTTGTTTGCTTACGTAAAAATATACCAAAAGTTATAGAGAATCAATATAACTGCGATGTTGTATGCCTTGCCAAAGAGAAAGTCATCGATACCGTCTTATAAAAACAAAAAAAAAATGAAACGTATGACTGATATAATAGAAAAAGAATTGCAATTTCAGCGAGATAAATCGCCTTTTTTTTTTTTATAT
>Ga0209188_1000527_pt1 | contig 36474 bp, 43 predicted proteins | sample C_130625_EF_Meta_FD_187307 | JGI IMG/M metagenome (GOLD analysis project Ga0209188, IMG submission 187307) | Freshwater microbial communities from Lake Croche, Canada to study carbon cycling - C_130625_EF_MetaG (SPAdes) (version 2) | ecosystem: Environmental > Aquatic > Freshwater > Lake...
ATGTCCCGTTGGAGGCATGTTCATATCTCGCAGCTGTCGCACATTTGTGGCACTTGACAGCTCCGACCCCCGCCGCCTCCCCGAGCACGTCAATGATGTTCCAGTCTACGATGCGCACGTCCGCACGCGTGGTTCCTTCAATCACGCAATAGGCGAGGTTCCTGAGTCCCGGATCAAAGCTGACCACTTTCATTATCCTTAGTAATGGTTTCATCTCGTAAACGTTTGGCTTCCTCGAATGTCTTCTTGTATCCGACGGTTTTGCTATTCACTCTTACCTGGTAAAATCCCCGGCTTAACAACGAGATGCCATACGTGTCTCGTTGGTTTCTGGGAGTATAGTCAATCTCGCCTGCGATCACCCCATCTCTCAGTGCCTTTGCTTCCTCTAGCGTCTTTCGCGAACCAAAATACCTCTCATGTCCATCGATATTCAATCTTACAACATAGGTATCGTTCTTCTTGGATCGACTTATTCCGTTCATTTCTTCGGTGAACTCTTTGCTGTTTCGGACATTCTCTCGCGCCGTCACCCATCGTAGATTTTCGAGACGGTCATCGTCTCGTATACGGTTGATGTGATCAATCTGTGGTTTGTTCTCAATGTTCGGATTGAACGCATCCATAACAAGGCGGTATACCTTTCGAGTACACCGCATGCTGTCCTTGTATAGGTTAATCTGGCGATATCCATACGTGTCTTTTCCAGGTTTAAGCGTTCCCCTATCGCTTCGGATATTTCCAGCGTTTGACACCTCATACCTTTCGAATCCGGCGACCTGCTTCCATTCCTCCATGTGCTATATTACTGAAAAAATGTGGTGTGTGTTTAAACTCGTTGTAAGACACAATGCCCTGTGACTGTACATCAAACGTACCGGTTCAGCCATTCAGGTTAAGTTGGTTGCGGCGACCTACGCCGTCGCCTTCAGTAGCGACACCAGTACTGTCTTTGAGTCAGCCTTCCCAAACGGGATCCCCCGCTTCGTCAGTAAGTCCTGCAGCTCCTTCTTCGTCTTAGCCTCGAGCGTATCCGTATCCAGAGGACCCGGCGGGCCGTCGACCACCTCGGGGGCGGCGACCTTCTCAGACTGTCCATCATCCTCCACTGACGCACGGTCGTCCTCCGGCTCAGGCTCGGGCTCGGGGGGCGGCGCCGGCGCCAGAGCCGGCTGCTGTTGCTGAACGAACTCGGCAAATGCGCCAACCAAGCTGTTCATGTTCGTGAAGAGCTTTGTCTGCTGCCAGTAGAGCCACGCCACCGCCCCGACCAGCCCAAAGACGAGAGTGCCAAGGAGAGCGACGGCGCCGATCATAGGATCAAAGGACGGAACTGGGACCTCCATTTACTGTTGGCGCACAATCGGATTAGCAGAAGGTGAACGAGAGGGCGAAAAGAAAAACAACAGAATAACAAATGTACCGTGCACTCTTAGCACACGAAGTACTCTTAGCAATGTTCTTCATTGTACTGCTAATTGCAATGATGCGAACCATGACCCCGCCGGCGGTCGAGCTTCCTCCGACAACTCCTTCAACAGGCGACCGCCAGTTCAAGACTCCGGCAGGAAACACGATACTCTACTGATTTTCGTGCGTTTGAATAAATGCCTAAACCCGACTATGACGACGAACTGACTCCGGCCCAGCAGAAAGAAGAGAAGAAGAAACATGCAGCGGCGCTCAAGGATCTTGCGGCGGCGGTTAAGGCATTCAAGTCGAAGCCCAAGGCCGAGCGTACAGACGCAGCCAAGGATGAACTGGGAGAGTTCGTCGTCAAGTACAGTCGAATCCTCGGCCCCGGTGTCAAACAATGGGATGCGGCGAGGAAGCTCTCTGACACATTCAAGCGGGGCGGTCGCCACACTCGCCGCCGCAGTCGCCGCCACCGCACATTGCGTTATTAACTCAACGTATCACAATGAAGCAGTGGGTCAAGTATGCGCTCGGATTTCTTGCGGTGTGTCTGTTGGTTACATTTTTTGGACGTGAGAAGATGACGACCATGTACCCGAGCTCCGAAGAGCCGAAGAAGCCGGAGAGACTGTTACCACCGTTCAGCTATGCAATGTTCACCCAAGGAGGCGACGATGTTGGACCCGAGCCGGACCAGATTGGAAACGACCTGCCGATGGGGAACCAGACCTAGAAGTCCTCATCGAACCGAACAGCATCATTTCCCATTGGGCGTGAATAGTCAGAGACCTTCTTCTCGAAGAAGTTCGTCTTCCCCTCCAGTGAAATCAGATCCATAAAATCAAACGGATTCGCAGTGCCGTACACCTTGGGAATTCCCAGCTGTACTGCAAGACGATCAGCGACAAACTCGATATACTGACTCATCATCTTGGAATTCATGCCAATGAGCGAGCAGGGCAGGGCCTCGCAGATGAACTCCTGCTCCAGCTCCACAGCCTCCTTGATAATCTGGCGAATCGTCCACTCCGACGGCTTGGAAGCCAGTGTGTGGAAGAGGGCAACTGCGAACTCGGTGTGCAGCCCCTCGTCACGAGAAATCAGCTCATTGCTAAATGTCAGTCCGGGCATGAGACCACGCTTCTTCAGCCAGTAGATGGAGCAGAATGCACCTGAGAAGAAGATGCCCTCGACGCAAGCGAATCCGACCAGACGAACTGCAAACTCCTCCTGGGATCCAATCCACTTTGTAGCCCACGCAGCTTTCTTACCGATGCACGGAATGGTGTTGATTCCATCGAACAGCTTGGCCTTCTCCTGCTCGTCCTTCACGTACGTGTCGATCAAGAGAGAATACGTCTCCGAATGAATCCCCTCCATCGCATTCTGAAACGAGTAAAAGAGCTTGACCACCTGCGAGTCCACCTCCCGCTGGAATCGAGACGCAAGGTTCTCCTGGACGAGCCCATCCGATCCTGCGAAGAATGCCAACACGTACTTGATAAAATGCTGCTCGTCGGCGGTCAGCTTTGCCCAGTCTCCAATATCCTTGCTGAAGTCGATCTCGTCCGGCGTCCAGAAGACCGCAACGCTCTGCTTGTACTTGCGAAACAGCTGCTGCTCGGACGACTTGATCGGAAACAGTGTGTAGTTCGCCATTACTATACTGCGAGGAAAGCGCCTAAACGAGAAAGTATAAGGATATCACAATGAGTAGTACGACGAATGTGCAGTCGTATCTGCCGAATGTGTTCCGGCCCGTGTATACATGGAATTCCACGACGGGCGTGTTTTCAACAACATTCAATCTGTCGAATATTGACGCAATCTCGGTCAATACCGCCACGATTGGTCTCATGAATGTAGGCGACAGTAATCTGAACGTCTATGTCGGAAACACTGCCGGCAACATTCCGTCCAACGCAACATCTGCGATCACGTACTACAACACTGCGCTCGGAAATGCTGCAGGGGCGGGTATCTCAAACACCTCCAATTCGGAATTCATCGGGTATTTGGCGGGGAATGCAGGAAAAAGCATTTACAATTCGCTAGCCATTGGCGCCTCGGCAGGTTCGAATGCATCGAATGCGGCCAATTGTATCTGGATAGGTACGTCCAACTCTGCGGGCCTGTCGAACATCTCAAACACCGTCAGTATTGGCGGCAGTTCAGGTGGCGGTTCCAGTGGTGTGTTTCTTGGCGCATCGACGGGCGTGAGTGCATCGGGCGTGAGTAACATTGTGATGGGTACAAGTTCAGGCGGAGGACTGACGGGTTCGAACAATCTTTTCATTGGAAACAGTTTGTCTCCAACAATCTCAAGTACGTTGACTGCAACCGTGTTATCAAATATCGTAACTTGCACGACGCCGACAGCAACCGGACTTGTTGCCGGACAAAAAGTTCTGATCGCAGGCTTGACGCCGACGGGATTTAACGGCACGACAACCGTATTGACGGTTCCGACCTCCAATACCTTCACCTACAGTAACACCACCGGCGCCATTACCGGATCGACAGGTTCTGCGACTGCCGGTATTTCTCCCTATATCGCTCCCTACACGGGTACATCGAATGCGATTGCTTCAACCGTGTCGAACAAGCTGTTTATCGGGTCGAGCTCGAACGTTCTGATTGCCGGCGACTTCTCAACTGGGTTAACGACGATTGGCACGGCAAACACGACTGGGTCGTCGTTTTCGGCCCTGACGACTGCAAATCCCCTCATGAGCCTCGACGTTGCCCGTTACTCCCGTTTCCAGCTGGGAATCGGAATCGGAATTGATCCGGGCACGTATGCACTCGATGTCAACGGACAGTTTCGAGTCACGGATGGCTACGGTCAGATTGCACTGTCTAACCAATACGACGGCGTTGCGAATAACACAGGCCCATCCAACGCCTCCTTCGTGGAATTGAAGCCGGTCTCAGGTGGCAGCATGACTCTCGCCGTCACCGGTACCACGCTCTCTTCGACCGGGTATGCAACGGCAAAAGGTACGTGGGTCTCGAGCGGAAACGGAACAACGAACATTATCTTCGTTCCCACTGTCCCCGGTTTCGTTTTTGTATTCGTCAGGAACGGCGCGGTCGGCGGCTTTAGGCAGGATATAGTATTATACACTACAACGTCCGGCGCCGGTGCAGTCGGGTTTGCTGGAGGAAGTACTGGAGCTGTGATAAACATAACTGGAGCCGGATTGCAGCTTTCGAACACAAGTGCTGGAGCAACGACGTTCACGTACAATGTGATGTTCTATCCTTGCTAAGTTTCTCTGTCATCTTGCGGATAGATACCGACGACACGGCAGAGGCCGCCGACACTTCGAGCAGCCGCCCACCCAAGACATGGGAGATCACGCCGGCGACAATGGTCTTGGGCGTATGTTCCATCTCGGGAAGCTTGTTCAGGAGAAGCAGGATTGCATCTCGGTCTGCGTCACCCACTCCAAGATCTGCGCAGATGCGTTCGGCGATACCTAGCTGAGTGTTCAGCACAGACGACACCTCTCCGTCGAATCGACTCAGTCCCTTGCACATGGCCCGGATAGAGACGTGGAAGATACCGGCTACCTCCTCGTGAGTGCGTGTCGCATTATGCTGGCGACAGGCCGTGAAGACAGATCCCGCCATCAGAGCACGCCGAGTCTCTCCACGTGACTTGCGGGCATCCTCAATCTGCTTGAACAATGCACATGCATCGTGGATAATGGCCTTGGGCAACCCAATGCGAGCACACGATGCCTGGATCACATCAAAGATACCCATCCACGAACGCTCACCGTGGCTCGAGAACGACCACGATGACAGTTTCGCAATCGACTTGGATTCCTCCGACTGACCCGGGATACGTCGACGCATCATCATCGAACCGTAGGATGAATCCGGTAGGAGTTCATTCGTGACCCCACCGGTACGGGAAGGATCATCCTCGGTGTTGGAGTAGATTCGCCATTCTGCACCTTCGTCAACGATGCTACCCAGAATCGTTCCACAAGTTGTGCAAACGCGCTCACCATCAGAACACGTAGTGTCGTCATGGTCACAGTTCATGTGGTTGAACTTGACTATGTAGATGGCTTTTCGTTTTCTTGAATTTTCCATAAATTCAGAGTGATGGCAATCGCTGCGAGGACGTGAAGCAACACATGCGATGTCATCTGACGACTACGGGAGTCTCCGAAGCAGAAGGTTCTGTCGGTGTACCCCCAGTGATAGGCAATGATCCCGTAGGTGCAGATCAAAATGGCCAATACAACTCCGTCAATGCCCGCCCGCATTGAGTTCATCAGCTCTAATACGATTACGCTTAGCATGGCGATAAAGTCAACCGGCCGAAACCACTCCTCGTGGATTGTATGCCACACAGATGACGTTATGGCAAGAATAGCTAATGCTATCGCACTCACGGTCTGTCCACCCGTCCACGCAACATAGGCAGGTACCAAGAATGCGAATCCAGATGCGACCAATTCTGGCTCTTTCATTGTATCTATCAGTGAATCACTTCTGCCATGATGAAGTATCCCTCCAATGCACTGAGGGCATGGTAGAAGGCGTGAATGAGAACGTCTCGAGGGTTGCGCGTATCCTCGATTGTTCCAGGTAGCGAGTAGATGTAGTAGCCAAGCACCAGCTGAATCGCAATCAACATGAAGGCATTGGGTCCAAGGTAATAAGCATACGTAAGACCGATAAAGTGATAGGCCAATACGAAGAAGACATCAAGGAAGCGAATGGATGGATTGTGGTCGATATGGTAGAGAAACGAAAAGATGCCTACACCCCCTGCACAAAAAACACCTGCCCATTTCTTACGGCTATAGGCTGCCCATGCTGGAAAGATAAACAACGTACTGGTGGCAAGAAGAACTGGGTCGACCACACTCATTGTGTATTGAACATACTTCCTAATGCGACGGGATCATACACTTGTGGGCGGTAATTCGTCAACAGACTCGGGCGGCCACGGTTCATCTGCTGCTTCGCCCACATAATCAACAGATAGTCATTGTTGACGGGCCACACACTAAAGCCGGATTGACCGAGAGTTTCCAACAGATAGTCACGAGCTTCCGACAGTTTGAATAACGGATATCCGAATACAAATTTAGGAATCTCAAACACGAGGTATGGTGCATCCGATGCGTGGATGGCCTGCTTCTTGATTTGAGCATAGATCTGAGCCAACACTGGACGCATGGCAGACATGCGACGTTCTCGTTGGTTCTCCTGTTCCTGTATAACGTCTCTGGCTTTCAACATGCTTACTCTTGACTACTAGAATGTTCCGGTCGATTGCACTCGGTGGGGGCGGAATCCGTGGATTCCTCATCTTTGGAGGTCTGAAAGCTGTGGAGGAGCGACAGGGAAATCTGAACTTTCCCGATGGCGTGTATGGGTGTTCGGTAGGGGCAGTCATTGCCACTGGAGTGGCATTTGGATTGAACTACAAACAGATGGAGGAAATTGGATACAAGTTCGTGAACACCTCTTCGTTCTTGCCTTCGTTTCGGTATGCGACGATTCTCGCCTTCATGCAGAAGAAGGGGCTATTTACCCAGGATTTGATGGAGGAACTGTTTCTTCGGATCTTTGACTCTGTCGGCATTGACCTTCGAGGAAAGATGATCTCAGATACGCCACAGAAGCTGTATCTGCTGGCATCCAATATTACGACCCAGCGGCCGACACTCTTGACAGGCAATATCCCCCTGTTGTCGGCAATGAAGGCGTCGTGCTGTCTGCCCTTCATTTTCCACCCACAGGTCATTCATAATCAGCTGTATATCGACGGCGGCGTGTACAGCGAAAACATGTACTCTGCTGTGCCAAAGGGAACGTTGGTCTTGGACATTGCCCACATCAGACAGGCGATATTTCCCCGCACCCTCGAGACGATATCGGTTTTTGATATGGTACGTAGCCTGTGGGCTGGACTGCGTTCAGTCCGAGTCCACGCCGACGCTGTCAATCTAAATATCGACGGAATCTACTTATTGGATGAACTGAAGGATGAGGACAAGACCCGTATGATCGACGCCGGTTACTCACAGACGATGCGGTTCCTTGCCAAGCGTCTCTCGCAAGAAGTTCATAACGTTGTCGTGAGTGACACTACGATCGAGGTCGTAGATTCCACTTGAGGTTTCTAACTTGATTGTTGGGTAGCCCGCTACCTCGTAAAGCGAGGCGGTCTTGCGATCCTTGTCTGCGTCAATCTTCATCGGTTCCACTGTCGTCTTGCCAAATATGGGCGACGTCTTGAGATCCGCTTCGACCTTGTCCCATTCGGGCATTGCCTTTTTCGAATATCCACACCAATCTGTGTAGAAAAAGTAGAGCCTCGCAGTGTTTCCCTTTACTTCCCGCTTCGGCTGCGTCTTCCAGAATCGGTATGTGACAGCTAAGAGGAGGAGGAGGAAAGCTGCTTGTATCCACATTGTTGAAAGAAGCGAGAAATTGTGCGCTGCCTTTCATACCAGATGCGATACGCCTCTTCGGGAGATACGTTTTCCTTCATCTGGATCCACGCCACGTCCGTGGTCATGCGCTCGGGTTCATACGGCCTCGGACGGATTTCCATCCAGCGGCTGTGAAAACGAATTACTGGCTTCATTGTGTGTAGAATGTAAGGTAAGAGTAAATGGAACTTGCGGGGAAGCTTATTCTTGGGGTTGCGGTCAATTACGGGGTACATTACGTTAGCATGACGGCTCACAACTGGATGTGCATACCACATTCGCTCGTGGACATTGCGAGGGGGCTTGTCGTTGCGGCAAGTCCGGTGTGTTCGGCCCTCATCGCAGTTGGACAGACGACACAGAACAGCTATTCCACACTGATTACAAGCGTGGTCACGACGGTGGTGCTAAACAATGTTATGCAAACGACCACACCGTCACCGCTGCAGCAAGCTGGGCTACAACATGTAAACCCGCCCGCTCCGTGCTGATCTTCTTCTTCAGGAGAGCCCAGAGGGTCACTGCGGGGTTGAAGTGTCCACCCGAGTATTTGCCGACGACTAAAATTGCGGCGGTAAGTGCGGCACCAATAGCGAACGGGTTACCAACACGTGCGATCACGCCAATCAGTAGAAGGGTACCAATGTACTCTGCGAGGATGAACCACATTTATAGATACGCACGGTTTACATCTTCAGGCCCCCGCTGGGGAATCCAACCAGACCGGCGCCGATACCGAATCCAGCACCCGTGCGAGCCGACGCTCCGACGCTCGGGGCATAGATGTCGAGGATGGCAAAGGTCGCAGTTGCGACGAGCGCAATCATGCCAACCTCCGACACCTTCAGCGTCTTGCCGGGCAGTACATACGCAGCAATCGCAACCGCCAGACCCTCCAGTGCATACTTCACAAGACGCATCACGAGGTCGCTCACATCAAATCCAGAAGGCGTGGGCTTCGGCTTAGAATCCATTTGTTAAGAACGTGCGAAGAATTTTTTACGTGCTCGAAGAGCGATTCGACAACTTATATCCGACTGCGGCGATGGCTCCAACCCACACGCCCCACCACGGTACATATCCAGACAAGTACCGAAGGACGATCCAGAAGACAAGTGCGTGCACCAGCGCAGTGATGGGATCTCCATGCGTACTCGACGGCAGAGACAGGAGGAGACCCGGTGTCAGAAGGACGAAAAGCATTGCCGAAGTAAGTAGGTCGTACATTTGCTATTTTCACAAGACAAGATGTGTAGAATAAATGCCTAGCACTCCGCAGACCCTTCCGAAGACTGAGGACGATGGTACGCACATCGATTATCTTGATGAGGACCCGGAGATCCCGACTCAGAAGTACTGCATCATCTCCTTCCTCAGCCCGGAGAAGGTGATCAAGCAGAAGAATGAGTTTATGTTCGAGCGCTTTGTTGAGTGGATGGACTACGAGTGGAAGATCAAGGGGATGGAGAAGTTCATGGCCTTCCTCTCGTCCAAGTACAGCCTGAAGATCGACGACCTTTTCAAGGATGCACAGGAGTTCACGAAGGTTCACCACGACGAGGTGAAGAAGACGGATATCAAGGAGCAGTTCGCAGTGTTCCAGCTCAAGAACGAGAAGGATCTCCAGGAGCAGTATGACAACAAGGTTGAGTTCCAGACCAATATGCGTGGCGTCAAGGTGCGTCGTTGCTTTGCGTCGGTGGAGGAGACCCAGATGTTTGCTAAGGTGCTGCAGCGTCGCTACCCGAAGGACAACCTCTTCATCGGCAAGGTGGGTGCGTGGCTGCCGTGGGACCCTTCGGAGCACCTCATGCCGGAGGTGGAGTATGCCGAGAAGGAGCTGAACGAGCTGATGCGCAAGTACAAGGAGAACGAGGTCAATAAGGAGATGTTCTTTGCTGATCAGCGTGAGGAGTCCATCAAGAAGCAGAAGGAGGAGAATGAGCGTCGCAAGAAGGCCAATGCCCTCGAGGCGGCGGGTGTGAACCGGGCGAACACGGGCGGTGCAGCTCAGCTCGAGGATGTCGTGTCAGCTGCATCCATGCCTGTCCACCCGTCGGAGGGAGTCATGCGGGAGTAAAGTATTGAGCGTAAATAATGGCAGAACCCCCAATCGACGTCAACCTTACACCGGAGGTAAATCTTAAGGACGTGTTTGGAACCAACGATCGGGGTGTCGTGGGGAGGTTTATATTTGACCTGTTCGCAATACCAATAGTTGTCGCAGGCATTGGTACCGCAGATGAAAAAAAAGGTGCGAAGGAAGTACTTGACATTGTTCTTTACGGTCTGGGGTTGTTGTTTGTTGGGTTTGGATTGGGGAAAGAACCTATTCCGACTCAAAGAGGCGGTGTCGATAACGACCAGTTAGCACTTCCTGCAGCCCCAGAGCCCGAACCCGAACCGCTTGCCGAGTTGTTTGAGCAGATAGATCGAGGTATAGACAATTTTGGACCACACCTTCCTTTAGAGAGACAGCGCGAATTGATGAATCTGGCGAAGCGAGGTGTACGGGAGGCAGAGAAAGCGCAGATGGCGGCGTTTGCAAAGGCCAGGCGCAGGCACGCTAGTTCAAAGAGTCATTACATGTGTCTCGTGGACGCTATAGTATGTCTTCTGATAGGTGTGCTGTTTTGCATGAATGAGATAACTAGTATTGCTCTTCCAATGGTCATTAGCGCCGAGACGGCACTTGTGAAAACATCACTTGGAACCGGGTCGGTGGTGGCGTTGGGAGCGACGGGCCTTGAATACGGCGCAACCGCCGCAGCTGCTGGGCTTCAACAGTTCGATGCCTTAGCTATGGCTGCGCTAAAAGGCACCGGGGAAGCAGCTGCTGCTGCTTCCACTAGTGCCGTTCTAACTACTCAAACTATCGCAACTGCGTTCACTAATCTATTAAGCAACGTTGGTTCGCTCACCACCAACACGAGGGAAGGACGTAAACTGTCAGACGCAGACAAGAAAAACAGCACAGATATGGTGTCTTTGCTGATGAATGTAGAGTTTGAAAGCGACTTGTTGGCACTCCGCAAAGCAGAGGTAATCAAAAACATTAGCGGTCAAGTCCAGTCCGCTGTCCAAGCTAAGCTTAAAGGTACACAACCAGTCGATATGGACATAGACGCTTTCATTCGTACGTACCGAGATAAGCGTGAGGCTGAACTTCAGAAAAAGATTAGCGAGTTCAAAGGGTTTGGTGTCTTTGACTTACGTCCAGAATATTGGATGCTGGTCTTCCAGGAACGAGTTAAGTTGTACACCGCTCAGAACATTGCGCAGGGGCATATATATGCGTTCCATGTCCTCTCACTCTTGGCAAAAAACCCGGCGGCGTCGTCCTTTCTGATGCTCAAACTGGCATTGAGCGCTATCGCAGGCGTAGCAATTCTACCTCCTCTGAGGGGGGTTATGCGGGATGCGGCGGTTCGTGGAGAGCTTGACATAGAAGCACGAGAGGCTGGAGCACATTTAGAGATGGCACAGAGACGGCTGGTTCAGGTTCTGCGGGCGCTTGAAAACGGCGCTGCGGCAGTCGGCGCTCCCCCCGCCGGCGCTCCCCCCGCCGGACAAGGTGGCCGTCGTCGTCGCACTAGGAGGAACCGCCACCGCCGACACCGTCCTTCCGCACCCACACGGAAGGGGCTTTCTTATTCCCGCCGTTTGCGGGGGTCCACTGGTCGGCGGCGAGGATAGCCGAATAAAACGGCTGGTTGTTCGCCCATAAGGACGAATCGCACATGTGAAACGGCGGGTGTTCGGCGGCCTTGTACCAAAACACCTGGTCTTCTAACTTATTCGAGGACACGTTGTTGCAGATGACCAGGCACTCAAAGTTCTCCGTACACTGGTCCATGAAGGTGCAGAACATCTCGAAGCTGGGAAACATACCTGCGTAATTCTCGTAGATGCGGCGGCGATTTCCGAGAATGTTCTCACGCAAAATAAAGACAAAGTCCACGTTCGTTCGCAGGTTTGGCGTGATACCTAACGGATACTGCATCGTAATGATAGTCATCATATCGATATGGCGTCCATTCATGAAGACATAGCGAGTTGACTCCTCCTTGATCCACGAGGAATCATACAGGCAGTCGTCCAGAATCAGAAAGGCACGTGGATCGATGGACGAGCTACCACCCCCGCCATTCTTGGCCTTGTTGCGGTTCTGTTTCACGTTCATCTGTCGCTTAATGACATTCATCACAATCTGAGGAGAGTACTTGTCGTGAATGAATTTGGAGGGAACCATATGCTGGAAGAACTCGTTGGCCACCTCTGTTCCTGAAATCACCGTGCCGACGGGAAACTCGTGCTGCGTATTGAAGAGAATATCACGAACCAAGAACGATTTGCCGGTATCCTTCTTTCCGATGCACACAATCATCGGACTCTTACGAGAGTCGATTTCGCATCGCTCTTTGATCTGGTCGATACTGAACTTGCGGAGCTGGAAGTTCATTGTTTTGACCCACAGAAAGTGTTCTGCGTCTGCTTACGATGATTCATTGCCTCACCCAACACACAATGGGAAAGGATCTGCGTACACAGGCGGTAGACTTACGGCTTCATCGTATTGCTAAACTGAAGGCCGAGGCGTGGAACCTTGAACACCCCCAGCCGTTCTTCCCGACACTTGAGCAGCTTTTCAAGACGGAGAAACTCGCATCGATGTCCGACTATGGAGTCAAGCTGCCAGAGGAGGTCGAAGCCGTTGTGGATGCGACACACATCAAGACCACGAAAGGTCAGACAGTTGAAGTCCACCGCAAGACGACTATGATTCTGAGCCCTTTCAAGACCATGAAGGGAGAGTACTCTGTGCCCGGTCTGCCGAGACCCGCCGAGTCCGCACGTGCGCATTCGGAGCAGATGCAGAGCCCGCATACAGCTGCCTATGTGGGTGCACTGACCTCCGTTGCACTTTCGACATCCGAGTGTACTCATTTCCCCCGTGTATACGGAGTCTATGCGGCAATGGCCTCCAAGCACGAAGTGAACATTTCAGACGACTACGAGGATCTGTGCGATCGCAAGTGGTTTGTGGACAATATCGGAAACACATTCGAACTGCGTCTGCGTGGAGAGGGTGGGGAGACCTTCACACATACCCGTGGTCAGCGTATAGCCGTCCAGGTTGGAGAGGACATTGAGCTGGAAACGGAAGACGTGGATGTGGAACGTGTGGAAGAGCCCACGTCTACGGGTGTCGTGGAGGAATACGAAGTTCCGTCTGGTTCGGAAAATAGCGAAGAGTCGGAATCGGATGATGAAGACGTGTTTGACATTGAATCGTGCGGATGCAGCGACGGAACGGAGGGCGAGGACGAGGATGAAGAAGAGGGCGACGACGACTTTGCATGGGCCACCTTTTCATCTGTACCTGTCATGACTACCGTAATGGAGAAATGCACGGGGACATTCTACGATCTGATCAAGACGAGCAGCGACCCCGATCATCACACGGCATGGGTTGCCCAGATCGTGTTTGCCCTTGCATACGCCCAGCGTACATTTGGATTCGTTCACAATGATCTGCACGGCAATAACGTGATGTATGTACCGACGACAGAGGAGTTTCTGTATTACCGTCACCACGGGGTAACCTACCGTGTTCCCACGTTTGGGGTGCATATCAAGATTATCGACTTTGACCGTGCGGCACTCTCGGTGCGAGTGAATGGAATGAAGGATAGTCGGTTTTTCCTGAGCTCGCAGTTCAAGTCAGACGAGGAGGCGGCGGGTCAGTACAACATCGAACCGTTCTACACGAACACTCATCCTCGCATACCTCTGAACCCGTCGTTCGATCTGGCCCGCTTTGCGTCGAGTCTGTTTTGGGACATGTTTCCGGGTGGGCCAAAGCAGGAGACGACTCATCCACTGTTTGAGATGTTCAAACACTGGACGACGCTTCCGGATGGTTCGTCGGTTATTTTCCGTAAGAAGGGCGATAATCACGATAGGTATCACGGGTTTGATCTCTATAAGGCGATAACACGACACCTGAGGGAGTCTGCAGTCCCTCGCAAGGAGTTGGTTAAGTTTGGACGGTATGTTGTATCGACCACGCCTTCGTTAACAGATGTTCTTGTTATCGGCGATTAGCTCATGCCAAACGTCTTCCACACCAGCTTGTGAGTCAGCGCCCACACGACGCCAAATACAACTGCGTGCGTCAGCGCAACCGTCGTGCGTGAGCCACCCGGCGGCAGGGAAAGAAGAACACCCGGGGTCAGGACGAAGAAGAGCACGGCGGCATACAGAGACATAAACATTTTGTTAGGTTAGCAAGAAAGTTTCTCAGAACGACGGCTTCCCTGTAAACATCTCCTGGACCGCAGTAACCATCGGCTCAGCAGCCTCGGCGCCGCCGAGTGCGTATAGCACACCCCCCGTGAGAACACCGGCGCCGCCTCCCACCTTTGCGGCGTCCATGAAGTCGATGGGATGATCCTTGCTGCGACAGTCCATGACATACATGACAATCGCAACGACTACAACCGCTCCAATGATTACTCCGTACGTGTATGCCTCAGACATGTTTACTTCGGACTCTATTTTTTTATGGGGGCGCCCAAACGAGCGACGACCTTAGAGGTTGAGGGAGACTGTCTCCGTCTCGTTGGGTTTTACAGACTCGTCGTCCTCTTCATCGAATTCAGAGTCATCTAACTTTGTATCCTCTCCGAGCTGAATTGAAGGGGGTTCATCGTCGTCCTCATCCTGATCAAACTGGACTGACTTTGGAATTTCCGGCGGTGCCTCTACCAGCGAAGGCTTCGGTGCCGGCGGCGCCTCGGGCTGGGGCAGCGCCTCGGGTGCAACTTCGGCAGCGGGCCCACTCTGAAAGTATGCCTTGCTGATATCCTTCCACGGAATGAAACTGTCAATCACCTCGTTCATCGCATCTCCGATGAGCGCCTCGATATCACGACGGTTACGTGCCTGTTGCTCCGAGGATACGCCAACCGTCTTGAAAAGGTATGCAGCGCTCCACGACTGGCGTGCTGCCTGCTTGTACAGCTGGTGGACGAACGTCTCCACCGAGGGACGCTTGAAATCAATATCCACGTGCACCTTCTCGACCTGCTGGAGCGTCGCAAAGGCACGGATGTAGCTAACAAAGACACCCAGCAGAAGATCTTCGAGGTACTCGCACTTGGAGGCCGTCGCAATACGCTCCACCTCCTTCTTCAGTGTCTCCGGACTCCACTTGGGAATCTGGGTAAGCAGGTTCTGGAACGTCTTCAGAATCTGATCGAGCTGACCGCTGCGGTCGCATGCAGACTTGGCGGAATCGTAGATGCTCCACAGCCCATCCGCAACATGCGGCACAAGAACACGGGTCAGATTCTCTCGAAGGGTCGACTTGACGAACTCGGTGCTCATTTGTTTACAGACGAGTCAATGAGTTTGAGTAAACCGACGCAGAATGCGGTTTGTATTGATCCTCATGATTCGTAATGAGGAGAAGATCCTTCTTCGCTGCCTAGAGGCTGTCGCAGATCTCGTGGATGCATTCTGCATCTGTGACACCGGGTCCACCGACACCTCTTGTGCCATCGCAGCCGAGTTTCTGAAGACTCACGACGGCTGTCTGACATATGAACCATGGAGGGATTTCGGGTACAATCGGTCCATCAGCTTCAAGAATGCGCAGACCTACCTGAAAAAGACGGGATGGGACATCCCCGTTACATATGGAATTCTTCTCGATGCAGACATGCTGTTCGTTCAAGGGAACCTGAAAACAACCCCTCTCGATCACGAGGGATACACGGTTATTCAAAAGGCAGGTGCGCTCGAATACCCGAACACCCGGCTCGTTCGGATGGATCACGATTGGACGTGTCGTGGAGTCACGCACGAGTACTGGGATGGGCCGACGATAAGTCTTCCCAAATCAGTCTGCTATATTGATGATCGCAATGACGGGGGCTGCAAGTTCGACAAGTTTGAACGGGATGTTCGTCTACTGGAAAAGGGACTGAAAGACGAGCCTGGAAATGGAAGATATATGTTCTATCTCGCTCAGACCTACAATGGTGTTGGAAAACTCAAGGAGTGCATCACCATGTACAAGAAGCGGATTGCTATTGGTGGATGGGAAGAGGAGCTGTGGTACAGTCACTATATGATCGGCAAATCGTGGCTTGCCCTGAAAGACATTCCCAAGTTCGAGGCGTGGATGCTCAAGGCACATGAACGCCGGCCTTCACGTGCCGAACCAATGTACCAGTTAGCCAGATACTTTCGAGAGAATTCCCAACATTACAAGGCGTATCACTATACGAAGATTGGGCTGACGATTCCAATGACAACAGATTCATTGTTCGTGGAGACAGATGCATACACTGGATTTGAGTATGAAGCGACAATTCTGCTATATTACATTGAGCAGAAGCGCAAGGGTCTCAGCTCGTCGGTCCAGTATCTTCTTGCCGATCGCCCCCACCAAGACAGCGTGTATACCAACATGACGTTTTACATTGATCCTCTGGGATTCCCATCAAAGTCGCATCCGATTGAGCGTGATGTCTTCGGCGAAGACTACCATCCCACGTCTGTATCGATGTTTCTTCAAGACGGCAAGGTCGTCCACAATGTCCGCTTTGTGAACTATACAATCAATCCCCAGACCGGCAGTTACCTCATGAAGGAGAATGGTGTCGTGCGTGAGAACTCAACTGTCCGCACCCAGAATGCATTCTACGACCCAGAGACGAAGCAGGTTACGAAGATGCGAGATGACTCCGTGTCATTGACCCGGAAGCCGGGAGCCCACATTGTGGGACTGGAGGATGTGCGTGTCTACCGCTCGAAGGACGGTACCCTCTGCTGTACGGCAACGTCCTGGGAGTACACAGAGAAGATTCGGATATACCAGTCCAAGTACGACCCCATTCGGGGAGTATACGCAGACTGTCGTATGTTGGATTCGCCCGGCAACCAAGAGTGTGAGAAGAACTGGCTGCCAATCGACGGTTCGGACAATATCATTTATCAGTGGAACCCGTTGCGGGTTGGGACACTGCAAGGCAACGATCTGGTCTTCCACACGTGTCACGAGACACCGTATTACTTCAAACATTTTCGAGGGTCGGCCGTGGCCTTTCAGCCAGTGCAGTATCCGGGTGAGACGTGGGCGTTGGTCCATACAGTCGAGTACTGTCAGCCCCGCAAGTATTTCCATCTATTCGTGCGTCTCGATTCCAACTACAAACCAAAAATGATTAGTCGCCCGTTCGTGTTTCGTTCAACTACGATCGAGTACTGTATTGGGTGCATGCCCGATCCTGCATTCACGACGTTGACATGCATCTTCTCCACACTGGACGACAATCCACGCATCATAGAGATTCCAGTGTCGAGCTTGGAGTGGATTCAAGCGTAAAGCTGACGCCACGACTCATTCGTAACCGCCGCCGTATCCTTCAGAATGTGACGGGCAGTATCCACATCCAGCGTACATGGCAGGGTAATCTTCTTATAGAACACATAGTCCTTGGCCGTCTTCTCATCGGCAATGCGGAGCAGATTGATGCGTGTCACCAGCGACTCGACCGAGCGAATCAGCGTACGAACACCCTCCTCCTCCTTGCTGAACTCCTCGATCAAATACCTCACCGCATCATCTGTCAGGGTCAGCTGGCCCGTCAGCTGAACACGGTCCAGAATCTGCGGCCACACATACTTGGTCAGAATGTTCTTCTTGTCCTCTGCATTGTATCCCGAGCAGTTGATCACCTGCATACGGTCACGCAGAATCGGGTGAACCTTGGACTCATCGTTGAAACTAAACACAAACAGGCACTGGCTCAGGTCAAAGTCCACGCCAGCAAAGTAGCGGTCATGGAACTGTGTGTTCTGAGACCGGTCCGTGAGGTGAATGAGCATGGACACAATCTCATCGCCATGCGACGTGGTGGAGATCTTGTCCAGCTCGTCAAAGTACAGCACCGGGTTCATGCATCGTGCCGTCATGAGCGAGTCTGCGATACGACCACACATGGATCCCTCATACGTGAAGGAATGGCCGACAAAGTTTGCCGAGTCGGAAGCACCCCCCAGTGAGAAGAACTCGAATGGACGCTGAAGAACCTTGGCCACTCCGTTCTTGGCAATGCTCGTCTTTCCGACACCGGGCGGGCCCTTGAGAGCAATCACATTACCCAGCGACCCCGGACTGGAAATCCACTGGGCCAGAGTCTGCATAATCTGCGTCTTGGCAGTGGGCATGCCGTAGACGGCATTGTCCAGCATCTCACGTGTCTGAGACAGATACTTGGCGCACGGCTCGGGTCCATCCGATAGCTTGACGGGCAGAGTCACCATCTTGCCAAAGGGAATCCGAAGGAACGACTCAACCCACGTCCGCAGCTTGTATCCCTCTGAGCCGTCCATCTCATTGAGAATATCAATCTTCTTGATGACTGCCGCCTTGAGGGAATCGGGGATGGGCATCTCGAGGACACGGAACTTGAACGGAACATCACCCTCCTCGACAAGCGATGAAATCCGCTTCATATGTTCATTGAGCTTATGACGCTTCGACTTGGGCAGGTCTTCGAAGTACTCCTCCTCATCTTCGTTCAGCTCGATACCCGGCGCCTCATGCTTGCGATGGCTAGCCTTGCCGGGCGCATACTTGTTCTTGAGCTGGGCGACGAAGTCCTCCTCCTCTTCGGACTCCTCTTCCTCCTCGTCGTCTTCCGACTCTCCGATGTGAAGCTGAGTCTTTCCACTGGTAATCGTGTGAATGTGGAGACGAACACTCACCTTGGATCCCTTGGGCAGCTTGATGATAGGGGCTTCCTCTTCCTCTTCCTCTTCCTCGGTCTCGTCTTCGTCTTCGTCTTCATCCTCCGGCTCATAGTCTTCGTCCTCCTCAGACGATGACTCTGTCTCCGATTCAGGCTTCAGTGTCTCGTCCTTCACCCAGGTTGCACGAGAGTTGAGTTTACGAAGATTGTACTTGCTGGGCATCTTGCTGCCTCTCGAGGAAAAAAACGAAAGAGATTCGTTTTTTGACTGAGTATAGTAATGAGTGAGCTTGACAGTGTCAAAGCGGTTGCCGAGAAACAGAGTGAGATGCTTGCGGCTCGAGATGCCGAGCTGCCGTCTGTCACAACAAGCACGAAGCTCGTCGAAGCCTTCTTGAAGAAATCCCGCACGATGTGTTACGGGGGCACGGCGATCAATAATCTGCTTCCGGAGAATGATCGGTTCTACGGACCCACAGAAACGCCCGATTATGATTTCTTTACCGAAACTCCCCAGGAACACGGCGTCGAGTTAGCCGACCAGTTGTCGAAGGCGGGGATCGAGAGCGTGGAACTCAAACCCGGTGTTCACTTGGGCACGTACAAGGTCTTTGCCGACTATCACGGTGTGGCCGACCTGACATTCATCTCGCCTAAGATCTTCGACCACTTGTGGAAGGAGAAGATCACTCGAAATGGAATTCACTACGTCAATCCTAACTTTCTTCGCATGTCCATGTATCTGGAACTGTCTCGCCCCGAAGGCGATGTGTCCCGCTGGGAAAAGGTATATACCCGACTCATGCTCCTGAACAAACACTATCCTATTCTTTGTACGAGTGAACCCAAGGAGCCCGAAGAGCTCTCGGCCGAACGTAAGAAGGAAACGATCGCCATGCTGAAGAATCACCCACTTATCCTGCTTGGGTTCTCGGCTGTTTCTCGCCATGAGAAGAAGGCGCATTGGTACACACCTATATCCATCCTAGCCGAGAAGGAAGAGATCGAAAAGCATATCAAGGGCAAGAAGACGGTCGAGCACAAGGAGACGGAGCTTCTTCCTGCACGCACAGATGTTCTTGACAAGGACGGTGCGGTCATGTATCAGTTCTATGAGACGCAGGCATGCCACAGTTACCACACGACAGGTGACGGACTTAAGATTGCAAGTATCCCGACGACACTTGCATTCTTCTTGGCCATCGCATACTCGGGTGAACCCAAGGACGAGACCACACGGCTGATGTGTGTAGCCCAGCGCCTCGTTGAATTAGCGGCAGACAAGCCCAAACGGAGGTTCGCACTCTTGACCCCTGCAGATTGCTTGGGTAAACAGAAAGAACTACTCGATATGCGTCGTGAGCGTGTTGAGATGTATGAGAAGGTCGGAAAGAACAAGGAGTCTCCCGATTTCGTTCAGAGTTTCTTTACGTACAACCCGAAGGATGACATGACAAAGCGTAGAAAGGCCCGTGATATTCTTAAGAAGACACGTAAAGCACGGCTAGCGCCGAGCGACTAAGGAAATTGCAGTGTAACCGGGATCATGTTATTCGTGACGACTGTACCAGTTGGAGGAAGGAAGTTAATCGCATTGCCCTGAACAGATGTGAATGTCGCACCGTTCGTAGACACACCACACTCACGGAGTCCCTCCTGTACCTGGAGAAGGAAGTTATAGCTGTTCTGAATGCCCTTGGAGCGATAGGCGTTCACACCAGAATACCCAGAGTTTGCCTGGTTGTTGGTCACGTATACCAACCGCAGCTTTGTCTGTGTCACTACATCGGATGCGTCACGAATACGCATGCCTTGAAGACCGCCGAAATTGGCAGCACTTTGTCCACCAGAGCTCATTTACTACCCGGATACATTTTATCGCCCTATGAACCAGGAAGAATCGAGGTATTGTCCGTATGCGGGCGATGTAACCAGCGAAGGCGGCGGCACCGCCATCGAGTGGGCGGATATTTCGAGCGGTGAGAGAGCACGGGAATAATACGTAAGACCGCCCACCTGTCCGTCGAATCCATTGGACGAACCGATCGTGGTTGCAGTATCGGCCTGTTTCGGAAGCTGGGCCAGTGTGTGGTGCTGGCGAATCGTTCCGTTGATGTAGATGTCCACCGTGTACTGTGTAACCACAATGGCAAAGTGTATCCACTTTTGCGAAGGGATGTTCGAGATTAACACCGATTCCATTGCACCGTATGTGGCCACGGTAACCAGGAGCGAGTTTGACGTCGAATCCAGATACAGTCCCGGGCAATCTCCGTGACTAAATACGAGACGCTGTTTCCCGAACCCAAACGTGAAATCGTTCACATCCAACCACCCTTCGAATGTAAACGTTGCACCCTCGGCCTGGTTGAAGGAACGAGGAAGGGTTAACGGAGACGAAAACGCCACCTTTCCGCTCTGCGTAGCTGTCTGAAGTACGACGGCCGTCGGATCTGTTGTTTTTGACATGGTCCATGCTACAGCTGCGAGCCCGAGAAGTCCAATACCACCAATTGCAGCTGTCTCCATTAGTCCTTAGTTAGAAACAAAGCCCCTTGAAGTTAGCCGCAGCCCCGCCTTCTTTGGTTCGGGCTTCTTGGCCGGGAGCAATAGGATCTTTACCCATTCTTCGTATGTATGGGTCCTCTGATAGTCGATCGCACGTGCATCAACCCCTCGTCCTCCGATATTGTAGTTATAATGAATACGACTCGGGTCGCTTTGCGCTTCCGTACGTAGTAACCCCGTTCTTGCAATGTCAATCGTCCACTTTAGATCTTCACCTCGTGTTGCATCCTCGAAGAGCGCAAGTTTTGCAATGTTGGCTAACATGGGGTTCAGGTGATTGGGTGGACGCACAAACACTCCATCCACATACATCTTACCAGACAGTGGGTGGGCAATACTATGCGTAAAGGTATGATCGCCCATCTGACCACGAATGCGCATCACATCTCGTCCCTCCGTGAAGCATGTCAGAAAGTCCTCGAAGTATGCGTCTGTCACCGAATCATCGTCGTCGATAAATACGGTGTACTTACCATTGGCAGCTTCTAACAGATTACGTCGCTTCATTCCCACGCTCATTTCACGGTTGTCCAGCGCCTCGGCGATTTCCAGACGCAGCCCAGGACAGATTCGGGCAAATTGTTCACGGAGGGATGCTTTCAACTGCTCGCACTTGGCTCGTCGTTCGACCAGCGTTGGGATCAGGATAGACAGATCGTACTCGTAGGCCTTGCGAGAGATATACGTACGCAGATCTTCCTCGAGATACCGCTGATTACGAGCGTAGAGGCCATCGAATGCAACTGCGTGCCCGAGAAGAGGATGCTTGTGGCGAATAATGCACGTAGGGTTGTAGACCGTCTTATCCTTCAACGTGGTCTTGCATAGATCGGTCAGCTCGGTATCACAGAAGAAGCTCTTGTAAAGCGGATTGTACATGCACCCCAACCGGTCGTACATGACACGTCCGTAGATAGACAGTGTATTCAGACGGTATCCCTGAAATCCATCGTTAAACCATAAAACACAATCGAGATCGGGCGTTGTAAACTGACGGATGTAATTGTCGTAGCCCTTCACTTCGGGAATCATATCGTCGGAGACCAGAACCACAATATCCCAAGGGTAGTCAACCTTATCAATGTCTGCATTGCATGCCTCGATTTTGGTCTTGCTGCCACCGTAATACAGTGCATTCCATGCGAAGCGACTTAGCACCTGGAATAACTGCTGTTGAACATCGGCTCCCGTCATGGTTGTGTCGTCGACATCGCACGAGACAACGACTCCAATCAGGTCTGGACGTGCGGCCATTGTGAGATATTGTCTGAGTGTTGCAAGGAGTTGTGCTGGGCGGGACCGAGTTGGACACTTGAGGAGGATCCTAGACATTACTTCTTAGTAGAAGAGAACCAACCCGAAACGTCCGAGCTCGAAAGCCCTGTTACGTCCTTTCCTGCATTGTCCTTGACGCCAAAGACAAACGTGTATCCAAACAGCGACATGTTGTTCAGCTGATCAGCGGCGGCGGCAGATGCAGACCCGGATCCAGCGCAGGCGGTTCCTGCGGCATAGAAGGCTGCCGCATCCGGGGGAGTGATTTGAGTCGAGGTTGCGTGGACAGTGCATACGGAGCCCGAGAATCCACCGCCGCCTCCGATTGTAACATCTCCGGCTGCCGGCTTCGGTATACCCGCAAGGACCGCCGACTTGACTAACCGGCCGTTGATGTATACGTCCACATTGCGCTGGAAGACGGTTACTGAGACTGCGAACCACGACTGAAGGGGGACGTTTTCGACTGTTACAGTCTGTGTTTCACCGCTTCCAGTGTTTGACGTGGCGAGCGAAGAGCCTGACGAATAGATAGGCACGTCAATGTCGAGCGAATTGTCCGTCGGATGTAAGCTGACGCCAGGTGTCATGACAGAGGGGTGTGTCGAACTGGAAATGTCAATCACTCGCTTCTTTGATCCGAACTTATAGTCCCAGTCTTTAATGTACATCCAGAATTGTAGACTTGTATTCGTCCCACTCACGCCTGAAGCCATTTTTGTTCCGGATTTTCCATCGGTTTCGGTTGGTGCCAAATCGGTAGCAGACGCAACGCTAACCGGTGTACTCATCGTCTTGCTGGCATAGATGACAAGGGCAAACACGACGATAAGCAAGACAAGCGCACCCGCAATGCTCGTAAACGAGGACGATGAACGGGCGGCTGGCGGCTGAGCGAGCTGGAAGGTCGGCAGAGCGGGTTTCGCTGCGGTTGCACCCATGTTTATGCTTTACAAGGGAAAGGTATTCAAGTATCAATGGAAAAACGAACCCCCTTCCCGCCACGTAACCAACCGTCAATGTTCTGCAATAATTGCGGAGAGAAGGGTCATATGTTTAAATTCTGTACGGAGCCTGTATTGTCTTGCGGGATTGCCCTTGTTAACCAGGCAAGTCTCCCCGTTGATCCCCAAACCGTACAGGTGCTGATGATACGGAGAAAGGACAGTATGAGCTTTGCAGAATTCATGCGAGGAAAGTATGACCCAACCAATACCGAGTATGTGGGTATTCTGTTTGCGAACATGACGTTGCAGGAGCAGACAATGATCGTCTGCGAACCCTTCGACTCTCTGTGGAGGCAGTTGTGGAACGACGATACCTCGTCGCCCGAGTATCTTGCCTCAAAGGAGCGGTTCGCCTTGGTTGACAAGGATGCGATGATGCGTGCACACCTGTCGCCGTTCAAGGAGCCCGAGTGGGGGTTTCCAAAGGGTCGACGTGTCAGATGCGAGTCCGATATCGAGTGTGCGGTACGAGAGTTCAATGAGGAGACAAACATTCCCCGAGAGGCCTATACGCTGCTGAAGGATATCGTACTGGGTGAGACCTTCATGGGGCTGAACGGTATTCGGTATCGACATGCATACTTTGTTGGACTACTGACGAAACCCGAGCTTGTGAATGTGAGTCAGAAGATGACCTACATGCAGCGCCGTGAGATTTCGGGGATTGGTTGGAAGACCTTTGAGGAGTGTCGTGGATATGTCCGGCCTCACCACCTCGAGCGAATGGACATGGTTGAGGTACTGGAGAACATTGTCAAGACGTATGAGAGCACGCCGTAATCCCAAGCTTATCCATGACCGCCGTTTGGACACCAAATGCATAGTGGAAAATCTCGCCCACGATTAGCCAGAACAAGAAGTGAAACAATACATTGCCACCGAACTCCCACGATGTGTAGACTGCGAGTAGAAATGTCAGCGCCGTATCTGCGAAGGATACCCCCATGAACCGATAGGAATGTGCACCCGTTCCCGGTGCACCAAAGATATTTGCGTATGGGCAGCCCATTGTATTAAGCAAACCTAAAACGTGCAAAGTACACGGTGATGCAGTAGGCTACTACACTCAGTACAAAGACCCACCACCACACAGGGAAGACGGTAGCCTCCTTATCCTCAGTCCCGAACGGACGAATCCGCCCTTCACGCCCAAAGGCGACGGACGGCTTGAGATACAGGAAGGCCGCCATCAGGAACAGATAGATGGACACCATCCAGATGCGGTGGTTTTTCCTCGTCAGCGGCTCCATTACTTACGGGAGCGACGAGTTTTGCGGTGATGGCGACGGGACTTGCGGTGGCGGGTCTTGCGACGACGACCACCCGTAGACTGGGTGAAATGTCCAGGTAGTTTCTCTCCGTCAACTTGACTAAATGTATATCCCGGGGTGATGTAGTTTTTTCTGAAATCGTCTAACGTCATATCTAAAGTAAAGCCTGTCCCCGGGGTTCCTTTCTTATTTCCATTTGACCCATTTGGCGTGTTTTTTGTGTCATCTCCAGGATTAATTGTTCCATTGGGTATCTCGATTCTAGTCTTACCTTGGGGTGTAGCTATGACCTTAACGGCGTATTCCTTCCCATCTTCGTCTACATATGTATCCTTGAACGCACTCGCTTCTGCTTTTGCGTTAGCTGCCGCCAAAGCAGCAGAACGTGCAGCTGCAGCAGCGTACTGTTCCTTTTGGTATTGAATCACGTTGTCTCGGGACATCCTTGTTAACTACCCGCGAAACTTTCAACGCACCACAAGATAATGAGCTTCGTGCTTCCGAACCGCAAAGCGTTCGCCGACTACATAACACGTATCTTTCTCAAATACCGGAAGGATGACCGCGATCCGATGGATGCCGAAGACAAGGATGCCGACCTGTGCTTGAAGCAGTCGAATGCCCGTGAGATGTTTCCGTATCAGAAGCTGATTCGGGATTACCTGATGATTGAGACGCCGTACCGGGGTATCCTGCTCTATCACGGGTTAGGCTCGGGCAAGACGTGCACGTCCATCGCCGTCGCCGAGTCGCTCATGAGCTACAAGAAGGTCTACGTCCTGACCCCAGCTTCCCTTCAGCAAAACTACCGATCTGAGCTGCGAAAGTGCGGCGACCCTATTTACGCCTTTGAGCAGCACTGGCGGGAAAAGGCTCTGAATGACCAGTCTCGAGCGGAGGCCAAGGCATTGAGCATCTCGGAGGGGTTTTTGGATCGCACTGGTAAGTTCTTTGTAACCGTCGCCGGCGAGAACCCGAACTTCAAGGACCTGCCCAAGACAGCTCAGGATATCATCAAGGCGCAGATTGAGGATATCATTGGACAACGCTTCAATTTTATCAACTACAACGGCCTCAGCTCCAAGAACATTGACAAGTTTGTCATGCCCCCTGATGCAGAGGGTCGTTTTCCGGAGAACCCGTTCAACAATTGCGTGGTCATTATCGACGAGGTCCACAACTTGATTTCACGAATTGTCAACTCGTCTGAGATTGCCCGTCGTCTGTACGATGCCGTGTACAAGGCGACGGATTGCAAGATCGTCGGGTTGTCCGGCACACCCGTCATCAACCGCCCCAACGAGATTTCGTATCTGATGAACCTGTTACGTGGGCCCATTGAGCGCATCACCATTCCCTTTGACAAGGCGACATCGTGGGATGAAGAGAAGATGAAGACGGCCTTCAAAGCCTTGCCCGACGTGGATACGATCGAATTCAATGCGGTTAAGAAGTATGTTCTGATTACTCGCAATCCTCCCCATTTCCGGTCGGTCTATAATGAGGCGGGCGACCGTATTGCCGTGCAGTACAAGAAGGACATTCCCTTTGTTCCACTGGCCATGGACTGGGTCAAGACATGGAACACCAAAATGACTGGAGAAATTGGCGCTGAGATTTCCGTCGACCGAGTGACAACCGAGAACCTGGAGTGCCTGCCCACCAAGTTCGAAGAGTTTGCTGGCATGTTCCTGGATGGACTGAACATCAAGAACCCCCTGCTGTTTGGTAAGCGCATCCAAGGATTAGTCTCGTATTTCAAGGGCGCTGACGAACGCCTGATCCCTAAACGTGTGGAGGACGACAAGATGCTGGAGAAGGTGGTGATGAGCCCCGAACAGTTCGTTCAGTATCTCGACGTTCGCTTTCAGGAGATCAAGATGGATGCCAAGAAGGCCCTGAGCATGAACGATGATGGCGGTTCGTACCGAGTGATTTCCCGGTTGGCGTGCAACTTTGCCGTGCCTCCTGAACTGAAGAAGCTGACAAAGGATGTGGAAGGCGGAAAGACAGAGGAAACTGTACAAGAGAAGCCGGAGATTCTGGCAGCACTAAAGGCGAATCCTGGGAAGTATCTGACGGCCAAGGCGCTGGAAACATACAGTCCCAAGCTGGGAAAGATGCTGGCGAATGTGGAGGCAACCCGTGGTGCCGCTGCCGAGTGGCCGAACCAGTTTGTGTATTCGCAGTACCGTCAGCTTGAAGGGTTAGGTGTCTTCGCCGCCATTCTCGATGCGAATGGATGGCAGCCCTACAAGATTACCAACAAGAACGGTCAGTGGCAGGAGGACGAGATGGAGGACAAACCGGCCTACGCCTTCTTCTCCGGCGAAGAGAAGGAGGACCAGCGTGAGCTGATGCGCCAGATCCTTAACAACCGCTACGAGAATAGCTTTCCGCCCAGCTTGAAGACGAGCATTGAGAAGCGTGGTAAGAAACTGCTGTGCATGCTGATGGCCACCTCGTCGGGTGCGGAAGGTATCACGTTAGCGAATGTCCGCCACGTCCACATCATGGAGCCGCACTGGACCCCGGCTCGTCATGACCAGGTTATCGGTCGTGCCATTCGTATCTGCTCTCATGCGACACTGCCGCTTGACCAACGCACTGTCAAGGTCAGTCTGTATATCTCCGTCATTTCGCCATCACAGTCCAAAGGTGCGGAAGGCCCGAACATTGTCGCTGTTCGCAAGTCCGATGTGGAACTGAAGCGGTATGAAGGTGATCCAGCTGTGGAGACGTTCATGTCCACAGATGAGTACCTATATGAGAAGGTGTATGAAAAGGACAAGGTCAATCAGCGAATCTCCATTCTTCTGAAACAGTCGGCAGTGGACTGCGAGGTCCACCGCAAGCTCCACTCTCGTGAGAAGCCGGCGATTTCGTGCATGCGGTTCGATACCACCGCAACAGGCGAAGACTTGGCGTTCAAACCGTCCATCAAGTCCGACGACCTGGACGAGACCTATCTTCGCAACATGACTCGTAAGAAGCGGCGGTTGCAGAAGCTGAAGATCAAGGATATCGTCTATTTCATGGACCCCGATTCGAAGGAAATCTTCGACGGTCAGGCCTTTGAAGATAACCAGCGGTTGCTGCGTATCGGAACGAAGATATCCGAAACGCAGATTAAATATTGGCTTGCGTAGTAATAAATGGCACTTCAAGTCGGACAAGAATACATGCTTGAGTCGGGCAAGAAGTTTAAGGTTGTTGAAATGGGACCACCGCTTAAGATCAGTATCGATGGTATAACAGTGCCGGCGAAAGTCTTCAATGCTGCGGCTCAAGGAAGTCTAAGGTTATCAATTGAGAAATCCCAGAACGTTGACTTGCTCGGCCAAGGTGAAAATGTCACATATGAGAAGATAGTGGGCGCGGGTCGTCGCAAGTCCCGCCGTGTTAAGAAGCGGCACGCAAGTCGGCGAGCCAAGAAGCACACACGTCGCTCCAGGTATTGAACGACGCGCAGATTAAATATTGGCTTGCGTGAGAATAATGGGTGACCGGGCGCTTAGAGCAGCGATTCTATCACAAAAAATCACACCTGAACTGCTCGATAAATACGATGAATGCGGTGACAATATTAAGTTTGCCTCAATGGGAAAACAGCTAGGTCAGTATGATCAGAATGCCGAAAATGATATATACACACGCTGTTCCTGGACGAAGGAGAATACCCCTTTTATAGAATCTCTCAGACAGGCATCTCTCAAACGGAAAGAAGAACGTGAGGCGGAAATACAGAGAAGTGCACTGAAACATCGGGAGACACGTGCAGCGAATGCAGTTCCATCATGGCAAGGTGGTCGCACTCGCCGTCGCCTTAAGAAGCGGCACGCAAGTCGGCGAGCCAAGAAGCACACACGTCGGTCCAGGTATTGAACTTCATCTCGGCCGCCTTCGAGCTCATCTCAACATACTTCTCAAGCACCGCATCCATCGCATCGGCCACGTGAGCCGGGTCAAAAGACGGGGCACTCAGACCGAGGGGCATGGCCGCCGCCTGGTACACCAGCGGACCCGGACGAATGTACTGCGTAACGGTGATCGGCAGGAAGGAGCGATACGACCCCACGTCCGTGACAATCTGAGGAGCACCTGTGTACAGATGCTCGAGCTGACATAGACCGAAGCCCTCGCCGTCCGACGTATTGATGCCGACATCGCACATATTGTAAATCTGGTTGATGCCCTCATCACTCAGCATGTTGGGCGGAGCCGTATCCACAATGGCCATCCGCTTTGCATACAGATTCGGGTCAAGTCCCGCACGGCCAAGCTGGTCGTGGAAGATACGCTGAATGTCATAGTGAGCACCCTTCTGCGGGTCAACCGTTGTCACCATGAGGAGCCACAGCGGCTTATCCGGATGACGACGCAGAAGCTCCACGAAACCCATGATGGTCAGGTCCTGACGCTTCCGCTGACTATTGCGATTGGCGTTCAGGAAGACAATGGCCTCAGTGGGAAGACCCACATTCTTACGAAGACCCGCACGTGTGACCAGAGGCAGGCGAGAGAAGATGGTCGAGTCCACCGCATGCTCCATGACCCCGGGCGTCTCGATGCCCGCCCCGTACTCTGCATAAACCTTCGCCCATGTATCCGTGAAGCAATATACCTTGTCGGCGGCCTTGTTCAGATCATCCATCAGGGGTGGAGCAATACCCGAGTACACCTGATCCACGTACAACCACAGCTTGTACGGGGACTCACCCTTCTTGTACTTCATGGCTGCGATGAATCGAGCAATGATCATCGGGTCATTGTAGATCATCACCACATCCGGACCGACCATCTCGAGGTACTCGTGAATCTTGTTGAACCCAAATCCCTCCTCCTTCGGATCCTCGTTTGCTGCGGCGTCATAGGCCACGATACTCCCGGGTGTCTTACGGATATTCTTCCGCTCGGGATGACGCTGGAATCCAAAGTGAAACGTCTTCACCTTCGGAGCGAGAGTGGCGACCTGTGCCAGAAGATTGGAGACCACCTTCGAATACCCAGTGGTCTGATCAACGTGTGTGCTAACGAGAACGAAACGCATTGTGTGTATTCTCTCGGATCTGTATAAATAGAATGCAGGTCAATTCCGCTCAAGATTACCTGACGGCACAGAAGCGGCGTATTGTTGCGGCGACCCTGACCCAGACACCTCCGCCCGCTCATCGCAAGTATAATTATGTATACATATCGGTCTTGGGGAACAAGTCGAGTGTCTACGACAAGACACCGTATCCTCAGAATCTGAGTGTCGCACCGAACTCGACACCGGGTCTTGCGTACGTGACGAATGGAGTCCGGCCCACTGTGAACACATGCTGCATCGTTGCGAGGGGTACGAACCCTCTGCCTGGATCTTTGGTCTAAACAATCAGTGTGCGTAGATACAAATGCCTGGTGGCTTAATGCAGTTGACCCAGACGGGGGCCCAGAACCATCTTATCAATGGGAACCCGTCTATGACCCATTTCAGATCGGTGTATCGCCGTCACACAAACTTTGCCATGGAGTCGGTGCGCATGTCCTTTTCTTCGTCGAACCTCGATTTTGTGGCAACGGGGTCTCGCACGTTATCGTGCCGCATCGACCGATACGCCCAGCTGCTTCACGATACGTATTTGGTTCTGACTCTCCCCGACATCTGGTCGCCACTGTATTCCATTGGCACGACATCTCCCCCGGCAGGCTACGATGCACGTTGCAGTGCGATCGGCTACGAGTTTCAATGGATCAAGAATATCGGATACAACCTTATCGACCACGTGGACCTCGTTGCCAATAACGTAGTCATTCAGACTCTGACGGGCGAGTGGCTTAAGATGTATTCCTACTTGACGCACGATGGAACGAAACGGGCTGTTGTGAATCAAATGGTTGGAAACGTACCGGAGATCTACGACCCTGCAAATGCATATGACCGGCAATCTCAGTATCCTCATGCGGTGACGCCGTCTACACTTCCGACGACCATGCCCTTCACGACCACTCCTGAGCCGTCTATCCGTTCTCGGCAGCTGGTTATCCCTCTTCACTTCTGGTTTTCGGAAGATCCTGGCCTGGCACTGCCCCTCGTCTCCATGCAGAACTCGGAGACATATATCAATGTGACGCTGCGGCCTCTGAATCAGCTATACACGATCATTGACGTGAACCCGGGTACAACTACATCAACTGTTACATCTATTGTGAGTGGCGGTACATACGAGACGTTCACAACCGCACTGCCTCACGGGTTCACTGCAGGCAACACGGTTACGATTGCCGGTCTCACATCTCTTGCGCCACTGTTGAACGGGTCATTTACGATTCTGGCATCCCCTGCCGTGACAGCAAATACCTTCTCGTTTACGTCAAGTGTTGGGTACACGAATGCATCCATCGTGGGAACTGTCACAGCTACATCGGGTACGAATCCTACGTTCGGACAGCGTATTCAGCCGACGGGTTCGTACCCAATCGGTCTGTTCCTCAGCCCACCCACCACGTCGGGTATCGCCAGTAATCCGACCATCACGTCGTTCTTTCCGGATCCGTACCTGGAGGGCAATTTCATCTACTTGACCGATATGGAGATGAATCAGCTCGCAACCGCCGACCAGACGTTTCTACTGAAACAGGTTCGATACGTTCACAATGAGGGTCAGTTTGGTGCGAACTCGGATATAGAGATTCCCACGTTCAACATGGTGACACGCATTGTCTTTACGGCTCAGCGGTCCGACAAGATGCTAACAAACGACTGGGATAACTATACGAATTGGTCGAGCCCGAACCGGGCGCCCTTTTCTGCCATCACAAATGCCGTTGGAGACCTGTTATACTCATCGGGACAGAGCCAGATCTCCGCCATCTACCCCCGGGATTCAGTTGTAGATGGGCAACTCCTCTTCGATGGCAACGAACGGTTCAAAACAAAGCCAAAGTCGTACTTTGCTCTCCTTCAGCAGTACAAGCACACAACTGGAGGTCAGCCTGCATCGCTACCGGGTATTTATATGTATTCGTTCGCACTGAACAACCACCTCTACCAGCCCAGCGGAGCTATGAATGGGAGTACAATCAACAAGGCAATTCTCCGGGTCTCTCTGCAGCAGCCATTGCCGACAGCTGCTGGTATCGCAGCCCAGACCACAGTGTGTATTCTGAAATCAACCGCTCTGAGTCAGAACCCGGTTGTGATTCCGTCTGCCAATGTAACGCTCAAGAATCCCGACGGAACGTTCCTCTATCCCCCCGACACACTCCTTACTGTCGTTCAGACCACCGCAAACAACACCATCATCTTCTCCTACACGTACACTGTCGGCGTTTACGTCGAGTCCATTAATTACCTGCGAATCGTGAGCGGACTCGCAAATCTCGTGTTTGCTTCTTAACAATGGGTATCCTTGTGCTGGTGTCGGCTGTCTATAAGGTCGGCGATCAAGATATCGACGTGATGTCTATTCTCAGCGACATCCAATCAAAAAACTACGGCGCAATCGAAATTTCTGTTGCGACCCTTGATGCGGATCTGAGGAAGGACGACCGGATTGTGATCGCCGCAAATGCAGATTCGCTTAAGCAGACACCGCCGAGTTTGACGGTGAATTACAAGGATCCAACGGGTGCAAATCATTACGTGACTAAAAAGATCAGCGAGACACTTACTATCGGGAAACGATCAGCGATCGGCCAATTTATTCAGAAACCAGGTGATGTACTTTGGTCCATTGCACTCGTGGCTGCAAAGGGGCAGTTTATATTTGTCATTGTACTGGGATGGGCGCTTGTCGTCATGTGGTCGTTCAAACAGTGGCAGTTTATAGAAAAGGCATTCGATATAGGCGGTGTAGCTGCGGGCCCACCACCCTATTCATCCGAAACGTATGGTATCGTCGGACCATGGGTTATGTTCCTCATTTACTGGCTCCTTCAGGCCTTTGTGTACCCTTCGAAAGTATTCGGGGCTGCGTTTGGACCGGGCGAACCACCTCGTGGGTGGCTGCTGAAGATTCTGATTACAGTGGCATCTGCCCTTGCCCCGGTTGCCGGCTTCTTCTTTCAGTTAATGATCTGGTTTACGGTTGTCACATCCATTCCCGTCACCAAGAAAACAGTGTAATATGACAATGATCGAACTCCCGTGGCTCGTCGCAGGGCTATTGACGGGGCTCGTACTCGGCACTGTATTCGTTCCGCCTACACGTAAAACATCGGGCGTACCCAAACCGGGTAGCCCCGAAGTCTTCCATACCGACACTGGATGTGTTCGCTTTGAAGCAACCGAAGTTCCGTGTACATCCGAACCCGACTCACTGAATCTCCTCGCATCACAGAAGTAATGAAGGTACCGATTACCAATGTACTCCACCGTGGAGCACCCTTCTTCTCTTTCATCATTGGCATGGGACTGGCCGTTCTGCTGTTCCACCGTAACTACGGGGTGATGAAGACGCTCGCCATTCCAATCGGAGATGCAACGACAAAAATCGTCAAGGTTGACGGGAAGTGCTATCGCTACCGCGTGGAAGATGCGGAATGTGAAATCCCGTCTTCCTCATAAACAATGGAGGGTGCAACATCCTTAGATAGTCTGCTTCCTAGTCCGCAGGGCCCTCAGTCTGCTCCTCCCGTCTACCCGGAGGCAAGTGGACCCGGTCCCAGCACGACTGGGTTCGTGCCGACCTTCAAGCCGACGCTTCCTCAGATGGGATTCATGTTCCGCAATCTTCAGCTGTACGTTGCCTTCTTTGTTGCCACATTCGTACTGTCTCTGGCGACTCCTCGCAATCTGATGCTGCAGTACATTCCGTCTGCATACACCTCGAATGGCGTCGTCAGCTACCAGGGGGCCGCTGTCATTAGCGCCGCATCGGTGGTTCTGGCACACTTTGTCAACATTGTGTTTTCGAGCTTTCTCGGATAGTGTGTAGATACACAATGCAGTGTCCGCCAGCATGGGTTTACCCCCGTATTCTGCTCGGTGCGGGATATCAGATCACACCGTTATTCACCGCAAAGTATAACATTACCCACGTGGTCAATTGTGCGTTTGCTGACGATTGTCCAGAGTGGTGGCGAAAGAGGCACACGGGGCACTATGCAGAGCTTCATGCGATTGATTCCATGACCGTGCGCATTCTTGATTGGTATCCGGAGTTTGAGAATTGGATGCGACTGTTCCTGCGATCGACGAATGGAACCGTGTTTGTTCACTGCAAGGCGGGCATTAACCGCTCGGCGTTCTTGGTCTTGACGTTTGTATCCAAGAACTTCGGAATTGATTTCCGGACATTGTTGTCGGCTGTTCGCAAGCAGCGACCTATCGTTTGCGACAATTCTGCTTTCATGAAACAAGTAGAAGACGAACTATATGGACGTGTTCAGGGTGAGGAAGACACGGGAAACAGAATCAACGTCGATGGGAACGCTTGACTCTGTTCATCAGGATATTGTGGCTAGTTTACGTCATGCAAAAACACACGATGAGGCACTGGAGACCGAAGCCGCCGAATTACGTGGACGTGTCGAACAGCTGAAGGCATCGAATGATATCGGGGACGTCATTACGTGTTCGGGATGGGATGCACGGATACGTGAGATTGAAGCCGAGCTGGCCCAGAAGAACCCGATGGAGGATTACTACATGAAGAACATGGATCTTCTGATGGAGTATTACGACCGTCCCGAACCCGCATCAACGTCTATTCAATCTCCGAAAGATGCATCGACGTTCATGAAGTTCTTTACTCCATCGGCTCCTTCCGAATCTGCAGGTGCGTCAAGGAAGCAGATGTTCGACCAGTATGTCGCCCGCATGAAACTCTCCAACAATCCGGAGGCCACTCAGCTCATGACGGAGCATTGTATTGGCTGCAACGTTGCTCGTGAGGAGATCAGCTCAGAGGGAATTCTGGTCTGCCCGAAATGTGGATCGGAGGAGTATTCGCTCGTGGTGTCGGACTTTCCGTCGTTTCGAGACCCGCCGAAGGAACGCAACAACTATGCGTACAAGAAGATCAACCATCTCAATGAGATCCTGAACCAGTTTCAGGCCAAGGAATCGACCATGATTCCCGAGGAAGTGATGAACGAAGTGGTGCTTGAGATCCGTAAGCGTCGCATCAACAATATTGCCGATCTGACGGAGAAGGAGATTCGTGAGATTCTGAAGAAGCTGGGGCGGTCCAAGTACTACGAGCATGCGGCTCATATTCTGAGCAGACTGAACGGCAATCCACCGCCCACCATTACGCCGGAGATCGAGGAGAAGATACGGGCTATGTTCCAGGAGATCCAAGCGCCGTTTCTGTTGTATTGCCCCAACGACCGCACGAACTTTCTGTCGTACTCCTACATCCTGTACAAGTTCTTTGAGCTGCTGGATCTCGATGAGTATAAGGTGTATTTCCCGCTACTGAAATCCCGAGACCGTCTTATCTCGCACGATGCGATATGGGCAAAGATATGCGATTACCTGCATTGGGAGTTTATTCGGAGCGTTTAGATAAATGCCAATTCCGATTGAAGATTTGGAGGAGGGTCATACGTACGTCGTCAAAATGGGTGAAACAACGGTAATGACTGGAACATTCGAAGGGATGACGAGCGAGCTCGTGCCCGAGAAGTGGTCGACGCGCATGTATACGGTACGTGCCGCTCGGATCAGGAATGCTGATCGGAAGGTCGGAGTGTATAATGACACCTATACGTTCGAATTAGCGGCTCCGGGCGAGGCCGCCGGTGACCCAACCGAGCTGGCGGCCGGTTTTCGTGCAGTACGGGCACTACGGGAACTGAAGAAGGGAGGGCGTAAGACCAAGAAGTCCAAGCGCCGCGGGCGGAAAACTCGTCGCACCCGCCGGTAATTCGACGTTTTAACGTAGTGTGAGTCCATATATAAATGTCACACGTTGTTCGTGTCGCGGGACGAATGATTGAACTTTCGGGGCTGCACGGTGTTTGGCTTGGAACCAAGTATCCAATCGGCTCACGCATCACGCTGTATTATACCAATGGCTCTCCCACACAGACGATCGAATATGAGTCTGGTGAGTGGGAACGGGCTGAAAAAGACAGGAAAATGATAAAGGATGCCAGTAATTTACTTACACCCCGCTAACCAATACAATGGACCCCACCAAGCACTACAAGGACAAGAAGACGGAGGAAAATTACCCTGATGGTCCATGGCGTGGTGGAGTAACGTATCATACGTTCGAGAAGGACGGCGCGACCGCTTGATCGCCCATGACCACATCTGGGCGAAGATATGCGACTACCTGAAGTGGGAGTTTATTCGCAGCGTGTAGATAATGAAGGGAACTCGTCGCAGAACACGGGGAGGCGGACCCGTGTTGAGACCAGGGGCGGCAGAGGCGGAGAAGGAGTACGAAAAGAACAGGCCTGGATTAGGAGTGAAAAAGTATCCAGAAGGAGCACTCGCCATCATCCCCGCAAACGAACTAAAAAAGGGATTCTTATACCGGATTGAGCATCGGAAGAACTCCCTCCCGTCGCGGCTTGGCAGGTTCGTCAGTCTGGATGGAGCTTATCCAAATGTGAACGCTATGTTTTCGGATCTTCGGGGTCCGAGCTCGCCCACCATGCGCGGCTATCGCGTAGACGAGTGGATATTCCGAAAGAGCGGACAGACGGCGGCAACTGAAAAGGGTGCAGTCGCAATTGGTCTTCCACTTGGCGACGTAGACCCTAA
>Ga0209188_1000528_pt1 | contig 36432 bp, 17 predicted proteins | sample C_130625_EF_Meta_FD_187307 | JGI IMG/M metagenome (GOLD analysis project Ga0209188, IMG submission 187307) | Freshwater microbial communities from Lake Croche, Canada to study carbon cycling - C_130625_EF_MetaG (SPAdes) (version 2) | ecosystem: Environmental > Aquatic > Freshwater > Lake...
AATAACGGGATGTACGCTTAATAATATTAAGATATTTTCTGGTTGTGTTGGTTTTCGTTCTGTTAATCAGAGTTCGACTTTATTACAAAGGATAGAAGTTATTCCAAGGCCAGGAACCAATCGTCTTATAGGTTCCTATGCAGATGGAATCGATCCTGCAATGTCTGGACCTAATAACACAGTGCGACTTTGTCGTGTTATTCGATCTACAGATGATGGATTTGCACCTAATACATTTTTCTTTGGATCAGTAAGCAGTATGCTTGGTACAAATACAGTACAGGTACAAGGAGATACTTTGTCATTATTTAATAATAAATTTTCATTACCTAATGGATCAAACGTTGCTTTTCAAAGTTCGATTGATGGTTCTATTTTAGGGTCTGCAGTTGTTGTATCACAAGCAACTGCAACTCCAATAAATGGATTAAGTCAGCTATCCTTAGTTTTTGATAAAAATGTTCCATCAACTGCTATCAACTCATGGATATATTCTACAGATGCTGAAACAAAATTAGGTTCTGGGTTACGTTTCGAGAGAAATACTGTTCAGAATCAGAATTTTGCTATAGGGTTTGATCTTTGGGGTTTAACTAATGCAACAATTTACGGAAACTATATTTATAGATCTGCTTGGTCTGCTATTACGGCGCAGAACGGCTTTGAGTCTAATACTTGGATAGTACCACCTACAGTAAATATGACATTGACTAATAATGTCATTAATTTTTCAGACACGCAATATTTAGATAGTAATTGGCTAAGATATCAATTGGGGGCAATTCAAGTATCTACTTTTCTTAGTGACGGTACTTTAGCGACACAAAGTCCAAATCAGAATATATCAATTAGTAATAATTTTATTTCTAATCCGAATCGTTCTGCTCTTTGGATTGGAAATACTAATGGTGGATCGGTTGTTTCTAATTATTTATTTAATCCTAATAATAATCCTAATCCTGCAAATAGTAGCCCAAATATTCAGGCTAGTAAATTTGCCACACAGGCTCTTCAGCCTATCGTTACTGCATCTATACAAAACTTTAGTTTATCTAATAACAACATAGATCAAGCTTCTCTTCAGGCTTATGTTACTGACTTAAGCTTCAGTGAACTAGCAGCTTACGCCCCTTCATCTATGATTCGAATGAATGCCTATAATTTAGGCACTTTGGATAGTCCACAGATTACATTAAAAGACGCTGATGGCAAAATGTGGACATTAAGTGTTATTTCTAAAACTTCACACTCAGTAGATCTTCAATTACCATCTGGAGTTAGTCTAGGTGGATCAGTACTCACTCTTACTTCAGGCATATATAATTATTTTTCGACCTTGTTTATAGATTCTCAGGATAATATACCTGCAATAAATCAAGGTACTTACCTAATCAGTCCAAGCACTAATTATGTACCTGCTTCCGGTGGTAATATTTCCTTTTTAGTCGTTACTCAGCCAGGCAATACATACTCTGCTACAGACTCTGATTCGTTTGTTAATATTATAAGTCCGGGTGGTTCGTCTACTGGTGTTATTACTTTAACGCTATCTCAAAACACAGGAAGCTTACGTACTACCTCAGTTAATATAGCTGGTCAGTTATTTGTAATTACACAGTCAGGCTTGAACGATCCAGTAATTATAGTTCAACCTAAAAGCCAATTCGTTGCTTCTGGTGGAACTGCTAATTTCAGTATCACTACTTCTGGAGCGACAAAGTATCAATGGTATTTAAATGGCAATGCGATAGCAGGAGCTAACTCGTCGAATATTAGCATAGTAAACGCTAATGATTCTAGTGTTGGAACTTATACTGTAGTTGCCTCTGGAAACGGTAGTAATACAACAAGTAGTGGAGCATATTTGAAAGTCTACTCAGTCCCAGTCATAGTCAGTCAATCAGCTACTACAAATTATTCTAAAGGAGCCCCTTTTGTAATAACTGTCTCAAATCCAAATATATCTACATCCTATCAATGGTACTTAAATGGTTCTGCAATTTCTGGCGCAAGTTCATCTACGTACTCCGTAGCCTCAGCGCAGCCCAGCGATGCAGGTGTATATTATGTCTCGGCAATTAGTGGCAGTGGTAAAGCACAAAGTGACCCAGTGCCAATAAGTGTAACTACTGTATCATCGGGATCACCTGTGATTGTTAATCAGCCTTCACCAATATCAATTGCGTCAGGTAGTACATCTGTATTTAGAGCTGGGGTATCGCCATCTGCTACTTATCAATGGTATTTTAATGGTGCTGCATTACTAGGTGCCACTAGTCCTGAACTTATTATTCCAAATACAGGTAATGTAAATGTGGGTAATTACAACTGCGTAGCGTCAAATGCTCTAGGATCAGTAACGACTGCAACTGCACAATTAAGCTTGTCTACTACAACAAACCCAGGACGCTTAGTTAATCTATCTGTACTCACAATGGATGGACCCGGTTCTCAAATGCTAACGCTTGGTTTCGTAAACGGTGGAGCAGGTACTACTGGATCAGAACCGTTGTTAATTAGAGCATCTGGACCAGCACTAACTGCTTTCAATGTACCAACTGTATTAGCTGATCCTACTCTTAAAGTCTTACAAGGTACTAACGTAGTAGTTTCGAATGATAACTGGGGATCTAGTTCTGCCAATATCAATGCAGTAAACGCAGCAGAGGCTGCTACAGGGGCTTTTGCACTTACTCCTACAACGAGCTTAGATGCAGCAGTAGTCCAAGCATTGCCAAGTGTAACGGGAGGCTATACTGTTCAAGTGCTCGGCAATGGCTCTGGAGTAGGTAACGCTCTAGCTGAGGTGTACGACAACACTGCAAATTATACTACGACCTCACCTCGTTTAATTAATCTGTCTTGTTTACAGCAAGTACCAACTAATGGAATGCTGTCGGCCGGGTTCGCCATTAGTGGCACAACAGCAAAAACAGTACTTATAAGAGTATCTGGTCCAACATTAGGATCATATGGTGTTCCTGGTACAATGACTGATCCTCAATTGAATGTCTTCTCAGGAACTACTGTAATAGCATCTAATGCTGGATGGGCTGGTGATACTTCAATTACTGCTGCTAACAGTGCTACTGGAGCATTCCAGTTTGCTAGTGCATCCAGTAAGGACTCAGCAGTTGTTATGACACTTGCTCCTGGAGCATACTCTGTACAAGCAACCAGTATATCTGGATCTGCTGGTGCTGCTATGATTGAAGTGTATGAGGTTCAGTAGCAAAACCTAAGTTTCATAAACCCACAAGCCACCTTGCTTCATCACTTGGTGGTTTTTTGTTATCTAACTCTATGCTAATTTAAAATAACGATACTTTAGTCTTTTAGTTTAGGCCAAAACTTAACCCAATTTAGAAAAACTAATATTAACAACGTGTTTGGGTTTAATTCAGTCTACCGAATTTTAGTATGTATAGTTTGGTATTTATTACCAATTACGATACAAGCACACCCTTTAATGCAGGACACTATGTGGCTACAGTTTGAGCCAGGCCTAATGCGTGTTGCTGTTAATGTATCAGCTAGAGAAATCCAGATTGTTCAGGGAAAACCATCAGAATCGATTGTCGGTAAGTTTACAAATGAACAAATACAAACACATGCGCAGTATGTACTTGAGCATATTATGATTAAGGCTTCAGGAAATAAACTAGATGGCCTACTTCGTTTGATTCAAGAACCTACAACAATCCAATATCCTGACAATACTTTTTATCAATTTCAGTATGAATACCGTTTACCTTTAGTAAACCCTACAGAAGTTGTATTATCTCAATCGATGCTTCAGGAGTGTCAATATTCTGCTGGCTTGGCCTGGAGTGTCAGCTACATCGTTCGCTATAAATCGAATCTAGACCAGGTAAGTCGTATTGTACTTCTAACTAATTATCCAGTCGCTTTAAAAACAGATCTACCTAGTGTAAATGATCAGTTTAAAGCTGGTGAAGTTAGCGTGGGAAGGCGTGTTAAAGATAACATATTTTGGGATTACTTTAAGCACGGTGTAATTCATATACTTACTGGATATGACCATCTTTTATTTATTTCTGCTCTAGTAATTGTTACTTTAAGTCTTTGGGAAATGGCCAAGGTGATTTTAGCATTTACGCTAGCTCATTCTATAACACTTATTTTGTGTGTATTCGGAATATTAAGATTACCGTCAGTAGTCGTAGAGCCTATTATTGCACTAAGTATAATTTTTGTCGCACTTGAAAATATTTTTTGGCCTAAACGCACGCATTCTTCGCTGCGCCTAGTTGTTGCTTTTGGCTTCGGATTAATTCACGGTCTAGGTTTTGCTGGAGGTCTTTTGGATGCTATGGCAGGGCTTCCCGTTGCAGGAACATGGCTAGCTCTTACTTCCTTTAGTATTGGCGTTGAATGCGGTAATCAGGCCGTTGTGATGCCATTATTTGCAGTCCTAGTACAGAGTAGAAAAAAAATAAGTGAAGGTAGCTTGCTGAAATTTACATCTGCTTGCTCGTTTATAGTGGCAATTTTAGGCGTATATTATCTTGTGGTTGCCATACGTGCGCAGCACTTACTTAGTCGCTAAGATATTAATTTTTATCAACTTTTTCATGACGTCCAAGCCAACCTGAAATGCCTTCTGAATAGTGTTTAACATTAGTATAGCCAAGAGTAATTGCTGCATCATAAGCGTCTCGATAGGCGGTACATGTAGGCCCTCCGCAGTAGGCTACAATTAAAGTTGTTTTATCTTTGGGAAGTATAGTGGCTATTTTTGATTCATGAGTTTCAAAATCAATAGCTCCTGGTATGTGAGCTTGCCTGTAGCTATCACCTCCGTTAGCGTCCAGTAGAGCGATGTGACCAGATGCTATAGCAGCCTTAAGTTCTGCATATGTTATATCCTCGTAATGAGATGATGTAGCTAATGCAAAATACGGAGCAAAGAATGTACTAATAAATAACATCAATAATTTCATCGCGATTTTAAGATAATTAGGGACCAGAGTTCAAGTAATTGAGTTTTATTTTGAAAAACACTTAAGCCATTATTTTATGTCTAGGTATATATGAAAATATAAACGCTTATTTAAATGTAGGTTGTTTTCTATGCTTTGTTAATTCGGGTGCATAGAATTCTTTGTGATCTCCGACTTCCTTTCTTACTTCTGCAACCATTTCTTTTGTGATGTAGGTTCCTTCATTACTCCATGCATTACGTATGAAGGTTAATACATCGGCTATTTTTTGATCGTCCCAGTTCGCGCCGTTTTTACCAAATGAAGGCATATCAGGTGGGTTTGGGTATTCAATTGTACTTACACTTATAGGTCCTTTGAGGCCGCATAGTATTATTTTAATAAGTCGTTTTTCATCTCCATTAACCCATTCTGAACCTGCAAGCTGAGGGTATTTACCTGCAACTGCTTTTCCGTCTTGAGGGTGGCAATTAAAACATCCTGTTTGTGGAATTCTGAAATCTCTCATCCCAGGACGACTCAAATCATAGATGCGAGGTAAAGAAATTTCTGCTATAACACTTTCATGAGTTTCAGGTGGTTGCTCAGCACAGCTTGCTATTATGGTCAAAAGTAGACACACAGCAATTTTTTGAACCATAAGTTATTATCGCTCGATTCTATAGAAAGTTAAACCAAAAAACAGTCTAAGGCACATCGTAAATTTCTATTAAAGCCGCTCCTGCATCAGCAGAGACTCCAGTGATTTGAGCTGTATAGCTACCAGGAGCTAAAGTAATGAGGAGTGCAGAATCAGCAGTACTAGAACTTCCCCAAGAAAAGGCACCAACGGATGTAGCAGTTGCAGAAATCTGAGGGTCGGCAGCCCAGCCAGCATTTGTTGCTAATATGTTAGGGCCAGAAAAAAGACTGATCTGAGGATCAGGAATAAATCCTTTTATTGCGTATTGTGATAATGCAGGTCCGGAGGCTCTAATAAGAATAGTTTTAGACGTAGAGCCACTTATGACAAAACCTGCTGTAAGTGCATTGCCTCCCGATTGTACCGTAGAGAGACTTGATATATTGATGAGTCGTGGCGCAGTTGGGGTATAGTTTGTTGTGGCGTCATAGATTTCAAGCAGGGTCGTGCCTATATTGTTCGTTGCACTTGTTATAACTGCAGAGTAACTGCCTGAAGTTAGACTAGAGCTGCCTACAAAGGCTAGCGCTGAATCTTTACTTATTTGAGATGGCCAGGCAAAAGCACCAACCAAAGCTGCTGTCTGTGCAATCGATGATGACCCATTCCATCCAGTATTTGTACCAATTATTGTATTGGTTGATCCCAATAAGTTAAGTTGAAGTTTAGGGTCTATTAAAGGTGTCGATACTCCAAATGAAGATAAAGATGGGCCAGATGAACGTATGAGAACTTGCTCAGATCCATTAGTTCCTGCTCCACCCACGACAAAGCCCGATGAGAGTGCCCCATTGGTTATTATTGGAGCTAGAGTGGAAATGTTAATGATTCGGCCAGGATTACTGGTTACCACTACGGTAAGAGTTGCAGGTTGTGAAGTTGTAGATCCACCAGCACTGGTGACTGTACAAGTATAGTTACCTGCGGATGCAGTAGTTGTATTTGATAAGAGTAAATTCTGAGACGTTGCTCCACTGATTGCTTCACCATTAAAATTCCACTGATAAGTTAGTACCCCAGTACTGGTTGCATTTACTCTAAAAATTACACTGCTTGATGGAGTTATAGTTTGGGATACAGGTTGTTTAGTAATGCTTGGAGCTGTTGCAAGGGTTGCTGTTCTTACAGCAAATACAGGATAGCTAGATGTCATGGACTCATAACTTATGATACCTTGTGCATTACGATTTGGCCCATTTGCTGCAGGTACTGTATTATTTACACCGAATTCTTGTAGCCATGCTAAACTATAATTACCACCACCTTGCATGAGTACAGTTGATGACCAGTATGCAGTAGCAGGCGTAGTAACACTTGGAAACATGATACGGTTTACAGGTGCAAGCGTAGAGGCTTGGCTTGATGCGACTGTTAAATTGTAGTCTGTTAGCGTTTGTAGTTCCTTAATATTAGGTAGTCTCCAATCAGAATATCCAGCTGTTTTAAGTGTGGTTGCATAGGTTAATGCAGCTTGCCAAGACATTGCTGGTCCCGGTACTTGTGTCCACATTAGTCCTGTATCGGAGTCAGTAATCGTGCCATCTAGATTGTTAATATAATTGTGCCCGATGCTTGGACTTGGTCCACGTACATAGCGTGCATTATAACGATAAGTACCACCTGCACTTATAGTTTCAGTAATCGGTTTAGGCCCTACACCTCCGCCAGCATTAATACACCACACGCGAGTCGCGTCTGATCCATATATAATATTAGTCCACCAATATTCCGCAACGCCACTTGTGTTACTAGGAAAATAAGTCTTATCCATTGCTGCGGGATTACCGTAGTTGTGGTTCATGATACTAAATAATTCAGTCGGAGTCGGTAGTCGCCAGTCCGTATAGCCACCCGTTTTGATTGACGAAGCGTTTGCTTGTGCATTTGCCCATGTACATTCACCTGAATCAGTTTTTTGCCACATTAGCCCTGTTACATTATCCGTAATTGTACCGTCACCATTATCTTTATACGAAGGTGGATTAATTGTATAATCTGAATCTTGACCAAAAGTTGAACCCTGATGAATGGTCTGACCTGTGTCAGGTAATTTGAGTAAACTACAAGCAGCCGTAGGCAACGTAGTTATTCTATTGTTAGCATTAGAATAAACTGTGGTTGTTGCTGGTACAGTAGGTAGTCTCCACGTGATAATAAGTGTTTTGGGATTTGATATTCTATCAATTTTCCAGCAGATGTCATAAGTTGAACCTGCTACAGCGACCCGCATCAAATATTGATTTGCGGAAGCGACTCCAGATGTAGATAGGCTTAGATTTCCTAAAGCATCGGTCGCAAGAGCCACTGGATTCATATAGGCTACAATCGAAGCACCATTCACTGCATTTGCTGTATATCCTCCTGTCCCCGATTTGCGCAGAGAGCTTACTTCGGGTTGACCGTCTACTTGGCCACCGTAGTTTACAACATTTCCATAAAATGCGGTGGGTAAGTAAGGTGATTTAGGACCTGCTTGTGTACTGCCTACAGCATGGTAATGATACCCTAAAGAGCCGTACGTGTGGCCTCCATTTGAGTCAAGTAAGAGTGGTGCCGTTCCATCTGGTTCAGTGTAGCCATACAAAGGATAGCCATCGAGCATCCATGCAATTGGCTTATCAATTCCTAGAACTTTCTGGAGATGAACAGGTGCTATGTGATAGTGATAATCATCGGCTAAGCCGCAGTGACCTCCGTATTGGTCTAGTTCACCTATTTCATAGGATACTTTACCGGTATTGTTTCTGGGGTTAAATATAGCTACACCATCTGCTGCAATAGCAATAGCACCCCTTTGAAAGTTTCCTGCTGAAATTGGTATGGGTGAATTTGACGGTGTAGGGCTTAATGGTAATTTCCATACGTTAGGTTGACCATAGCCAATAGACGCTTTATCAGATTCTGGGTTTGTAGTGTAATGAAAGTAAGAAGTAACAAGGGGTATTTGCTGCTGCCAAGATGTTATTCCCACCATTAGTGTAGGCATTATAGAGCTATTAGGTCTGCCGTCTGATTCTAAATAAAAAGATGTATTATCCCAATAGTAGCTCACGTTGGGTTTGAATACATTAAACGATGATATCATCGTAGTGGCACTTGCAGGAATGCTTAGGTCGGGAGATTGGGTTGACGTATTTTGATCTGTCTTTGTAACAAACCAGTTTGGCGTCGTTGGTGCTGCACTAGCTAATTCACTTGCTAGGGCTGTAATGCTATAAGTTGATAAAATACTAAAGAGTAGTGCTAACCTATACGTTTGGCGTTGGTGATTTTGAGGGAAGCTATGCATTGTTAAATACTTATAAAAACACTAATATACGTCCAAGTATACTATTTGGTACCTTAAGAAAAGGTTAAGAATAGTAGAAATATGTTAGTTTGATAAATAGTCTTAATGTAATCTTAAGGTTAGTCTGTGTACTATATAGCTTAATATAATTTAAAATTACGTATTTTAATCCTTATGGCCTTAGTTCGATTATTATGTATTAGTTTAGTTACGTTTACTTTATTTGCCGCGTTAATCCCGTTACGGGCTCAATATACAGGGACTATTATATTAGGTAGACCAGAGGATACATCTATCGTCGCAAATGTGATGTCACCTACTGCTGGTACTGCATACTTGGAATACGGTACACAATCAAACACCTATCCAAATCAAACTGCGGTAGTTAACCTTTCAGCTAATACGCCTCAAGAAATTACCTTAACTCAGTTAATCGCTAATACTAGGTACTACTATAAGCTGCGTTTTACTGCGAGTGGTGCAAAGACAAGTGTGCCGACAAGTGAGTATTCTTTTATGACACAAAGAGCTCCAGGCTCCAGCTTTGTGTTCTGCACTCAAGGAGATTCCCACCCAGAGCGAAATAAGTCTGCCTTTGATTCTAATTTATACATTAGAACAATGTCTGCAGCAGCATCAGATAAACCTGATTTTTTTGTCACTTTAGGAGATGATTTTAGCGTGGATACACTCACCTCGTATTCGCAGTCCACAGTATGGGGTAGGTACACAACACAGTTACCTTACCTAGGTATACTAGGAACTAATACTGCTATAATGCTCACGAATGGAAATCATGAGCAAGCGGCTCTCTACCTTTATGATAATACGCCCAATAATGTCGCTGTATGGGCTCAAACGGGAAGGAATACTTTCTTCTCAAATCCTGGTCCCGATCATTTTTATTCGGGTAATCCAACGCTTATGAATTATATGGGGCCTAATCAGACTCCTGGTCTTCTACGTAATTACTTCGCCTGGACTTGGGGAGATGCTCTTTTTGTCGTAATTGATTTCTATTGGGGATCTTCAGTCTGTGTAGATAGTGTATTGGGTGGTGGAGCTCATGCTAATACAGATGTATGGCTAGTTACTTTAGGCCAAAATCAGTATCAGTGGTTAGAGCAGACCCTTAAAAATAGTAATGCAAAATTTAAATTCGTTTTTGCTCATCATGAAATGGGAACAGGGCGTGGTGGTATAGAATGTGCAAAAAACTACGAGTGGGGAGGTAATGATCCGACGTTAGGATATATATTCCCACAGAAGCGTCCTGGCTGGAGTATGCCTATTCATCAAATGTTCATTAACTATGGAGTAACTGCATTTTTTAGTGGGCATGATCATGCTTTTGTTCGCCAGCAGTTAGACGGTGTTACGTATCAAGAACTACCCTATGCAGCTGATCCTAATTATGGATTATACAATGCAGATGCTTATGATTCAGGAGTAATTTTCCCGGCTAGTGGCTATGCACGGGTTACAGTAAATCCAACAAACGTTAAAATAGATTATGTAAGGACATATTTACATACTGATGAAGGACCAGGAAGAGTAAACGGAGCAACCGTTTACTCGTACACGCTTCTGCCTCGACCTAATTTAGCTTCCGTTAGCGCCGTTAAAAATTCAATACCTAACACAAAGTGATTTTAAAATTGGTTTCTATGAAACGCACATTTTATCTTGGGTTAGTATTACTTATAGAGCTATTAACTCCAAAGGTAATTTACGCGCAGAGTATTTATAGTACTCCTTATAGTTTAACAACACTTGCTGGAAATTCTGGTGTTGCAGGACTTGTAAATGCTACCGGAGTAGCTGCACAATTTAATTTTCCTGCAGGCATTGTTGTTGGACCAGCAAATTCAATCTACGTAGCCGATCAATTTAATGGTACTATACGTAAGATTAATGCTGCGGGAGTCGTTACTAATTATGTAACAGGTTCTGCAGGTAAAATGGGCCATCCAACGGGACTAGCGATTGATTTAAAGGGAGTACTTTATGTAGCAGATCCCCTTTCACAGGGAATATACTCAATTTCAACGAGTGGTGTTGTTACTCTACTTGCAGGAGGAACCGGCGTAGGAGGCACTGGATCAGGTGGTGGAGTTGATGGAACGGGTACTGCAGCAACATTTTATGGACCACGTGGCATTGCTGTAGATAGTTCTGGAAATCTTTATGTTGCTGACTCGGGCAACTACACAATACGTAAAATCTCTCAAGCTGGAGTTGTGACCACGTTTGCTGGATCAGGTGGGCGGCAAGGAACAGCAGATGGTATAAGCACTGATGCACGCTTTTTCTTTCCAACAGGTATTGCTATCGATTCTTTAGGAAACTTATTCGTAACAGATACAAGTAATTGTACTATTAGAAAAATTACCCCATCTGGCGTAGTGAGTACATTGGCAGGAAGTCCTGGTATAGCTGGTAGTGCAGATGGAGTGGGCAGTCTGGCTCAGTTTAACTTTCCTAGCGGAATTACTGTTGATTCATACGGAAATCTGTATGTGTGTGATCAGTTCAATAGTACATTAAGAAAAGTATCTCCAACTGGAGTAGTAACAACCCTTCTTGGATCAACATTAATAACTGGCAGTACAGATGGTATAGGTGCATCTGCTCGGCTTAATTGGCCATATTGTGTTGCAGTTGATACTAACGGCAAACTCTACATTAGCGATTTTGAAAATTATACCATTAGAACCGCAAATATTAGTACACAGGGTGTATTACCCATCATTACTAAGCAGCCTACCACACAGAAAGTTAGCTATGGTTCAGCAACTACATTAGTAGTAGGAGCTACTGGAAATGCCTTATCTTATCAATGGTACTTAAATGGTATTCCTATTTCGGGAGCTACAAATAGTAGTTATACGATTAATTCTTTTGATTCAGCAAATGTTGGTGCTTACACGGTGACTGTAATGGGTACTGGAGGCACTGTAACATCCTCTGCTGCTTCTCTTATCGTAAATGCAGCAAATCCCGGTCGATTAGTAAATCTATCCGTCTTGTCAATGGACGGACCGGGAAATCAGTTACTTACGGTTGGCTTTGTTTCGGGAGGTTTTGGTACTACCGGTTCACAGCAGCTGCTCATTCGTGCAATAGGACCATCACTAAGCACATTTTCTGTACCGTTAGTTATGTTGGATCCTACACTGACAATTTTTAATTCAGCTCAAGTCTCTGTAGCTTCAAATGACAACTGGGGAAGTTCAGTACAAAATATCACAGCTGTTAATAATGCTGATTCTGCTACTGGAGCATTTGCATTAGCAAGTAGTACAAGTTTTGATGCTGCTTTAGTCGTTAATTTAAATGCTGGTGGGTATTCCGTTCAGGCTGCTGGTAAAAATAGTGCCACGGGTAATGTACTCGCTGAAGTATATGATAATACGTTGCAAAGTAATTACACGTTATTAACACCACGCCTTGTAAATATATCATGTCTTGAGCAGGTAGCTTCAGGGGCAGTTTTAACAGCAGGTTTTGTCATCGCAGGCTCTACTCCGGAACAAGTTTTGATACGAGCAAGTGGACCCACGTTAGCTGCTGCACCTTATAATGTTCCTAATACCATATCTGATCCACAGCTTACTGTATACGATAGTACCTCATCAGTTGTTGGATCAAATAGTGTTTGGGGCGGAAATCCAGTTATCACTGCTGCAAATTTAGCTACTGGAGCTTTCGAATTTTCGAGTCCTGGAAGTAAAGATTCTGCTGTTATACTAACCCTAAGCCCTGGTGCCTATACCGTACAGGCTAAGAGCGCATCAGGTTCAACTGGAGTAACTTTAATTGAAGTATATGAAGTTCATTAATTTTAATAATAATTACATAAAAAGATTGTTTTTTATTTTTATTACTTTTGCTGTAATAAATCCCGTATCGAGTAAGGCACAAAGTCTTTCAGGTCTTCCTTATGATGTGCTTCTAGGTCGTCAGACTGATAAAAGTATATCTCTTAGTATACTAGCTTTTACTAATACTGATATTATTGTTGATTACGGTACTCAGACTGGTGTTTATACAAATTCAACGGCTACAACTTCAATTGCTGCTAATACAACTACACTAATTACACTGGATGTGTTACTCCCAGACAGTCGGTATTTTTATAGAATTCGGTACAGAGTAGCAGGTGTAGGTTCATTTACTAGTGATAAAGAATATTCCTTTTACACGCAGCGAGCACTGGGTAAGAGCTTTAGTTTCGATATAGAGGCAGATCCTCACTATTTGGACAATGAGCCTGCAGTATGGGCTCAAACTATGGCTAATATGTTAGCTGATAAACCGGACTTTCTTTTTGATATTGGGGATACTTTTATGGATGAAAAATACGGCCTTACTACCTTAGCGCAGATTATGGCTAGTCATCAGGTTGTGCGTTCACAAAATCTAGCACTCATAGGTGCAAGTGTGCCGATATTCTTAGTAAGTGGAAATCATGATCCAGAACTTGGGTGGATGATGTCTGCATCTAGCCCAAAATCAAATGTTGCAACTTGGGGTGTGCAAGCAAGGCAGATGTATTTCCCATGCCCAGTTGCTAATAATTTCTATTCAATGTCCACTGTGCCAGATCCCTATACGGGCGCACCTAGGGATGCCTATTATGCATTTGAGTGGGGAGATGCACTGTTTATTGCATTAGATCCGTTTTGGTATAGCTGGCAGGCAACCTCTCATAGTAAAAATCCATGGGCTTGGACATTAGGTAAGGCTCAGTACGATTGGCTTACGTCTGTACTTCAAAAAAGTAAAGCTAAGTTCAAGTTTGTGTTTATGCACCATTTAGTTGGAGGAACTATGGACTGTTTAGCACGAGGAGGAACAGAGGTGTGTTCCTATTATGAATGGGGAGGAAATAATATAGATGGAACTTATGGATTTAATCAGCAACGTCCGGGATGGGCAATGCCAATTCAAGACTTACTGTTGCAATATGGTGTTACTGCTGTATTCCATGGTCATGACCATCTGTTTGTTAAACAAACATTAGACTCAAACGGGAACGGTGTTGCTAGATTAATTTACCAGGAAGTTCCGCAACCTAGTCGTAGTAATCAGTCAATTACAACAGGGCTTATATATGGTTACCATTCTGGTGTGCTATATCCTAGCTCTGGCCACATACGTGTTACTGTGAATTCTACTACTGCTAAATTTGATTATGTACGCTCGGTCATAGCTACAGATACTAGCGCTAGTAAGTCTGGTATTGTTAACAATCAAGTCCAGTACAGCTACACTCTTAATGCTCCCTCTCCATCTAGTTTGCCAATTATTTACACACAACCCCAAAGGCAATCTGTTAAGGCTGGCTCAACGGTAACATTCTCAGTTGCAGTAAATAGTCAGACTCCTGTGACTTATCAATGGACTAAAGATGGTGCTGTTATTGCTGGTGCTGAAGCCTCATCCTATAAACTAGCTGATGTAGATTTGGCATCTACTGGAAATTTTTCTGTTAATGTAACCAATTCGGCTGGTACAGTATCTTCTTCACCCGCATACCTGTCCGTCTCTGGAAATCAAGGCAGATTAGTAAACCTCTCAGTACTATCTTTCGATGGCCCAGGTTCACAGTTATTAACTTTAGGATTTGTAAATGGAGGTGCTGGTACATCTGGCGCGCAAAATTTACTTATTCGAGGAGCAGGTCCATCGCTAAGTTCATTCGGTGTTAAATCTGTTTTAGCAGATCCGAGTATAACTATATTTAATGGTACAACATCTATCTTAACTAACGATGATTGGGCTTTTTCTACTTCAAATCAAAGTCTGATTATTGCAGCGAACACTGCCACTGGTGCGTTTCCGTATGCCTCTGCAGCCAGTCTTGATGCGGCACTTGTTGCTAACTTGGTGAGTGTAAAAGGGGGGTATTCGATCCAAGTAGCAGGTAAGGGTACCTCAACGGGTAATGTTCTGGCTGAAATATATGATTATTCGTCTGGTTCAGTGTATAAAGCCGATACTCCTCGTTTGATTAATATATCGTGCTTACAGCAAATTCCTGCAAATGGAGTTTTGTCTGCCGGTTTTGTCATAGGAGGAAATTCTGCTTTAGATGTACTAGTGAGGGTAGTGGGTCCATCGCTTGCTGCCTTTAGCGTTACAGGCGCAATTACTGATCCAATGCTCCATGTATTTGATAGTAATACAAACGAACTCGCTTACAGCACTGCATGGGGAGGAAATCCAACAGTTCAGTCTGCTATGTCGCTAGTAGGGGCATTTAATTTTTCGAGTTCTAATACAAATGATACAGCAGTTATTCTAAACCTCAAACCAGGATCATATACGGTTCAAGCAAACAGTGTTTCTGGCGCAGCTGGTAAAGCTTTGATAGAGGTTTATGAAGTGACGGGCCAGCCTTCAAATTAGATTGGTTTGTAATAATTAACTTATCTCTTCTTTAGAACGACCCAGTGGCTATAACTTCTATACATTTTTTTGCTTTAGTTAAAACTTCTTTAAGTGATATCGCATTACTTAAAATTACTGTAAAATAAAAATAGATACTTAATTGTTTTTCAATTTAAATATAACAAAGCAAGTAGATCTAGATATAACTAAACGAACTATTTTGCTACGCTAACTCTATTTGTGCTGGGTGTTTATGCGCGATTTCCTATCAAAAGATTACCTACTAATTGTATAGTTTATCTTTTATAATAAATACTGTTTTTCTTAAATTTAGGATATTGATGCTTTATACCTTATTGGGAATTTCTGAAGCCGGATAGTTAAACTGTACAAACTCACGATTCATTTATTCAATTAGAAAGGTATAAAGTATTAAATTTATATTTCTTAAAATGTATAAACGATTATTAACTATTATAAGTTTTAACCTTATACATACAGTATTACTTGCTGATTTACCTATTTTAAGCTCTTGGTTAACTTCTAATTCAAATCAGTATGCACGTATTTACCAAGGATCTTCTAATACTACTCAGACTGTTTGGCCTACTGCAATAAGTACACCAACATTTGGAGGTCAAAAATTACCTGCATATTCTGATGTTCAAAGGGTGAGTTATTCTAATTCTTATGTGTATATTAACGCAACTGGATTGGCTAGTTATGCCATGGGGCCTTGGTTTAATAATGCAGCTAAATCAATACTATTTCAGAATTGGCCTTCAAATCAGAATAATATCCTAAGATTTCCAATTAATCCAACGCCTGCTGCGACTGGTGCTGTAACTACTAAAGGAGGTACTATAGCTTTAGGTGTAAATGGAGTATCGTTTTATAATGGAGGAGATGCATTTTCATACACAAATGCGACTGGGTTAGATGCAATGGCCCCTTTGGGTGATGGTGTATGGAACCGCGATGCTATGTCTACGGAGATCGTTACCTTTGATCCAAGTTTAGCTCATCAACAAAATACTGGACAGTATCATTATCACATAAATCCAATTGGCTTACGTTTTCAGATAGGTGATCACGTCGTATTTAATAGTAGTACTCGTACGTATAGTGAGGATGTTGGTCCCGCTAAGCACTCACCAATTGTGGGATGGGCTTTTGATGGATATCCAATTTATGGTCCTTATGGCTATTCATCAGCCATGGATCAAACAAGTGGTATTAGGCGAATGGTATCTGGATTTGTTTTACGAGATGGAAGCTATGGCACTACAAATCTAATTACACAAGGTAGAGTATCTCTACCCAGCTGGACAGTTACCGCTAAAAATCTACCAAGTAGTATGCTTAACTCTGGTCAATATGGTCCTAATGTTTCATCTACTCGCCCCCTTGGCTATTATCAGGAGGATAATGACTATTTAGGCGATCATGGTTATAGTTTAGGTAAAGATTTCGATCTAAACAAATGCAATGCTAGGTACTGCGTAACGCCAGATTTTCCAACTGGCACATGGGCCTACTTCCTAACGATTAATGCAACTGGTACATCTGTGTATCCATATACAATTGGTCCTCAGTATGTTGGGGCCGTGACTGGTGGCGCTGTTAAAGCAATTAATGAAACTGTGACGCAGTACGCGGTCGGAGGAGTAGCATACCCTATAACACTTACTGCATCTAATATAAGTAGAGGGGTAAATTTAAACTGGGCTTCAGTGGACGGTGGTTATTACAGCGTACAATATTCAAAAGATAATATAAATTGGATCATACTAGCTACTAATATTCCCAGCGCTGGTGTCATAACAAATTATAATACACCTATAATTAATGGTTATTACCGTGTTACTTTAACATCCCTAGAAAATTATGACACTAATGAATCAGGTAGTGTAAATGCAGTAGGTGGGTCGTCTCAAACTCAAGTTTTGGGTTCTGCGGGTATAGCACATTTGATCAATATTTCAGCTTTAACTCCAGTAGGTAGTGTAGCAGGAAATCCTGCTGCTGGATTTGTAGTCTCTGGCTTGGGATCCAAACCTTTTTTAATAAGAGGAATTGGACCAACACTTGAGAGCTATTCTGTGGCAAATCCAATCATGGATCCTCTGCTTCAGTTGTATACGGGCTCTAGCATTATAGAATCTAATACAAGTTGGTCATCAACTTTGTCACCAACATTCGTATCAGTTGGGGCATTTGCTTTAAATCCAAGTAGTAAAGATTCTGCAATATTAAGCATACTTTCGCAGGCCAGTTACACGTCTCCTATCAGTTCAATCAGCAATTCATCTGGATCAGCACTTCTTGAAGTATATGATACAAATTCATCAACATCGCCAAATCTTATAAATTTATCTACAAAGAGCTATGTGTCTTCTAAAAATACATTTACTGTTGGATTTGTAATAGGTGGAACAGGAGGTTTGCAATTATTACTAAGAGGTATTGGTCCAACATTAGCTCAATATAGTGTTCAAAACGCACTACTTAAGCCTATGCTAACTCTATATCAAAATTCAAATGTGCTCCTCTCGAATAGTGGCTGGAGCAATTCAGTTAACTCAAGTGAAATACAAACTAAGGCTTTACAAGTAGGTGCATTTACTTTGCCTCCTGGTAGCGCTGACTCCGCTATATTAGTCAACTTAGCAGCTGGTGCGTATACCTTATCACTTACCTCGAGTGATGGGGGTACCGGAACTGGGCTTCTAGAGATTTATTTAGTTAAATAATTACTAAATGAATAGAATATTTTATTTCGTTTTATACTTTATATTATTACATAGTCTTAAATCGAAAGATATTACATTAAGGTTTATGCCGTTTTGGGCAACAAAGCCAGTAGCCATAGATTCTACTGTATTTAATAATGAATACTCACAGAAAATAAAAATAACACGTTTATCTTTTCTTATATCTGAATTTACATTCATTAAACCAGATGGAGCTGCTTTTTACTTGAAGGATAAATATGCTTTCATAGATACTGAAAGTAATCAGCTAAGTGTCGTCCTAAATGGTGTACCTGAAGGGGATTATACATCACTTACATTCAAAATAGGTTTAACGGAGAGTGTTGATTTATTAGATGTGTCGACTTGGGCTCCAAGACACCCTTTAAATCCAATCGTTAATAAATTGTACTGGGGATGGAGGAAAGGGTATGTTCATTTTGCTATTGAAGGTCTGTGGTCTGAATCTAAAGACTCAAACCAAGTTGAAAGGGGATTTTCTTATCACATCGCTCGTGAAGCTGGAAATATGAATGTAGATTTAGGAGTTCCTTTTTCAACGCGTGATTTATCAACAGTTAATCTAAAGTTAGACATATCGGGAATACTTCGCAGGCATAAGTTTGATATAAATGGTAATTATTCCAGTACGCATTCAAGGCCAGATGATTTAATTGCTAAGCAATTTGCACGTTTAATTTCATTATCAGTTGGGTGGAGCAGTGTTACTAATGTATCTCAAACATTCGTAAGTAGCATAAGTAGTTCTAAAAATACTTATACAGAAAGTAATGATACAGATTACGTTTTCTATATTCCAAATGGCTTTCCTAAACCGGAATTACCCATAGATAATCCACTTACTAGAAAGGGTATAGCACTAGGGCAAAAACTATTTTCAGATTTAAGACTTTCTGGGAATGGCACTCAATCTTGCGAAACGTGTCATAATCCTACCAAAGCATTCGCAAGTTCTATTAAGATTGATTTAGGTGCAGAAGGACATATGGGGATAAGAAATACTCCAAGTATTATGAATCTAGCATGGTCATCTAAATTCGGCTGGGACAGCACAAAGAATTTAATGCGTGATTCAATTATTAGTGCCATTGTTAGCAAAAATGAAATGAATGGATCTGTTAATGATATCCTTATTCTTTTAAACAAAGATCCGCAAATCACTTTTCAATTTAAGGAAGTTTTTGGCGATAATTTTATAACTAAGGACAGGTTAATTAAAGTCATTGAACAATATGTCTTAACTTTAACATCTCATGACTCTAAGTTTGATAGAGCTTTGAAAGGACAAGGCTCTTTAACAGATGATGAAAAACGTGGATTCAAATTATTTATTACAGAATATGATCCAGCAAGAGGGCAATATGGAGCAGATTGCTTTCATTGCCACGGAGGGGCGCTTTTCACTGACTTCACTGAAAGAGATAATGGCTTAGACATAAATGTATCAGATAAGGGCAAATTTAATGTTTCGCGTAATCCACATGATTTAGGTAGATTCAAAACTCCTTCTCTTCGTAATTGTGCTATCACTGCACCATATATGCACGATGGCCGCTTAAAAACACTCGCAGATGTTATAGATCATTATAATTCACCACCTCGGAGAAATTTAAATTTAGATGCAAATATTGCCAAACATCCTGATAAAGGTATTGAATTAAAAAAATCAGATAAAGATGCACTTATCGCTTTTCTGTATACATTAACTGATGCTCGTTTCACTGATGCTAAGTACTAAATCATAGCGGTTATTCATTCCATTTATACCGCGATCACCTAGGACATGTTTATTATAAATAGCACTGCAATTAACTTATTAAGTTCGCTAATTTTCAGTTTTGCGCAATAAAGTATATGGAATTACCTGTTTAATATTGGGCAAATGCTTGCCGCTATATATAAATAAAAACTAGTCGATTTTTTAAGTTCTTTTTGATCATGCATTCGATATAAACATGATCTGGTTCAAGCATAAATTTTTCCTGATCTAGCTTTATTATACTAGTACTGGAATCCAGGTATTAACCAAACCTTTAGACAAAAAATTCCAACTTACATAGGTTTACCTTTAGCATTATGCTAAAATGCTGGTAATAAGTATCCCCAAAAAAAATGTGGGTAATGATTAGATAGCCACTCTTTGCGGATTCCAAATTTTCACTAAACAAAGTGGTATAATTTTTCTCAAGGTCATGAACTCTATGATTTCTCTTATCATCTTAGGGAAGGTTAATAATTTAGCTGATTTATAATCTACTCCAAAACTGTTGCAGCTCTTTCTGAACAATCAAAGGCATTTAGTAAAATTATGTCCCCCTAAATGGCAAAGTCCCTGAGTTTTTGCCCGCACATGGATACCACAGCTAACTGAGCATAAATGCTTCAGAGTGATCAAGATTCATCTTATTGTATAGTTAGTATCGGGCTTACAAAGTGTACCATTAAGTTGTATATAAAACATTGTACATCAATATTATATAAGATCTTTTAGTTAATTTTTTACTGCTTATAAAGTTATAAAAGTAGATGTTTGACTATACTACATTAGTGGTCCCTTAGGCTATAAAGTGTTGTTATGATTTATATCCCTTGTTTGAAGCCACTTAAAATAAATTTACAGGCACATTGTGAGAGGTAGGTTTAGTATAATTAGGATATTCTAAGGCTTAATTTCTACAAAAAACGTGAATTCAGCCCTTGTAGAATGTTACAAACTTATGACAGATTAAAGTCTGTTGAATTAAATAGAGTATATCTATTTAGCTTAAAATAAATCTACACATCCCCTAGCAATGAATAAACATATATCAAAAATTACGTTCGACGCTTTGCGTCTCGCGCTTGTTATGAGTTCGACAGTCGGCTTTCTCTGCGCGCAATCAAATCCTGAAGTTACTACAACACCACTAAGTAAAAAGGAAATTCAAGAAACCCAAGTCCTAGCGAAATTTGAAGTGACAGGTTCACGCGTTAAGCGTCTCGATATGGAGACTCCTGCACCTGTAGCCGCGTTCTCAGCAGCTGAAATCGAAGCTAAAGGTTACGTCAATGTAGGTGACTTCGTGCAAAGTCTTCCCTTTAACTCGGGTTCGGCAAATTCGATCTACCAAACGTCAAGTTTCCTTCGTGGTGCTGCCACAGCAAATCTCCGCGGTCTTGGTTCCCAACGATTCCTGACTCTCGTGAACGGTCGTCGTTCAGTTCCTTACGCTCTGACCAATAGTGGAGGTCGTTCTGTGTTTGATTTTAATAGTCTACCTTCTGCTGCGATCGAAAGTATCGAGCTACTTAAAGACGGCGCTTCAGCTATTTACGGAGCTGACGCTATCACCGGTGTGCTAAACATCAAGTTGAAGAAGAACTTTGTTGGTTTATCCAGTAGTTTATATTACGGCAACACGCTCAAGTCCCAAGGTGGCGATACTGCAACGAAGCAAGCAAGTCTCGTCTTCGGTGCTGAGTCCGGAAAAACAAAGATTCTGACAGCCTTCGATATTAAGACAGGAAATTCAAATTTCCTGTCTGACTACGGAGTTACTAATACCGATTTCTCATATCTTGGGGCAAATAAGGGCTTAAACAATAATTCAACTTCAAATTTTCCGGCAAACTTAACACTCACTAAAGCACAAGCAGCGACTGCTGGAATTGCCTTCCCAAATGTAACTGCATCTAGTTGGAGCTTTGTAATCCAAGGAGGCACTCCTACAGCCACTCCAACGATATCAAAGTTTGTTGCTGCTCCCGCTAGCGCGTCGAATCCAAACGCCGTAGACATTGGTAATGAGAATCGTTACAATTTCGCTAGAACGACAGCAATTTATCCTGCTTATAACTATATCAGTAATTTCACTTCACTTGAGCACGATCTCACTGAGAATATTAAATTGTTCGCTGAGTTTACCTACTCAAATAACAATACTTACTACGCTTTCACGCCTGTGGTTATAGGTTACTCTACGGAAGGCCTCATACTTCCAGCTAACAATCCATTCAATCCATTCGGCCAAGCCCTCAGCTCGCTATCAGCTCGCGCCTTGTTTGGTCCTGTGCGTAAGTTCGACACTGAGTCCACCAGCTCCAATAGTCTAATTGGGCTACGCGGCACCGTGCTAAGACGCTGGGACTGGGAAACGGCTGTTAGCTACGGCGCTAATACCGTTACCTCGATCTCTCGTAACGCAATTCGTGCAACCACTTATCAAGCAGCTCTAAACGGTACGCTTACGGGTTTCACGGGTATTTTCTTAAATCCTTTCGGTCCTTCTGATTCCGGTCTTACTAGTGCACTCTATACTAGTTCTACCGCATCTAATAAGTCGGAAGGCTTAACCTTTGATGCAAGCGTTTCGGGTAAGCTATTCGACCTACCTGCTGGCGAAGTGGGACTTGCAGCTGGTATTGAAGCACGTAACGAACAATTAACTACAAATCCAGATACTGCTTCATACATAGGTTCTGGGGGTGGCTTGCCTCTCACGGGTAAGCGTTCAGTACAGTCTGGCTACGTTGAAATTACAGCCCCTATATACCGCTCAATGACTTGGGGTTCTTCAGAAATCCAGATAGCAGGTCGTCATGAAAAATATAGCGACTTTGGTAATACAACTAAGCCCAAAGTTGGCTTAAAAGTGCGTCTCCCAGACACTATTTGGCTAAACACAATCTTACGCGCTTCCTACTCAGAGTCATTCCAAGCACCGGCTCTAGGATTACTCTACGCTTCTCGTACCACCGGATACTCATCTAGTTTGCTTGCTGATCCACTGCGTCCCCAAGACGTACCAGTGCAAATCAAGAATGTCACGGGTGGTAACCCAGCCTTACTGCCTGAAACTGCTAAGGGTCAGTACGTCGGGGCTGTCTTCGAATCACCAAGGATCAAAAATTTGTCATTCAGTATTGATTTCTTAAACTTCCGTATCAATCAAGTCATTGTAACTCCAAGTCAAACGTTTCTATTGTCTACTAGCGGCCGTGCTCAGTTTCCAAACGGAATCGTTCGTGACAACAGTTTGGGTAATCCTGGCCCTATTCTGTATACCTCCTCGGTACCTTCCAATAACCCGCTTGCTTACCAACTATACCGCGGCATGGATTACGGATTAAGGTATTCAATGCGCAATACACTTTTAGGTAGCTTCACTTTTTCAGGCGATGCAACCGGACTTACTAAGGTCGGAAGTGATTCTGGTCTTGGAGCCGGCTTCTTCAATAACAATGGGCACTACTACAACCCAAGGTGGAAAGGTCAGGCTGGCACCAGCTGGTCACGCAATAACTTTGCCGCATCTCTCAACGCAGACTGGACTGGACATTGGTTTAACGATGGCTACACGACATCTGGTTGGGGCGAAAATCCATTCACTGTAGTCAGTGGTTCCCTTAGCTATAGCGGTTTCTGGAATAGCACGATTACAGTGGGAGCAAGTAACCTACTAAATACTAAACCTGCACCAAACGGCCGTGCCAGCTCTGCTGGTTATGACTTAAATATCTACGGCGCTGGTGCCTTGGGTCGTTTTCTCTATATCCGCGTTCGTAAGACTTTCTAAGCGGACTATTCTTTTAAGTCATTCTCCTCAGGCGTGCCCCACAAGACACGCCTTTTTTGTGCGTACACGGTAGCGTTTTTAAAAAAATTACGCTCCTCTTTTTCTATCATCTATAACTCAGTATAGGAGGGTTAGTAATTAGTAGCCTAAAAGTTTGTGTTATATAATATTTGTTTTGAATTACATTACTTCACAACTCGGTTACTTTTTGTTATTTACCTCTTAGTTATTTATCGACGTTACCTTCTCAATAACTTGTTCTGTCTTAATGACTAGCTATCAGAAGAGAAGTGGGGCGGCTTACCGTTGATATATTAAATTTATTATTATTTTAATACTACACACTATCGCTTGCGCTAGTTATGTATAATGTTACTTATACATTAATATGATGCGCTGCTACGAGTGTGGAACTAATTACTCATATGGATCGTGCCCTCATTGCGCTCAACGTAAAGTTTTGGAGAGAACAGAAATCATTGAAAAAGAAAAACTTGAATTAGCTAGATCAGAAAGTCGACGTGATGAGATTTTAAGGCAAGAAATTCTATTACGTGAACAACGTAACAGTAATTTGCAGTTTCTAGCTCAGTTGGCTATTGATATAAACAATAAAGAAATAGCAGAAATAGACAAGATAACTGAAGAAGATTCTGTTATTTGTTTTGCTGAAATAGTTGAATTAATATCCTCAGAAAAATCTGATTTGCTGGAAGAGAAAGTAATAGATGCATTAGAAAAATTTTGTAACAAAAAAAATATTAATTTAATATCTAAAAATAAAATCACAGAAAAATTAGAATTTAAATTCGCTAAATTCATAATAGATCATCCCTCTAGTGTTGATCGTATTAAGATAGCTAAAAAAGCTTTCAATTATTTCGTTAGTATCGAGGATGAAGTAATTAAAGAAGTAGAGTTGAAAAATAGGGCTATTAAAGAAGAGGCATTAGCTATACAAAAGAATCAAGAAGACCGTTTATATGAAGAAGGGAAAGCGCTAATTCGACGAAATCTATTATCTTACAAAAATACTACTAAAGATGAATATCATTGTCTAGAATGCGGTTATAAAGGTGTGATGGGATACAATGGCAAAAAAGGAATATTTTTAAGTAAATTAAAAATGAAATGTCCTAGTTGTAATACGGAACTTATCGAACGATGAATTTAGACTATGGTAATTTAAATTAATCGTTATAGTATCACATTACTTACCAAGAAGGTAAATCCGTAACCATCTCTAACTAGTTCATTCAAGGGGACTAGCCTAAATAAAAATAGGCGGACAAATTGATTAGAGCGTAGATTATTAAGATAAAAATTTTTCCTTAAATAATAAAAGAGTGTTTACCTTATAACTAATATTGTATTTAAATACCAATACAATATATATTTTTTTGATAAAAATATGGTCTTTCAATGGTATACGGGTAAATCAACTACCTCTTCAATTGAGCTGATAATGTGAAGTGTACAAATTAGCAGAGAGTTGTGTAACTTCGTTTATAACACCTAAACAATTCTTCGGTCATTCTCCTAAAATCATGACCTCTTATAATGTTAGTCTGCGGCCTTAAAAGGTAGCTAGATCATTAAAGGCAAAAAGATACACGACCGAATAGAAGATCTCGATATTGCGGGAGGGCGATTACGGCTAGATCATAGGGCATCAATCCATGCCAAAGACTAACGATCCAACTCGTCCAGTGTTCAGGAACCGCTCAGGCTGATAATCCGCTGTTCTGCCAGATGCGTACATCCTCGTGGTTGAACGAATAGTCTTAATGCCGGTGCGTTAACCCGTTTTCCTAGTTTTGATTAAGCATATAGAGTGACTATAACAAACCCACTTAACTATTTTTAAATATAAAATCTCTTTAGTACGAATTACTTCATACAACACGTAACAAATGCTTACCATTTTATGGTATACGTCTTATACGCAATGCAATGAAGGGTTTACTTGGCAGAGGCACACTTCGTCCATTCTTATCATCTACATAATAGCTACTAGGTTTATTTAATTCAAAAACCGTATCTACTGGAGTGATTGTCATATTCCATGTGTCAATGACCTCAACTTTGAATTTCATACCTGCTTTAAGCTCGGCTTTATAAAGTGAAAATAGCCACTCGCTTGGCTTTGATTCTCCAAAGTATCCAAGGTAATAATAACCTCGCTTACCTGCAAAAGGACAATTTTGCCATTTATCAATTGGTTCTAGTCCTTCACTCGGACTGTCCTCCAATATCTTTTTAAGAAAGGCTATTCTCTCAACACTTTTACCACGTAATACGCCTCCTTTTGCCCACCATATAATATCGTGTGAATCTAAAAAGCATTCACTGTGCCCAACAAACGTTCCAGCTATAGTACCTTCCCAGAAGCGTTTTACCATTTCTTGTGCAGAAATATTTCCCCAGCGTTGAGGAATGTTTCCTTCATATTTTACCTCATCGAATATTACTGGTTTTCGGTATACATCCCGATAAAGAATTGCTCGTGCATAGTCCTCAACAGCGGATCCATTCTGTATGCTAGCATGGGAAACCCAGGGTAGTGTGTTATTGTAAATTATAGATCCGTTATGGATTGATCTTAAGTGACCGTAAGGATCATTTGACTGTACGATCTGAAAGAAACGATCCCAATCAGATGGCTTTTTTTCTTTAAGATAGTCATATTCATTTGCGATTGACCACCACACGTTGTGATACGCTGAAAGCCGCGCTATGATATAGCGAAGATATAGATCGTCTGCTTGTGGAGGCATTCTATCAAATCCCCAATGTCCTTTATCGTAAGGGTGAAATAAGATGATATCTGCCTCAATTCCTAAATCACCGAGTTGTTGTACACGATGTTCAAGGTTTTGAAAGAATTCAGGATTAAATCGTTTCAGGTCCCAAATACTTGGTGGAGTCCCAGTATATGGATAGAGTGCTGGTTCGTTATTATTCCATTCGTAGTGTTTTGGGAAAACAGTCATCCTTAGCTTATTGAAAGGAGATACTGCTAGTGTCTGTAGTGTTTGCTCCGCAAGCTTATCTCCCTGGTGAATCCAAGCATAGGCTGTTGTACCTATCGGTCGATATACAGTTCCATCAGCGTAACTAAAGGAATACATCCCCTGTACGCGTACAGGGCCGTGATTAATTTTAGCTGGTGCTATGACAATAAAGTTACCATGAATTTCATTTAATTCTGAGCAGTTACTTGAAGTTATGTAATGCCATTCGCCTGTCGATTCTGGCATGAAGCGAATTCTGTAGATTCCGTTACCATCGTAGAATCCAAATGTCTTAATTGTAAGATTATTCTTGGTGAATACTGCGCTTAGTTGAATATCTGTAAATGGGTTGCGACTTGATGGGCCTTTGAGGGTAATCTCAAAAACACCCCACTGCTCAATTTGGGGTGATTTTGCATAGCAGATGTTTACGCTGCAAAATAAATACAGAAGTAGGTAGAACGATAGTACAATGAGTAATAGTCCTTTAAAATATTTCATTTAGCTCTTTTTTGATAATGTAAAATAAACTAGTATTTTATTATATATTTTATCAGTTTTTTATGGAACGGTAGTTCTTGAACGTTGCTGCTCAAAAAGGACTGCTTTAGCGCCACTGTGATTAGGGTCTAGGCGAAGCGTTTCTTCAAATTGCTCGACTGCTTTACTTTTTTGGCCAGTTTGAAGAAATATCTGACCGAGATTATAGCGAAGCTCTGAATCTTCCGGTTGCAAATAAACAGCCCGTTTAATGTGATCCAAGGCTTCGCTATATTTACCTACAATTACTAGTGTTAGACCCCATTTAGCCTCTGCCTCGGCAAGTTCAGGTTGAAGCGTTAATACTTGTCTAAACTGTGCTATTCCATCACTGGCATGTCCGCTGTTAGCTAAAGCCCAGCCTAAATTTAAGCGAGCAAGAGCCCATTTCGGATCAAGTTCTACAGCTTGCTTGAATGCTAATATACCATCATTTACTCGATCAAGATTCATAAACGTAGCTCCTAAACTATTATACGCAGTTGCAAAGTGTGGCTCTAGTCTAACAGCCTGCTTAAGTAGAGGTAAGGCCTCATTCGAGCGGCTAAGTCGGTTTAGCACATTACCAAGGCTATTGAGTGTTTCTGGAAATTCGGGCTTTAATTCGAGTGCCCGTTTTAGATAGTATACACTCTTCTCCGTTTCATTGGCTTCATCTAAAACGATACCCAAATTAAGGTTTGCAACCCAACTATCAGGATTACGTTCAAGGGTTGTCGTGTAAAGTGTACGGACATCCCTATACATACCAGATTGTTGCCAAGTAAGCACACCGAGAATGGTTGTAAGTATTACCGCAAGGGCTAGTCCAGTCCATCTTGGCCAACGAAATAGAGTAAACCCATTCCGTGCAGAAGCTACCACAAAAGAGACCATCGATAAGCTAGCTAGATATTGGAAATGATCTGCTACATAAGAAAAAATAAAGGGATAAACTCTCACGAAACCGAGGACTGGAAACAAGCTGCCGCAAAATAATAATGCTGCAGCAAGTGGAGAACGATCACGTTTTTGCCACCAAATAAGAGAGGTAAGAGTTATTAAAGTAGCGACTAAAAAAAGCCATTGCCACACACTCGATGTATCAATCGTCCAACGTGGATAGAAAAATATTAGATTCGAAGGCCATACAAGTTTACTCGCATAAAACCAAACAACACGGCAGGCGAGTAGGATGTGTGATAAAAAACTAATGTTAAATTCGGCGCTTTTTGTACCAATCTGAGTAGATTCAAACCATGCAGTGCATAATCCCGCACCTAAGCCTAATGCTAACCAAGGAAACAAAGGTAGCAATTCATACTGCCAGGATATGCGTCCACGTCGCCACCAAGCTATTACAAGTATTGCAATTGGTAGTGTTGCAGTAACGCTCTTTGTTAACAATGCTGCTATAAACAATACTGTAGCTACTACATATTGATTTGGTAGTCGCTGATCCTCGTATTTTAGCCATGCAATCGCTGATGCGAGATAAAATACAGTAGAGAGCGTATTTTTTTGTTCTGAGATCCAGGCGACTGATTCAACATTTACTGGATGTAAGGCAAAAACAATTCCTGCAAATACTGCTCCAGGAATTCCCAGACGCCTGAGTAAAGAAACTAAAAGACACGCACTAGTTACATGCCAAAGTATATTGATGAAATGGTAACCAACAGATGCATCACCCCACATACAATGCTCGATCCAGAAAGCTGAATGAAGCAAAGGGTAGTATTGTTGGGTTGCTCCTATTTCACACCAAATGCGGCTTAGTCCTGACCATGATTGTAGAGAATAACTTGTCACGTGGCCTGCATCGTCCCAAAGAAAATCACCGGAAAGTGCTGGTAAATAAGCCAGGAAAGTTAATGCACCAATAAGTACGAAAACTGCACTTATTGGCCAGCCAGTAGATTGCGATTTAGCTTTAACTACCTCACTCGGGCGAGCAGTAGATTGTTGTGAAGTCATTGTCCTGTGGCATTGTGAAATGGATATTGCACCTGCGCAAGTCGCTTACTTGCTTTGTGATGATCGCTAGGTGTAATCCTTAAATATATTTTTTTACAATAAAATAGCCGCAACTCTTACGAGTGGCGGCAAGATTCCTTTGAATTCAACAGATCTTATAAATCGAAAGATGCTGAGAAGACAAACTGACGTGGATCTACAATACGATAAGTAGAAGCTCTACCATCAAAGAAGGCACTCGTAGCTAACAAGCGACCGCCTTTTTCAGTAACATTTTTAACATTAACTTGGAAGGTAGCGCGCACTTTATCGCTAAACATTTTAGTTCTGTAGCTAGTAAATAAATCTAGGTAGGTCTCAGCCGGAGAATAAATAGGTCTGTTTGGATCTAACTGAAGAATTTTATTCGAAGCTAATGTAAGGTCTTTGGAAGGATCATACCCCAGTCCGTAAAATCCAATAGCGCCTTTATCAGTCCAGCGTAGCGAACCGCCTACTGTCATGGCTTTTAAAATAAAGTTATTTGATATGCCTGAAAGATTGTATCTTGTATTGAACTTAGTTGAGTATTTACGCATCTGTGGTCTAGGACGACCAATCATTGAGCGAAACACTGACATCGGAGCATCAACATTAGAAGCATAGTTAGTAGCTGCAGAGTTAGTAGCATTATAGCCAGCAACTGTACTGAAGGGTGTACCTAAAATATTCCACCACAGAAGATGTCCTGTGGCTCCTACAGGAAGTGTATTTGCTGTGATTGCTGTAGTTACGCCATTGATTGTTTGGGTTGTCCTAGTAAAGCGTGGATCCTCAAGCGTTGTCCATACAGGCAAACGTGAAGCAATGTAGTCATCTACAGCAGAACCGACAGCTGTGTTTATCGCCACGGTCTTGGTAACTGATCCACTTACGGTCCAATTGCGTGTAGGGTTAAAATTAAGTTCTAATTCATCACCCTTAGACTCTGAATCCATAACAGCAGCATAGGTACTATTAGAGACAATACGCTGTAACCCATTATACTGATCTAAAGGCATCTTTATAGCTGTAGCAATTTGATCATTTGTCGCTAGACCGCCAGTGCCTAGTCCATTTAGCCATGCAGTTGTCTGACTTCTTAAATTCCAAGCGTCACTTGATACAAATCCTTCATATCTTAAAATACGCTGAGCCATAGTCGTAATATCTCCATTACGTAGGTTTAGCTGTTTTGTATCGAAATGATTATAGCGGATAGATAATTTACCATCAAAAACATTTAACCAAAGTCCTAAGTCTTTACTCGTGCCCGTTTGGTTTGGTAATTGTTTAAGAAATAAGTCGTAGGCTGGGCCTTGTGCGATGAAGTTATCTGAAATATTATAAGTGAGACTTAAATTATTGACTGCCTCAAAGAGGAATCGGCTGATTGCGCCACCACCGTTAAATGCAGATGCTGAGAATTTAAAATCCCTAAACGGACGAGCAACAACTGACACAGAATTTGTCTTACCCTTGGCTTCACGCCAGGTAGGCAACCATTGGTTTGAGGCGCCAAAGTCGTAAGATCGTAAATCTGATGTGAGTGTTGCAAGTGGAGAATTGCGGTCATAAACTTTATCCTGACGTAGACCAAACGTACCAATTAATTTTCCTTCAAGAAAATTGCTTTGAAGAACTCCTCCAATCGTTTTTACGACGGTCTCGCTATTGGCGCCACCGCCGCCAGAATCTGGACTAGGTGACCAGCCGATCGCAGATACATCCTTTAGTAAGGTAGTGCTAGAAGGACCCCAGACATAGGGAATACTTACGCCTTCAGGAAAATAACTCGGTGCATATTGTACGCCGCCACCTACAGTATTGCCTACATAGTATTGTTCGTTAACTCGGGCATAATTACCTGGTGCTATAGCATATCTTGGGTCAGCGATTGATTGCTGTACGCGATTACCTAATGGAGTATTAAGACCTAAATATTTTTGTTCCCAAGGCAGATTTGTTCCTAAAGCTGCATGTCTATATGTGTACAGGCGATTCTGCTGGTCCTTGTATTCATAATAACCAAGAACTTGTTGAGTTCCAAGCCACTTAGTTAAACCCTTATCTTGTGAAAAATCGAGACGATAGACGAGCTGGGCGCGTGAGGTGTCCCACAAATCTGGCCTGTCACGTAGATAAGGCTCGCTGCTTCTTAGGTATGGTCGGCCATAGTACGGATTAGGAGTGCCATCTAAATTAACTTGATTCACGTCAACTTGGAGCTGACCTACGTTACTATTAACGCTTGCAGGTCCCATGGGTTGGTTTTCCAAACGTTTGGAATCTTCCCGTAAGAAAGTAAACTGCGCTGCTAAACTTTGTTTTGATGTACTAAGAATGACTTGGTCGATCTCGGCCATGTACATATTATCATTATCCCAGGATTTACTGTTACCAGCTAAGTTAATGCTGTTCCAATCGTAAATGGATTGATTACTTATAGGCATAGCTACCGAATTATACAATGGTTGCTGTGTAGCTGTATATGTTTCTGCAGGACCTGTAGTCAAAAGACCGATACCTAAGTAGGTTGCTGCATATGGATCGGTGGTAGCATACGTACCGGACGTGTACCTAGTCATTGCCCAATAAGGCGTTTGTCCTGGAGAACCAATCTGGAAAATAGATCTAGTTTCTGCACCACCTGTTATGAAATAAGTTGGAGCAACCGTATATGGTATAGTTGAACCAAGTACGTTTCCGTTACCGTATACCTGGCCGTTTGCCAAAGTAATTAAGCCAGTGACTGGATTCCAACCTGGTTTACCAGAGGTAATCCAGCCTGTGTAGTAGTCTCTAGGAGTTGTAAAATTAGGCCTAACGGATTGGTTTTTGTAGTTAAACCAAGAAGCAGCCACTGTTGTATTTTTAAATGGTTTAGCTTTTACTTGAAAACTAAGACGACGTGCGTCTTCTCCTGATGGTTTACGAACAAAGTCTGTGTGATCGTTTGCATAGCTAGCCCTGAACGCTAACTTGTTTCTTAGAATTATTCGGTTTACGTCTAAAGATGAACGCCAGCCGCCGTAGCTATCACCACGGTTTTCTACTTTTGTGAAGTTACGAGTTAGATTAGCAGTTGCAGGTACTTGATTTACGGTTCCCGAAGCATTGCCTAAGCCGAAAATATTAGCGTTAGGTCCTCGACTTAGTTCGATTGAGTCTAACCAAAGTGGATCGACAGGTACGCGACTAGTCGTTGCCATATTGTTAAATGCAATATTAGCATTACCTATACCACGCACTCGGTTTGCATTGTTTGGGTTAAGACTTACTTGGTCCACTACAGCGCCCGTTCGATCAGTGTCGAACTGCGAGTACGATCCAGTGCCTTCTGTACTAGCCATGTAGTCAAAAACATCGTTGATATCGCGCATAGCAAAATCACTCATCTGCTCCTTAGTCATTACGGTTAGGGACTGACCAAGGTCCTCAACTTTTGAGTTTATACGAGTACCCGACATAGAATTGGCAGCAAAATAGCCCTTGTTTGCGGATACTACTTCGAAAGGTGATAGAGTAACTACTTCTTTATCTTTTGGATCTTGAGTAGGAGTACTTTCTACTGGAATAGCAGTCTTAGAAGCTGTCTCTGTTGTAGCCGTTGTGTTAGATGACAGGGCGGCTTGGGCGTATGCCTGATTGGTGTTAATAACTAGCAAACTAGTATACACTCCGACTAGGCAAATAAGCCGGCGCTGAATAGGGTTAATTTTGATCATAAATTGGATGTTACTTAAGGGTAAAGTGCTACTAACATTACATATTTCTGGGGAAGGACAAATATGGAGGTAAATTAGAGGGGAACACTTTTTCTAGCTATTAAAAAATAGGTATAATTTAAACTACAGGACTAGCTATTTTAACGGACAGTCTGATTTATGTAAAAGTACAACAGTTCGAGTTATTTTTTAAAGCAATAATTTAGCATTAAAATAACTTTAAATTTAGTTAGTGATAGAGGTCTTTCTAATTTGCACAGCCGTAATCACGATTTTATTTTTATCGTATCGCTTGAAAGCTATGTAGAGCATGCACCTTTAAAAATGGGCAAAATTTAATCCCCAGTGTTTGTTGATAGAAACTTTTCGATATTATATTTTGGTATTTTTGGTAATAGGCATAAGCTTAATATAAAAACTTTTAACATTGCCATCAAGGCATGCGCAGATGTTGGTTACTTTTTTTGTTAGCTACCTCTTTGCTGCCTGCCTAATCTCTTAGTTTCTACCATCTCGCTAATTTGTTCATTCTGAGGGACTGGCCTACAGAGTAGAAATGGGGCGGCCAACGGGACTCGAACCCGCGACCCCAAGATTCACAATCTTGTGCTCTAACCAACTGAGCTATGACCGCCGTAAAATACTGAATGTATAGAATCTCTAGGCCTTAAAGACCTGTCAAGCGCTCGGTACATACTTAGTAAAAGCCTTGTTCATATATTTTTCTTGTATCTTGCCACACTTATAAAGGTAAGTGATGCTACTAAAAATGAAGCGATTAAGGATTATCACCCTTAATATTGCCCATGGCCGAGGTATTACGCTTATTCAAGGGCTAACCTCACCACGCAAAATTAGGGTTAATTTAAGAAAAATAGCGTCTCTGTTGACCGAACTAGACCCTGATATTGTCGCTTTTCAGGAAATCGATGAAAAAGCAAGGTGGTCAGGAAATTTTGATCATCTAGATTATTTACGAGTACATTCTGAATTTCCTTTTGCGTCGTTTGGGGTTAATAACCGCCGTAAAGGACTAATTAACTTAAACTACGGAAATGCTTTTTTGTCTAAATACCCGATTCTACAAACTGAAACGGTTGTTTTCGGACGAAAAAAAATAGGGGAAAAGGGGTTCCTCTTTGCCGAAATAGAATTTAACGGAAAGACGATTCCTATAATTAATCTGCACTTACATGCCAGTTCACGTGCACAGCGCATGGGGCAGATAGAGCATCTTGGTCTTTGGCTTAAAAATAAAACAGCGCACGCCTCAAAATCATGGATTATGCCTCCTATTGTTTGCGGTGATTTCAATAATTCTAATGAACGAGATGATGCAACTGCTTACTTATGGTCTCTGCTTACAGCTTATAGCGATTATATTTTAAGACCAATAAACGATGCTACATATCCATCTCCCTTTCCTAGACGTAGGTTAGACTTTATATTTATGCCTGTTGCCTGTCGTTCTGTTGAATGTAAAGTTATAAGAACGATTATATCAGATCACTGTCCTGTACTTGTAGATTTTTCAATTCTATAGATTACATGTTTTTTTGTGTTTACCTCCTGTCTTGCTAGAGAGCTATTTTTTTATACTACTCAAATCTTCATGTCTCGCATATCTCAAGCTTTTGCCAAAGCCAAGTCACAGCACCGCGCTGCATTTATAGCCTATTTATGTGCTGGCGATCCAGACTTTGAAACAAGTCTGGCAGCCTGTCATGCATTGATTGAAGCCGGTGTAGACATTCTTGAACTTGGGGTCCCTTTTTCAGATCCCTTAGCAGATGGAATTACCAATCAGCTTGCTGCTCAACGTGCTCTTGAAAGCGGTATGTCATCAGTGCACGTATTTGAGTTAGTTCGTAAACTAAGAGAAACAAGTCAAATACCTATTGTTTTCTACACCTACTATAACTTAGTATTTTCGAATGGGGTTGAGGCCTACATAAAAAAAGCTAAAGATGCAGGTGTCGATGGTATGCTCACGTTAGATCTTCCTCCTGAAGAGGCCTCAGAAGTAGCTAAAGCCTCTCAGGCTTATGATCTTGATTGCGTTTTTATTGTTGCACCAACAACACCAAGTGAGCGTTTAGCAACGATAGCACAAGTAGCTACAGGATTTATTTACTATGTTTCCCGTGAAGGAGTGACAGGCGTGCGTGATCAAGTAGCCGTTGGAATTGCAGATGCAGTTGCACGTATTAAGGCAGTTATTAAACTTCCCGTAGCAGTCGGTTTCGGAATTGCTACACAAGCACATGTAGCTGAAGTTTCAGCTCTAGCCGAGGGCGTTATTGTTGGTAGTGCTTTAGTGAATGTAATTAAAGATAATCTAGATAATCGTTCTTCTATTGCTGAAAAATTAAAGCATAAAACTTCTGATTTAATTTTAGGCACTTACCGTAAATAGATCATTGTGGTAGCTTTGACGACTTCTCATAACTTGATTAAAGTACTCACAGGATGTACAGCGTCAGGTAAAACAGAGTGGGCTCTTAACTATGCAGCTAGAACAGGCGCTGAAATTATATCTGCTGATTCACTTTTGTTTTATAGAGGACTAGATATTGGCACTGCAAAGCCGACTAAAGAAGAGCTTACATCGGTTAAGCATCATTTAATTGATATTATGGATTTAAATGAATCTATGAATATTGCACACTATGTTACCTGTGCTAAACAGATTGTAAAAAAATTATGTTCTGAAAATAAACCTATACTCGTTGTTGGAGGAAGTGGATTTTATTTGAAGGCTTTCTTTTCAGCCGTTGCAGACAATGTTGATATAAGTAAAGTATTACGGCAAACGGTAGAGGATAAATTGACTGTGGAGGGTCTACCAAGTCTCGTAAACGAGCTTAAAAGTTTGAACCCGAAAGGTCTTGGTAGTTTAGATATTAATAATCCTAGACGTGTTACACGTGCCTTAGAGCGATGTTTAGCTACAGGTAAAACACTGGATCAGTTAGCATTAGACTTTAAAAAAATTACGCCACCTTTTGCTGACTATGCCTTAGAGTTAACACGGCTTGAGCAAACACCCGAAGCACTCACTAAGCGTATAGAATTGCGCGTAGCCCTTATGCTTGAGGCTGGCTTAGTAGAGGAGGTTAGGCACTTACTTGCTTTAGGTTTGAGAGAAAATGCGAGTGCATCTAAGGCGATTGGTTACCGAGAAGTGATAGCTTATCTTGATGGAAGATTAACGCTCGGTTCTCTTGCGAACGAAATTATAACAAATACAAAATATCTAGTTAAAAAGCAGCAGACCTGGTTTAGGACGCAACTTCCTAGTCACCGTGTAATTTCCGTATCCCATCTAACTGACTCTAGTACACTTTTTTAGCTTAGCTTTAATTAACACTCACGTGATACATATCAAGTGATGTTCCTTCTAAAAAATGCAGGTTCGCAAGCGATGAATTGTAAGAAACCTGAGCTTGAATTTGGGTATTTCTCGCTGTCTCAAGTTGGTTTTGTGCCTGAAGTACATCGTAGCTTGTTGCAAGT
>Ga0209188_1000530_pt1 | contig 36390 bp, 50 predicted proteins | sample C_130625_EF_Meta_FD_187307 | JGI IMG/M metagenome (GOLD analysis project Ga0209188, IMG submission 187307) | Freshwater microbial communities from Lake Croche, Canada to study carbon cycling - C_130625_EF_MetaG (SPAdes) (version 2) | ecosystem: Environmental > Aquatic > Freshwater > Lake...
CTCGTTTCGACCCGTATTGGCAGGGGCGTGGAAGGACCCAAGACGGGGGGTGGTGGCAATGACTTGAGGCTGCATCACTTGGCTGCCTGGTTGAACTTGTCGGTGTAGAACTTGGCTTCGCGTGTGAACAGTTCAGGGAACTTGTCGAGCATGAACGCCTGCACCTTTTGATTGATGCGCTTGGTATTGAACATTTGACCAACGTCAATGGTTTGAATGGCCTTGATGGGCAGCCTGCGCTTACCCGTGCGGATCATCACAGTGCGGCCTTGATTGATCATGAACGCGCCTGGAATCAAGATGCGTGGACCATTGCGCTTGATCTTGATCGTTACGCCTTTTTTGGTTTGGCGCGCGCCGAATGCAGCCACGTTCAGTGAACGGCCACGCTTTGCTGGAGACTCCAAGGATGCCTGCAATCGCAGCTCACCCTTGAATGCGCTGGCCTTGTTGACACGCAGTGATTCATTGACCTTGCCTGCTGTGATCATGAACTCTTGCCTGATCTCGCGGCTCATTGATGTTTTGGCTTGGGCCACGGTCGTGTTCAAGGCCCGCGCTGTTGCTTGTCTTGCTACATCCTCGCGCATTGTTTCCATGGCTTTCATTACCGATGGAAAGTTGTTTTTGATGTCGATCGTGATCATTGCAGCCCTACCGAATCGCCCAACACGAACAGCGCACGAATGATCTGCTGATCGCTTACCAGCATGCCCTGACGCACCATATCGAGGATGCGGTGCGCCTCCAGCTCTTCGGCATTGCAGTGGTCACGCAGCATGGGTCAGCTCCTGTTGTGCTCGCAGCTGCTGCAACCGCTCGCGGATTTGGGATGGCATCGGTGCAGCCGCTTGTGCATCCCTTTTGATTTTTTCGAGCGCTGGGTCAGGCTCGGTGCTGCCCGGAACGGTCAGCCTGGCCACGTCAGCACCAACGGATTGCAGCCTCGGTCGCTGTCGGTCAAGGGCAAACTGTTGGTCTTTGCGCAGCCAGTTTCGCCAAGCCCCATCCCAGTCAGTCATGGCGGTTTTGAAGGTGTGGTCACGAAAGCTGGCAGTTGCCACCTCGATGTCGACCAGCGGCGCATTTTCTTTGGCCCAGGCGCGCATCGGGCCATCGACGAAAAAAGCCTGTGGACAACTTTGGGTGGGGCGCGACTTTGGCGCGCTCTCCCCTGTATTTGGTATTGGTATTGGTGTTGGTATTGGTATAGCCGTTGCAGGTGCCTTACCTGAAACGTTGCAGGTGCGTTGCAGGTGCGTTGCAGGTGCGTTGCAGTTATCGTCATACAAGCGTTGCAGCTCTTTCATGCCTATGTCCCAGGCTGGAATGATTTCAACCTGGCGTAACGCATCAAACATTTCAGCCCGCCGATCACGATGCCGCTTCATACGCTCGCGCTCGTGTGAGTCCCGCGTTTCGTTTTGAGTTTGTTTGTCGCGCATCAGCTCAATCTCTGCATCGGCACGAACGCTCGCCCATCCTTCTTCGGCCAAAACAAAAAACTCAGTCAGCACGATTTCGACTGCCTTACGCTGAGTCTCTGACGTAGCCAGGACTAATCGGCACACCTGGCGAAGATCTGCAGGCAAGGGCTTTTCGGTCGTGTAGTACACATCAAGCAGTCGTCGGTAGGCCAGATCCTCGTCCCAGCTCAAGTGCCGCGTGGCACTGGCGTAATCACCAATGTGAAACGGGTAATAGTTCATATGGCCAACCCCTTTTGCTTTTGGACGGGAAACACTGGATGCACCTGACGGCCGGTGACGGTGCAGGCTCGGGTATCTACCTTTCGGTAAAGCCGGCCACCGGCGATCAGATTGGAGACGCGGGCACTGACGCGGCCCACATCGATGCGGCGCTCATAAATGCGCTCGTAGGCGCGCTGGATCTCAGCCAAGGAGAGGTCTGATCCGCTGATGCCGCAGCAGGTCTCGATCACATCCAAAATGTCTTGCTGCTGCTGAGCCAGCTTGCGGGGGCTGATTGAGCGAAAGCTGTCTGATTGGGTATCTAAGGTCGAAACTGTCATTCTTGACTCGCTTTCAAGACGCGGCGCAGTGCAGCGACCTCTTCGCGCAACAATCGATTTTGTTTTTCGGTTTCGTTCTCAAGACGTCGCAGGCTGTGCAAGTCGTAACCGCGCTTATGCAACATCCACAGCAAAGGTGCCTCGTTGCCGCAGACATCCATGAGCGCCGCGAACTTTGGCCAAACAATTCCTTCGGTACCTGACAGCCAGCGACTGAACTGCGCCTTGTCAACACCGAGGGCTTGCTGCAGCTCTTTGTCCAAAGAATGGCCAGCAACTTTGGCGCACAACTCAATGGCACCGCCCAGGGTCTTTTCGCGCGCAACCTCTTCGGGCCTTACTTCAATGGGAATAGAAACTTGCGTCATTGGGTCCTCTCAACTGTTCTCATGCTTGTTGTGAGCCGTTGTGTGGCTCAAAAAGGTAAAAAAAACGATGATTCAATCATGACAACAACTGCATCACCAAGCCGGCTTGAGCCGGTCTTTTACGAAACCGAACTCAGCGCGGCCAAGGCCGCAAAGTGGAATTTGGCGGGCGCGTCCAGACGTGTACGATTTAAGCTCTCACACACAAACCGAAAACAAAAGGACGCACCCATGAAAATCGATCTATCAGACTTGGCCATCGAAATTCCCTGCCCGAATTGCGGCCACAAGATTAAGAAGACCTGGGGAAAGCTCAAGACGATGGAGCACCTGGACTGCAGCGCCTGCAGCAACAGATTCGACCTGGACAAGACGAGTCTGCAAGCCAAGGATGCCAAGGCCAGCAAGGGCATTGCGGACGCGTTCAGAACAGCACGCGGCCCCTTCAAGTAACGCAAACGCCTTTAGCGCTGCCTCTGCATCGAGGTCAAGGGAGATGGTTGTGCAGTTAGGCATTGGCCACCCCCTCCTGCTCAGCCAGCTCGGGCCAGATGCGTTGCCAGTCATTGGGGAATAGGTCTTTGCGGGTGATCTCACCGCCCGACTTTTCTTCGAGTAGTGCGCCAAATTCGATTAACCGACCGCGCGGAATTGAGTCGTCAACGATCCACCCATGAACGGAGGGCGTTTTTATTCCAAGGATCCGGGCCACTGATGTGGCTCCACCCATTAAATCAATGATGCGTTTGACGTTCATGGCTAAATCATAAGGTATACCTTATATGAATGTCAAGGCATTCCTTACATCTTTAAAAGTAGTCTTGCCTAATGAACATACTTGCCGAACGACTTAAAAAAGCGTTGCAACAATCTACTGGAAAGACTCAGGCTGGTCTTGCCAGGGCTTGCGGCATAAAGCCACCATCGGTCTCAGACTGGATGAATGGAAACACCAAATCGGTCGAAGGCTCCAACCTGATAAAGGCAAGTGAATACCTGGGCGTCAGAAGCAAGTGGCTTGCTACTGGACTTGGCCCCATGAACGACTCAGAGCAATCGCCCGAACTTTTTGCACAAGAACAATCGGACACCCACGAGATAAGTAAGTGGCCATTCAAAAGCATAACTCCCAGCCAATGGTCCTCAATCCCCTCGTATAAAAGAAGCGTTATTGAAGAGCAAATTCGTGGCGTGACCCTGAATTTAGACAATATTGGCAAACTCTCGGCGTAATAAAAGCTCCATTTTTAAAACGTATTAAGTAATATAACACTTTCAATGCTGGATTGAAGTTAGCACCCCATTTTCAAAATACAAATAGCCGCCGTCATAAACCCACTGCGCACTTTCACCACTGGCGCGAGTGGTCCTATTGATTCTGCGCGGCCTACCCCACATGCTGGCCAGCACATCGGCCTCAGTCATTCCTATCAAGACACCCCGCGATTTTTTGTATTTTTTCTCGGACAAGATTGTTTGTTTTTTCATATCCTCAATGAATTTTTCACGCCCACGCACAAGCGCGGGATCGACCGCATGACCATCCTCCAGCAAGCGTTCTACAGCGCTGTATTTTCGAGCTAGATCGTTTTTGCTGACGGCAATTTCATTTTCGTAGTGCAGCCGCTCAGCGTTACGACGCAGCCCCGCGTAATCATTGCCATCCTTGATCAACTCACAATGAGCCAGGTCAATACTCGCAACCCAAAAATCGCGACGTGCCATTTTTTCTTTATAGCTCGACAGTCTGACACCTGCACATCCTGGCTTTTCATTGAGTGGAGCCTGCGCAATTGACAAAGACGAATAAATCAAAAACATCAAAACGATAAATTTACTACTTTTTAACATTTAATTATAAAAATTGGTTAATTGAATTTTTAAATAGTATATTTTATTGCTTAATTGGTCAAACTTTTATTCAAAAAGTAAGGTTTACCTATTGACTTAAAGTAAGTTTTACCTAACAATTATTCCATCACACCCAAAGCGGAACGGCCCGCCCCAAGCGCAAACGAGGGGCTCAAACCGACCAGAGCGACCAGGGGGACCGAGGGGCAAGCCCCGATGCAGGCGGTGTGTGTTGGGTGATCGCACCCCCACTCGTACCTTAAAAAACCACTCGGATGAACAGGCGCACTTGCTGAAAGCGCCCAGCCCCTGCGCCTCACCGGCTGAACGTAAAAGGTGACCACGGCTGCGCTCTCACGTGCAGCACGGGCAGGCTATCGGCTTGGGCAAAAAACAGACGGCAAGCGCCGTTTGTGGTGGGCACTGCGGTGCACCGGGTTAGCGCCGGTGCGGTTTGTCTCCTGAACTCTAACGCTGCTTCATGCGAGCTGCAGTGTTCACCACAAAAGGCGTTTCAACAACAGGAGAACCATATGGAGGTTTTAGATGCTCTCTCTTTTTTCTCGGCCGGACTTTTCTTCGGCCTCATCGTCGGACACTGGCTCGGCAAACAAGACAGAAAACTTGCATACGACACAGGCCGAATGGATGCACTCTGGGAAATTCATGAACGCGAAATCCGCCGATCATTTGATCGACTGCTCAAGCCTTGCACAGACCCAGCAGCTGGTGGTCAAAACGGCCATCACAAAACTGTTTAAGGACAATCACTTCAGCATCTGCAAGCTCGATGAAGTGATGGATCTTTTGGGCGCCCGCCAAGGCTGCCAAGCCTACAAGATGCTTCGCGCGCTGCACTGCGTCAACTACAGCGACATGCCCGCCGACCTGCGAAGCCGAATCCCCGCGTTGGTCAATGAATGCCTGGCGCAAAAAGACGATGTAATTGATGCCGTTGACATAGCGCTCAAAAACGTGATCTGACGCCATCAGCCACCCACCCACCAACCGCCCATCGAGGCGGTTTTTTTATGCCCAGGGAGCCACCATGACAACAAACAAATCAGGCATCAAGTGCCAAGTCACTATCAAATTTGAGTCCATGCCGGCCATGGTTTACACCGGCATTTTCAGGTGCACGGTGGACGCCACCATCGACGCGCTGGACCGCTTGGGCGAGGCCCATGGGCGCATAAGCGTTAAGGCGGTGCTATGAGCGCCGCCGACTGGCTGGCCGCGCTGGCCTTGTCGGCCGTGCTTTCTTTGGCATGGCAGCTGGATGACGCTGCGCCGCCCGGCGCATTACACACCCCTTTCACACTCACGCAAGAGGCAAAGCCATGAAAGCCCAGGGCATTTTGTTTTTGAGCAAAGGATCACCCATCCTAAAACCCGACGCATCAGGCCGCCCGCAGCTGCTGCTGCGCGCCGTGTGGCGCGAATCGCGCCTGATTGGCTGTGAGCCCTGGACGCTGATTTGGACAGGCCAAAACGCTGCAGATTTTTACGACAACCACCGCCAACAGCTCACGCCCGGCCAGCCCATTCATGTTCAGGTGCACAGCCTGCGCGGCTACGCCGTGGGCCACCTGACCGAGATCCATGCACAGATCGAACACTGCGCTTTGGCGCCGCGATCTTACGCCAATTCAGACGCCGGGACCGAGAAAAAAACCACGATAAAGGAGGCTTAGCTTATGTTGTTGCGATCTCTAAATACCTTTAGCGTGCCCTTTTTTTTGGGCATGCTTTTTATGTGCATTGCCTTTGTTTTTGTTTTCGTTTTGACAGCACCAGTCCGGCAAAGCATAAACAAAGTGCACGTCCAAAACCTTGAAAAAATTTGCAAAGGCGAATTGAAATGAACAACACTTTCAGCATGACAAGCATCCGCAAATTGCGCATCACGGGTTGCTCAGACCCGCAAATGTGGTACCGCAACAAAATCGGCCGCTTGGTCGATTATTGCGGCGAGTGGCCTGAGGCTTATGTGAGCCGTGAGGATGACGGGCACTTGAACAAGGTCTTTTTTCAAGATGCTCTGATTGAGCATGTGGAGCCGCAAGCTGAGCCGTCTGGACAAAGCAAAACCGAAAGCATGACCGAAGCGGCTTTGGCCGCGACAGTGACGCTGGCCGTGCTACTTGCGCTGTCATTAACTATTGATTGGCTTGAGCGCTTATCAACAGTGGGCATGATTTTAAGCCCCATCATTTTTTTGGCAGCTATTTCCGCCGGCAATTACATGACGCGGCGATTTTTTGAGCGCGCACAGCAGCAAGAGGCGGGCAAATGAAAGTCTACCTTTCCGGCCCAATGTCGGGCCTGCCCGACAACAATTACCCCACGTTTAACAAAGGCGCCAAAGTCTTGCGGATGCTTGGTTACGACGTGGTGAATCCGGCTGAAAACGACATTGATGTGCAGGGGCTGGACGATGACGCGGCTTGGCATAAATACCTGCGCCATGACATCAAATTATTGATGGACTGTGATTGTCTTGTGCTGCTGCCGGGTTGGCCAGACAGCCGCGGGGCTACGTTAGAACGCTTGATTGCGCAGTCGCTGTCGATGCCGGTCATGACCTTTGCAAATGCCGTGCTTGAGTTTGGCTTTGTGGATAGCAAGCCATGAAACATCAAAGGATCGAAGCGCCGGCGTTGGCCATGCTGACTGCAATTGCAGCTAAAGGCATGGCGCGGGCTGAAATATTGCTTTTGGGTACGCACGAAAACGAGCATCGCGCATCGTCTTGTTTGGATACCTTAAGCGCGGCTCGGTTTATTGAAAGCATTGTCCATGCAAAAAACCAGCGTATTTGGGTGACGACTCGCAAAGGCCGTGTGCTTCTACTTAATTACAGCGCTTTAACACAAGCAGAAAAGTTGGCCGATTCACCCACTGTGCCCGCTGTTGCGGGGCCAAGGCAAGTTATTTACTCAGGCACTTATGAGCCAGCGCCACATGCGTATTTGCGACAAGGCAGCGACAAGGCATTTAAATTGCCAAGCCGCATTGGCTCGAGATTGATTGAGAGAGCGCGCGCATGAACCGCCAACAACGACGCGCCGCGCAATTTAAGCGTGGCCAACGGCATGACCGAAACGCAGACGATCAGCACTTTGACAGCGTGCTTAACCGGGCAGCATGGAGCCGCGTTTATGACGAAGAAAAGTCGGCGCAGCTGATGAATGACGCTCGCATGGCCTGGCACAAACTGACGACTGGCGACGGCTGCACACACGACTTTGACTTGCTTGCAGGCATGGCGAACACCGCCCAAACCGTTGTACTTGACGGCTTGGCCGATGAATTTGTTTTGGAAACTTTTAACCGTGGCATTGAGTCGCTTAACAGCATTGGCGCCCGTTTTGTGCGTGTCGGCGCATGGGGGGCCGATGCCACAGCGCTGCAAAACGTGCCCGACTTGCTTGACGCCATGGGTGTTGTGTTTACAAACATCACACCCGTGCAAGCAGTCGGGGCGATGCGGCGGTCGAACATTCAACAAATCGCTTGAGGGCATTATGGACAACTCAGCCAAGTTCGAAGCGCAACGCGCTTTAAAGATTGATGGAACACCTCTGAAGGAACGCAATACATGACTAAATTAGACGAAATGTGGGTAGCACTGGCTGCTTATCAACCACAGGCCGATGCAGACGGGTATGGCGAGACTTGGGCGCGAATGTGTAGTTTAAAAACGTATGCCGCTGCTCGTGCTGCTAATGCTGCTGCTAATGCTGAGGCTGCGTATTATGCTGCTGGTGCTGCTTATGCTGCTGCTGTTGCTGCTGGTGCTGCTAATGCTGAGGCTGCGTATTATGCTGCTGCTGCTGCTGCTGCTGCTGATACTGCTGATGCTGATACTGCTGATCCTGAGTGGGCACAAAAAGCAATTAACAGGATTAAAAAAATAACTATTTCCGCACAGCCAGCACAGCCAGAGCAAGAGCCTGTGGCGGGGCACATTGGTTGGTTAGTGAGAAACAGTCAAGGCAAACTTGATTTACTGACAGAGTTGCAGATTGACTCAAGCCCAGAAAAATACGAGCGACTGCACAAGCTCTACACAACCCCACCCGCTCAGCGCAAGCCGCTGACGGATGTAATTAAGGCGGCGCAAGGAGTGCTTGAATGGACTGAAATAGCGCATCGACCACCAATACCCGACCGGCTTGAAAACGGGCGCATGGTGCGGGTTCGACTGCACGCATTAGCGTATTTGCATGACGCATTAGCCGCCCACGGCATAAAGGAGGAAGCATGAAAATAATCGCGATTTGGATCGGATCAAGGACATATTGGATGACCGCGGCAATCTTAACGGGCATTTATTTAACCATTGCGGCACTTGGCCAAAAGGGTGATTGGTTTTTTGCGGCATCAATAGGGATTGGTTTTTGGTTGTGCTGGATTTACAGCGCATACGCCCACGGCATAAAGGAGAACACATGACACAAGAATTACTTGGCCGCGTTCATCGTGATTTGCTTGACCTTTTCGCCGATGGCAGCGCCGCATGACCACCCAACTGTCACTCCACATGCCCTACCCACCGGGCTACTGCGAGCGCATTAAGTGGCAGCCGGACCTGTGGCCCAAGCATATCAAAGACGCAAAGGGCTGCACTTGGCTGGTCCTGCACATCGGCGGCGTGCCCTTTGCACACAGCCCCACCGTTTTTTGCTGCCACAAGCCCAAAACGGTTCAACAACACACTATCAAAGACACGGAGGCTTTTTTAGCATGAATCCGTTTGAACAACTGACTAAAACGCTTACACGCCAGCCGCTCAAGACAGTCTGGCAACCCGGCTTGGCACCCAAATCACATACCCGCGTCGGCGTCATCCGCGACCTTTTGAAGCGCGAGGCGAGGCCCATGAGCGCAGCTGAGATTGCTTTCGACGCGGACCTGCCCAGCTTTAATCAGAACCTTGTTTGGTTGCTGCTCAAGTACGACATTCAGCAAGGCCGCGTGCTGTTTTCTGATGGCCTGTATGCCTGGAATGCCGAGCACGAAACCGCTGAGGTCACAGAGATTCGCAAGGCCATTAAGCTGCTCAAAAAGAGCGGCTACACGGTCACAAAAGGAATTGCAGCATGAAAACCGAATACATGCTCTTGAGCATTTACAACCGTCCCCGAATTGCATTCAAAGAAGTTTGCGAAGCAATTGGTATTGCAGTTCAAACGGGCTACAACCTGAGAAACGCTAAAACGTTTCCGGTGAAATTGGCCGGCAACCCGCTGACAGCGGACATACGTGACTTAGCGGCGCATTTGGATTCGCTGCGCAGTGATACGAAAAGTGATACGGACACATCAAAAACCCATTGAAACCGAGCTACCGGCTCCAATCCATCATGGGGGCAACCGATAGCCTCGATTGGCTGTAAGTTATTGATTTGTCTAAAGAAATCATGAATTTTGCTTGTATCACTTTTACTGAAAATTACTTGTTTTTACTATGGTTTAAGATTGCCACTGATACGAAAAGTGATACGAGGTTTGTTCATGGCGTCAATTGTTCGGGTGGCAGAAAAGTGGCGGGCACTTGTACGGCGCTCCGGGTTTAAAACGGTTTGCAAAACGTTTTTGGCAAAAGCCGAGGCTATTCGCTGGGCGCGTGAAATTGAATCTAACATTGATGCGCAGCGACATACCGACACGACCGGGGCCAAGGCGCACCGCATGGATGTGATTATTACCCGATACGAAGCCGAATTTGAATTGGGCCGAACAGCTGTGAATGTGCTCAAGCATTTACGCCAGGGCATGGGGAACCTGAATTTAGAGACTCTGACCGCTAAGTCTGTAGCCGACTACGTGGCCGGGCGCGGATATGGGCCAAGCACCGCCGCTGTCGAAATGGCTGTGCTTGGCCGGATTCTGCGCGTTGCGAAGTCAGTATGGAAAATGCCAGTCAAGCCCGAAATCATGACCGATGCCCGAGATGCGCTGAAAATTTCGGGCAAGGTAAAAAAGTCCCGCGCCCGCAACCGCAGGCCAACTGCTGACGAACTGGAGCGGCTGTGCGCCTACTTTGATACCCGCTCCACTCTACCCATGCGAGACATCATTCAATTTGCCGTGGCCACGGCCATGCGGGCGGGCGAGATTACCCGGCTGCGCTGCGCTGACCTGGACGAAGCCAAGGCCACCATCACGATCCGCGACCGCAAAGACCCAAAGGCCAAGATCGGTAACCACCAGGTGGTGCCTTTGCTGGCGGATGCCATGGCCATCATCGCTAAACAGCCAAGAGACGGCGATCTGATTTTCCCGTTCAAAGAAGGCACCTTCAGCTCAATTTTCCCACGCGCCTGCCAAGCGCTGGGCATCGTGGATCTGCGCTTCCACGACCTGCGCCACGAAGGAGCCAGCCGTCTGTTTGAAAAGGGCTACCAGATTCATGAGGTGGCCATGTTCACAGGGCACGCGGACTGGTCAATGCTCAAGCGTTATACGCAGCTTAGGGCTGCGGATCTGCGCCGGCTTTAAATTAGCCCGCAACTACTTTGACCAACTCCAACCCTGCCCTTGCCCGCCTGACCGCCTGGTAAGCGGCCTGATAATCCATGCCCACCTCCCTCGCAGCTTCAGGGACATCTGCGTAGTAAACCAGCACTTGGCGCACGACTTCGCGAGCTGTGCCAGCCCGCAGGCGCAGGAGTTGCGCCAGGGCGGCGAATTGGGCTTCGGTCATGATTTCTTCAGCAGCGGAATTGCCGCACTGAGCAGCACAACAATTTCGGCTTCGCACACTGCCGTTCGCTTGCCGGGTGTGCTGCCCCTGAGCGCATCGATGCGCGCACGGGTCATGGGTAAACCGGCTTCAGTGCATGACTGAGCCAGGGCGTTTGTGTCGATGCCTGCATGCCTGAGCATTGTGAGCATTGACATGATGTTTTACCTTCTGTGCAGCCTAAGCGGCTGTGAAACCCGGTGCCGCCGGGGCGGTGAACAGGTTGCCTGTTCATAAACTCAATTACACACGCAACAACGTGTATAAACAAAAGATTTCAAATTATTTTATAAGGACAAACCCTAATATCTCCCCAAAACGCAAAAAAACCCGCAACCCCTTCCAGGGCGGCGGGTTGTCTTATTTTTCAAAAAAGGCCAGCAGGCTCAGCGGTCACATCCCAATTGCAAATAATTAGTTCCATGCGCTCGACACCTTTGCCACCACCCACGGTGTATTTGATGGGCACCTCTTCAATGTGAAACTTCTCAAAACAGGTGCGGATCTGTGGGTGGTCATTGATGCTCAAAATGGCCTTGCCTTTAATTTCGCGCATGGTCTTGGCCATGGTTTCATACTCCTCCCACGGGAATGGCACGCCATAGCCCTCGGTCTCCCAATAGGGCGGGTCAAGGTAAAACAGCGTGTGCGGCCGGTCGTACCGGCGCATGCACTCCTTCCAATCCAGCCGCTCAATGTACGCGCTGGCCAGGCGCAAATGCGCCGCGCTCAAAGACTCTTCAATGCGCAGCAAATTGACCGCCGGGGCCGTGGTGGCCGTGCCCCAGCTTTGACCCTGCACGCGGCCACCAAAGGCCTGATGCTGCAGGTAGTAAAAACGTGCAGCGCGCTGAATGTCGGTCAGGGTTTCGCTGGGCGTCATCTGCGTCCACTTGAAAATCTCTCGGCTGCTCAGCGCCCACTTGAACTGACGCACAAACTCCTCCAAGTGGTTTTGCACTACGCGGTAGAGGTTGATCACATCGCCATTAACGTCGTTGATCACCTCCACTTCGGCGGGCTGCCTTAAAAAATACAGCGCCGCCCCACCCGCAAACACTTCGACATAGCAAGTGTGAGCGGGGAACCGGTCCAAGATGGTGTCAGCCAGACGTCGTTTTCCGCCAAGCCAGGGAATGATGGGATTTGCCATGTGAGAGTCCAGGTAGATTGATACACTAGGCCCGCCTCCCGGGAGGTGGCAGGGCCTTGGCTGGCTCACGGCATGAACGTGAAATAGCGGCTGGTCAGTGGTGCTAGTAACACCGCTGGCCGGTCGCTCTGTCTTTACACCAGGTGTAAAGACGGGATAGGGTCAGTCAGGCACAGCGCCCGGCTTGGCAATGCGCCACAGCATCAGTGCGTCGGCGGCGTGGCCATCGGCGGCCGCAGCAATGGCTGCGCCCTGCTCTCCAAGCGTTGCAAGGTCTCGCGCCATTGCAGCGAGTAACTGGTTTTGGGCTGCGCTGTCAGCGGTGCAGGTCTCACCACCGGTGGCAGCGGCTCGGACGGCTTGGAGGTCGTTGCGCAGGCGGTCAAGCTCGCTAGACACAGCCAGGCGGTCAGTTGTGATGCGGGTTTGAGTTTGAGTGCGGGCATGGATCACCTCGATTGTGTTGTTGGCTTGCTGGATGGCGGCCACGGCACCTTGGTGCACGGCCTCGGTTTGCGCGGCTTGTACCGCGTCACGCTCATGGCGCGCGCCCAATGTGTAGGCACGCCAGTGGGTGCCCAGCAGGGTCAGCAGGCCCACCAGGGCCAGGGTGAGGCGGATGGACAAGCTCATGACCCGGCCACCTCAAACGCGCACACTGCCCCGGCAATGGCCATGACCACCCGGTCTTTGCGCGCCAAAAATGTTTGCAGGTCGCCCGCGTTGGTGATGAAAACCATTTCTACAATCAAGCCCCCAGCCTGCACAAAGGCCAGCCGCGGATGCTGACTTTGGCTTTGGTCGATCCACCCGACCTCGCCGCGCAGTTTTTGCCCCGTCTCGCCCGCAATGGCGCGGGCGATGCGCTGCGCCACGGGCTTGAGCGCGGGCGGCGCGATCACCTCTACGCCGGTGGCCGTGGCCGGGCCAGCGTTGCAGTGCAGCTCGATGGCCAGGTCGGTGCCTTTGATCATGGCCACAGCTTGCGGCAACGGCAAGTTCACGCCCTTGCCGCCGTCTTGAAAAACAGTGTGGCGCATCTCCAGCAAGCGGGTGGCCACCATCTCGCGCATGTTAAGCGTTATTGCGGCCTCTTTGTAGCCGTTGGCACAGGCGCCAGGGTCGGGGCCGCCGTGGCCTGCAGAGATGAGGTATTTCATAATGATGCCTTGAAAAATCAGCTCATCCGAGCCCCAATTCAGCCCGGGCAGCTTTAGCTTTAGCTCGAGCCTCTTCAACACGCGCCGCAAAAGCCTCGGTCATTGCTATTTCTTTTGCCGTCATGCTGTACTTTCCAGCAAGTTGGGCGATGTTGATTCTGTTCAAATAAGCCTCGTCGTCTTGACTGTAGACGGCACGAATGTGATCTTGTAATTGACTGGCAATGAGCTGAAATGCTGGAGAGTCTTTAATTATTTGCGCTTTTAAATCATCAGATAAAGGTGGTTGCAAATGTTCGATACTGGCTTTAACTGCTTCAGGCTGATCTGCGGGCAATGTGTAGTCATTTAACAATGCGATCACCGTTCTCCCATCGGGCAACAAACACAACTCTTGGCTGGTTTTTTTAAATGCATCAAAAGGTGCTTGCAGAATATGAGTGGTGATGGCATCTGTCACCTTTCGATAAGCATAAAGAGTTGGCATTTTGGTCTTTCTAAAAGTTCAAATATTTGAGGCCCAAGGGAGCAACATGGCGAATAAATTACAAATAAGTAGCTGAACGAAATCCGGCCGTGTTCAGTGAATAATCACGTCGGTTATATAAACTCAAAGACCAAATACCACTTCCTCCCGCACCGCTCACCTGGCCACCCGAAAGCGCAATAAGTTGGTTCGCCCTGTTTTCATAAAAATAATCATTGCCAAATTGATTAGAGCCACCAATACCTGAGGCGAGCGGTATTCCAGCACATGCAGCATTCCAGGCCAATCCACTTGTTGCCGCACTCAAGACTTGGCCTGCCGACCCAAAGTATTTCGTCCCTGTGACCATTAAACTTTCATATGTAGCGCCAAGGTTGTCATACATCGCAGCCAATCCAGCAGAGCCCCATGCGTCTGTGGCCAATGTATTCCCGCTGGTTATTGAGGAAATATCTGTACTCGGTTTGAGTAAATAGTAATTATTGGAGTCACTGGTTATGCCAAGATTGATCTCCGACACGTTTCCGTTTAAATCCATCACTCCACAATCCTGCCCGTTATGAGAAACCCGCGATGGTAGGTTGGCTGATCCGGTTTTACCCACTCCAAAAACAAAACTGACGTAGCTGATGCTGGGGTCGTTGAAGTCATTTAAAACGCCGTTGTTGTTCCCTTTGGGAAAATTTGCAGCGGGCATATACCAGGCGCAATAAGTAGTATTTGAGCTGGCACTGGCGTGCGCATTGGCAAGAAGCGCAAGTGCAGAATGAATAAAGCGGCTGTTGCAGAAAAACCGAGGCCCTCGGGTTTTTGCGGCATCAATTGCTCCCCAAAATTCATTTGCAGGCGAACCCGTGAGACCGCTGAATGGCGCTGGCCATGTTTCGCATAGCAAGGGATTTGCGTTCTGTATGCTCGATGCGATGCCCGCGTTGTTTGAGCACATGTACTTATCGATAAAAAAACCAAGGCAGATGCTACCCGCGTTGTAAAAAGCTCGATGCATTGCATAGCCAGCAGCATTCGCTGTTGCCACGTCTGAAAATTCGATATAAGCCTTAATGTCTACTACATTAACTTGCAAACCATTAAACCCTGTCCCGTACTTATAGTAAAAAGCAGGGATGTAAACCATGATTGATCCGTCGCTATATCTGTAATTTCCGTAATTCGGCGACGCTTGGTCTGTTGTGCCTTGTAGTGCAGTAAATCCGACTGGAATTTGGGGAGCGACACCCACCCCAAACCCAAGAGCACCAGGGCTCCCAATGCTATTGATCTGGGCTGCCGCAGCTTCGACGTCGTAGGAAATGGCGACTGAAGACCCCATATTTCCGATGCTGCTAAATGGCACAATTCTCAAATTCCATAGCACTCCAGGATTTGATCGCCAGGCAAAATTTCTGCCTTTTAAGCTGCCCAATATTTGTTCAGTCTGGCCATTGATTGATCCATAGATCACTGCATATTCAAACGGCCCGTCAACATCAAATGACAGTACCAAGTCAGCAAATGCAGTACTGCCAATAGTGACAGGGGTCGAGCTGATGCTGGCGTTGCTGACCTTAGGGATCGAAGATAAAAGCGTGCGATTGGGTGCCGCGGTATATGTGCCATTTAAAACGTACGGCCAAAATTCATCTGGCAGTGGTACCACGGTCACACGCGCACCAGATTGGTTGTCTGATGGCTCAATTTTGGCAACAACCACTTTTAAGCCCGGTGTAGGCTTGAAGTCGTAGATCCACAGTGCATCCATCGGCTGGCCATTTGTTCCGGGCAACGCCACGCCGTTAGGCCAGGCCTCAAAATTCACTGTGCGAGTGGTGCCAGTAAATGGCATGATGGTGAATACTCTGTACTGAGTCTCGCCGACCAAACGCAAGCCTATGTATCGACTACTGACGCCTTCGGGGCCTGTTGCTGGAATAGTATCGTCCAGGGTAAGCGTGGCCACGCCTGCAGTCAGGACCGCAGACTTAACTCGACCGCTGTAACCCCACTGCGTCATATCGTGACTTAAGGCAAGCACAGTGCCCCTGCGATATGTCATGTATTCAAGGTCTTGCTCAAACACGATTGACTTGGCCATATAAATGTTTTGTGCCATGGCGTGACGGGCCAACAAAGCAGCATGTGCCTCGGTCGTGATGCCCATGTTGCTTAAGCGTGCGGTGGTACGCGGTAATGTGACACCGGGCGCAGTTACTCGCAGACTATTCCATTGGTTTTTTTGTGCCCGCTCGAAATAGCCGTACTCGATTTCATCAGACCTGTCGTTACCGTCATAGGCTACGCTGAATGAATGCGTTTTGATATTCCCCATGTTGATAACACCCTCTATCGGGGCTGTATTGTCCAACCACTGAACACCCAAGCGGCCTTCAGCCCAGCTGATGGTGCCTAGGCCCGCATATGCAATTGCCTCCAACAAATCGGCGGTACTGATAGCGGACTGAATCACTGCATCGAAAGTCAAATCTTTAAGACGACACCACACCATGAAGCGCTTTAGTCCATCGACATCAATGCGACTATCATCCCAGCCCAGACCAGCAATGAGCTTTCCGTTTTCATCAAAAATTCCGCGTGCAAGCAGTAATATTTGCGCCCCAGGATTGCTCAAACCGTTTTCTCGGTTGGTAGCGGTGGCCCACGTACCACCCGACCACCAGGGCATTGGTGCAGCGGTCGCGAGCCAATTTAAATTGTCGATTGCACCGTTCAGCTGACCACTGGCTTTAATTGTCAAAGCCACAATACCCTGACCTGGGTAGCTTGTTAAATCCTGTTGAAAAGACTTGAGCACTGTCCAAGTCACAGCATTTTGTGCATTGGTGACAGTTTCATTTGCGGTTTTTTTTCGCACTCGAATATCGTATTGGCCGCTTGTAACCTGCAAACTCAATTGCACACGCAAGGGCTTACTGGAGGCGTTTGATAAAGTCACTGAAGATGGCGAATCACCAGGGCGAGGTGGCCACGCGGTCCAAGCCTCGGTGCCCACAACCGCATACTGCACATCCAGTTGGACCGTTCGAGCCTCATAAGCGCCAGTGCTTGAACTAAGTCCGAAAATACTGCATTCCAAATCAATGCCAATCATCACTGTGTTGATGCTTGTGGTCCGCTGTACCCATGGACCCGCATTCGTCGAATCAGGACAATCTAAAAGTGCGCCTGCAATACTGTCTACACTGTTGTTGGGCAGATTTGCGGCGTAACTGTTACCAGGCAAACCCACCGCACTGATGGCGACGCCTTGATAGCTGCTCACTGGTGTTTGACCGACGCATAAAGACTCGACGCAGTAACAATTTAGACCCGCATGAAATTGCTGAACCAGGTATTGATCTTCGCCGCCAAAATACGTCCACGGCTGACCTGCTAAGTCGGGAACGACGTAAGGCTGTCCCAGCACCAAGCTCATGGGCTCCCATAGCCGTGCCTGATTGCGCCCGCCGCTCAGGCTGTACGTCGGTTCGGCATTGTTGGCAACCCTCATTGACCCACTGCTGGGCGGCGGAAGTAACTTGTTGATAATCATTGCGCCGCCAGCAAACACGACCGCTCCTGCAACGGCAAGACCTACGCCAGACAAACCGGTTGCGGCAGATAACCAAGCATTACCGGCCCCCATCGTGACAAAAGCAAGCGCAGCAAAGGCAATGATCTTGATCAAATCTTTTTGAACCAAAGAGCGGCACTCGATTACCTGCCCATGGTGCACGCGCACCCTGCCCCACATCAAAGCGGGCACTTTCAGGCCGCCGACCTCGACAACCCAGGTGTCGGTCACGCCATGGCGCTCTAACACTTGCAGCAAGGTTTCACCGTCGCGCATCAAAACTGCTACGCTGACTTGACCCTGCGTGGTCAACGGATGCGGGGTGACCACCAGGTGCGCAGATCGCGCCTTGGCATCTGTAGCGTCGCTTGTTTGGACCACGGTTTGAGCTTCGATCATTTCCACGTGTAAAACCCTTCAATCCGCTGACCGCGCCAACCAAAATCACGCAAACGCGTGAGCGACGCGCTGCCCATGACCGCACTGTTGTGCAGCACCCAGCAAACGCCGCCAGACATAAATATGGTGCCGATGTGCCACAGCGCATGGCCTGCGTCGTTAAAGCTGGTGAGCAACACACCACAGCCGTGCTGTGGCTCGGCAATGCGCACGGCCAATGCGTCACGCGCCAAGCTGATTTGTGTCACCTGGTGCGCACGGCCTTGTGTATGCGTTTGCAACGCGGCAGGCAGTAGCACATCCACGCCAAACACCTCGCGCTGCACTCGCAAAAAAAGGTGGCCGCAATCGAACTTGCCGGGGAGGTATTCAGTGCCTATGTAGGTTTGGGCATCGTTGAAGTCTTGCACTTCGTCACGCGCTGTTGATTGGTATAAATCGGTCATGTTGTTTAGCCGGGGAAAAGTGCAGGCGCATTGGCTGGATCAAAGCGCACACGCACGGTCGTTTGACGCATCGTGTCATCTTGTCCCATGTTGGCGGTGACCAAGGTGGGCGTGATCTGGATGCCGGACAGTTGCGAAATGAATTCATAGTCCACAAGTGTCGGCGTGGCGCGGCTCACGACGCGCAACGAGGCCAGCAGCGCAGCGCCCACAGGCAAGCTCTCAATGGCGGCCGTCAGTTCGCGGCCCACGTTGTCAATGCGGATCTGCGCACGTGGATTTTCTTTTTGCACTTGCGTGGGCAGCTTGACCAAAAACGGCAAGCCGGTATAAGTCTGCCCACCAATGATCCAGTCCCGGGTGTCGTTGACAACGCGCACCGGGCTTGTGAAGCTGGCGTGGTCGATGATCAGCAACTCCAAATACCCGTCGGTATCGGTGATCTGCTGCAGCTGTGCAATAGATTGAGCCATCAGTACGCGCTCCGCAAATATTCAAGCTGCAAACTGCGCTCTGCAGAGGTCCATGCGCGGGTGCTGGGCTTGAGAGAACCAATGTTGCCGCCCACAATGCGTGCACGCACCACGGTGCTGGTGCGCGGGTTGGTCCAGTCAAACCAATCGGCACCACCGTTGATTTGGGTGTACACCCAGCTTTCAAAATCAATGGCGTTTTGTTTGGTGCGAAAGTACAGCGTGACCGGCACGGTGACCATGGCGTCGCTGGCCATGCGCCGCTGCTTGGCGACGCCGCGCTCCATCTCAGAGCGCAGCACCACCGTGGCCGGGGTTTCGGATGTGTCTGCCCAAGCGATGTCGACGTAAGCGGGAAAGGTGGCCATTTATCGGGCCCCTTGCGGAATGAACCGACTGCTGATCGCATTGAATGCGGGGCCAGAGCCTGCCGAGATGTTGCCTGCAATGCCTGACTCAATTTGACGGAGCATGACGTCCAGGGTGATGCTACCGTCGCTGTTTTTGCGCTGCTGCACGTCGGCTGTTTGGCCGCTGGTTGGCATGACGTTGACAATGACGTTAGAGCCCCCGCCGTTACCCGACATGGTGACGGGGATGGTGCGGCCATCAGGCAGGGGGACATAGGCCTCGTTCATACGGCCTTCGCCAAATATGGAGAGCTGCGGGCTTGTGGCAATGCCGCCGTTGGCGTACTGGTTTAAAGCCATGGGGCCGTAAGGCGTCATGACGTTGCCGTTGGCGCTTGTTGTGATGTATTGGTCAAAGCTGCTGGGCAAAGAGGGCGCCGTTTGGCTTGGACCCATTTGGCCACCGCCAAACAAATACCCGAGACTGTTTTTCAGAATGCCCGAAAGCGGGCCCGTTATGGATTGCTGAACTTGAATGCGAATCAGATCGCTGACGATCGAATTGGCTAGCGAAGAAAAATTGAGCTTGCCGGTCTTGACAAATTCGACCATGGCGTCTTCCATGCCCCTGAAAGCGTTGGTCACCGCATTTTTGGTGGCGTCGCCCATTTTGGCGGCTTCGCGCATGTAGTCGCGCAGGCCGTCGCTGAGGCCGCGCAAGGCATTGTTTTGCTGGTCGAGTTGGTCGGCCTGGATGATGTTGAACTGCGTTTGCGCTTCGCTTGCAAAGCGTTTGACGGCAGCCAGGCGGCGGGCGGCTTCAGCTTGCTCAATCAGGCCCGCGTTTTGATCGGCCATGATTTGTGACTCAGCCTGAGTCAGCTTGATGCTCAACTCACGCTCAAAGCGCAGGCGCTCAATTTCTGCGCTGGTTTTACCGATGTAACCGGCATTGATTTGGAGGGCCAGCGCCTCATCTCGCAAGGCCACCAAGTTTCGGGCGTATAGCTCTTGGGATGCCTCTTGCAGTGCACCGCGTTCTGACAACGACTTGTTTTCTGCAGTCATGACCAGCTGCTTATAGCGGTACAGGTCAATCTCTTTCGCCAAGCTCAGGGCTTGGGTGCGCTGCTGGGCGGTGAACTTGTCACCGCTCACCGCCAGCATGCGCTGCACTTCGTCAACCTTGCTCATGGCGCCACCCAGGGCGGCGTATTGAGTCGTCAGGCTGTTGATGAAGTTGGCCGCAAAGTCGCTTTGGGGGCCGTCTTTTTTAGGGACAATGGGTGCTGCAGGCTTATTGGTCGAAACGACTGATGCTGGCTTTTCGAGGTTGACCAGCTGCTTGAGGTTTTCACTGATTTTTGCGGATGCAGCAATCGCGGATTCAAGCTGCACCCTGATGTTTTTAACGCGATCGGCCGCGCCAGAAATGCCCGATTCAGCTTGTTTTTGCGCAATGTCCAACTGCCGACCAAGTAATGCAATGCCATTGCCTCGGGCTTTCAGCTCCGACTCCATGATGCCCGCTGCATCCATACCAAAGGTGGACTTTAAGGCTTCGCGCACTGAAATAAGTGCAGCCACAAAGGTGTTTGAATTTTCTGCAGCCTTTAAAAAATCGGCTGCCATTTTGTTCAAGCCCGGCAAAAAATCGCCAATCAATTTTTGGTTGACTGCCTCTGAGTACAAGCTCATTTTTTTCAAGCGATCATTGAAGTCTGCCGCTGCCTTGGCCGCACCGCCCCCCAGCTCAATGCCCAGGCGCTTAGCTTCGTCAGCTGAAGCCGCAAGGCCCGCTGCACCAAGGTTTAAAAATGGAATCATGTCCTCGCCGGACTTGCCAAACACTTTCATCGCCAGGGCGGCTTTTTCGGGGCCGTCGGCCCAGCCTGAGAATTTTTCGGCAATGTCCGTCAGCACCTGCTCGGTGGGCCGCAGGTTGCCCGCCGAGTCTTTGAAAGACACGCCCATGGCTTTGAAAACGCTGGTGGCTTCGTCGCTGCCGCCCGCAGCGTCGCCCATGATTTTGGCGAGTTTTTTCAAGCCCTGGCCCAGCTGCTCAGTGCTGGTGCCCACGGTCTCGCCCGCATAACGCAGCTTAGTCAAAGACTCGACGCTGACACCAGTTTTCTCGCTCATGTCGTCGAGCTTGTCCATCAGGTCCAGCACGCCTTTGAAATGCTCAATGCTGAACGCGGCTGTTATGGCTGCAGCCAATGGCCCCATGAGGCCGGTGACGCGGGTCACGGTGTCGCTTAGGCTGGCCATGTTGCGCTGGGCAGACTCGATGGCGGCCTTGGTTTGGTCGACAGCGGTGAGGACTATTTTTGCTTCTGCCATTTTTTCAACCTTGCTTGCTTTGCCAAATCTTCAAAGTCTCTCGCTCCATGACTTGCACGCCTTCCACCGCTTGCGGCCATTCGGTCTTCTCGACGCCTTGCATCTCCAGCATGAATGGCAGGGTTTCCAGGCGCAGCCCGATCGCGCCGCCAGGGCCCACGTGCCACTGCGTGTCCATGGCGCTGAACACTTTGAAGGCGCTGACGTTTTCAGGCCACAAGTCAAAGTGCGTGGGCGCTGCAGGCCGCTCGGCTTTGAGTCCAAAGGCTGCGAGTGCTTGATCTTGCGCTTGAACATCGTCAAAACCCTCAATCAAGCACCGCGCAGCCTCCATCAGTTTTTTCTTTTTGACGCCGTGAGTTCGTTCAGGTACGTGCGAAAAATCTCACCGTGTGACGCTGGGTAGGCGTCCAGCAAGTCGCTCAGCGCGGTGAAGCTGTACGCCACATTGGCACCAGCGTTGTCTTTCATGCCCGACCAACCCACAATGATCTCGCTCAATACGCTGGCATCGTCTTTTTGCGGCGCATCGGCGATCCAGCCGGTCAGCTCTTTTTTGCCCTTGTGCTTGAAGGTGAACTGCACCTGCAGCGGCTGCACCACGCCGGGTACGCTGAGTTCAACGGCGGCGGTAAATGTTGGATTCGGATTGACTTGAAACATGCGGTTTACTTGGTGTAGATGATGATGTCGTCGTTGCCGGCCACGGGCACGCTGCGCAGGTCAAAGCCGATCAGGCGGCGGCCATTGACGTCTTGTTTGCTGGGGTTGGTGAGTTGCACTGCGCTTAAAAACACGCCCACAATGGCGCCGGCTGCGCTGCCGTGCTCCAGGCTGATCGCCTGGGTGGTGTTGGATTTGACGTTACCCATAAAGGTGACCTCTTGCGAGGCAGACAGATCCAGGTTGAAGGTGCCGGTCACGGCGCGGTCGGTGATGTCGATGTACTCGCCGCCCAGTAGGGCGTTGTATTGCACGTTGTTGCCCAGCGTCAACTCCAAGCCCTGGCTGGTGTAGGCGGTGCCACCGGTCACGGTGCCCGTGGCGTAGGAGCCGCCCAGCTTGACGTCTGAGGTATTGGGGTCGGTGATGACTAATGGGGCCTTCCAGGCGGTCAATGTGGTGGTGGCGTTGGTGGTAGCGGTGACACCGCCGTCGCGGCCGGTGAAGCTGAATGCAAAGGTGGGTCGGCCACCAATGCTCATGCTCAGCTTGAAGGTGCCCTTGGCACCCAAGAGCTTGTGCAGCACGCCGTCGTCGTAGTAGTAAAGCGTGGCGCTTTTTTGGTTGCTTGGCGTGTCAGGTGAGTAGGCTTTGTAGCCCGTCGCACCGGTCTCGGCCATGCCGCAGGCGCGCAGCAGTTCGCCCCATGGGGCAGCGGTGCCAGCGGTGCCAGAGCCTGCCAGTTCAACAGTGAAATCGATGGACGCATAGCCCGTGCCCACCAGCTGCTCAGATGCGCCGAAGTACGGGCGAATCAAAGCGCGATCCACGTTTTGAGCGTTCAGCGGATTGACGCTGACGTTGCTGATCAAGAGGGCATTGGCCGCGCCGGTGGGCGTGGCGTCGGTGCCCTCGGTGGTTTCGATTTTGGCGAGCAGCGCCGTGTTTTTGATGAACCGTCCCATGGTGGGTTACTCCAGTGTTGAAGATTGAATGCGGTGTTTGACCATGCAGGTCAAGAGCGCGGCGCCCATGCGCTCTTGCTCTTGATCAAAGTCGTAGTTGATGCTTAGCAAATTGCAGTCGCTCACCAGGCCGCCCAAGGTCGGGTCAACCGCCAGGCGGGCGTATGCACTTTGCAAAACTTGGTCAACGGCTTGGTCGGGCGCCAGGGTGGTGCTGCGTGCGTAACACTCCACGACCACGGTGGTGTCGACATTGACGGGTGCGCCAAACAGGGCCAGCGGGTCCAGCTCGGCGCTTTGAACGCGCACCACAATGGCACTGGTCCATTCAGCGGCTAGCGGCTTGGTGCGCGCGCGTGAAATGTTGGGCGACACAGCCGGTGCAGCGCTGAGCGCAGCGACCATGGCGGTCACGATGTTGTTGAAGGCGGTGGTCATGCCAGCTCCAGCGTCAACACACTCAGGCCCGTGCCGTCAGGCTCGTGCTGAGTGATGGTGTAGCTTTTGCCGGTCACGGCCACGGTTTGGCCTACGGGGTTTGCGGGCACGCTGGCAGTGGGCAGCGTGACCACGGGGGCCACGCTGCTCATGCCATAAGGGCCCACATTGCCCAGGCTGGAGGCTGCATCAAAAATGACCGACACCTGCACCCCGCCGACCGTGGCCAGCTGGCCGAAGTCGGTAAAGAAGGGGATGAGGGTTTCGGTCAGCATGACGCGGCCTATCAGCTTCAGGCGGTGATGGCGTCAACCATGGTGGCAAACGATTCGATGTTGCGGATGGCCACATCGACGTCCTGCAAGGCCACCACGCGGACGGTGCCAGCGGTGCTGCCGGTGTAGGGGTCAACCATCAGGTCCAAGCTGCCCCACATGCCGATCATCAGGTCGGCAAAGTTACCGAAGATGATGGCCGACAAGTTTGTGCCAGTGCCTTTGGTCAGGTTGGATGGCACGGCGTTGGTGACCGCTGCGCTGTAACCGTTCAAAGGTGTGTTACTCGGGTCCCAAATGGCATTGCCGTTGGAGGTGACAAACTTCTCTGTAGACTTCAGTTTGCCGCGCACTTTGGCGTTGGTCAGATAACCCATGGTGTTGACGTCAGCATTGGCTGCCGCGATGGCTGTTTCCAGCGCAATGATGTTGGCCCATGCGGGTGCCAAGCCGTTGGTACCGCCCACCACCCCGGCTGTGACTTGCGTCATGATGCCGCTCGGTTGGTTGTTGCCGCTGCCTGTGCCATTGATGGCGGCTTGTTGAATGGCGAGACCGAGTACCGTGGCCAAGTCTTGCTGCACTAGGCCGTCCACGCTGATGCTCGATTGCAGCAACAAGCGACGGCTGATGTCGGTATAAGCGCCAACGGTTTTGGGGGTCATGGTGACCTGACCAAAAGTTTGTTGGCTCTCAGTGGGCGATGCGTTTTCAGCGATCCAGTAGGCAGTGGCTGCACCGGTTTGTTTGGGGATGGCAATTTGACCGACCAAGCCGGTCATCATGCGTGCGCCGAGGCGGTCAATGACCATGGCGTTGCGCAAGATGTCGATAAAGTTGTCAGCCAGCAAGTCGGTTTGCACGGTGTTGCCGCCCGCGCTGGCAGTGCCGACCAACAAGTCACGTTTTTGCACCTCGTAAGGCACAAACATGCCCTGCGAGGCTTTGCCCATGACCTTGGCCACAGCGTCGCTGGTTTCGCGCTCGAAAGCGGCTGCACGCTGAGCAGCTTGGTCGGTGGGGTTGGCCAAGGCGTTGATTGCACGAATCATGCTGTAGTTCTTGACTTCTTTGCCAGACATGCCGATGTCAGCGGTGGGCACAGGCTTGCTGGACATGATGCGGATGGCTTCGGCTTGGAACTGCTCAACAGTTTGGCCTTCTTGAATGGCGCGCATGGCCATTTCAGCGCCGCCGGGGATGGTTTTGGCAATGGCGGTGATTTCTTTGGCGTGGTCGCGCTGGACGGGGGTTTCGATGGTCATGATTTTTCCTTGGGGTTTTGAGGTGCTCGATGCGTCTTGCATGGCTGGCACATCGGTTTCGGAGGTGGTGGTGGGGGGGTTGGTGGCTTCGGGTGCCTCGGCCTCTGGGTCGGCGGGGTCGTCGACTTCGATCTCGATGGTCACGCTCACACCGCGCTCGTCTGTGGTGGAGGCGCTGCGGCCCACGCCCACCGAGGCGTCTGCGGGGACAGACACCAGTGACACTTCGTAAGGCGTCCATGAGGTCACGCGGTAGGTTTCCACACCATCCTCAGTGCTCTCTAAAACAGCCTTATTGATCATGTAGCCGACCGATACGTTGCGACGGATGCCGCCAAGTACGTCTTGCCACACTTCCTCTGCTCGAGCGCTTTTTCCAAAGCGCACAACGGCGCGACATACCCTGTCAGCGCCGATCTCGACAGATTCGACAACGCCCACGACATCTCGGGTGTCGTGGTCGCATAAAAGGTTTGCGCCGCTGCGCAGGCGGCTGGTGTCTACGTTGCTGGGAGCGCAGCCCAAAATTTCGATGCCCCAATAGCGCTCATAGGGCAACTCGCTGGCAAAGGCCAAGGTGGCGGTGCGAGCGGTTTCGTTGACAGCGGCCCTGTCAACCAACAAACCGCGAGACAAAGGGGTTTTGTCGTGGTTGATTTTGCGCAGCAAGTCGGCCGACATGGCGCGATCTGTGGTAGCGGGTGTTTGTTTCATGCCGCTCATGTTGCCCATGAGGGTGTGAAATTTTCAGTCCAGGCGTTTCAAAATTTTCAGGGGTTTAAAAAGGCCACCAACTCTTGTTCGCGCTTTTTGCGGCTGCGTGTTTTGACGGGTGTGTAAGGCACCCAGTGCCAGGGCGTAAAACGCTTTTTTTCTTTGGCTCCACCGGCTTTGCTGACCTCTGCTTCGGCAAAGTCCACAAACCCCTGCACAGCCGTGGCCAGCGGGCCAAAACCGATGCCTTGCAGGGCAATGACCAGGGGTTTGAGCTGCATGCTTACACCTCGGCCACGGTGGTGGTGGTGCCCTCGGTGGTGATGCGTTGGCTGACCGTGCCTGCCACCCGCGTGCTGGGTGTGACCACCAGCGATGCGCCGATGCCGTGCAGCTTGGCCACTTTGGTGACTTGGGCCAGCTCTGCATTCAATTCAGTGCGCACCGCACTGGCCAGTAGCGCCGCATCAATGGCGGGCTTGACCAATGGAATCTCCACCCGCAAGTTATCGCCCGCTCGGCGTGGATTCAGCACGTATGCGCTGTTGATGGCCTTGGCTGGCAGGGTGTTGAAGTACCCGGCAATCTCCACGCTGTTGACACCCGTTCCCAATGTCAAAAACACGCCTGGCTGATTGATTTGAATCTCGTCGGCCTCAATGTCAATAATGGTGCTGCTGCCTGGTGGCAACAAGGCCCGCATGGCGTTTTCAAGGGCCAGCAACCGATGCACGATGGCCTTGGCTTGCTCCAAGCCGGGGATAGCCATGTCGGCTCCAAAGATCACAGTGAACACGCCGCCCGCATTGCTGACCGTGATGTTGGCCAGATAGCCCGACACATCCAGCGCGGTGTCCACATCGGGCTCGGTCACCATGTCCGCTTGAATGGCAAAACCGCCCGCGCTGGTGCTTAAGGTGCGCACGTAGGTCAAATAACCCAGCGTCCACATGGCCAGCTCGACCGGTTGGCCAAACTCGACGATCAGGTTTTTGGATGTAATGCCCGTGCTGTAGCCAAAGTCGGTAAACGCGCCCGTGGTGCCCGCACGGGCCACCAGGTTGAATGCGCCACCACCAAACCTTGCCACGCTGCAAAGCGCAAACAAACTGACGCCGGTGGGCAACGTGGCAGGCAAGATAGGCCGCTGGGTGACGCCCGACACAACGGCTTTCACAGCGCCCACCCCGCCCTTGGTGAGGGTGAATGCGCCGGTGCAGTCGGTCAACGTCACCACCGCCTCGGTGGCCTTGCTGACTGCCAAAGCGCCACTGAGGGACGTGCCGCTCAAAGCAATGTCACCCGTGGCCGTGAGGGTGCTTGACGTGCCCAAGCCCAAAGAGCCCGCAGCGGACACAGTGCCCGTGCTGGGCAGGCCGGTGACGGCCGTGATGGCGCTCAGGGTTTGGTAGTTGGGCAAGCCGCTCAGGGCAATGTTGTTTGCGCTGATCGGCGCATACGTGCCCGCAGCCGTGGCCTGGGCGTTCAGGGTGACGTTGCCCGATGTGGTCAGGCCGCCCGTCATTGTGACGCCGCCCACAAAAGCCGCTGTGCTGGGCAGGGTCACCATGTTGCCGGTGACGTCAAAAGCTGTTGCAGCGGTCATGGTGACGTCATACGCGCCCAGGCTCACGTTGGTGCCCTGCTTGGCCGCGATACGGGCCAGCGGGATGCCCGAATTGGTCGTCTCGAAGTACGCTGCATAGTCATAGATACGGTCGGGGTTTTGCAAGGTGGTGTAGGCCGCCACGGTGGCCTTGGTGGCTTGCGTGATAAATGCGTCTGCGATCAAAGAGACCGAGACCGACAAGTCGGAAGTGGCGGGCGTAAAGGTAAAGCTCTTCGACGTGAAGCCGTACTGCGCAACCTTCACCCTCCAAGTGCCCGTGCCGCCGGTGGTGTCCAAGGTGTAGGTGGTGCCGCTGGATGCAACATAAGCAACTTGACTGCCTACGCCATTGCTGACGTAAATTTGCGAGCCTGCCGTCAATCCTGTGAGGTTCAGCGCCGTGACGATCTGTGTCGTGACATTGCTACCCACAGTGCCGACCGTTGCGCCGCCTGCCAGGAGCGCCGTGACCAAGCCTGTGCCTGAATTGCTGATCGTGCCGCCCACCACTTGCGAGGGGCTGGTGAAGGTGACTGTGATCGCCGTATTGGAGTTATAACTGAGGCTGCCGGTGATCGACACGTTGGTCAGATTGGTGGGTGTGGCCTGGGTGACGTTGCCAGTGATTCTAAGAGTTGAAAGCGCTCCTGATGCCGTAAATGCCGTACTTGCATTGGCGCTGGTAAGTTTTGTTGCCGCTGTCAAATTGTTGACTTGTGTTGCCGTCCAAGTTGACAGCAATTCCAATTCTTTCCCTGTCGGCGACAAGAAATTTGGTGTCGCAAGATTTTGCGTTAGAAAGTATTTTAAATAGTCGTAAAGCCGGTCAGCATTAAGCGCAGTTCCTACATCAATTATTTTGGTCGAGCCATTGATTGTTATGCCAGTTTGCGAGCTGGCATCACTTGTGTAATAGGAATCAGTTACAAGCGGGTTGATGTACGTAATCGGTGCTGTCGGCGTAAACGTTTGTGTAATTTCTGCAATGTCTTTTCGCCGGGCTGTCAAACTGAACGGCCCAAAATTTGTTGTCACATTAGTTCCGGCTGCAAATGTTTGCCAAGCCAACAAAATTCCCGCCGCGCTTGTCACTGCGCCATTAATTGCAGTCGTCCCGCTTGCGTTAGCTATGCGTAAATAAACCGGATTACTTGCGTTGTAAAACGTGCCAGGGAAGTAGGTAAATATTCGCGTCACAACCGTCGAGCCGGGGTACACCGAGTCTCTGCTGATCGTGCCCACGGTGCCCGCTGCCAAATCTTTCCAAGTCTCATCAACCAGACTAGCAGTCCCTCCCGAACCGACACCGTCGCCAGTAATAGTAAGTGTTGATCCTGGCAAAACTGGATTAGTTAAGACCGTTTGCCCCCCGCTACGGGCAAGATAAATATAAACGTTCTGCGCAATACCGAAACTGCTTTGCTTGGAGGGCAATGCTACGTTGGCATAAGTGCCATTACCGAACTGCGCGTTAATGCCTGCATTTGCACCAATCGCAAGAACGCGAGTTTCGTTAGAAAATCTCAGTGATCCAAATTTTCCGGCCAGTGGCTCCAAGTGCGTGAACCAAGCGTTTGCAGAGGCTGTGCCCCCAGCATAAACAAGAGCCAAAGCAGACATTCCGTTTGATTTTGTACTAGGCGCAAAAAAGTCCTGACGAACTGCACCGCCAGGTGAGTTACATGTGTAAACAAGCTCGCCGTTCCAGACGTTTAAAAAACCATTGAAAAACGAGTACTGCACGTTGCCGGTGTAGGTCATCGCGCCGCCGTTTCGGAACACCAAAAAACCATCGTTATTGTTCACCCGATAACCAGCGGTAGTGCCGAATGTCAGGGTGCTGAAATCGTCCAGCATGAATACGGCGTTGGAGTTAATCGTAACGCTGGCCGTTACAAAGTTGATGCTGGTTACATTGCCCTGTGCAATTGTTGCGGCCTGCCCAGCCACCGCAGTAAGCATGTCACTCCACACAGTAGGCTCTTGAAATGTAAATGCGGTCGCAGTTGCAAGCGTGTAAGTGGAATCGGCGTTGTCCTTTTTAAAAGCAATGCAACCAAGGTTGCTTTGAATGCTGTGAATTAGCAACGAAATACCGCTGACAACAATAATCGACCCAGGGCGCAATTGCGTGGTAAATGTTGTGCCCGTGCCTGTGATTGCCGCTGCACCAAAAGTGCCCGCGCCAAGTTTGACTGTGGTGGGTGCGCTTGTGATGGCGCCTGTGCCAGCGGTGGATGTGTTGACCGTGACGGTAAATACGTTAGATGCGTAAGTAACGGCCATTTATCCAGCCCTTCGCGCAACTTCGGGTACACCCTTAGACCAGCTCGGCTGGGTCATCAAGATGTAGCCGGCCACCATGACTATCGTGAGCACGTCGCGGCCATTCACGGCCTCGTAAATCAGGGCATACACATACCAGCAGGCGCTGGCAAACACAGCGGTGTAAAGCGCCACCCAACGGGTGGCGATGCCAGGCAAACGCAGCCTGCAAAGGCAGGCACCCATGACGTACAGCGCCGCCACAAAGGCCGTGTCACGAACAAGACCGAAAGCAATCTCTATCATGGCCTTCCTCCGTCGATGCCTGCGCTCAATTTGGCCAGCAGGCGGTGCATCAGCGGTTGCGAGCCAAAGCCGCATACCGCGCTGGCCAGCAGCGTGAGGTGGCGTGAATCGACCCCCGAAAACGCGGGCATGATCTTGACAAACACCGTGCCCAGCAACCCACCGAGCAAGCCCGACAAAACAATGTGCACAGCCACGCGCATACGTGAGATTTGCTCTTGGTTGTGACCCTGCATAAAGCTGGCCCCAATGGCTGCCCACAGCACCGGCGGCAGGTCAATGCCACTGGTCTGCAAAAACACCGCCGTGATGGTAGCGATGACGCTCGACCCCGCGATGGAAACCGGCTCAGCCATCGTGAGCCTCCATGATCAACATTTCTGGCGTGACGCGGAAGGTGGGCGAACTGCCCCGACTCATGAGCCAGCAAAGCTCAAAGCAGTATTGGAGCCAACTGACGCGAACCATGGGGCCAACAAAGGCCAGAAGGCTGAACCAGTCATAGCCCTTTGTCAGCTTGTAGATGGCGCGTTGAAACAAGCCCAGAGGTGCTTCACGTAAATCATTGAACAGCTCGATGGCTTTGCCATCGTCACCGCCAACTTCAAAGAGCAGCCAGCTCTCAGGCGTCCAGTTTCCAGGCTGAAGCACTTGAGCGCCGTGGCTGCCGGTGATGTGGTACAGCGCACCGTCAATGACGATGCCACCATGACAGAACTGGCTGACCAGGCGAACCTTGATCAGAGTGCAAAACAGCCGCTGGATAGCGGTGGCGTCTTTGGCGGCGTCACGCCGAAGGGCTATTTTCATTTGGTACTTCCATGAAAAAATTGCGAATTTCGGGCCACTTGAATTCAATGATCAGCGCCCAGGCAAAGCCCAGGGCGGCGTAGATGGCCACGGCCTTGAGCAAAGGACCAGTGGCCTGCACTTGGTAGGCACCACTGACCATGCCCACCAGCGGGATCGTGATCACGCCAAACAACCGAGCCGGCACGGCCACAAAGAAGGCCCGCCACACTTGCTTGGAACAGCGGCCAAAGGCGTTTGCCAGTAGATGTTTGATGCCGGTCATTGGGTCACCGCTCAAAGATGGTGACGGTCTGCACAATCTCGTCGTTCTTGTCGCGCTCGACTTTTTGCACTGCACGTTTGGGGTGGTTGTCGATCACGGTCACCTTGGATGGCTGCACCTGGTTGGTGACGTTGACCACGGGCGCGGCGCTGCGCTGCTCGGGCATGATGGCTTCGACGGTGACGGTGGTCTCGGGAACGTTGACTTCGTTTCGCACTTGCACGGTGGCGGGTGGTGTTGATACGTGGTTATGCACATCGGTGCGCACGTCGGGTGTGTGGATGTGGATGGGTGGCTGCGTGCCGATGCGTTGGCTCAAGCTGTCGATGGCTGACAAAAGGGATGCGTGTTCGAGTGCGCGATGGTCGTCCATACTTTTGGCCGCGGGTGTGGCGGCTGGCTGCGCGCCTGTATTGGCCGCCGTTTGTGCGCCTGGTGCGCCGTCGTAGGCGGTGAGCTGCACGTCGTACAGCTTGGCCAGCTTTTGCGCTTGGCCGATGGCTTTGATGGTGTCTTCAAAGTCCAAGCCCATGGAGGCGCTCAGGTCTTGCGGCGCCATGATGCCCGCTTTGACGGCCAAAATCTTGGCGTTCATGTCGGCTTGCGGGTCCACCCACTCCCAGCGGCGGGGTTGCCATTCATGCTTGCTGAATTTGGCGATCTTGGCAGCGGGCAAGGCCGAGCCATTGGGCATGGTGATGGCACCCGACAACAGGCTGAATTGCAGCCATTGTTTGAAAACAGGCTCCACAAACACGCTGATAAACCACTCTTGGTCGGCCATCCAGCGGTCGCGCTCTTCCAGCGTGCCGCTGCGGATGCTTGAAAAGCTCACACCCTCCAGGTCGTTGGCCAGCGAGTGATAGGCAACACGCCACCCGGTAGCAATGCGCTGCAAGGTGGTTTTGACGAAGGGCCCAAAGTTTTGCTCTGGGTACTTGCTGTCATAGGCCTGAAAGGTTGTGCCGATCGGCAAAGTGTCAAAGGTGCCCGGCTGACTGACAGTGATGTTTTGCCCGTTGTTGACTTCAGTACCAATGGCGGGCGCCGCGCCATCTGGCGTGGTAAAAAATCCGTAGTGGTTTGCGCCATGTTCAGCGGCCAGCAGCGCGCTGAGTTTGAAGCCGCCCAGGTGGTGCAGGCTGAGCATGCCGGGCGCCATCCATGGGATGCCGCGCATTTGTTCTGGCCGGGTGATTTTGAAGCGGTGCAGTGTGTCGTCAAGACTGACGCGGACGCGGCGGCGGCTGGAGCGCTCGCCGTCATTGGGGTGGGCCTCAAACACATGCAGGGCTACTGGTTTGCGGTAGGCGTTGACTTCCACGCCCATGATGACGGTGTTGCCGCCTACACTGCCGCTCATGGTGGTGTCGATCCGGTCTACATCGATGACCTGCAGCGCAAAGCCAAAGCGGTTACCGGCCTCTGCGCCTTTGACGATGCGCACCAAAAATTCGCCGTCGGCTGGCAGGCTGCTGACCAGGTGCGAGCACAGCTCCGTGAAGCTCATGTGGCCCGTGATGTCGCAGACCTGAGCCCACTCCACCCATGCGGCCTCGATGGCGTCGTTGGCCATGTTGTCGGGCTGGCCGGGCTTGTCTTCCACGCGCATCTGCAGCCGAATGCCGCTGTGGCCGATGATGTTGTCTTTGACCATGCCCGCAAACTTGGCGGCGTAGTCGTTGTTGTTGACCAGCTCGCGGGCGCGTCGACGAAGCAAGTCCAGGTCATAACGCAGCTCTTGATTGATGCTGTTGGCGGTGGCTAGCCATTGGCTGGTGCTGTTGTCAATGCGGGCGGCCTGAAACCGGCGCATGCTCAGCGCTGGAGCGGCTTTTTGGCTGAGCCAGTTTTTGGCCAGAGTGATGATGGATGCCATTTTTATTGCCTGACCTGGATGCGACCGGGGTTGCCCTGGCCATTGGCGATGCTGGTGGCGATGTTTTCGCGGGCGACTTCGGCGGTGAGGCGGTCGCGCAGCTGCAGCAGTTCTGGAATGCCGTAATGAAACAATTCTCGGCCAGCGATCATGTAGCGCATGACGTTTTCGCTGGCGGTCTTGGTCAGCGCTGCATTCACATTGTCAAGCATGATCTTGGCGGTGCTGCGCGTGTCGATGGCGCTGGCGAATGAGGCTTTGATCTCAATGTTGCCGCTGCCCACGGTGTAGACCTCGCCCGACTTGCTGACTTGCGCGCGCCAGGCGTAGGTGCCAGCCGCCCATGTGGCGGTGACGGTGGCTGCAACAGTGACCAAATAGCTATCGGACTGCATAGCGCCGCTGAAGTTGTAGCGGCTACCAGCATTGACCAGCATGTAAGCCAAAGACCAGCCCGTGCTGGCCGGGTAGTCGGTCAGCGTTTTGAGCCATTTGGCAGTGTCGCCAGCAATGATGGAGCTTGGTTCGGTGGTGGCTGTAAAAGCTGTCACGGGCGCGGACCCTTAAAAATGAAGTCATCTTGCCCATGCGGGTGTGAAATTTTCAGTCCAGGCGTTTCAATTTTTCAGCCAAAAAGGATTTGCCGGATGCGCCGTTCGGATAGCTCATAGCGACGCTCCAGCAGTGCCAGGCGCTCACCACGTTGCCAGTCGCGCTTGATCGCTTCGTTTCTTTGGCTGCGCATGGTTTTGGTTTGGTGGGCCACGTAACAGACCTTCACGGTGTCGCCAGCCCAATCGTGGCGCACCTGCTTGCTGATTTGAGCGGCCAGCGCGGCGTTGAAGGCGGGCGCCATCTCGATGACTCGGCGCAGCACGTCATCGATCAGATCATTGTCAGCGGGCACAAAAGGCGGCTCGCCATCGATCAAATCGGGTGTTTTGGGTGTGTATGTTTTCACCATGTTCGGGCTGGTCCTGATGTGCGTGACGGTCTGCGCATTGGGTTTTGCGCAGCCTGGGCGGGGTTGGTTGAAGTGGTTGAAATTGTGTTGACCAGCGGCGCGGGTTGGGGCTGCGCAAACAGGTCAGCTGTTTTGGGCTCGACGGCCTCGGCCAGCTTTTCCCACATAGCGCTGGTGTAGGCGTGCAGTCCCAAAACGTGGGTGCAAAAGATGGCGTAAACGGTGCAGTCAAGCACCTCGTTGCGGGCCCGCTTGGTGTTGACCCACTTGTACTCAATGCCGCGGCTGGTTTTTTGGGGCACGCGGCTTTCGGCGGTAATTTGCACAAAAAATTCAGGCGACAGGTCTTTGCTGAAGTGCACAAAACCCGCGCCGGGCTGAGAGACCATCAAGCGGCCATAGATAAGGTCTTTGGCGGTGTCGGTGCCCACGTACCACAGGCGCACGCCGCGCTTGAGCACTTGCCCGCGCCAGTTGACGTCTTGAATGGTGGCTTTGCCTTTGACCATTTTGCTGGGCTGCGGGTCACCACGTACGGCAAATACGCGCATGCGTTCACGCAAGCGACAATAGTTGTAGGCCTGGTGCGTGAAGTGGCCACCCGTATCCACAGCCATGGCCTCGATGCGCATGCCGCGGCCATTGGTATGCGTGAAAATGGTTTCACGGTAGGCGTCGAGCTTGTCCCACTCGCGTTCGTCGGCGGGGTTGGCTGGGATGACGGTGTAGTCCACCGCCCACATTTCTTCGCCGCGCCCAATGGCCCAGGTGACCAGTTCAAATCGATTGTCTTGCACGTCGCAGCCGGTGACCAACACCAGGCCGCCAAAGGGCACTGTGAAGCGGCGGTAGTCTTCGGCACGGCGGGCCAGGGCATTTTCATCGGCTTTTTCAAGTGTTTCTTCCCAGCACTCGCCCAGTGTTTCGTTGATGAAACCTTCTAGTGGGCCGGTCTCGCCTGCTTTGCCTTTGGTGCTGGCTTCTAAAAATTCGCGCACGATGTCAGACCATTCGCGCTGCGGGCTGTAGGCGGTCCAGATGTGGTAGGCCACATGACGCGGGGCGCTGCGCTTGTCGCCCTGGGCGTTGGTCCATACGGCGTCATGTCCATAGCGGTACTCGCCGCACTCGCTCACCCAGGCCGCGCCGTCTTGCCAGATGCGCAGGTAGTCGGCCTGAGTGATGGCACCGTGGCAGTGCGGGCACACATGGCGCACGGTGACCGAATCCGCGCCGTCCCACTTGAATCCATGCGCTACTTTGGAGCCACCCCACAGCAGCGGGTGTTCAGCCGTGCAGTGCGGGCATGTGACGTGGTAGGTCATGCGCGCGTCGGCATGCTCTTCGCGGTATTCGATATGGCTCAAGCCCTTGACTCGGGGCGTACTGCCCGCGATCAGCTTGGGGAACGGAGCGCCCTCCAAGCGGCCACGGGCCAGGGTGATAGGGTCTGATGACTTTTCGATCTTTTGGTCAAAGCCATCGACCTCGTCCAGCATGGACACGGCTACGGTGATACGCCGGTAAGCCCGCGCGGCCTTGCCGCCCAGGATGTGCAGCACCGAGCCCAAGAACGACTTGAGCTTCATGGTGTCTTCTTTGCCCGACAGCAGCACCGGTTTGATGGCGTCCACATCGCGCAGCATCGGGTCCACCTCGGACTTGACAAAGCTGTCGCGGTCATCGTCGGTCGGCTGCCACAGCGCTTGCTTGCGGCGGCGGTGCACCGCGTTGTAGGCCATAAAGGCCAGCAGCGTCTTGGTGTACCCGACCCGCTTGGCCTTGCGTACCGTCACCTCCTTGATGTCGTCATTGCTGAAAGCATCCATCCACCCGATCTGGAACGGGTAAGCAGTCCATCGCCCTTGCGTGTGGCTGGACTCGGCCGACAAGAAGAAGTTTTCTTCAGCCCACTGGCTCAGCCGCTGCGGCGCCACGGCCTGCAGCGGCGACAAGCCGGCCGTGACCGCTGACAGCACAGCGCGCAGAGTTTCGGACGGGGCGCGGCTCATTCGTCAACCTCAATCAAGTCTGGCTCGGCCTCGGCTGGCGTCATGGTCTTGCTGACCAGCTCAGCCGTCGCCCTCACCCACTCATTGCGGGCGTTGGCCAGCAGGCTCATGACCTGATCACGCGCAGCCTCTGGCAAGTCGGGGCAGGTTTTGCGTAGGGCAGCGGGCAGCTGGTCAAACCGCTCGACCACCGACTGACTGGCCGTGGCCAGCACCTCGGCCAGCATCGCGATCGGCGCGTACTCGCTGCGGGCGACAGCGTTTTTAATCTCGATGCCCATGCGTTGTTCACGCGCCAGGGCTGCGCGCTCTTGTACCAGGTCCAGCCCACCAAGTTCCTCTGACTGGCGGCCAGCCGCTACCTCGCGCAGCCAGCCACAATACTGGCGCACCTGCATGTGCAGGGTCTGCCCGCGCTCAACAATGCAGTCGGACACAAGCTGACTCACCCTGGCTTCACTCACGCCAATGACTTCGGCCAGCTCAGCCTGCGAACCCTGTCGATCCAATGCCTCAGCTGCCTTCACTTAACCCCCTTAGCAAAACCATGAAACAGTCCGATTTCGCGCTCGTTTCGACC
>Ga0209188_1000532_pt1 | contig 36354 bp, 34 predicted proteins | sample C_130625_EF_Meta_FD_187307 | JGI IMG/M metagenome (GOLD analysis project Ga0209188, IMG submission 187307) | Freshwater microbial communities from Lake Croche, Canada to study carbon cycling - C_130625_EF_MetaG (SPAdes) (version 2) | ecosystem: Environmental > Aquatic > Freshwater > Lake...
GCCAGCTTGGGCGACTTTTTGATTAACTTCGGCAAATGCTGATGAACTTGAGTGTGTCATGCGTAAACCTTAGAAAATTTACTGGCTGACAAAAAGGTTTATTAGATTTAATTCCTATGAAATCGAGGTTAATTCAAGATCTAAATCAGACTATTTAAACTTAGCCATCCAGGCTTCGATTTCATCAGGGTGACGAGGCAGCGCATCACTTAAGTTGCGGCAACCATCTTTGGTAACAACAACATCGTCTTCGATGCGAATTCCAATTCCACGATATTCGGCTGGGAAAAGTTCATCATCAGGTTGAATATAAAGACCTGGTTCAACAGTTAGAACCATTCCTTCAGCAAGAACGCCATCTAGATAAGCTTCTTGGCGCGCATGTTGGCAATCATGAACATCCATTCCGAGCATGTGTGAAACACCATGCAAGGTCCAACGACGATGTAAGCCCATATCAGGAGTCATTGATTCTTCAACGCTACAAGGCAATACGCCCATGTCGAATAAGCCCTGCGCTAATACTTTTTGAGCTGCAATATTAATAGAACGGAATGTGGCCCCTGGTTTTACTGCTGCAAAACCAGCCAATTGCGCTTCATATACCAACATATAAAGAGCACGTTGTGCTGGTGAGAATTTTCCATTAACTGGCAGCGTGCGAGTGATATCAGCGGTGTAGAAGGAATCCATTTCAACACCAGCATCAACTAATACAAGTTCGCCGCTATTTACAGTGCCATCGTTACGAATCCAGTGCAGAACACAGGCATGAGCACCACCTGCTGCAATAGTTGTGTAACCAATGTCGTTTCCTTCGGTGCGAGCTTTAGTGAAGAAAGCAGCTTCAAGAACTCGTTCACCGCGGTGATGTGCGACTGCTGCAGGCATTGCTTTCACAATTTCTTGGAAACCTAATTCGCTAGCATCGCAAGCAGCTTGTAATTCATCAATCTCGTATTGATCTTTAATTAGTCGTGCCTCTGAAACAAAAGTTAGTAACTCAGCATCGCGATCGTGCTTTGCTACCAACTTATCAATTTCGACATCTTGTTCATGAATGGCAATTGTTGTAGTTCCATCAGCGAGCAAATCTTTTAAGTCGTTTACTTTGCGAGGCTCGATTTGATAGCGCTCTTGGGCTTCGTCTAACGTGAAACGACGACCAACCCATAGTTCGCCATACTTTGCATCACGAAAGAATGCATCAGTATCTCGTGTGCTGCGTGGGTGAATATAAAGATAAGCATCGTGGCCCGAACCGTTTGGCTGCATAACTAAAACTGAATCAGCAGTCGCTTCAACACCTTGCACACCGGTGTAATAAGCAAAGGCAGTATGAGGACGATAGGCATAATCACTATCGTTGCTACGAACTTTGTAATTTCCGGCCGGGATAACTAGCCGCACACCAGGAAAAGCTTTAGATAAAGCTTCACGACGGCTCACACAGTAGGCAAGTGGTGGTGTTGGCTTTAAACCTTCAAGCGGAGTTGCCGCCCATCCGCTCTTCATTAACTCAGCAAATGCAGCCGGAGTTGGAACATCATGCGGGCGCTTCTTAGTGGTTTCTTCGCTCATTTAGTTAGCGTAACAAGGCAGTTTGAGTTTAGTGAGTATTTACCTGGAGTTAACCTCAAAGTTAATGATATTAATCGGAACTTCACCGTGAATTTACGACATGCCTTACTGCGTTCGTTAGTTTTCTACCACTTAACCTAAGGGGGACTTTCCATGTGCGAAGGACATTCACACGATCACACTTCAACCGAGAATAATTCAACTATTTGGGATGAATCAGATCGCCCAGCCGATGATTTAACTGTTAGTCGTCGAGGCTTAATGCAGGCACTTGGTGCAACTGCGGCCGCGGCATCACTCGCGCCCCTAGGTGCAGCCCCTGCTGGTGCGACAACCCGAGTTGAAGCTCACAAACGAACCGTTAATCCATGGAAGGCGTACCGCTACCATCTTTCGGGCGACCACCACATTCACACTCAATATTCTCGCGATGCTATGCACTCAGTAGAGAAGCAAGTTAAAAAAGGAACCGAATATGGTCTCGACTGGATGGTTATTACAGATCACGGTGGCACTTCTCACCAAAAATATTCAGTTGACTTAATAACTCCTGATATTAAAGCCGCTCGACGACTTTTTCTAAACACTGCAATTTTCCAAGGCCTGGAATGGAACGTACCTGGCGCAGAGCACGCAACAGTAATTTTGCCGCCACATACCCAAACCCAAAGTGTTCTTAAGCAATTCGAATTACTTTTTGACGGAACAGTACTTGCGGATGCAAAGAAAATTACAAATGCAAATGCATCAGATGGTGAACCATTTGCAATTGCTGGTTTGAAGTGGCTGGCAGATCAAGTTACATCTGGTGTTGTACCGATGGCGCTTATGTTTGCAAATCACCCAACCCGTAAAGGACTTGATTCTCCTGCCGAAGTACGGGCATGGCGCGATGCAGCTCCAGGAATTGCAATGGGCTGGGAAGGCGCACCCGGACACCAAGCAGCAGGTATTTCTGCAAAGAGTGGCGGCCCAGGATCGGGTCGCGGCTATTACAACAGTTCATTTGACGAGAAATACTCCTACGCAGGTTACCGAGCAACAGCAACCGAGAACCCACTTCGCACATATGGTGGATTTGACTGGGCAACTGCTCGTGTTGGTGGACTTTGGGATTCATTATTAGCAGAAGGAAAACCTTGGTGGATTACAGCTAACTCTGACTCACACCAGAACTTCCAAGAAACTTTCGTGGGTGGCAATGTAACCGCAGATGGTATTACGTTGGATTCCGCTGTTCACGCCGCAACAGGTAAGTATGCCAATGCGGTTGACAAGGGAGTTCCGATCACTAGCTATGGAGATTACTGGCCAGGCTATTACTCACGAACCGTTGTAAGCGCAGGTGATCGTTCATATTTAACCGTGATGAAAGCTCTGCAAGCGGGTCTAATTTTAACTACGCACGGTGGAATTATTGATGGTGCGGACATTCGTGTAACTACAACCGATGATGTAGTCGGTGTAACTACGGGAGGACGTACATTCGTTAACAAGGGCGGAACAGTCACAGCAACAATCACAATCGACCTTGCCTCACGAGCAAATTATGCAGGTTTCATTCCGCTACTAAAGAAAGTTGATCTTATTTCTGGTCCAATCACTGGCCCAGTAAAAGATCAACAAACAATGTTTGCACCAAATACAACAGTACAAAAAACTTTTGAAGTTTCACAAACTAGTGGACAAGTTCAATTTACGTACACTTACAAAAATGTCGGCGACTCTTTCTATCTTCGCTATCGCGGTAGTGACGGCAAAGTACTTGCACCTAATGGCGTAGATCCTGCCATGGACGTGGTTGGTGATTCAGATCCATGGAAAGATCTATGGTTCTACACCAACCCAGTATTCATTGACGCAATCTAGTATTTAGCTAAGATATCTAGACATAATGTCTAATTTAATGTCAAGTAGTAAGTCCTGGGTCGCTTTTGACTCAGGGCTTACTACTGTTTCACGAAAACATCTCGAAGAAACCATCATTAGCCACGCATCGAAACTAGGCATAAAAATAGATTGGCTTATTAGTCATCAGTTGATAAAAGGTTCAAGAAGAATTGCCTTCACGATCTCTGCATCGGGTGAACAGAAATTAAATACTTTACTATCAGATTTAAATAAGCATTTCCCTAACTTTGCTGGAGATGGTGAACTAAAAGAGTTGATAGAGGTGAGCATCGCAAAAATATCGGGGCGAGGCGTTATTGTGCCGCTCGAAATAGATATCTCAGCTACAGTGCCAGCTAGATTTTTGATTGAGAATTCAGCAATAGACATAATCGTGGCTGTTGGCGAGGAATTACCAGTAAGCGCTGAAATCTTGATAAATAATTATCTGCGCCCAACTTTCCAAGATGGAAAGCTTGAGCTTTACGTCGAAAGAGTAGCCGACGGTTTTTTTGCGCCATTAGAGCGGGAATCCTCGCATGAATGCTGCGGGGGACATGATGATGAGGCCCCAATCTCCTTGTAGACTTACACCTGTACTTGGAGACGTCGCATAGCCCGGTCGAGTGCGCCTCACTGCTAACGAGGTAAGGTTTAATCGCCTTCAGGAGTTCAAATCTCCTCGTCTCCGCTCTTAGTTTCAACTTAACGCGGAACCGATCACAACTTTGACTCTTTTGGTGATTCGGACATCTCCGCTCTTAGTTTCAACTTAACGCGGAATCAATCACGACTTTGACTCTTTTGGTGATTCGGACATCTCCGCTCTTAGTTTCAACTTAACGCGGAACCGATCACAACTTGTGAAAATCATGCTCAACTACTGGCAAGATTGCCCTCATGGCACCAGAAACTCAAAACCGTTCGAATATTCAGGTATTCGAACCTCACCGCGCCTCTCTGCCTCCCCTTGTTCCATATTTAAAAGAATTCTGGAGCCGTAGATCTTTCGCAATTGAGCTTTCAAAATTTGCCGACAAGGCCGAATATCTAGGCTCAAAGTTCGGCAAAGCTTGGCTAGTTCTAAATCCACTCTTGTTGGCACTGGTTTACTTCTTACTAGTCACCGTTATTCGGGGCGGAAGTACCAAGGTAAATGGCTTAACAACTTTGGCACATATTTTAATTGGGCTTTTTACTTTCTATTTTGCTTCTAACTGCATTACTGCTGGTGCGCAATCAATTACAGCTGGCGGGCGCTTGATTTTAAATCAAGCCTTTCCACGAGCGTTACTACCATTTTCTAGTTCTATTTCGGCGCTTCAGACTTTCTTACCAACGATTCCAGTTTATATTTTTGTAATTGTGGTTGGAAAGTTTATTTATCCAGCAACTGAAGTGCCACGATTAGCGTTAAGTTTCTTGTGGGTGCCACTAATTATCGCGCTAGTTGGAATAACTGGTTTTGGTCTTGCGCTCTTATTCGCAACCATGAATGTGTATTTCCGCGATACGAATAAATTGCTCTCTTACATTATGCGCATCTGGCTTTATCTTTCACCAATTCTTTGGCAACCAGAGATGCTTCATGGCTGGCACCGGATTGCACTTTATGCAAACCCACTAGGACCGGTTCTATCGGCGACATCAAATATCTGGATCAATGGTAAAACTCCAACACTTTCAGAATTCATTGGCGCTTTTGCATGGGCGATTGGTTCGATAATCATTGGTGGCTACTTCTTTATATCAAGGGAGCGTGACTTTGCGGTCAGAATCTAAAGCTCCAGTCGCAATGCCAGAAGAGCTGGCAATTCGAATTGAAGATCTTTCAATTACTTACAAAATTAATGTAGACACTAAGCGCACCCTAAAAAACGCAGTGATGCGTGCAAGCAAGGGTGAAAAAGTCCGTATGCGTACCGTTGAAGCGGTCAAGCATTTAACGCTCGATGTGCCGCATGGTTCAGTTTTAGGAATCGTGGGCGCAAATGGCGCAGGTAAATCAACGCTAATGCGTTCTATCGCGGGAATCATGCCACCTACGAAGGGCCGAATAGTTGTTAATGGAAAAATCTCAACCCTCCTGGCACTTGGTGTTGGCTTTAATCCCGCGCTTTCAGGCCGTGACAATATTATTTTGGGTGGTTTAGCTTCAGGTTTAACTAAAGATGAAATTATTGAAAAGACTGAAGCGATTGCAGACTTTGCAGCTTTGCCTGACGGATTTATTGATATGCCGGTGCGCACTTACTCAAGTGGCATGTATGGTCGAGTTGCATTTAGCGTTGCAGTAAATATGACGCCTGACATTTTGCTCTTAGATGAAGCGCTTTCAGCGGGTGATGCCTCATTTAAAGAAAAGTCATTCCAACGAATGCGTGAACTTTGCGCAGAGGCTCGCACAATTATTATCGTTTCTCACGCACTTGCCACAATTAATGAGCTCTGTGACAGCGCAATCTGGATGCACAAAGGAACGATGCTTGCGAAAGGTAAACCTGAGGCAATTGTTGATCAATATCTAAAATTCCTAGATGTTGGTGCACTGCCCTCAAACTTCGAGGATATGTAATGAAGTTAGTAAAGGGCCAAGTAAAAGGCTTAGTAGCTCTGATAACTTCGGCTGATAATGTGGCCGACGCTCGGCTTCACCGCTTAACAAATGCAATTCTGAAAAATGGAATGCAAGTTGATATCTGGGCACTCGGAACTGCATCAGATGCACCTACTGGTTCTAACTTTCACAAAGCTCCAGGTGGCAAAAGTAAAATTGCCAGAATTGTGCGCGACCTAATTTTGCCTCTTAAAGCTAAAGGTGAAGTAGTAATAGTTGTTGCACCTGATTTGATACCACTTACCTATCTAATCACCCGAATCCGCGGTCAGAAAATGGTGGCAGATGTACACGAAGATTATTTACAACTGCTTCGCGATCGCACATGGGCAAAAGGAATAATCGGAACTCTGGCGCGAGTGATTGCTAAGAACGCTACATATTTTGCTGCGAAAGCCGAATTAACAACAGTTGCCGATGTGCAGGTTCCGCCCTTTAATGCGCGGAAAAGAATGGTCATTAAAAACTTACCTGATGCTTCGTTGATTACGCCTAGTGGTGAATTAAGTACATCCCCACGAGCAATTTATATTGGTGATATTCGAAAAAGTCGGGGCTTGCATCAGATGTTAGAAGTTGCAGAAAAATCTCCGGATTGGTCTTTTGATTTAATTGGAAATATTGCAGATAACGAAATAGATTTTGTTAAAAATTGGCAGAAAAATTCAACTGCATCGCAGCGCGTTAAGTTCCATGGTCGGTTATCTCCAAAAGAATCCTGGAAGTTTGCCGAAGGCGCTTGGGTTGGTTTGACAATTCTTGAGTCGACGCCGGCATTTATCGAGGCGGTACCATCAAAGTTGTATGAATACGCAGCAGCTGGATTAGCTACGATTTCAACACCGCTTCCAAGATGCGTTGAATTAATAAATCAAAGTGGTGGCGGAGAAATTGCAACTTCAACTGCAGAGATTTCGGCGTTGTTAAGCAGTTGGGCAAAGGATCCGCAGCCACTTATAAAAATGCGGCAAAGCGCCCTAACTTGGTCACGAGAAGTTTTAAAAAGTGAGGAGCAATACGCGGCTTTCGCGAGCGCAATTCAGAGCCTAACTACGCTCGCAAGGTAGGCTACGAAGGTGTCGAATACCCCGGTAAAGATTTTAGATAGCGCAGATGTTGATGCCTCTGCCCAAATCGGTCTCGGCTCTTCAATCTGGCATTTAGCGCAAGTGCGCGATGGAGTTGTGCTCGGAAATAATTGCATTGTCGGTCGAGGCGCATACATTGGTTCTGGCGTTAAAGTCGGTGACAATTGCAAGATTCAAAATTACGCACTCGTTTACGAGCCAGCTGTTTTAGGTAATGGAGTTTTTATTGGTCCAGCAGCGGTTCTTACCAATGATCAATTTCCAAGAGCTATAAATCCTGATGGTTCACTAAAAAGTGGTTCTGATTGGGATGCGGTCGGAGTTGAAATCGGTGACGGTGCTGCAATCGGTGCTCGCGCAGTTTGTGTAGCGCCAGTTAAGATTGGCGCTTGGGCACTAGTTGCCGCTGGCGCAGTAGTTACCAAAGATGTTCCAGAATTTGCTTTAGTAGCTGGAGTTCCAGCAAAACGTATCCGTTGGGTGGGCAAAGCTGGCCAACCGCTAACTGATATCGGAGATAATCGCTTTAAGTGCCCCGTAACAGGTGCCACTTACAAAGAAGTAAAACCAAACGAACTAGTCGAAGAGAGCGCATAAATGATTCCAGCAGCCAAACCAATTATTGGTGACGAAGAACGCGAAGCAGTCGATCGCGTATTGCGCTCTGGCATGTTGGCGCAAGGCCCTGAAGTTAAAGCATTTGAAGAAGAGTTCTCGGCTCATGTAGGTGGCCGCCATTGCATAGCAATGAACTCTGGCACTTCTGCCCTGCACTTGGGATTTATCGCCGCTGGCATTAAGCCCGGCGACGAAGTAATTGTTCCGTCATTTTCATTTGCAGCCACTGCTAACTCAGTTGTGCTTGCTGGTGGCGTACCTGTTTTTGCTGATATTGATCCGAGAACTTTTAACTTAGATCCAGATCATGTTGAAACCCTAATTACCAAGAAGACCAAAGCGATCATGCCGGTGCATCTATATGGCCATATTGCCGCAATGGACCGCTTCGATGAGATCGCGGCAAAGCACGGTTTACACATAATCGAAGATGCGGCGCAAGGCCACCTGGCTTCACTAAATGGCCGCAATGCTGGCGAATTCGGAATCGTTGCTTCATTTTCTTTCTACCCAACAAAAAATATGACAGCTGGCGAAGGTGGCATGGTTGTAACTGATAATGCAGAAGTTGCTCGCACACTTCGTTTGTTGCGTAATCAAGGTCAAGAAATTAGATACCAAAATGAAATCATTGGTTTCAATACTCGCATGACCGACATTCATGCTGCAATTGGTCGTGTACAACTTACAAAACTTCCGGGTTGGACTAAGCAACGTCAAGAGAATGCGGCTTATCTCGATGCCAACTTAAAGGGAGTTGTAACGCCTTACTTAGCACCGAATACAACTCACTCGTATCACCAGTACACAATTCGTATTCCAGGTGGCGATGCCGCTAAGCGCGATGCTTTCATGACCCAAATTGGCGAGAAAGGTGTGGGCTCTGGTGTCTATTACCCAACTCCAATTCATCGTTTACCTTCATTTAAATTAGATTTAAATCTGCCTGAGACTGAATTAGTAATTAAGGAATGTGTTTCACTTCCAGTTCACCCTTCACTAACTCAAGATGAACTTAAGACAATTGTTGAAGTTGTTAATGAAGTGGCGGCAGCTCTGTAATGAGTAATAATCTTCGCGCTGGTTTAGTTGGGTTAGGAATGATGGGGCGTCACCATGCCCGAGTTCTTGGCTCGCTAGAAGGAGTCGACCTAGTTGGAGTATCTGATCCAATGGGTGACCCTCATGGCGTTGCTGGTGGTCGAGAAGTTTTAAAAAGTATTGATGATTTAATTAAAATTGGAATTGACTACGCAATGGTTGCTGCGCCAACTGCTTTTCACGAAGAACTTGCGCTAAAACTTGCCGAGGCCGGAGTTCATGCCCTGATTGAGAAACCACTCGCAGTTGATACACCTGCTGCTGAAAAAATCACTGCTGCGTTCAAAGCAAAAGGTTTAGTTGGCGCTGTCGGCCATATTGAGCGCTATAACCCTGCTTTACAACAACTTCGTAAGCGCCTTGATGAAGGCGAATTAGGCGATGTTTATCAAATTACCACTCGTCGCCAAGGGCCATTTCCAGCTCGCATTGCAGACGTTGGCGTAATAAAAGATTTAGCTACTCACGATATTGATTCAACGGCTTGGGTTGCTCGCTCGAAATATGTTTCAGTCTCTGCTCGAACCGCACATAAATCGGGGCGTGTTCACGAAGACATGGTTGCTGCAGTTTGCGATTTAGAAAATGGAATTATTACCAATCACCTAGTTAACTGGTTAACTCCATTTAAAGAGCGACTAACAATTGTTACTGGCGAACGCGGCGCATTTGTCGCAGACACACTAACTGCCGATCTGACTTTCTATGCAAATGCTTCAGTTGCTACCCAATGGGATTCAGTCGCAGCATTTCGTGGTGTGAGCGAGGGCGACGTAATTCGTTTTGCTTTCCCAAAGCCTGAACCTCTTAAAGTCGAACACGAAGCATTCCGCGATGCGGTACTTGGTCTTGAAGGCGCAACTGAGCGAATTGTGACAATGGAGCAAGGCCTAGCAACAGTTGCAGTTGCAGGTGCAATGTTAGAAAGTGCCAACCGTAAGGAAACTATCAAGCTATGAAAATCGCACTAGTTGCTCTAGGAAAAATTGGCCTGCCTTTAGCAGTGCAGTTTGCCATGAAAGGTCACCAAGTAATTGGCTGCGATGTAAATCAAAAAACTGTTGATTTAGTAAATTCTGGCACTGAACCATTTCCAGGTGAAGCACATCTTGATGAGTATCTAAAGCAAGTTGTTGGTTCGGGACACCTAACTGCAACAACCGATACCACTACCGCTGTTGCCCAAGCCGATGCAGTTGTTGTAGTTGTTCCACTGTTTGTTGATAACGATGGCGTACCTGACTTTGGCTGGATGGATGCAGCAACCGAGAAAATTGCTCAAGGTCTAAAGCCCGGAACGCTAGTTTCTTATGAGACCACACTGCCAGTTGGTACGACTCGTACTCGTTTTGCGCCTGCAATTGAGAAGATTTCTGGCTTGAAAGCCGGCGTCGATTTCCACTTGGTGTTCTCACCAGAACGTGTACTTACTGGCCGTGTTTTTGCTGATCTACGTAAATATCCAAAACTTGTTGGTGGCGTAAATGAAAGCTCGACTAAAGCCGGCGTTGATTTTTATAACGCAGTCCTAGATTTCGATGATCGCCCAGATTTAACTGAGAAAAATGGGGTGTGGGATCTATTAACTTGCGAAGCCAGTGAGATGGCAAAGTTAGCTGAGACAACTTATCGCGATGTAAATATTGCGTTAGCAAATCAATTTGCTATTTTTGCTGAAGGCGCCAACATCGATATTGCTAAAGTAATTGCCGCCTCAAATTCACAGCCTTATAGCCATATCCATCAACCAGGTATTGCGGTTGGCGGACACTGTATTCCGATTTATCCACGTTTTTACTTATGGAATGATCCACAAGCAACTGTGGTTCGTGCTGCACGTGAAGCGAATGCGGCAATGCCAGAACACGCAGTCTCAATTCTCGATGACGCACTAGGTTCACTTTCTACCAAAACCGTTTCGGTTTTAGGAATTTCATATCGCGGTGGCGTAAAAGAATCAGCTTTCTCTGGCGTTTTCCCAACAGTTGATGCCCTAAAAAAAGCTGGCGCAACAGTTCTAGTACATGATCCGATGTATACCGATGAAGAGATAAGCGCACTTGGATTTACACCCTACAAAATGGGTATGGCAGTTGATGGAGTAATTCTGCAAGCAGATCACGCGGAATATAAGAAGTTAACTAGTGCAGATTTTCCAGGAGTAAAAGCCTTAGTAGATGGGCGTCGTAGCCTGTCACCGGAAAACTTTAACGGCGTTGCCTTTAGAGTTATTGGGGCACCGGCTCGCTGAGTTTAAAAGGTTTGTGGGTTCGAACAGTTGGAGCTGCGTTAGCAATCTGGTTGTAGATTCGCACCAGGTTTTCGGCTTGTCGCTCCCATGATCTTTCTTGCAAAATTTCATCGGTATAAACCGATCCATATTTAACTGGGTTATCCAGCACTAACTTCGTAGCACGCACAAAATCAGCAACATCTTCGGCAATAAAAACCTCGCCATTTCCTAAACGGCGGACTTCGGCGGCCATAGTGCGAACATCGCTGACAATCATAGGAAGACGAGCCTGCATGTATTCGCCAAACTTTGTAATTAAAGAAATTTCATGGTTTTGCTTATGCAGTAAAGGAATCAAGCCAATAGTTGCAGAAGATAGATAGGAAACTAACTCTTCATTTGGCACATACGGAACAACATGAAAACGATCGGCAAATTTTGCGTACTTGGCTTGTAAATCAATCACAGTCTGATTCTTAGGGTTTGCAATCACAACTAGATGCACACCTGGTAAATCGGCAAGTGCTGCAGCTGCAGTTTGGACACCACGCTGTGGTGCAACCGCTCCTGAATAAACCATTATCGGAACGTCTGCGCTAACACCAATATCTGCCCGCAAATTACGGGTGGCTTTTGTCTGGCCTTCAAACAAAGGATCGTTAGCCACGATATCTGGTCGCTGAGTTATTTCAAGATGTGGAATAAGCAGATCTGACATTCCTTCGCTAACAGATAAAACTGCGGCAGCGCTCTTAACAAACTTACGTTCCTGCACCGCATATAAATTGCTCAGTGGCTTCGTCAAATGAGAGACACCCGGCACATATTCATGAGCGTCATAAATCAACTTAGCATCGTGGCCTTGCTTACGTAAGTCCGCAACTATCGCGCCGGCAATTGGCAGCGCCGTGTAATCGTGCGCATGAACCACATCGGGTTTCATCTCTTGCGCAATAATGCGAATCGAACCAAGTGCACGTTTGTAATTAGGAATCCCTGGTGCTCGTTTACCAATAGTTCGAGCTTCTAATCTGCGCTTGTAATAACGTAAACGGCGCAAGATCTTTGCAATTAAATCTTGAGAGACGACTACTTTTAGCGGCAACCGTAAAATGTTGGCGTAACCAATGGTCATTGAATCTTTATGATAAAAAGGAGTAGCGCCAATTACTAAAACATCCCATCCAGCATTGCCCAGCGACCAGGCACATTTAAGCACTCGAGAATCCTCGGCCACACCGTTTAAAACAATATGAAGCGCTTTAGGATTTAAAGTAGGAGAAGTCACTGACACAATCTACTAAACCAAAGGCGATATTTTCAGCGATAAATCTCGCGCCGACGGCCGATATCAATGATTAGTATGACCAGGATGTTCTTTTGGATCTCATAGATGATGCGGTAGTCACCGACTCTGATTCGATAACCATCGCGGCCAGAGAGCTTCTTGGCTTTAGGTGGAATTGGATTATCAGCCAATAAAGTCAGCGCAGCATCGATTCGTTTCTTATCTGAGATCTGCAGTGTTTTAAGAAACTTGCGTGGGGTCCTTTCAATACGAACTACAAAAGCGCTCAAGCCAAACCTAAATCTTTACGAGCATCTTGCCAAAGAACTGAATCTTCCTTGCGTGCTTTAGCGGCATCGTAGGCTGCGATATCTTCAAGTTCTTCCATTGCTTCGATCATCTCTTCATAAAGCGAAGGAGAGATCATTACTGCAGCATCTTCGCCGTGACGCGTAATCAAAATTGGTTCTTTCGCAGCCTTATCTACGAGCGTAGGTAGATCTCTGCGAGCATCACTAAGAGCAAATGACTTCATAAATGTATTGTACATAATTGTAGATAAAATGTACAGATAGCGAAACATTATTCAGTGGTGAGTTTGAACAATACTTAATAGACTCAGGCCGTGCCTCAATACAAAGTAGCGATAGTCGGAGCCGGACCTGCCGGATATTTCGCAGCGCAAGCTTTGCAAAACTTACAGAGTGATGACCTTAAGTTTTCAATCGACATGATTGAGCGCTTGCCAACACCTTGGGGCTTGGTTCGTAGCGGTGTGGCACCTGATCACCCAAAGATAAAGACGGTTTCTAAAGTCTTTGAGAAGATAGCCACAGCGGAAGGTTTTAGCCTCTACGGAAATGTTGAGCTAGGCACAGACATCTCAATTGAAGTGCTGAAAGCAAAGTACGACGCTGTCGTTATCGCCACGGGATCTGCAAACGGAAAGAAACTTGGTATCCCTGGCGAAGATCTACCTGGCTCTATATCGGCTGCAGAATTTGTGCCTTGGTATAACGGTCATCCTGATTTTGCAGACTTTAATCCAGAACTAGATTGCGAAACGGCTGTTGTTATTGGTGCTGGCAACGTAGCAATGGATGTCGCACGAATGTTGGCACTAGAGCCTGCAGAGTTAGATGAAACTGACACTGCACTTCATGCGATTGATGCACTACGCAAATCAAATATTCGCAAAGTTGTAATTAGTGCACGTCGTGGTCCAGAGCATGCAGCATTTACATCGCCTGAACTTCGCGACTTGCCAAAATTAGAGCACACCAATGTTGTAATGCATGCAGGTGATATCGCAGCAGCCCTAGATCGCGCCGGGGCTGAGCCAGAGAAAGAAGTTCGCAATAACTTAGAAGCGATGCGTTTAATTTCTGAGCTAGAACAAGGAAAACATGCTCGCACCTTGGAGTTCCAGTTTCTTTGTACTCCTACTGAATTCCACGGTAACGGAAAAGTTGAAGAAGTTGTATTTACAACTAGTGCTGGCGAAGAGAAAATTATTAAGTGTGGCCTAGTAATTACCGCTATAGGTTACGAAGCAGACCCAATTGATGGGATTCCATATGAAAAAGGAAAAGTCTCAAATATCGATGGCCGTGTAGCTGAAAATGTTTATGTTGTAGGCTGGGCAAAACGCGGACCATCAGGTGTAATCGGCACAAATAAATCAGACGCTGCAGATGTAATGAATTTATTAGTAGCTGATCTAACGGAACCAAAACCTGACTTTGATCTAACTTCAATAATTACAACTAATAAAGTGATTTCACAGAGCCATTGGCAATCAATTAATGCTGCTGAAATTGCTGCGGGTGAACCACATGGAAAACCAAGGATAAAAGCAGTTTCTCGCAAAGAATTACTGCGTTTGGGTGGGCTGTAAAAAGCGGGTATCATTGCGACTTCGGTAAGCGCCCGTAGCTCAACGGATAGAGCATCTGACTACGGATCAGAAGGTTAGGGGTTCGAATCCCTTCGGGCGCACACAGCAAGACCTAGAAAGCTAATGCGAGTAAAATTCGCTAATTCTCGAATCCAGGAAGTTCTTCGATTTCCTTTACTTGGGTTTTATCAGCAAAGATTGAATCAAAGATAATTCCGCAAATAACAAAAGTTGATGCTATTAAAAATACAAACTTAGTACCTGCGTGGGTTGCTAGAAGTCCATAAATTACCGATGAAACGCCAACTGCGATGTCATAAAGCCCGGTCATAAATCCAACAGCTGCGCCACGTTCTTCGGTAGATACTCGACTTCCAACAACCGATGCTAAAGCAGGCCAGAGCACGCTATGAGCGGTTCCAATTGCAATTACGCCGATAACGCCTTGCCAAGTGGAGTTAGAGAATGCGATCAGGACTAATCCCATTGAAGAGATTAGTAGAACTGGTTTTACCGATCGTTGTAACCCAAAACGCGTTGCGAATGGCACAACTACAAAGCGGCCTACCAACACTGTTCCAGTAAAAAATGTAAGTGCTAAGACACCGTTTGCTTTATTACTATTTAAATGTAGAACTAAAAATCCAATAACTGCAGAATAAGCAGTCGCACCTAGACCAAAAGTTGTGCCAGGAACAATTGATGCTTTGGGCATAAATGTTCTTTTCTGATTGCTACCAGTCTTTATTTCGGGATTATTTGAAAACTTGAGTGCAGGTATTCCTAATAATGTGATGACACCAGCAACTAAACCGCACATTGGTAGCGAGTTTATAAATCCGCCCACCATTACACCTATAGTTGTGCCACCCCAAACTCCGGCACCGATCATCGCTAGCGAATGCGGGCGTTCTGAATCACTAGAAATATCCATCATCCAGGTAACTGCTGCAACTGAAGCTGAGCCTTGAAAGAAGCCCTGCACCAAGCGAACTGCGAATAATGGGATTGGACCAAGCGGTAATAGCAATAGAAAGCCAGCTAACGAAACACCAAGCAAACAAAAAGTAAGAGTCTGTCTTCTGCCTTTTACGTCAGTTGACCAACCACCAATAAATCGACCGCCGAGAGCTGCAAATGGGAAAACACCCAAAATCAATCCGAGCACCAAACCTTTAGTTTGTAGATCGTTAACTAAATGCACGGGTAAAACGGGCAATATCGTGCCAGTGCCCATAAAGCCCACAAATTGAGCGAAAATTATCGGCAATGATTTTTCCGGTAAACGTGTTTTCATCGCTGGTAAATCTACTCTTATATTTAAATTCTGGTGAAGAAATGATCAAAGCGGTAGCATCGCGCAGGGTTTAACTCACTATCTGGATGAAGGCGAGAGAGTAAATGCGCGATTTAACCGAGCTACAGAAACTACATAGTTCAAAATGGTTGCGCTATTCCCCAGATGTTTTGCCTATGCATGTTGCTGAGATGGATTTTGAAGTAGATCCTGGAGTGCGCGCAGTACTTGCCGAAATGATAACTAAATCTGATCTTGGTTATTTAGGGCCAATTCCAGAAGTTCCAGAAGCATTCGTCGGTTTCGCACAACGTCACTGGAATTGGACACCAGATGCCGCGCAGATTCGCATGACCACCGATGTTGGTGTTGGTGTAGTAGAAGTGATTCGCGCGCTGAGTAAGCCAGGTGACAAAGTAATTATTAATTCACCGGTCTATCACAGCTTTTATATGTGGCTAGACGAGTTAAAACTAACGACTGTTGATGCACCTCTTATTCATGAAGGTGACATTTGGAGACTTGATTTAGCTGCAATCGAAGCCCAATTCAAAGCTGGTGCGCGCTTTATTTTGCTTTCTAGCCCACATAATCCAGTTGGTCGGATTCACACACCTGAAGAGTTAACTGCAATTGCTGAACTTTCCAATAAGTACAACGCTTATGTCATCAGTGATGAAATCCATGCACCACTTACTTATGCTGATCAGAATTTCACACCATATCTTTCAATTCCGGCAGCGCAACGTCGCGGCGTTATGGTTACTTCATCCAGCAAAGCGTTTAATTTTGCTGGTTTAAAAGCTGCAATTATCGTTACTCAAAATCAAGAAATGTTTGAAGAGTTAAATGCGATGCCTGAAGCAAACCATTGGCGGGCTTCATTATTGGGCGGTTTTGCGATGGCAAAAGCCTTTTCCGATGGTGATAAATGGCTTTCCGAAACAATGGCCCAGCTCGATCACAATCGTAAATTGGTTACAGAGTTGTTGGCAAAATATTTACCCGAGGCTAAGTATGTAATTCCACAAAATAGCTACTTAGCGTGGATCAATATCTCCCATTTAGGTCTTGGTGATACGGCAACCGAACTCTTAATCGAAAATCAAAAGGTTGCTTTTAATCCAGGCACTGAGTTTGGCGATCAATATGGCGCTTATATTCGCCTAAATTTCGCTACTTCGCCCGAGATTATCGAAGAAGGAATAAAACGACTAGCTTCTTAAATGCCTAGCGCTTCTTAGATACCTAGCGCTTCTTAAGCTTTAGCGCTTGAGTAAATCTCATACTGCCAAGGCTTTAGCGTCAACGTTAAAGTTGTTTTAAGTGTCATTGATTTGCCGGTACTAAATAAATAGTATGCCGCGTTTAGTTTGGTCAAATTTAAAGTTACTTTTTGGGCATTATTTGTTGCATTAATTATGGTTAACACTTTATTGGTGCCTAATGTGCGCGAATAAGCAATCACCGAATTATTATCTCCAGGTGTTGGCACCAACTTGGCTGCTGAGTTATTCCATAGTGCAGCATTCTTGTTCTTCAAAGAGACTAGCTTGGTGTAAAAGGAAGTAGTTGAGTTAGCAACTGTTAAGCCCGGCATAAGGTCTTTTTCAAAGAAAGCTAACCGCTTGGTATTGCCAACTTCTTGACCCGAATAAATTAGTGGAATACCCGGATAAGTAAAAGTAAGCGCAGCCATTGCTGACACTGCAGCACCTAATCGATCAAACTCGGTACCGCTCCAGCTGTTTTCATCATGATTCGTAATAAAGTTCATTGGGAAAGAACGATTTGGGTAGCTTAATGATTGGTTAGTCGCCATACCCTCAAAATCAGTGCGATCTTTATTGCCAGCGGCAAGTGCATTAACGAAGTCTTTAAGTTCCCAGTTGTAATTTGTAATGAAAGCATCATCTAGCAAACTCGTCGTACTTTGATCTTCGGCCAGCATAAATAGCGGCTTTATCGCTTGTAGTTGGGTATTTGCTTGCTTCCAAAAATCAGTCGGAACTCCGCTTGCTACATCGGCACGAAAACCATCGACATCAAAAGTTTTAACCCAATAGCTCATCGCATCAATCATGGCTCTGCGCATATCTTGATTCTTGTAATTTAACCAAGCAACATCGGTCCAGTCGTTATTAGGTGGAATGATGTTGCCACCAGAATCTGTGTGATACCAAGACTTATTTGCAGTCCATGGGTTGTCCCAACCTGAATGATTTGCAACCCAATCGAGAATTACTTTAAAACCAAGGGCATGGGCCTTGGTCATTAGCGATTTGAAATCTGCTTCATTGCCAAATTCGGGGTTAATAGCTTTGTAATCGGCAATTGAGTAAGGCGAACCTAATGATCCTTTACGGTTGAGCTTAGAAATCGGATGTATCGGCATTAACCACAAAATCTTTACGCCAAGTTTTTGTAAGCGTGGCAAGTTAGCTTCAAAAGCTTTAAAAGTTCCGGCTTCGGTGTATTGACGAACGTTAACTTCATAAATTGTCGCGCTATTAGCCCACGTTGGTAGTACTGAGTTACTGTTATAAGCAATTGCTGGCTGTAAACCTAAAGCAGTAATTGTGAAAAGCGTGGCTAGAAGTATGCGTGAACGTTTGGCAGTCATACCCAATTCTATTGGCTATGACTAAGATTTATCTATGATCACTATTCCAGAGACCGATTTAGTAGTCCATCCACTTTGCTTAGGTACCAATGTTTTTGGTTGGAGTGCAGACGAGGCAGAGTCGCATCAAGTCCTCGATGCCTATGCCGCACACGACGGAAATTTCCTTGATACGGCAGATGTTTATTCGCAGTGGAAGCCTGGCAACCAAGGTGGCGAATCTGAAACGATTATTGGTAACTGGCTGACTAAGCGCGATCGCAGCAAAATTGTGGTTGCTACTAAAGTTTCAATGTTAAATACCCGACCAGGGTTATCTGCGAAAAATATTCTGGCAGCGTGCGACGATTCTTTACGCCGACTACAAACTGATTACATTGATATTTATTACTCACACCGTGATGAAACCGAAACTCCAATGGAAGAAACTCTTGGTGCTTACGCTGAATTAATTGCGGCCGGAAAGGTGCGCTACATAGCTGCTTCACAACACAGTGGCGCTCGCTTGCAACAAGCACTCGACATCTCGGCTGCTAACGGGTTGCCTTCATATATTGGACTTCAAGACCAATACAACTTGATTTACCGTGAGCCATTTGAATCAGAACAGCAAGCAGTACTGGCAAATAACAATTTAAGTGCGTTGCCTTTCTACGGTTTAGCGCGCGGATTCTTATCTGGAAAATATCGCCCAGGTGTTAAAGTTGAATCAGTTCGCGCCGAAGGAGTTGCTGAGTTCTATAACGACAAGAACTGGGCTGTCTTAGATCGAGTGCGCGAAATCGCCCAAGAGCACAGCGTGCCAGTAGCAGCTGTCTCGTTAGCTTGGATCCGTTCGAATCCGCAGGTCAGCACTCCGATCGCAAGTGCGCGTACAGTCGAACAACTCGAAGAGATTGTGCAGATTGTTGAGCTAAGCGCAGATGAGCTTGCGAGCCTGAATTCCCTTTCGGCCTAACTACTAATAGAGTTTGGCAACGTGAAATTTATAAATAACCCAAATCACGATCTCACCTATGACGATGTGTTCATGGTGCCAAGCTCTTCCGAAATTTCTAGTCGCATGGAAGTTGATTTAGCTTCTACCGACGGATCCGGAACCACAATTCCAATTGTTGTTGCAAACATGACCGCAATCTCTGGTCGTCGTATGGCCGAAACAATTGCTCGTCGTGGTGGCATCGCTGTTATTCCGCAAGATATTCCACTTGAGATTGTGAAAGATGTTATTTCTTGGGTTAAATCTCGACACACTTTCTTTGATACCCCAATCACGCTAAGCCCTAATGAAACCGTGGCCGATGCAGTTGGTTTAATGCACAAGCGCGCCCACGGAGCGATTGTTATTGTCGAAAATAACAAGCCTCTAGGGATCGTGACTGAAGAAGATTGCGCTGGCGTTGATCGTTTTACCCAGCTGCACTCAGTTATGAGCAAGGATTTAATGACTTTGCCCGATACGGCTGATGCCCATGCGGCCTTTGATTTCTTGCACCATCATCGTCGCAAGCTAGCACCAGTGGTTTCAGCCAATGGCGAACTAGTTGGAATTTTGACTCGAATCAGTGCATTGCGCGCAACGCTTTATTCACCAGCACTTGATGCTAAGAATAATTTGCGAATTGCAGCAGCAGTTGGAATCAATGGTGATGTAGCTGCGAAAGCGAAGTATTTAATCGATGCTGGCGTAGATGTATTAGTTGTTGATACTGCTCACGGACATCAACGCAAAATGATCGAAGCGTTAAAAGCGATCAAAGCACTTAATTCAAATGTACCGATTGTCGCCGGCAACGTTGTTACTGCAGACGGCGTGAGAGATTTAGTTGCAGCAGGCGCCGACATAATTAAAGTTGGCGTTGGTCCAGGTGCGATGTGTACAACACGTATGCAAACTGGTGTTGGCCGCCCACAATTTTCGGCAGTACTCGAATGCGCAGCAGAGGCAAAGAAACTTGGTAAATCGGTTTGGGCCGATGGCGGAGTTCGTCATCCGCGCGATGTCGCACTCGCACTCGCTGCCGGTGCGTCAAATGTAATGATCGGTTCTTGGTTTGCCGGAACTTATGAATCCCCTGGCGATCTACAAACCGATGCAAATGGAAAACTTTTCAAAGAATCATTTGGCATGGCATCTGCTCGCGCAGTAGCAGCACGTACTTCACAAGAAGATGCATTTGACCGCGCACGCAAAGCCTTATTCGAAGAAGGCATTTCAACATCGCGCATGTATTTAAATCCTGCCCGCCCTGGGGTTGAAGATCTACTTGATGAAATCATCGCTGGCCTTCGTTCATCATGCACATACGCTGGCGCTAAATCACTAGAAGAGTTCGCCGACCGCGCAACGATTGGAATTCAATCAACTGCCGGTTTCGCCGAAGGCCGCCCACTCCACTCTTCTTGGAGTTAATTCTTACTTCATAAACAGAGCATTTAAGCGCTTGGTTGTGAAGAACAAACCAATGCAAATCATCACCGCAAAGTAGGCGAGATTTATTAGTAGGTTTACTGAGAAGTTACCTGTCATGCAGCCGGTGATTAATTCAATGGCTTGCCGCAATGGCAACGCCTTGATTACCGCTTGCGCCCAACCTGGAAAAACGGTTAACGGGTAGAACGCACCTGAAAACAAGAACATAGGCATCAGGAATATGTAGAAAAAGTTCATCTGATGATGTGATTTCATATATGAAGTAATCGCCATGCCGAATGAAGCAAAACCAAATGCGACAATTACTGCAGCAGGTATCGCCAAAATTGCCCACCAAGTAGTAACCAAACCAAGTGCTGCGATAATTACGGTAAACGCTGAGGCGTATAACCCGCCGCGCATCAAGGCCCAAGCAATCTCACCAAGTGCAACATCTAGCGGCCCTAGCGATGTGGCAAGCATTGCGTTATACAAACGACTCTCGTTCAGCTTGAAAAAGACATTCCAGGTTGAATCAAGCATCGCACCGTTCATGGCACTTGATGCCAATAAACCGGGAGCAATGAATGCTGCATACGAAACATTTCCAGTTTCGGTTCCAATGTTTCCTACTAAGTTTCCGACCCCGTATCCAAAAGAGAGCAAATATAGAACGGGCTCAAAGAAGCCACTTAATACTGCCAACCAAGCCGAAGATTTGAAAGAAATCCAATTGCGCAATAAAACCTGCTGTGGGCGACCGGCAAAGTACTTGTCACCAAATTTGCCTAATCGGCGCTCAGAGATCTCAACTGCGCTTGATTTCATCTTATTTTTCCAACCGAGTAGCAAAAATTTTAAAAGAGGCAGTAAGACCAATTACCAGCATGGCTACTAACACGCCAGTATGCATAAAGAGCATCGGCCCACTTATCGAGTAGTCATAAGTTAAATAGCGACCAATTTCGGTGGCATGCCAAAGTGGTGAAATCCAGCCGAAAAACTGCAGATAAACCGGCATTTGTGAAAGTGGATAGAAGGTCCCCGAGAACAAAAACATCGGAATCATGATGAACCGACCAACGATCATAAAGAAGAAATCTTCACTCTCAATTTTAGCGGCTAGCGCTAACATCACGGCAGCCATTGCAGCACCTGCAAATAAAGCAGCTGGCATTGCTAGCCACGCAGTATCCGATTCGAGCGCACCAAATAGGTAAAGCACTATCCAATAGATGACTACTGAGACAGTCGTGCGGACCATTGCCGCAAGAAAAATTCCGAGAGAGATTTGTCGAGCCGTTAGCGGAGTAGATCGCATACCAAAGAAAGTTCGTTCCCATTTAAATCCGGCCATCGTTGGGAAAATAACTTCATCGCTACTACCCTGAATCGCAGCACTCGCAAGAAGCGCTGGAGCTAAGAAAGTTAAGTAACTAACCCCGTCAACACCTTCATTGGCATCAATAAGCGAACCAACACCAATGCCAATTGAAACCAAATAAAGCGTCGGGTTAATTACGGCAGCAAAGAGAATTATTCCAGCCCATTTAGCCATATTGCGAACACGGGCTTCAGCTACATGCAGCGTGCCATAACGTGAAACGTTTCGAGTTGAATTACTCATTATTCAACCAGAGAACGACCAGTTAGACGCAAAAAGACATCTTCTAGCGAACTACGGCGAACTAATGAAGTATTTGGGTGAATACCTTTAGCAGCAATTTGCTCAAGTAATTGCTCACCATCTTCGGCATAAAGCAGAATTCGATCAGGTAGTACTTCAATACGTTCGGCAAGCGGGCGAAGCACGTCAACCATCTCGTGATTCTTTTCAGAACCGAATCTAACTTCTAGAACTTCCTTGGTTGAATAATCCTTAATCAACTGGGCGGGGCTATTTTCAGCCATAATTTTGCCTTTATCCATCACGATTAAGCGATCGCAAAGTTGTTCGGCTTCATCCATATAGTGAGTAGTAATTAAAAGTGTTACGCCTTGTTCTTTTAAGCGGAATAAGCGATCCCAGAGAATATGGCGTGCTTGTGGATCTAATCCAGTAGTTGGTTCATCAAGCATCAAAATATCTGGCTCGCTGACCAGTGATCGTGCGATTGTTAAACGTCGCTTCATGCCACCACTAAGCGCTTGAACTTTTACATCCTTTTTCTCTTCGAGTTGTGCGAATTCAAGAAGCTCAGGAATCTTCCTTTTAATAAAGCTTGAGGAAAGCCCAAAGTAACGACCGTAGATATAAATATTTTCTGAGACCGTTAGTTCAACATCAAGATTATCCTGCTGCGGAACAACACCTAAGTGCGCGCGAATTTGGGGCCCATTTACTTCAGGATCTTTACCCAGAATTGTTAGCGTGCCGGAAGTTCGAACTGAAGTCGCACCAATGATGCGCATGGTGGTTGATTTTCCAGCACCATTTGGGCCAAGGAAACCAAATGATTCGCCCTTGGCCACATCGAAGTCAATGCCATCGACTGCTACAAAATCACCATAGGTTTTAGTTAGCCCACGTGCATGGATTAACGGTTCGCTCATTAGGCGATCTTACTAAGGATTAGTTGCGAAGCGCCTCAGCTAATGAGCGGAAATCTTCGACCAAAATATCAATTTCGGTCTGACTATGAGCCAATGAAATCAACCATTGCTCATCTAATCCTGGAGGCGTAATAACGCCGCGATTTAGCGACCATAACCAAGAAAGTTCAGCCACTTGGAAATCAGTTGCTTTGTAATCGCGGTAGTTGCGAACCGGTGTTGTAGACCAAGTAATACAGCCCTTTACGCCGAATCCGACGGTGTGTGCTGGTAATTGATATTGGTCAATAATTTCGTTGATTCGCACTAGTGCCTGTTGATTTAGCGCTTCAGCTTTTGCAAGCGCTTCAGGCGTACAAATCTCATCAATTGCACGAATACCTGCCATCGCAAGCGGGTTTCCGTTAAATGTTCCGAAGTGACCAAGCCGACCATCGGTTACAGCTTGCATATATTTTGCTTTTCCACCGAATGCAGCAACGGGTACACCGCCACCAATCGATTTTGCAAGTGTTATCAAATCTGGTTGGACACCAAGACGCTGAGCAGCACCTTGATAGCCAGCGGTTAAACCAGTTTTAACTTCATCGAAAATTAAAATGATGTCGTATTGATCGCAAAGTTGGCGAACAGATTCGAGATAGCCAGCATCTGGTAACACAATTGCGATGTTTTCGAGAACGGGTTCTAGAATGAAACACGCAATGTCATCAGCATGAGCAGCGAAAACTCGCTCGAGTGATTCAATATTATTAAATGGCACAACATAAACATCACCAGGAACAGTTCCTACATTTGGAACTGCCGTCGGATCATTTTCATCGCCTGCCTCGGAAACACTTGGCTTGGCCGAAACCATCAGAGGATCAAATGAACCGTGATAGCCGCCTTCAATTTTTACAACACTGCTTTTGCCAGTGAAAGAACGTGCTAGTCGAACTGCGTACATTGTTGCTTCGGTACCCGAATTCACAAACCTAACTTGATCAATTGCAAAACGCTTACACATACGCTCGGCCGCATCACGCGAAATCGGAGACGGAGTTACAAATAGCATTCCGCCAGAAAGTGATTTGGTAATTTCTTCAACCACAATTGGGCTTAAGTGGCCGGCCAACATGGCACCAAAACCCATGGACATATCAAGCAGTTGGCGACCGTCGACATCGATCATGTAAGCACCTTGTGCTGAAGCAATGGAAATTGGGTATGGGTCCCAGTGCTGGAAGCTAGAGGGCACGCCTAAAGGCATGGTCTCTTTGGCTACCGCGTTTTCTATTTCGGATTTGCCAGTTCCTTCTTTAAAACGAGCCCATTCTTGGTCTAACAGAGCGGCGACTCGAGTTTTGGAGACTGGCGTTGAAGTGGCAGGTACTGATCTAAACGTTTGCGGATGATTCGCAGTGGTTTTCATTTTTTGCACTTTCGACTTCAAGACGATCCTGAAGCCCCTAGTGCCTTGCTCCTATAAATTTTGTTACTTGGGAAGTTTAGCCGTTTAAAACTATTAAGCAACGCTTGAGCCCTGTTCATGCTGGGTTAAACGTTAGTTTCCTTGACCGTAACAGTCGATAAATAAGGTTTTGGCATGTCTAACACCTTACAAATTCGCAAAATACTTGGTTTCGGCTCATTAGCCGTTGCCGCATCTTTATTGGTAACTCTAGTTACCCCTATCGCACAGGCCGAAGTTGTTTATTCAGCGCCAAGTGCACCGACAAATGTCACTTCTTATATTTCAGCTCGCGGAATCATGGTGAGATGGACTGCGTCACCAACAGTTTCACCAGCAATCACACACTACGTTGTTTCTGCTGGTTCTGGTTCATGTCCAATCATTGTTCCAGTAAGCAATCACAACAACGTGACTATGCCAGTAGTTGCTGGTCAACCTGGTGGAACTCCAGTTGTGCAAGCAGTAAACGCATATGGTTTCTCACCGGCTGCAAAATCAAATAACTCTTACACTGCAGCCCAACTTGCAACTGTTGCATCAGCCTCAAATATTAAAACTGTACAAGTACTTCAACTTAGCGACTTGCATGGTGCTATCGAAGCTAGCTCAAGCAGCATCGGTGCCGCAGTTTTAACAACTGCTTTCGCAGCTGATCGCAAGAATGCTGCCGCAACAATTACTGTCTCATCAGGTGACAACATCGGTGCGGCTCCACCAATTTCGACTGAGTTCGAAGAAATGCCAACCATCGAATCAATGAACCTAATGAAGTTCGATGCTTCAACATTTGGTAATCACGAACACGATCGCAGCCTCGCGCATGTGCAAAAAGTTATTGGCGCTTCTGACTTTCAGTGGGTTGCTTCAAACTACGGCGATGAATCACTTGCGGTACTTAAGTCAGGCACTAAGGCTGCTAAGAGCTACACAATTATTGAACGTGGTGGCATAAAGATCGGCATCGTGGGGTCAAACACTGACACCACAATCGAGCAGGTTTTCCCAGGCAACTTGGATTACACAGATGCTGCTGGCGTTAAGCACACGATTCAAATTCAACCTGGTGTTCATGGAATCAATGCAGCAATCGTTGCGGCCAAGAAGGCCGGAGCAGACATTGTGATCGCACTAATCCACCAAGGTTGGTCTGAAAATGTTGGCGGAGTCGCCTCTGGCGTACTTAACGACATGGCCGCACAAATCAAGGGTGCCGCAGCAATTTACGGTGGACACAGCCACCAATCATTTACCGCACTAGTTCCAGGAACTAAGAAGTACGACGGAACTCTTGTTGGTGAAGTATTAAACGCAGGTGTCGAGTACACGCGTTCACAAATTTGTTTAAACACCGATACTCATAAAGTAATTGGTTCATCAATCGAAACAGTTAAGAAAGCAGCAGTAGCAACTGTGACTGCAGATGCTGACACCGCAGCTCTAGTCAAGAAGTACAAAGATCAACTAACCGGAAAACTTGATATCAAGATCGGTTCAGTTTCTGGCGTATTCCCACAGGGTGGTACACCGCCAGTAACACGTGTCGGTGAAAACCCGATGGGTAATTATATCGCTGACCTATTGCGCACCAAGTACAAGACTGACTTTGCGCTAACTAACGGTGGCGGTATTCGCGATACCTTCCCGGCTAAGACTTATGTTCCAGCAGATCCTCAGTTAGTTCGTACTGGCACTGGTGCACTGGATGTAACTCTTGGCGATGCACTTGCTGTTTACCCATTCGGCAATCAGGTTGCAACAACAACTGTTACAGGTGAAAACTTATGGAAAGCACTGGAAAATGGTGTTGGCGGAAACTATCCAAGCGATGGTCGATTCCCACAGGTTTCAGGTTTGAAGTTCAGTTTTGATTCGACTAAGCCAATCAATAGCCGAATTGTTTCGGTTACCAAGACCGATGGAACTCCAATCGCGAAGGATCAAACTGTCTACACGCTAACCACACTTGATTACATCATCTATGGTGGCGACGGATACTTAAACGTATTCTCACCATCAAAGGCAAAGGTTTACGGAGCCCTACTTGATGTATTCGTAGATTCACTCAAGGCCGATATGGCTGCTGGAAAGGTAACTCAAGTTCCAGCTATTGATGGCCGCATTAAGAAAGTTGCTTAGCAATCAGAAACTGATTAAAGGTCAGGGGCGCATCCATTTGGGTGTGCCCCTGATTTAGTTACAGCGATAAACTGGTGTTCTATGAGTGGCAATAAGGAAAGTCAATGAATTTACGACAATTTATGAAACGCACTAAAGCGGGCCATTTAATTTGGCGAATCTTTATTGGAATCATCGGTGGTTCTGTAACGGCGCTAGGTGCAGTCGCTTTGGTGGGCCCAGGCCCTGGGGTCTTAGTTGTTTTAGCGGGTCTGGGTATTTTGGCAACTGAGTTTGCTTGGGCTAGCCGAGCAGTAGTTCATACTAAAAATATGGCGCAGAAAGCAGCTGATCGTGCTGGTTTACCTCTTTGGGTTAAATATTTATTGATTGCAGCAACTTCATTATTTTCAATCCTGGTAATTATTTTTTACTTACGCAAATAGTTTGCACTTAAAAATTTTCAATATGCACTTTGCGCGTAAATAATCTAGACTCTTGAAATGATCGCAAAAACTGCAACTCCAATTCATCCGGTTCTAACTATTCGTCGTAGCCCAAGATCTTTTGATGCTACCGCCACAATTTCAAATGAAGATTTATTAGCAATCTTGGAAGCAGCACGTTGGGCGCCATCTGCGAACAATTTTCAACCTTGGCGTTTTCATGTTGGCGTTCGTGGTGATGAACTCTTTAATTCGATTCTTGCCACTTTGGTACCGTTTAATCAAAGTTGGGCAAATCGTGCATCAGCTTTAGTTTTGGTTTCGATCGTAAATCAGAATGAAGACGGAACACCCCGACCAATTTCGGGCTTTGATGCAGGATTAGCAGTCAGCCAATTGACTTTTGAGGCTCACAGTCGTGACCAAGTAGCCCACCAGATGGCTGGTTTTGATGCGGCAAAGGCAACCGAAACTTTTGAGTTACCAAGTCAGATCGCACCTATAGTTGTAATTGCAATTGGCACCCAAGGTCCGGCCGAACAACTTGAGGGCGTTCTACTTGAGCGCGAAAACGCGCCACGTCAGCGCAAAGATCTATCTGAAATTGTTTTAGCCGGATTGCCTAACTGATAACTGGTTTAGAAGCGAGAACGGATCTCCCAAAGATCAACAAATACTGGGTTAAATAAAGTACTTGCTAAGTATTTAACCCCAGCTGAACCGCCGGTTCCCATTTTTGCACCGATGGTTCGTTCGACCATTTTCACATGGCGGTAGCGCCACTCTTGTAAGCCTTCGTCGATATCAAGCAGGCGCTCACAGACTGTTGCGCTCTCTGGATCGTTTCGGTGCACCTCAAGTAAAACATCTTGCACTGCTGGATTTGCCACATAGGCAACAGATTTATCGCGCTCCAGAACATCAGCAGGGATTAAATTGCCACGTTTTGAAATATAAACCAACAAAGAATCCCAAACTGAATTGCGGTTCGTAATTAAGGCAATTTCATTTTGCACGTTTTCTGGCAAGTGACCAGCCATTGCACTATCGCGACGTCCAAGAATCGCTTCAACTTTTCTAAATTGAGCAGATTGAAACCCACTAGACGATGAAAGGTAAGAGCGGAAACTATTAAATTGCAGTGGAGTCATTGTTTCGAGAATATCAATCTGAGCCACACAAACTTTCATGATCGTGCGAATACGTCCAAGAAGTGCAAGCGAGCGATGGGTATCACCGGCTTCTAACGATATTTGAGCCGCCAGAAATTCATGAATTAATTGCTTAAACCAAAGTTCATAACTCTGATGGATGATGATGAAAAGCATCTCATCGTGTTCCGGACCTTCAGAAAGTGGTTTCTGGAGAGAAAGTAATTCATCGACAGCTAAATAAGAAGTATAAGTTAGTGCTGGATCTACTTGATCTTGGCTCATGTAACTCTCGAACCTGATTTTTCAACCTTCTCATATTGGCGAGTAGTGACTAAGTCACGAATTCGCTGAAAACCATCCCAAATTTCCACATAAGAAGTAGGCAACGGCGAGATAGCTAAACGAATTGAATCGGGGGTTCGATAGTCAGGAATCACGTTGGCGAATTGCCGTAGCGCAACGCAAATACGCGCAGCATCGGGGTGCCCGATGGAAATGTGACCGCCGCGCTTAATCGCATCACGTGAAGTCAGCAATGTGAAGCCCAGGTCAGCCAACCAAGCGTCGTATAGCTCGATCATCATCTGAGTACCAGTGGCACATTTATGTGAGATCTGATTTATGCCAGCTTCTTCGATAATTGAAAATGCACTTTTAATGCAACGCAAACCGATTAATGATGGACTCGCAATTTGAAATCCACGGATACCTTCAGCGCGTTCAAAGACAGGGCCCATGCCAAATTGATCAGCTTGTGAAAACCAGCCTTGAATTGGAACTTGAAGTTCGGCTTGCACTCGCTTATTTACATATAACCATGCTGGCGCACCTGGGCCAGAGTTGCCGTACTTATATGTGCAACCGACTGCAATATCTACGCCATTAGCATCGAAGTTCATTTCAATTGCACCAACTGCGTGGCTGGCATCCCAAAGTAAAAATGCGCCGTGGCTGCGAACCAAATCAGTTAGAGACTTTATATCGTTACGTGCACCTGCCCGATATTGAATTACTTGTAACGTTACCAGTGCCACATCTTCAGAGAGATAAGGTTTTAAGACTCCAGCCGTAATCAATTCATTTTCAGCAATTTTAGGATCTTCGTTATCAATAATCACTAAGTTCAGACCAAATTGTTTGGCAATACCATCGAGAATGTAGCGATCGGTTGGAAAATTAGCAGCATCGGTAATAATTGTTTTGCGGCCAGGACGCGCATGAATCGCAGCCAAACAAAGTTGGTAGAAATTAACCGAAGTTGTATCGCAAGCAAGAACTTGGCCAGCAGCAGCACCTAAAGTCGCTCGACCAATTAGGTCGCCAGTTGGTTGCGCTTCATCAACCCAGTGGCCCCAACCATTTACAACTTCTGGGCCCCATTCCTTAGTTAGAAAATCATTAACTGCCACAACGGTGTCGTGCGGCAAACGGCCCAATGAATTACCGTCGAGGTAACACATATCTGGGTCGGTCACGACGTAACGCTCTTTGAAATGACGTAATGGGTCTGCGGCGTCTAGCGCTAATGCATATTCTCGGTCAGTAACCTTCATGCGGTAAAGGTACGCTTTCCCCCTATGGCACGCAATCTTGTTAACGTCGAAAGCGTCAACAAAGCCTTTGATATTAAGCAGTTACTAGTTGGCGTATCCCTGGGCGTTGCCGAAGGCGAACGCATTGGAATTGTCGGGCGAAATGGTGCCGGCAAGAGCACCTTGATGAAACTAATTGCCGGAATTGAGCAACCAGATTCTGGGAGAGTCACTAAGAATAATTCAGTCAAACTAGGAATGCTTAATCAAGTTGATATCGCTGACAAAGCAGCAACTGTACGAGATGTTGTCTTAGGTGATAAAGCTAAGCATGAGTGGGCTAGCGATGCGGGTGTCCGAGAAGTTTTTACTGGTTTATTTGGTGGGTTCGATGATCATCTCTTCGAGCGCACCTTTCTATCGTTATCTGGTGGCGAGCGACGTCGCGTTGGTTTAGCTAAGTTACTGATTGATGATCTTGATTTAATTCTGCTTGATGAACCGACAAACCATCTTGATGTTGAAGGTGTTGCCTGGTTGGCAAATCATTTAAAGAATCGTAAAAATATTGCTGTAACAGTTGTGACGCACGATCGTTGGTTTTTAGATGAAGTTACTGATCGCACTTGGGAAGTTGTTGGTGGCAAAGTCGAGGAATACGACGGCGGATATTCCGCCTTTGTTTTAGCTAAAGCCGAGCGTTCTCGCCAAGCCTCAGTGCTAGACCAACGCCGCAATATGCTAATTCGCAAGGAGTTAGCTTGGTTGCGCCGCGGCGCACCGGCACGAACAACTAAGCCAAAATTTAGAGTCGATGCTGCAAACGAATTAATTTCAGCCGAACCAGCCCCACGCGACACCACCGAGTTGCTTAAATTTGCTCAAAACCGATTAGGCAACACGGTTTACGAAACCCATCACTTACAAGTTCGCGCTGGTGATAAAGAGTTAATTGATGATCTTTACTGGAACGTTGGTCCCGGCGATCGCATTGGCATTGTTGGTATTAATGGCGCAGGTAAAACCACTTTAATGCGCACGTTGGCTGGTGAAATTCAACCAAGTGCTGGAAAATTAGTTACTGGCGTTACCGTAAAAGCCGCCTTTCTAACTCAGCATTTGGCTGAACTCGATCCAACTTGGCGCGTACTTGAAGCCGTTGAAAAAGTAGCTTCGCATATTGAACTCGGCAAAGGTCGCACTCTTTCGGCTTCCCAACTTTGTGAGCGGTTAGGTTTTGATCGGGATTCGCAATGGACGCCAGTAGGTGATTTATCTGGTGGTGAAAAACGACGCCTGCAATTAACCAGGTTGCTGATGGAAAGCCCAAACGTTTTGATGCTCGATGAGCCGACTAATGATTTTGATATCGAAATTTTGACTGAGTTAGAAGATTTACTTGATAGCTATGCGGGCACACTAATTATTATTTCACACGATAGATATTTCCTAGAGCGAGTTTGTGATCGCTTTGTTGGATTGCTCGGTGATAAGAAATTATTGGATTTGCCACGAGGTGTTGATCAATATTTGGAGTTGCGCGAGAAAGCTATCTCAAGCAGTTCAACTAAAAAAGAGAACAAATCAACCTCTTCAGCCGCTGAGCAGCGCCAAGCTAAGAAAGATCTGGCTCGTATCGAGCGCCAAATAGCTAAGTTAGAAGAAAAGATCGCCGCTCTAATGGCCGAACAAGAAAGTGCCGAATTTGACGCCGAACGTTTGATTGCAATTACTGCAGAGTTAGGCACGCTAAGTTTAGAAAAAGAGCAACGTGAAGAGGAATGGTTAACGGCTACCTCGCTAATTGAAGGATAAACTTGTGCCATGAATAAATTAACTCATGCAGTCGAAGTGACCTTATTCCGAGCACGGTTCTTATTAGCCCCGCTATATCTAGGTTTAGTAGGCGCTCTGGTCCTGCTCTGCTGGCGCTTTATTATCGAGTTCTATCACTTAGCTCAACATATCGGCGAAGCGACAGCACAGACATTCACACTAGATCTATTAGCACTTCTTGATCTGACTTTGCTAGCTAATTTGATTTTGATGGTTATTTTCGCTGGGTATGAGAACTTTGTTTCACGTATAGATGTAGCTACTGAATCAGCTGATCGCCCACACTGGATGGGCACCATAGATTTCTCTGGCTTGAAAATTAAATTAATTGGCTCTTTGGTAGCAATTTCAGTTATTGAACTGCTGAAAGATTTTATTGAACTCTCTGGTCAAGACCATGTTGGTGGCGGCACTAAATGGCGAATAGTCATTCACTTAACTTTCGTAATTTCTGGAGTTCTATTTGCACTAATGGATTGGATTGCTGATAAGCGAGAGTTTCACGGCACACACAAGTAATGCGCCTTGACTTATTAGCAGCACTTTCCGGCTTAATGATTGCGCTACAGGCGCGGGCTAACGGTGAACTTTCCCATCGGCTAAATAATGGTATTGAAGCGGCCCTGGTTTCATTTGGTTCTGGTTTGATAATTATTGCCGTGATTACGCTCTTTCATAAGGGGATAAAAACTGGAATTACTAATCTTCGTGCAGCCGTAAGCGCTAAAGAGATTCCACGTTGGCGCTTGTTTGCCGGTGCGTTAGGCGGAACTTTTGTCGCATTTCAAACACAGGTTGTGCCAATCATCGGTGTGGCGATTTATTCAGTGGCCTCTATCGCTGGCCAAACTGCCATGTCGTTATATGTTGATCGAATTGGCTTAACTGGTGGCGGAAAGAAATTAATCTCCAGACGTCGAATTGCAGCCGCAGCTTTGACGGTATTGGCAGTCTTGGTTTCAGTCTGGGATCGCATCGATGCCAAAGATTTATCTATGTGGGCAGTATTTTTCGGGGTTTTAGCAGGTGCCATCGTTGGTGTTCAAAGAGCGCTAAATGGGCAAATTAATGAACACTCTAAACAGAGTTTCACCACATCACTTCTCAATTTCATTATGGGTACTGGGTTCTTAGTAATTCTTCTAGCTATTGCAGTAATTGCTAATTGGTCTGAACTTGCACCACTGCCCCTGGGCCCGTGGTGGATTTATACCGGTGGCGTAATTGGCGTGATTTATATTGCGTTCACTTCAACAATTGTGCAACATTTAGGAGTTCTAACATTCACACTCTTTAGTGTTGGTGGTCAATTAGTTGGATCGTTGCTGATTGATTTAATTTCACCAACGAATGGGGTAAACGTGAGCGTGTATTTGGTAACTGGAATTGTAATGACTTACTTTGGTGTTATCGCCGGTGGCGTAAGTAGTTCACGAGTGCGGAAACCAGCGAACCAATAATAAAGAAAGCAGCGATTGCGTAACTCGAAGTTTTAACCCAAGGGATAGTTGCGGCGTAATAACCAGTCAAAGTTATTCCAACACCCCAAAGTAAGCCGCCGAGAGTATTGGCTGATAAGAATTTGTAGTAGTTCATTTTAGAAGCGCCAGCAATTGGTGGCACAAAACTGCGAATCCAAGGGAAGAAGCGTGCAGCAACTACAGCCCACCAACCGGTGCGCTCATAAAATTCCTCAGACTTCTTGATCATTAACTGTATTCTGGGGCTGGTGTGCTTATCTAAATATGGTCGTCCGATAACTCGGCCCAAAACAAAGCCCACCTGGTCACCAAAGAAAGCTGCAGCAAAGATAACCGTACAAAGAATGACAATATTTACATCACCATGTGTAGCTGCTACCAATCCGACACTAAATAGCAAAGAGTCGCCTGGTAAAAAGAAAGCAAATATGAGGGCAGTCTCAATAAAGACAAATATCGCGGCTACTAGGTAGATGAAAAAAGGCGCTAATGGCGCCAATTGAGCGTCAAAAGATGCAGCAATGTCCATTAACAGCTTTTCTTTACCGCCGTAGCTACCGCAGTAACTACTTGCGGATCAAAGACACTAGGAACAATAAACGAAGCATTTAATTGCGATGGACTTACGCAATCAGCGATAGCTTCGGCAGCAGCAATTAACAAAATGTCGGTGATTTTATGAGCATTTGCATCGAGAAGTCCTCGGAATATTCCTGGGAAAGCTAAAACATTGTTGATCTGATTTGGTTGATCGCTTCGACCAGTTGCAACGACGGTCGCATACTTACGAGCTATGACCGGATCAATCTCAGGATCTGGATTAGCTAGTGCAAAGACAATCGAACCAGGTGCCATTGACGCAACGTCGGCTTCGACTAATACATTTGGTGCGCTGACTCCGATAAAGACATCGGCACCGTTCATAGCTTCATGAATATTTCCATTGAAATTACTTGGGTTGCAATTATCAACAAACCATTGACGCATCGGATCATGGTCTGCTTTGGTTTCTTTGCAGATGACACCATCTTTATCAAAAGCAATTATATTTGTAGCACCACTCTTGGTTAGCAAACGAGCGATTGCAGTACCAGCTGCACCTGCGCCACTCATAATTACTTTAACCTGGGATAAATCTTTCTTAACTAATTTCAAGGAATTGCGAAGTGCTGCTAGCACCACAATTGCAGTTCCGTGTTGATCATCATGAAAAACCGGAATATCAAGAAGTTCGCGTAGTCGCGCTTCAACTTCGAAACAACGTGGTGCTGAGATATCTTCTAAGTTGATTCCGCCATAAACCGGCGCAATTAATTGCACGGTACGCACGATCTCATCGACATCTTGAGTATCTAAACAAACTGGCCATGCATCAACATCGGCAAAGCGCTTAAACAGTGCCGCCTTACCTTCCATAACAGGCAGTGCCGCAGCGGGGCCAATATTGCCTAGACCTAACACTGCTGAACCATCGGTTACTACAGCCACAGTATTTCGCTTGATAGTTAGGCGTCGGGCATCGGCTGGATCATCAACAATTGCTTGGCAAATACGTGCTACGCCTGGGGTGTAAGCACGCGAAAGATCATCACGCGTCTTGAGAGGGACTTTAGATTGAATTTCAATCTTGCCACCAAGATGCAATAAGAAGGTGCGGTCGGAAACTTTACGAACTGTTAAATCTGGGTGTCTGGAAATCGAACTAGTAATTACATCGGCATGCTCTTGATCGATTGCATCGCAGGTAATATCTATAACAACTCGCTCTAAAAGTGATTCAACAACGTCTAGCGCTGTAATTGTTGCACCTGCACCACTAATTACAGCGGTGATTGCAGCTACAGGTTGTGAATCAGGATGTCCTTCAACGCGGATTGTAATTCCATAACCAGGACTTGTACTTGCCATTTATACAACACCGTACAAACGATCTCCGGCATCACCTAATCCGGGAACTATGTAGCCATGTTCATTTAATTTTTCATCTAGTGCGCCAGTAACAATTGTAATTTCGATGGGCGCATCTTTGAATGCAGCTTCTACAATTTTAATTCCTTCAGGTGCAGCCAAGATGCACACGGCAGTTATGTCAGAAGCTCCGCGCTCAATTAGATAATTAAAAGCGGCAACTAAAGTCCCACCAGTTGCCAGCATTGGGTCAAGCACAAAAACTTGGCGTCCGGTTAAATCTTCCGGTAACCGATTTGCGTAGGTGCTAGCTTGTAAAGTTTTTTCATCTCGAACCATTCCGAGGAATCCAACTTGTGCTGTTGGCAGTAACTTGACCATGCCTTCAAGCATTCCAAGGCCCGCACGTAGAATTGGAACCACAACAGGTGCCGGTGATGCCATTTTGATACCAGTGGTTTTCGTTACTGGTGTCGTAATTGCAACTTCTTGGGTGCGAACATCGCGCGTGGCTTCATAAGCCAGGAGTGTCACAAGTTCTTCGACCAAGTGTCGGAAAGTTGGTGAATCAGTTTCCTGATCGCGCAGAACGGTTAATTTATGCGAAATAAGTGGGTGATTTGCTACATGAACTTTCATAACGCAAACCATACAGGGGTTTCTTTCCGCATAAATAAGTGCCACTATGTCGGTATTGGAACTTCAGGGAAGTTCCTTCGTGGCGATGTGGTGAGGGGCGAAAGAGTGACTGAACTCATTAATGAAGTCGATATCGCCGTAGAAGCCTGGCATGAAGATGGTCGTTGGACGCTAGCTAATCTGCCCGACGCCCAAGATATACCGGCAATTATTGATCGCCTTAAATCGCAACAGACAAATGGTGGTGCACTTGCACTGATTGCAATCGATGAGGAATTTTTTATTTTAATCCGTGTTCTCGGAACTCATATTTCTATGTTCATTAGTGATATTTCATGTTCTCTTGATTACGAAGTCGCTGAAGAATTTTTAGAGATAGCAGATCTTGATCAACCAACCGAGGAAGATGAACCGCTTCCAGCGGGCAATAAAGATATTTTCGCTGATCTCGGAATGCCACACATGGAACTTCTGGCACTTTGCGATGATGGTGAACTATTTCCAGATGAGCAACTAGAAGCAATTGCAAAGCGACTCGGTTTTGGCAATGAGTTTGCGGAGCTACTAGAACTTTGATTCATAAAGATC
>Ga0209188_1000533_pt1 | contig 36056 bp, 20 predicted proteins | sample C_130625_EF_Meta_FD_187307 | JGI IMG/M metagenome (GOLD analysis project Ga0209188, IMG submission 187307) | Freshwater microbial communities from Lake Croche, Canada to study carbon cycling - C_130625_EF_MetaG (SPAdes) (version 2) | ecosystem: Environmental > Aquatic > Freshwater > Lake...
TAGGTATCCAGATATCACTTGGTTCACAGGGTGTGTTAATTGACTATTGTAGTTTTCAGCAACAAAATGAAAGCTATTTAATTCTTTTTCCTTATTTGTCTTTGTCGAACAGGTACTTAATAATAATGAGCTTAAAAATGACATGAGAAGGATAAAAATTGGCTGCATCCTTTTTTTTATCAAATTTATGCATAATTACTCCAATCAAAGGCTAACTTTGCGCTCTGAATTAAAAAAATATGCTGATAGGTTTACAAAATGTAACATTTGAATTTGGTGCTAGAGCAATTGTAATGGATGCCACCTGGCATATCCAACCTGGTGAACGCATTGGGTTAATTGGTTACAATGGAACTGGGAAATCGACCATATTAAAACTGCTTGTAGGACAATATACCCCAAGTAAAGGTACAGTCGAGAAAGGCCGAGACACAACTATCGGCTATTTACATCAAGATTTATTGAGTTTTGATACCAGTGAAACTATTACTGAAGTTGCCTTGGGTGCATTTGAAAGGGTTAGAATTTTAGAAAAAGAAATAGCACAATTAGGAATCGATTTAGAAGCAAATCCTGAGGACAATGATTTATTAATTAAATACACCGATGCTTTACATGAGTTAGATATTTTAGACGGCTATAATATTCAACATAAAGCGGAGGAAGTTTTGCATGGATTAGGATTTACCACTAGAGACCTGGATCGTCCTTATAAAGAATTCAGTGGAGGTTGGAGAATGCGCGTATTACTTGCTAAAATGATCTTACAAGCACCTGATGTATTATTACTGGATGAGCCTACCAACCACCTGGACTTACCAAGTATCGAATGGTTGGAAAAATATTTATTACATTATAAAGGAAGTGTCGTTATTGTCAGTCACGATAAATTCTTCCTCAATAAAATGGTGAATAAAATAGTTGAAGTCTACCAACAACAATTGAATTTTTATACGGGAGACTATGCTTATTATGAAGTAGAAAAAGTACAACGTGTCGAAATACAACAACGTGCTTTTGAAAACCAACAGGATTATATTCGTCAACAAGAAAAATTTATTGAGCGCTTTAAAGCAAAAGCTTCTAAAGCAGCAGCAGCACAAAGTATTCAAAAGCGTTTGGATAAGTTAGAGGTCATTGAGGATGTCCAAATAGAAAGACCCAACATTAGAATTAATTTTGCAGTTGATAAAACGCCAGGTAAAGTATTAGTGGATTTAAAAGGTGTAAGTAAATCTTACCCTAAACAAGTGATCTTGGAAAATGCGTTTGCCGAAATTGAACGTGGCGATAAAATTGCCTTAATTGGAGCCAACGGTAAAGGAAAGTCGACCCTTTTGAGAATTGTAGCTGGTATGGAAGCATTCGAAGGTGACCGAGTTTGGGGACATAATGTTGACGAGAGTTTTTATGCACAGCACCAGTTAGAGTCATTGAATTTAAACAATACCATTTTACAGGAAGTACAAGAGTGTGGTACCAAGAAAACCGATTTAGAACTACGTGCCTTATTAGGTTGTTTCTTGTTTGGTGGCGACGAAGTGGACAAAAGAATTAAAGTATTAAGTGGAGGAGAAAAAGCAAGGGTGGCATTAACTAAAACCATTATTAGCAAAGCCAATTTCCTAATGCTGGATGAGCCCACCAACCACTTGGATATGGTAACGGTTGAATTATTAGCCGATGCCTTAACCAAATATGACGGTAGTATTATTTTAGTAAGTCATGACCGTTATTTTATTTCTAAAACAGCGAATAAAATTTGGGAAATTGTAGATGAAAAAATCGTAGAATTTAAAGGTAACTATGCCGAATGGATGGAGTGGAAAGAAAGAATGGCAAAGCAAAAAGCGGCAAATCCAGCACCTACAAAACCTACTCCAAATAAAGCACCTGTTGCAGAGAAAAAAACGGAAAATATAAAAAATGTTGAAGTAAAGTCGAGCCCGAACAACCCTATAGATAAAGAATTACAAAAGCAAATTCAAAAATTACAAAAGGCATTGTCACAGTTAGAACATAACATTGAAACTTTACACAAAGAAAAAACAGCCATTGAATTACAAATGGCCGACCCAAGTATTTATGCTGATGTTATCAAGTTTCAAAACATTGAGAAAAGCTATCATGACAAGAATGCATTAATTCGTTCCATGAATAAGGAATATGAAATTGCCTTCAATGATCTAGCAGACATAGAAAGCAAACTGAAATAAACATCTACAACGTTTGTTATTATTAAAATATTAACATTCATTTGGAAATAGTAGAAAAATAACCACATAACAAGCAATAACCTTGTAAATTGATTTCAATTGATTAAATTTGAGACTAGATTTAACCCATAGTCTTTTGATTTGCATCTGTAAATCAACTAAAAAGTACAATTGAATAATTTATGTCTGCTAAAAAAGTTACCAAAATTGCCGTTTTAACCTCAGGAGGAGATGCCCCTGGGATGAATGCTGCCATCAGGGCAGTTGTTAGAACCGGCATCTACCACGGATTAGAAGTTTTTGGGGTAACACGTGGGTACAATGGAATGATTGAAGATGATATTTTTCCAATGGATTCAAGATCCGTTGCTAATATTATACAAAGAGGAGGCACTATTTTAAAAACAGCGAGAAGCAAAGACTTTTTTACGCCAGAAGGTCGTCAAAATGCTTACAACAACTTACTAAAAAGAGGCATAAATGGGATAGTCGTTATTGGTGGTGATGGTAGTTTTAAAGGTGCTCAAAAGTTTAGTCATGAATTTGACATTCCTTGTATTGGACTACCAGGAACCATTGACAAAGACATTGCCGGCAGTGACTTTACCATTGGATTCGATACTGCTGTAAACACTGCCGTAGAAGCTATAGATAAAATAAGAGATACAGCAGATGCACACGACCGTTTATTTGTTGTTGAAGTAATGGGAAGAGATGCGGGGTACATAGCCTTGCATAGTGGCATTGCAACAGGTGCTGAAAATATACTTATCCCCGAGTCCAAAACAGATATGGAAGCTTTGGTAACTGCATTAACTGAAAAAGAAAAAAGAAAAAAATTAGTGAACTTAATAGTCGTAGCCGAAGGGGATGAATTTGGAGGGGGTACACAAGTTGGTGATTTTCTAAAACAAAGATTACCGAATGCAGATATTCGGGTATGTATATTAGGTCACATTCAACGAGGAGGTGCTCCAAGTTGCTTGGATAGATTAATTGCTAGTAGAATGGGTTACCATGCAGTAGAATGCTTATTAAATGGTACCCATAATGTTATGGTTGGTATTGAAGACAATAAAATGAAATATACCCCATTGGATAATGCGGTAAAAGCAAAACAAAAAATTTCTGCCGAATGGCTAAAAATCGTAAAAATATTGGCTAGTTAACAATTGTCAATCCATTTAAAAATAACCCCAACAATAAAATGACTGAACAAAATTTAAAGCAGGTACACCATCGTACGAAGATTGTAGCAACCGTTGGACCAGCATGTGAAACCTATGATCAACTGAAAGCACTTGTGATTGCAGGTGTAAATGTGTTTCGATTAAATTTTTCGCATGGTAGCCATGAAGACAAAAAAAAGATTATTGACAATATTCGAAACATTAACAATGAATTGGGCTTATCTGTTGCCATTTTAGGTGATTTACAAGGTCCAAAACTACGCGTAGGTGAAATTGAAAATAACCGTTTAGAAGTGAAAGTGGGAGACGTGCTTACACTAACCAATGAGAAATGTGTTGGAACGATGGAAAAAATTTATGTTTCTTACCCGAACCTTGCAGGTGATGTAGTCATTGGCAACACAATTATGATTGATGATGGTAAAATTGAAGTAAAAGTTCAAAGTGTCGAAGCAAATAACGACGTTAAAGTGGTCGTAAGCTTAGGGGGGATTATTTCTTCAAAAAAAGGATTGAATTTGCCAGATACAAAAATTTCTTTGCCAGCTATGACAGAGAAAGATTTAATTGATGCCGCTTTCATTATACAAGAAAAACTAGACTGGGTTGCCTTAAGTTTTGTAAAAAGAGTTGCTGATATTGAAATGTTGAGAGACATTTTAAACAAGCACAATAGTAAAGCAAAGATTATTGCAAAAATTGAAATGCCAGAAGCAATCACAAATTTAAGAGACATCATCATTGCCAGTGATGGCATTATGGTTGCACGAGGTGACTTAGGTGTTGAATTACCTGTTGAAAAAATTCCATTGATACAAAAAGAAATCATCAGAAAATGCATTCATAGAGCTAAGCCAGTCATTGTAGCTACTCAGATGATGGAATCAATGATTGATCGAGTGAAACCAAATCGCTCTGAAATAACTGACGTTGCCAATGCAGTCATTGAAGGTGCAGATGCGGTTATGTTAAGTGGAGAGACTGCAACTGGTCAATTTCCTGTCTTGGTCATTGAAACGATGCGAAAAATTATTTCAGAAGTTGAACAATATGGTTATCATTACAATCGATCAGAAGATTTAAAGCCCCAACCCCACTCTCCTTCTTTTATAAGTGATGCATTGTGTTACAACGCTTGTAAATTAGCAGATGATGGCAATGCTCAAGGATTAATTGGTATGACACAAAGTGGTTATACTGCCTTTATACTAAGCAGCTTTCGTCCAAAATCTCCCTTATTCGTATTTACCAAAGAAAAAACTTTGGTCAATCAACTTAGTTTAAGTTGGGGTGTAAAAGCTTTTTACTATGACAAGGAAGAAAGCTTGGATGAAATTATAAAAGATCAAATTCAAATATTAAAGGACAACCATTTTGTAAAAAAAGATGATATTGTGGTCAATACAGGAAGTACACCTGTTTTGCTACATTTGCCTACCAATATGATAAAAATAAGTAAAGTTGATTAACCTTAAAACGCTCATAAAATTGGAGCGTTTTTTTTGTATATTTAAATCGAAAAAATAATGAGATTGCTATGATTGAATCTTTTGAAAAAATTCCCCTATTAATATATAAAAATCCAGTTGAGGGTTCGAATGCTTTGGCAGCTCAAATTGCAAAACTAATTCAGGGAAAAAAAGCACAAAACCTTCCTTGTGTTTTGGGGATGGCAACAGGTACTACACCCATCTTACTTTATAAAGAATTAGTTAGATTACACAAAGAGGAAGGGCTTAGTTTTAAGCATGTCATAACTGTGAATTTAGACGAATATTATCCAATTCCCCGAAATGCATACCAAAGTTATTGGTCTTTTATGCATCGTCATTTATTTGATCATGTTGATATCAATCCTAACAATATTTATATACCCAATTCAGAATGGAAAAAAGATGCACTGAAGGAAAACTGCTTGGCGTATGAGCAAATGATTGAAAAAATTGGTGGGATAGACTTACAAATTTTAGGTATTGGGAAAAATGGTCATATAGGTTTTAATGAACCTGGTTCCAGCTTTCACTCAAAAACTAGGGTTATTCATTTAGACAATCAAACCCGTATTGCCAATTTATATGAGTGGCATGATTTGAATCAAGTACCTCGATTGGCTATAACCGTTGGAATTAGTAGTATTATGAAAGCCAAAAAAATTGTCTTATTGGCTTGGGGAAATAAAGCTGATATTGTTGCAAAAGCAGTGGAAGGAGGTGTGACAGAACAAGTACCAGCAAGTGTTTTACAAAATCATGATGACTGTAGCTTTATTATTGATGAATTTGCTGCTGCATCCTTAACACGTTATAAAGCACCTTGGTTAACTGGTACCATTGAATGGAATGCACAAAATATAAAAAGGGCCGTTATTGAATTGGCATTAAAGTTAAACAAAACAATCTTAAGTTTAACAGCCAATGATTACAAGGAAAATAGTTTGTCCGATTTGTTGGTCCTGAAAGAATCGGTATACGAAATTAATTTACAAGTATTTTACATGTTGCGTGATTCCATAACTGGATGGCCAGGAGGTAAACCCAATGTTATGATTCCTGCACATCCTGAACGAAGCGCACCTTATCCAAAACGCGTATTGTTATTTTCACCCCATCCTGATGATGATATAATTAGTATGGGGGGCACATTTATGCGATTGCAAGACCAAGGACATGATGTCCATGTAGGTTACCAAACGAGTGGGAATATAGCTGTAACGGATGAATTTGTAACTCGATTTTTAGATTTTACAGTAGGTTTTGAATCATTGTTTGGTATTGACAATCAGAAAAGTAACGAAATTCTTGCTGAAGCACGTACCTTTTTAAGTGATAAAAAAGCAGGCGAAATTGATAGTACCTCCATAAGAGCTATAAAAGGCTTAATTAGAAAATGTGAAGCCAAAGCAACATGTAGGTATGTTGGTATTGCAGAGGATCGATGTCATTTTTTAAACCTTCCTTTTTATGAAACGGGTGCCATTGATAAAAAACCTATGAGTGAAGATGATATTGCCATAACAATGGAATTGCTAAGAAAAATAAAGCCCCATCAAGTATACTGTGCAGGTGATTTAGCCGATCCACACGGCACCCATAAGGTTTGCTTAGAAATTATTTTTGAAAGCATGCGCCGTTTAAAACTTGACGGTGATGAATGGATCAATGAATGTTGGGTCTGGTTATACAAGGGCGCTTGGGAGGAATGGGATATTTCAACAATTGAAATGGCTGTGCCCATGAGTCCAGACCAAGTATTAAAAAAGAGATTTGGAATTTTTATTCATCAATCACAAAAAGACAGTGTTCCTTTCCAGGGCAACGATACAAGAGAATTTTGGCAAAGAGCTGAAATTAGAAATGAACATACTGCGAACTTATATGCTAAACTTGGTTTAACAAAATATGCAGCGATAGAGGCTTTTGTAAGATGGCATTATTAATTTTTAAAGACACAAAGTACATTACTAATATATTTAGAAAAATACTTTGGAAAAGTAGGATTTTGAGGTATATTTGCACCCCTTTCTAGCCTAGCTAGTTTCAGGTATGGCCCCGTAGCTCAACTGAATAGAGTATTTGACTACGGATCAAAAGGTTTCAGGTTTGAATCCTGACGGGGTCACAAAGCCCACGCTGTTCGCGTGGGCTTTTTCGTACAAGGAGTCGCATAAAGCTTGCTTTAATGCGTCGACGAGTACGAAAAAGCAAAAACATCAACGAAGTTGATGTTTTAAAAGGGCTTTGGGTACGACCAATGCGCAAGGATGTTGCGAAGCAACCATCCGCAGGGCTTGGATTTAATATACATGATCACCAGGATGATAAATCAATTCTTTATGTTTTAACACATCATCCTCGTAGAAATTAACGAGTTTATATTTATGGTTAATATATCCATCTGCTTGGTCTATAAAATGTTTTGATGTTGGGTTTGAACTTGCACCTCCAGTATAAATTGATTTTGCAATTAATTTTTTTCCAAAAGATACAACGGCAACAAAAGTATTCCCAGTGGTTCCATATCTTCTTTTTGTTGTATTGGTTTTTTTACTTGTATATGCATTGATAGAACCCATAAAAGCTGGTGTTGCCGTTACAGCTAAACTTGGTAAATTATCTTTGGGTAATTGTCCAACAGCATTGCGTTGAAATCTATTTATTTGTCCCCAAGCAACAGACCAAGTACCCCAATCTTTATGTAAATCAACAAGGACACTATCAAATAATGCTACTTGGGTAACTGCATTAATATTTTGCAAACTAATCGTTGAACCATTCGTTATTGAATAACTAATTTCATTGGTCAAAGGACGCTTTAGTTTAGCTAAATTCAATTGCATAATTTTTTCTACCCACAACACAGCTAAAGTAGTGGCTACACTAGTGGTATCTGTATAAAAATTCCAATGGCGCAACATATTCATTGGTTCGTTTAAATGATTCGCCTGACCTAATGAATCATAAGCATGAATTAAGGAAGGTATGAACTTAGCTGCATTGGATAAATAGGCATTATGACACATATTTAGAATGGTATCAATGTTTGCCTTTTGAATACCCTTTAGTAACCTAACTGCATTTACTGCTCTTGGCGTAAAGCCATCTGGCAGCATATAAAAGGGTTTTTTAGCCATGATGGAATCAAATTCACCCGTCGCATATAAGGGTGTTGAATTACAATTTTGCACCCAACCATTTTTAGGATTAACATAATTAGGGATATCATTCAATGCATGTACACCCTTCCAGTTGGTAGCAGAAGTATTTCCAGCAACAGGTAAGGTATAATCAAATTTTGAATCTCTAATGGGAACAAAATTGCCATGCCAATAACCAATATTACCGTCCCGGTCTGCATAGATTGTATTTGTTCCTGTCATTACCCTTTTATCGAGCCAACTTTTAAAAGCTGAAAAGGATTTACTTTTTGTAATTCTCCAATGCACATTTAATAATTCAATATTTTCATTTATGGATTGAGCAGAAATCCAGGTTTTGTTTCTGTTAGCGACTACAGGTCCGTGTAGTGTTTTATAAGTTGTAAAGGTTATACTGTCTTTAGAAGTCCCATTTTTGAACAATATGGTAACTTTTGTGGAATCAACGGGTAACCATTTTTGGTCATACTCATATACATAACCACCCTTTGTAGGCTTTACCGATTCAATGTATAAATCTTTTGCATCTGATAATGTAACGGTATGCATCCATCCACAAAATTCATTAAATCCTTGAAAAATATTAAATTCTCCTAAAAATGGAGCACCATAAACATTAAGGCCTTCTTTGCTAATTAATTGTACTTCAATTCTATTGTAAAATTCAGAATGGGGATTTATGAGTAACAAAGGATTGTTATCGGCAGTATGCTGACCACTAATGGCCCATCCATTTGAGCCAGCTTGTACATCTTCTTTCAAAGGGTTAAAATCATAATAAGCAATTCCTTCCCCTATTTTTTGGGGATACATATTTCTTACATCTGCTTCCGTTACATTTGAATTGGCTATACTTGGAATATTATTCATTAAGGGCACCCATGGTTGTATACGATGTAACAACTTGGGTTTGACATTTGGATGGGTTAATATATAATAATTAATACCAGCCGCATACGCATCACATAATTTTTTTAAATAGGGATCACATGAAAGATACAATGCTTTTGCTTGAAGTGTGTCAATATATAATCTTGACCATAAATCTTTATAAATGGCCTGTTTCCCTTGAATTTCAGCTTCCCTACCTAATCTAGAAATAATCATGTCTTCTACTTTACTGAAATATTCCTCACATTGAACATACATCATCCCGAACACAGCATCTGCATCAGTATTTGTGTAAATATGAGGTACCCCCCAGTTGTCTTTAATTATTTTAATCGTACTAGCTTGTTTTTTCCACATTGCTTTTTCAGCTACCGAAAAAGTTTGCGCATTTACTATTACTGCAATAAGCAAAGAAAAAAAGAGAATTGAAGTAGTTTTCATTTAAAAAATTTAAGACCCAATTAATTTGTTATACAAAGACTCGTTATTGGGAATAGGCCAAATATAATTTCCATCCGTAGGATTTGCAGCTGGAACAGGTGTGGCTCCAACAGGCGTTTTAGCAGGTATGGGTAACCCTAAGCGCATAAGATCAGCATTGCGAATACCTTCCCCAAAAAATTCGATGCGGCGTTCATTTAAAATTTTACCCAATAAATCAGCTTTATCAGTAGGTTTAAATACGGTTGTTGCATCAGATCTTCCTCTTACTGCATTTAAAATTGCCGTTGCTCTTGAATCTAATCCATTTATATTTGTCAATGCCTCAGCTAAATTTAACAACACTTCACTGTATCTAATCACAGGTATATAATCGGTATAAGGAGTTCCAACTGAAAATTTTGTACACCAAAATCTGCCTTTGTTCGTACCTGAAGGAGTCGTGAAAATAAAATTTCTTCTTTTGTCTGTAGTTTTCCAATTCACATCGGCAACAATACCATTTGCAAAAACATAAAATTGTCCCGTTCCGGCAGCGCCTAAACCTGTACCATCCGCTGAATTGGGTAAAAAGTTTGTGGCTAAAGAATTACCAGGTGCATCTCCTGAGGCAAAGGCAGTCGAAAAAATTGACTCAGTTGAAGTATAGGGTGTTTTGAAAACAGTTGTTATATCGGCGGGTAAGGAATGGGTCGTATTGGCTGTATTTACTGTAACAAAAGGTGCGGCAGTGGTAACAAGTTTATTGGCTTCATTTATAACATTGTTATAATCACCCATACTTAAATATACCCTAGTTTTAAAAGCTATCGCAGCGTTTTTTTGTACTCTAGTTGTATTTAGGACTGCAGTAGCATATTTAGCGGGTAAGTTATTTTCGGCAAAATTTAAATCAGTAATAATTTGTTTATATACGGAATCAACTGTGCTTCTCGCAAGATTGTAATCAGCTAATCCGGTATTTCCTTTTAATCTTAATGGCAAGCCTGGATTTTTACCTGCGCCATTCGTATATGGCTTAGCGTATAATTGTAACAATGAAAAATACGTAATTGCTCTTAACATTTTAGCTTCTGCAGTATAATTATTGTACAAGCTATCTCCCACTACTTTTTTGCCACTTGCATCCATGCCATCTAAAAAAACATTGCAACCATTAATTGTTTGGTAAGCTTGTTGCCAAACAATATTAACATCAGTGGTACCAGGATCAGTTAACATCATATACGTTAACCCTCCCTGTAATGGATTTTGATTGGTGCTAATGAATTCCCCCGCCCTAGCCTCACTGTATAAAATGTAATCACTACCCCACATACCAGTGCCTTTGAAAGTAGCATATAAACCATTTATTTGATTAGCAATTCTGGCGGGCGTTTCAAAAGCAGAAACATCTGCAATTAAGGTGGTAGGTACTGGATTTAGATCTACAGTCTTTGTACATGCAATTGCATATACAGCGATTCCTAAAAGTAGACTAAAATATTTAAAGTTTTTCATATCTAAAATGGTATTGAAATTTTGATTAAAATTATTTTTTATGTTAAAAATTTACTTTTAATCCTATGGTATAAATTTTTGCATTTGGCATCATGTTGCGATCAAATCCTTGGGTAGCAGATGAGTTATCCGTACTTGTCACTTCTGGATCTGCTCCTGGATAAGGAGTAAATAACAATAAATTTTGACCGCTTATAAAAATACTCATGTCCGCAATTTGAGCTTTTTTCATTAGTTTTTCGGGTAATGAATAAGACAATGTTACATTTTTCAATCTAATATAATCACTAGAATAAACATTACAAGTTAGCGGCAATGAATAGCCCCATGAAGTAAAGTCACCATCTTGAACTTTTGGCACATCTGTAATGTCACCTGGTTTTCTCCAACGTCTTAAAATCATGGTGGAGTTATTCGCAAACCTTGCATCCATTAAAGTACCCTGTGTTCCGTAATACATGTAACCTCCAAATTGGAATGTAAACAACGTATTTAAAGATATTTTTTTGTAAGTGAATGTGTTGGTAAACCCTCCATAAACTTTAGGTGTTGTATTTTTATAAACAACTGCATCAGTAGCAGTCGCAATAGCTGGTGCTTTTGTACCATCTTCATATTCCCATTGATTTTTACCATATACTGGAACTTGTTCGTATAATACTTTTCTACCTGTTCCATCTAAGAAAATTCTTCGACCACTAGCAACATCAACACCTGCTGTCCTAATCGCATAAATCATACCTACCGAATAACCAGGTAAGGTTATAGAAACGCAATCAGTTGAACCTCCTACGTTACCATATAAAATATTAGGAACGGTTGGAGAAAGTTGTGTTACCTTATTTTCATTTAATGAAACATTCAAATTAGAAGTCCAGGTAAAATTTTTGACTTGAACTGAAACTACATTTAAGGAAACTTCTATGCCTTTGTTATACATAGACCCCACATTGGATAAAATTGAATTTTGTGTAGTGCCTGGTAAACCTGCAGAAGCGGGTGTGGGAACGCCAAATATTAAACCATCAATATTATTTTTATAATAGGATACATCTCCCGACAATCTTCCTTTTAACATGGAAAAATTAAAACCGATATCAAATTTCTTACTCGTTTCCCAAGCTAAATTTTGATTACCAGCAGTTGAAAAATACAAACCTGGTAAGCCTCCATATAAATTTGCAGAATAGTTGGTTAAAGAAGCATAGTCACCAATGCCTGTTAAATTTCCAACTTTTCCATAACTAGCTCGCAATCTAAAAGTTTCAAATAAGGAACTTAATGAAGCATTCTTAAAAAAAGTTTCATTGGTCAAATCCCAAGCACCTGAATAAGAATAAAATAATCCTGATTTATTATTTTTACCCAATAAAGAGGATTCATCATTTCTAATACTTCCCGTAAGAAAATATTTTCTTTTGTAATTATATTGTAATCTTGTAAATAAAGAATTAAAATATTTATAAAAAACTTGGTTTGCTGTATTGGAAACAGCAATTGTTGAGAATCCACCTTGAATATTAGAATAAAAAGGATCAGATTGATTTGACCTAATTAAACCAAATTGGTCACCTGTCTTACTTTGATTTTCTTGTCCTAACAATAAGTTTAATGCATGATCACCAATATTTTTTTCAGCAGTTAACGTATTGGTTAAAGTATAACTTTCTCTTTTTGACGAAATTCCAGTAGCACTACCTAAAGCACTATTTCCTTCATTTGTTCTTGGATCAAAATATCTATTGGTTCTACTACTAATATTATCAACCCCATACAATGATTTGAAAGTCAACCATTTTAAAGGCTTGATTTGAGCATACACATTTGATTGAATAAAATTATTAGCTGTATTATCATCATTGTATGCCAAAGTAATAACAGGGTTGGTATAGCCCATTCTTGTTGTGGAAGTTAAGTGACCTTGATTGTCCATTAATGCTAAATTTAATCCACTTACATTGTAACTACCGTCTTTGTTATAGGGCCCAATAATTGGGGCTGCCACAAGTGCTAAACGATAGGCTACTGAATTTGAAGCAGTAGAGCTTACCCCGTTACCAGTTGAAAGTATTGCTTGCGTTACGTTATCTGTATAATTAGTTTTAGAACCTATACTTAACCAATTATTTACTTTATGGTCTATATTATAGGTAACTGATTTTCTACCATAATTATTTCCTTTTAAGATACCTTCTTGATTTGCATAAGAAACAGAGAAAAAATATTTAGTGGTTGCATTGGCGCCAGACATACTAATTGAATGTGTTTGGCCAGCTGCTTTTCTGAAAATGTAATCGTACCAATTTGTCCTAACAATATTGCCATCAGGACCAATTGAATTACCATAATAGTTGGTAACTGCATTGAATGTATTTGCGTTTACCAATCCTTCATTCTTGATTTCCAAGTATTGATCTCCATTTAAAATGCTGGCAAGTCTTGTTGCTTCACTACTTGAAAAAGTTACATCATAACTTACTTTTGCTTTACCAACTTTTCCACTTTTTGTAGTAATAAATACAACACCATTGGCTCCTCTACTACCATAAATACTAGTAGCAGCAGCATCTTTAGCAATATCTACTGATTCTATATCATTTGGATTCAAAAAAGCCAACGGATTATTAGAGGCATTACCCCCTACGTTCATATCTTCCACATAAACAGGAACACCATCAACAACCACTAATGGATATGAACTAAGTGATAACGAATTTACCCCTCTAATTCTAAAAACAGGTGCTTGGTTCATAACACCAGCATTGGCAATCATATTCACACCAGTAGCTTTACCACTTAATGCTGATTCGAAACTTTGAATAGGTAAATTTGAAACTGCATCCCCTTTAACAGTGCTATAGGAACCAACATTTAACCTCCTTGTTGATGTTCCATAACCGACCACCACAACTTCATCTAAATTATTATTAGACATTTTTAAAACAATATCAAGTTTTACATTATCTGAAATTTTAACCTCATTGGAGATATATCCAATATAACTAAAAACTAAAATGCTTTGTTCAGGAACATTTTTTAAATTAAAACTACCATCAGCTAAGGTTTGAGTTGTGCTATTTTTACCTTTCACTTTCACCGTAACTCCTTCTAAGGATTCTCCTTTTTCATTTACAACTTTACCCGAAATTGTTTTTTCAGGGCTTTCTAAATCATTAAACTTTTGATGTTCTCTTATTTTTTCTAGTTCAACTTTCTCAAAAGAAAATGATTTGTTGTTTCCTAAAAAAAATTTGCTTTTCGCTTCATTTGCAAAAAGTGTTCCTACAAAGATGAAAGTCATGAATACTTGCGTAATACTTTTTTTCAATACTTTCATCATTGAAGCAACTCGTTGTTGCTTATTTTTCATAATTGTTATTTTTTTGATCAAGAAAATTTTTACATTTATTAAATTCATTAAAATTTAAAATTATTGTATTTTAATATTATAATTTTATTAAATTAATTAATTATTTGAAAAAATGATAATATTGTTTAAATCAATGGTTAAACAATAATTTTTTGCTTTAAAATTGAACCTTTTTTGTGTAAATATTAAACAAGATGATCATGTTTTTCTTTTCTTCCTTACTTTTATAACTATCCATGAAGCAGTTGAAAATATATTTACTACTTATTATATTGTTGGCATTTGGCATAACAAAGGGTCAAAACAATAGTCAATTTAAAGGTATCGTGGTTAATGGATTTACACACGAAACCATTCCATATGCGACTGTCAATTGGAAAATAGCCAAAACAGGAATCGTATGTGATAGTCTTGGAAATTATACGATCACGAAATCTCCTTACCAAAACGACACCATCGTCGTAAGCTATGTAGGATTTGAAGCAAGGTATTTTTCCCTAACTGACCTTAAAAATTTAAATTATAAACTTGCCCTTGAAAATTTGAACACCAATGAGGGAGTTACAGTAAAAACAAAGTTTAACAAAGGGGATAGATGGTGGAAGCAAGTTGTAAAATACAAAGCACAAAATAACCCTTATAATTATGCACTTTATAATTGTGAAATTTATAATAAACTAGAATTAGATTTAAACAATGTAAATAGAAACAGTTTTTCAAAAATTCCATTTTTAAAAAACTTTTCATTTATTTTAAATAATATAGATAGCATTACTGAGGATAAACCTTTTTTGCCATTTTTGATGACTGAAACTATTTCTGATTATTATTTTTCTAAATCTCCAAACAAGACAAAAGAAATCATTAAAGCGTCACAGGCACATGGAATTAAAAGTGAACAAATAATGCAAATTATAACGAATGTCAATCAAAATATAAACATTTACAACAATTATATAAAACTGTTAGGAAAAGAATTCATCAGTCCGATAAGTGATTGGGGGAATAAATTTTATAAATACCGGGGTGCAGATACACAATATATAAAGGGTCAAATGGTCTTTCACTTATTATTTTCTCCCCTAAACGAAGGAGAAAATACTTTTATAGGAGATGCATGGATTGATGCCAATACATGGGCATTGCACAAAATCACATTAAACATTTCTAAAACAGCTGATGTGAATTTTGTCAACAGGTTGAATATATACCAAGAATTTGAGAAAACAGAAAATGGTAAACAAATATTTTCTAAGGATAAAATAACGGCCGACTTTTCCCCATTTCCTAAAGACAAACTCACTTTAATTTTAAGAAAAAGCAACTCTTATCAAAAATATAATTTTAACGAGGCCTATATCAATGAAGAATTAAACAAGAATAAAAAGCAAAATGAACTAATTTATCAATCAGATGCAACGGTACAAAATCAAAATTATTGGAACCTAAGTAGACATGAAAAACTAAATAAAAACGAACATAATATTCTTACTTTAATTGACACATTAAAATCTATCCCTCTTTTTAAAGATTATGTACGAAATGCTGAATTTCTCATAGATGGACATCGAAAATATGGTCCTATTGAAATTGGTCCATGGTTTAAATGGATTAGTGGAAATGAACTTGAAAAAACAAGATTGAGATTTGATTTAGGGACTACTGATAAATTCAGTAAACAAATTAGACTCTATGGTTATTTAGCATATGGCACCAAAGACAAAAAAATAAAAGAAAATCTAGGTTTTTCATACAAATTTAAATATTTAAAAGGGTTGAGTACCGAACTATCTTATTTAAATGATTTGGAAAATGGAAGGGTCCGATTTGGAGAAGAAGATGTAACCACAGACAATATATTCTCTCAGATGTTCAGAAGGCCAGGTATACCCCAAAAATTTTTAGGTATAAAAGAATACAAATGGGGAATCAATAAAGAATGGGAGTCTGGGCTAAGTAATCATATAATCTTAAACCGTAGTGAATATGAACCTTATACCCCCTTGCCAAATAAAAATCAATTCACTGATGGAAAAATTATTAATTCAGCTATTTTATACCGAATTAGGTATGCACCAGGAGAAAGAAAAATTGAAACGAATAGACGAAAAATAAGATTTAAAGGCAACAAACCAATTTATGAATTAAACCTGAGTCAAGCAGTTAATGGTTTTGTGGGAAGTGCTTATAATTTTACAAAAATAAATGCAGCTATTAGTCAAAAAGTAAGGTTACCCAATTTTGGTACCATTAGTTATAATGTGTACGGTGGAAAAATTTATGGAGATAGTTTACCCTTCATGTTATTAGAATTACATCCAGGCAACGAAGTATTTGTCTACAATCGAAATGGATTTAACTTAATGAACCGCTTTGAATATTATAGTGATACTTATTCCGGTTTCCAATTTGAACATAATTTTGAAAAAAAGTTAATTAATCTAATCCCTTTTTTAAGGAAAACAAAAATTAGGCAGTTTTGGAATATTAAAGGAGTTTGGGGTTATATGAACAATGCTAATAGAATTTATAACAGGACTGAATTAGGCACCTACCAATTAAGGACTTTAAGAAATCATACCTATTTAGAACTTGGAACTGGTTTTGACAATATTTTTAAGTTTTTTAGGATAGATTTTGTATGGAGGCAAGCACCTCCTTATCCTGCAAATTATACCCCATCTAGAATGCAACCAGTTCAAAATTTTGGTGTATTCGGAAGTTTTAGAATTCAATTTTAAAATTACACCAATATAATAAAGAAATTAGATGGTAGATTTCAGTAAATTTGGATAAATAAACATTCATTGAAACTTACAATTGTATCGGTAGGCAAACAACATGAGTCTTATGTTAAAAAAGGTGTTGATCAATTTACCAAACGTACCAGCCATTACTACCCCATTGAATGGAAATTAATCCCACCAAGCAAATTATCTGAGCCACTAAAAATTAAAAAAGCCGAGTCAATAAGTATCTTGAAAATGATTGGAGAAAATGATGTTTTAATCTTATTGGATGAGAAAGGCAAAATGTATAGTTCACCTGGATTGGCAAATCTTATTCAACAAAAAGCAAATCAGAGCACTCAATGTTTAGTATTTCTAATTGGAGGTGCTTATGGCGTTCATGATGAAATTAAAATACGTGCGAATCATATATGGAGCCTTTCTGAACTTGTTTTCCCACATATGTTGGTGAGGTTACTATTAATTGAACAATTATATCGTGCCTGTAGTATCTTGGCAAATGAAAAGTACCATCATGCCTAATTATTTCTCAATAAACATAGCATCAATTTAAAAATATATGAGTGTAACACTTCTTATTGTAATTCTTACAGTACTGGTTTCCTTTTTGGCAATGAATAACCATGAAATAATGGACAAATTAATTTTTCATCCTTATACAATATGGAAAGATCCATCACAATGGTACCGCTCCATAACATGTGGTTTTATTCATGCTGACTTAATGCACTTAGCTTTCAACATGTTTTCCTTTTTCATGTTTGGAGAAATGGTAGAAAAATATTTTGAACTTATTTTTGGACAATTTGCTACTTTTTTCTTTTTGTTACTTTATATCTCAGCATTAACAGTTTGTATAATCCCTACATATTTATACCATAAGAGTCAATATGGATATCGAAGTTTAGGTGCGTCAGGTGCTGTTTCTGCAATTGTATTTGTTGGCATATTTTTACAACCTACCATGCAAATTGGTTTTTTTATTATACCACCCATTATTCCTGGCTTTATTTTTGGCCCAATTTATTTGGGACTTACGCTTTACTTATCAAAAAATGGAGGAGGTACAATTAACCATAGTGCGCATTTATGGGGCGCCTTATATGGTTTAGTATTTTTAATCGTTGCTGCAAAACTAGCAGGTATGCAAGGACAATCTGATGTAATTGAAATTTTTATGTATCAAGTGAAGACATATTTGAGCAAATAAATTACCTTAATAAAATGAAGGAACCTGTTTTTTTAATAGGTAAATCTTTATAAGTAATGCAATCTATGAAATAAGTATAAGCATCCATTTCTTGATCTAAGCCATTTACTTTCCCATCCCATCCTTTTGTAATGTCATTGGTCTGAAAAACAATTTTGCCATACCTATTAAAAATAACAAATTGTTTGAGTGTTTTTATACCTGCACCATATTCAATTTTTAAAATATCATTTAAATGATCCTGATTAGGTGTAAAGGCTTTGGGTACCGATAATACTACATCATTTGAAACATCTAGATGGTAAGTATCGAAAATTTTACAACCAGTTAAAGGATTTTTTCTTAACAAAATATAATCAATATCATTATACCCTTTAAAAATTGGATTCATGATATCAGGATTATTTAAAAAATTGGAAGGTGTCCATTTATAATTTATATATCCTGGATCTATTTTTTTTGGATTTAAAACAGTGTCCTGACCTGCTAACACAAATAAAGAGAATTTTGAAGAATCTGGTGGAATTCCAACATGAACTGTATCTCCAATGACTGCGTATTCAAATTTAGGACAATAATCGTTGGTGACTTTTAATTTAATTACATAGCTACCTAACTTTTTATAAGTATGTGAAATAGGTTGTGGATAATTATAAAAACTACTATCGCCAAAATCCCAGTTATAATAAATTTTAAATTTTTCAGCAGCATTTGTACTAATCATTACATCACCATTAACACATGTGTTTGTGTTATAATTAAAATTTATGGAGGGAATATTAAATTCTATTATTTTAAATGAGGGTGTAGCAATTGAATTGCATTTTCCATTATTTACAATTAAACTATAATTTCCAGCATTGCCAACCCTAATTGAATCAGTATTGGATTGACCCAATAAATTTTTATTATTATACCATTTGAATGTAGATGACCCCAATCCTCTTAAGGTAATTGAATCTCCATTACATATCACCGAATCCGTTACCATCATAGTGGCTACTGGCAAAGCCAATAAATTTAAATTTAATAAATTTGGATAATCATAAACACATTTTTTGGCATCAATTACTTGTAAGCTAATATTGGCATTGCCTTGATTAATTCCGTATACTAGACTATCTTTTATCATTATATTAGTACTATCTGATTTTAATTTTATGATAAATGGGGATACCCCTCCTACTATATTATTTCGAATGATTAACGAATCATTCAAACAAATATAATTTTGACCAACGTCAACGTTTACATTTGTTGGGGGTATTACTAAATTAATATTTTTTAGGGAATCCTTATAACAAGTTCCTCCAGAATAGGCTTTTACTTTAATGGTATAATCATAATGATTAGTGGAAACTGCATTTGTGTAATTATGATTGTATAAATTTCCAATCATGTTATTTTGAATAACTGTATCTTTTCCATCCCCCCAAAAAATATGTAATTCTCCAACCTTACCTGGATACACCCAAGAACTGTCCTTTAATACAACTTCTTGATTACTACACAAAGCAGTATCTTTTATGATGTTAAAAACTGTATTAGGATTCGAACCATTAATGGTAAAAGGCTTCGTTAAAGAATCAACACATCCATCACTTGTAGTTACATTAAGTGCAACTAAATAATCACCTTCCTTATTGTACAAAACAGCCGGATTCTTGCTTATTAATTGTGAATTTGTAAAAGTAGGTGGTGGGGAAACGGGATGAATACCCGCATTAAAATTCCATTGATAAGTAAAATTAGTGGGTATATTTTTATACCTACTAGTATCTTTAAAAAAAGCCATGCCACCATCTAAACATACATTGGGGACAGTAAAACCAATAATAGGCAAAGGGTTGATGGTAATGACTTTTGAAATGGTATCACTCTTACATCCCAAACTCGAAACTACGGATAATTTAACGGTATCATTTCCCCAATTAGAATAGACTTGACCAAAAGGCTTGTTATCTGAATTACTATATTTTACTCCATTTCCCAAATCCCAATTCCAATTCTTAATAACATCTAAGTCTGAAAAAGAGGCATCCGTAAAATAAGTTGCATTTTTTTCACAATGAATAGCGGAATATGTAAAATTAGGAGTTGGCAATTTATTTACTAAAATGGTATCCATTACAGCATTTTGATTTGTGTCTAGAGAACATGCATTGCTGTCAATAATATTTCTAATGGTATATATAGAATTTGCTATTGGATTCACAGAAAAACTACTGCTGGTATTTGTCAAATTTTTAACAGTGTCGGTATGTATTCCATTTGAATACACTATATTCCATGGTGATTTCCCAGTCAAGTTGAAATTGATTAATTTATTTGCACCTAAACAAATTGTATCCTTGGATTTAATTAGTTCAATAGTGGGTAAAGGATTCACTGTTATTTGAAGACTATCCATTGAAGTACCACAACCAGGAATGGTTGCTTGAACATAATAAAAACCTGCATCTGAATTGGTTGATTTAGGAATGACTGGATTATAAATATTACTTTTAAAATTATTTGGCCCAGTCCAATCATAAATTACATTCTTCAAAAATTTGGCAGCTAACTGAATGTCACTTCCCATACAAGATTTAGTAATTAAATTAGGTTCCAATGCCACCTTGCTATAATTTGAAAAATAACCCAATCTTGCACCAGAATTAGCACCGCCATTTACAAAACCAAGATGAAACAATCCAGTGCTATTGTTAACAGATGTTACCACTCCATTTGGAATCAATGAATTTAAATTAGGCAAATTAGCAGTATTAATTCTAGCTACTTTCCAACCAGTAGCTCCTTGCACATCAGAAAATAAATTAGCTGTTATTATACCTGGCACCCCGTTTAACGTAAAATTATCTATGTCATCAACTTTACAAATTAAGTTTAAAGAAAAAAGCTCATTGGTAGATCTTACAAAACTTACATTACTCGAACCTGTACATTTTATGCTTGGCAAAGATGTTTCAGTTACCTCAGTCCCTACTCCTGTAAATTGCAAAACATAACTTGGATTACTTGTGTTTATATACACACTATTATCAGTCAGTAAACCTCTGTAGGATTGTCCTTTGTTAATTGTTGTAATTGGAGTGGATGACCCATTCAAATATATATTAGTCCCATCTACAGTTGCCCAAATAAAATAAAAATCAGTATTTGTGAAATTAGGCGCATTAAGTAAACCTTTTACAACAATAAATTCAGAACCCGTATTAAAAACGGGCACAATTTGGTCTCCTGCTAAATCAAAGCTTGCACCCACAAATATTGAGTCATCATAAATGGTTATACAAATTGGTTTATTCGAATTTAATTCAGTACCTCCTAAGTGTAACGAAGCAGAAGTACTGCTTCCAATTACTGCATAAGTTTGACCTTTATTTAAAACAATCGTAAATTTGCCAGTTGGATGTCCATTGCCATCAGGATGCGTTAAAGTAATGTCAATAGACGTATTGTTTTCGGTAGCAACAATCACAAATCCATTGTTAGCGTTGGGTATTAATCCTGTCCTATTATCATATTGTGTTTGCATAGGAATAATAAAATTAACACCTTTAGCTGTATTCCCTTTTAATGGAAATATTTCTGGATTGCGCGTTCTTCCAACTTCATAATAAGCTGAAATATTAGCAGAGGAAGTAATCAGTATACCATAATTTAACACAGTTGCACTAGGCTTCACTTCCACTGCATTGATATAAGCAGTAATGTCTTGTTGAACAGTAGAATTGGGTAAAAGGTTAATAACAATTGGAACAAAATTTATATTGGCTGGCTCTGAAATGGTTACAACTGCAGGACGTTCATAACTAGTGATTCTAAAAACAATTGGTGTATTTTCATGTCCTGATGTAATTGCAGGTGCCCCAAACCAAAATTCTGTATCAGTTTGTCCAATACAATGGACTGAAATAAACAGCCCAAAAAATATATAAATTATTTTATGTTTCAATTAATTGAATATACTTTTCAAATTTCTTGAACTGTTTCTTCCAAAATAAGTCGCTAAATTTAACTCAATTGTTTGTGGATGTAAATTAGAAACGGTCATACTGTTTTGATAAATATCATAGGTAATTCCTATTTTATATTTATTATACAAGAAGCCTATATATGGAATAATGGCATCTTTTGAACGATAAAAACAGCCAATATATACTTTGTTTTGCATTTCATCAAATGGATTTATTGGTAATCCAATCCCTCCCCCAGCATACATAAATTCAGCTTCTAATCTATTTTGATAAGCTGCATGAAGAAAAAAAGTATTGTGCTCAAACAAACGATGCTCAAAATTAAAGGTGGCAATGGATTGAAAACGTTGATTAGCATTACCATAAATTTGAGTATTAGAGCTTCTATTTATATAAAATGTACTTGCCCCAGTTTGAAAAAAAACATCAGGGGCAATAAATGAATACATGAAACCTCCATTGGTAGAAAACTTCGTTGGAAAATTTCCTATTGTTTCTAAACTGGTGGTATTGAACAATCTACCCGAATTATATTGGTCTCCAAAGGTGAGTGCATTTCTATCAATATTTCTACTTATGATTGTGGAACTAATACCAATTGAAAAATAACTCGTTTTTAGCATATTTAAAAAAACCCGATTCGCTAAGCTTACAGTTATTTCATTGGTTTGTAATATCCCATTTAATACTTGTTCAGAAACCCCTTGAATGCCTACTCCAAAATTATTAAAACCCTCATTTTCTTCATTTTTAAACAACGCAAAATCTACGCCAATTCCAATGGTTTTATAAGGGTCCCCAACACCAGAAAATTGATTGCGATAAAAAGATTGAAATTGATTATTTGTGCCGAAGCCTACATTTGCAGGATTGAAAAAATTAGTAGCCACAAAGGGTTGAGACATAATAGGTGTTTGACCCAAAGAGGTTTGCCACCCTGAAGCAAAAATTAGAAATAATGATATTTTTAAAATAAATTTCATTTACCTTAATAAAATAACCGATCCTGTTTTTGAAATATGCTCATTTTTGAATGTAATATAATCCAATAAATAAGTATATGCATCCATTTCTTGGTCTCGTCCATTGTACTTACCATCCCAATACCCATTTATATTGTTCGTTTCAAAAATAAGTTTACCCCATCTATCAAATAGTTTAAAATAATTAAATTGTTTTAAACCTGCCCCATACTCAAGTTTTAATACATCATTCAACCCATCATTATTAGGTGTAAATGCTTTGGGCACATTCACCACCACTTCATTAGAAACAATAATATGATATGTATCTGCTATTTGACATTGACTTGAAGTATCTGTTCGATACAATGTATAATCTATTGATTTGTCTCCATTAAAAATTGGGTTTCTCGAAAATATAGTGGATAAATAGGTACTAGGCGACCATAAATACTGAGTATAGCCTGAATCGGTTTTAATTTTAGTTAGCAAAGTATCAATACCGGATAGAACAAACATGGTAAATTGAGTCCCAGATAATGGGTTTATCACTAAAATTGAATCCCCTTTTAATGTGGTATCCAATTTAGGGCAGTAATCATTTGTAAAAGTTACACTCATTTGGTATTTTCCTTTTGTAAGGTAAGCATGACTTAATGGATTGGATTTTGTTGAAGTAAGGCTATCCCCAAAATCCCATAAAAAATGGGAGCCTAAGGCATCAGCGGTGTTCGATGTTATCGTAACTGGTTTATTAATACAAACATAAGTATTTGTTGAAAAAACAAACTTAGGTATGATATACTGATAAATAGATATCGAGTCTGATAATAAAGAATTACAAAAACCATCGTTTACTTGTAATTGATACTTTCCGGGTACTGCGGTTGATAAAGTATCTACCTTTGAGCTAGCAAACAATTTTTTATTCAAGTGCCAATTATACGTTTGACTTCCAGCACCTTTTAAAACGATAGGGTCTACATTACAAATATTTGTGTCTATTGCATGTAAGGTTGCAATGGGGATTGCGCGCACATCATAATTTTTAAAATTATCATAACTATAAACACATTTTTTACCGTCTGTTACTACGATCGATACAGCAACTGGTCCCTGACTATTCCCTTTTAAAATATTACCATTAAAGGTTGCGTTGTTATTATCTACATTCCACTGGTATAAAAATGGACCTACCCCACCTGTTAAGTTAGGCGAAATGGTAAGAGAGTCGGCCACACACAAATAATCTTTAGGAGCACTGATAGAGAAGGTCTGAGGTGGTTGGATAATTGAAATACTATCAACATGTTTATCAAAACAGGTGCCACCAGAATAGGAAACTAGTTTAATATTATATCCAACTTTTTGGGGATATTGATAATCTAAATAATTATGACTATACTTTTTGTCAATTGTTGGGTTGTCATCCAAAGTAGAATCCAAAGGATTTACTTTATAATCCCAATAGATGACTACTTTCCCAATGGTTCCAATATCAACAGTAGAAGCATTATTTAAAATGACCGACTTATTGGAACAAAGAGCATTTGAATCAAGAATCGAAAACAAAGATTTAGGAAATGAACCATTCACCGTGAATACCTTAGTCGTGTCCGATACACAATTATTGATACTTGTAACGGTTTCTTTCACATAATAATTTCCGGGTGTCAAATAACGATGTTTGGGGTTGGGGACGCTATCTATATTGGGAAATTTAGTATTGGTATCATCTCCAAAATTCCATTGGTATTTAAAATGATTTGTTTTATCAGTGATGGAAGTAGTGTCCTTGAAAATAGCAAAAGAGTCATTTAAACAAATTTCAGGCAATATAAAACCTACCAATGGGTTAGGATTTACTTGTATATCTTTATTTTTTTGAATTGTACAACCATTGGATGTTGTTACGGATAAACCAACTTTATATGTTTTTGCAGTATCAAAAGTGTGGTTCACAGCAGCATTGGATACAAGACTATCTAAGGCACTACTATCTCCATAATCCCAAACCCATTGTACCAATGTTGTACCTAATTTTGCAAAAGAACTATCTGTGAATAAAATATTCTTGTTGGCACATTTAATATTTTGAACCGTAAAATTTACAGTTGGAACACTATCAATAATATAATTAGTACTAAGCGTATCACTTAAACATCCAATATCAGTTACAACAAAATATTTGATGGGTATACTTCCCGCTGTATCTAAAGTTAACGCATAGTTTTTAGCATTTATAAAAGGGGCATTACCTACTTTCCAATTGTAAGCAATGATTTTTCTATCGTTAAGGCCTAATATTGTATTGTCTTTTAATAAAATACTATCTCCTAAACAATGTGCATCACTAAATGTATAATCAACACTTGGAGGTTTGTAAACTTCTAAATCAAAATCAATGACTTGCTCTCCACTACAACCATCACTAGTTGGATTGTTTACTGTTATTTGAATGGGATAAGTTCCGACAGTATCATAGGTTAAGTACTGACCCAATGTATACCTGTAAATATTTTTTCCATTAATAACATAAGTAGAATCATAAATAGGTGAATAATCTACTGGTATATTCGGATAGTCAGGAATATTCCAAGCCAATGATAAAGGTTGATAAGGTAATGTGATTGATAATTTAAAAGGTGTACCTCGACAAGTGGCTGCAAGTTTAACTGTTGCATAATCATTGTTTACAGTTAATTTTTGGTATAAGTCTATTACATTGGTTCCCGCGTTGTATCCATAAGATTCCACATTACCAAATCCGTATGCTATACAAATAAACCCGGTATCACATATTATTCTATGTGAAGGAGATGTATTTGTTGAATTGGTAACATCCTCTTGAATATAAGAATAACCACTAGTTCCCATTACAACAGGTTTTGCAGTTGGTGCAGCACCGTCAATTTTTAATGAATTATATGCTGTTGTTTTATAAATGATATTTAAATAATGGTTCGTTATGTTTGTATTAGGAGGTGTCAAATCTCTTCTGGCTGACATAACTGTTATATCATTTAAAGTTTGCTCTATTGGATTTAATGCAATCATTTCTGGATCACCAGCACTTGAACCATCACAAGCCATTGTTATAAAATATTGTAAAACACAAATTGGCTTATCAGCATAAATATCTCTATAAGTGTTATTACCTGATGTACTTATTTCATAGTAAGAATTGTTAATTAATGTAGCTGTACTCAAGGCAACTCCATTAACATATACAATTGTTGAAGGATCTAACACCAAAATCCTAAATAAATCATACTTTCTATTTGAAGATGGAGAGGTAAAGTAATGTTTTCCCCATGCACTTGTTGGAAATAATTGCTGATATAAGTTATCTCCTGAGCCAGAAGAGCTACAACCTAATGCAGTCCAAGTTGATCCAGAGAATACGGCAATTTTTTTACAAGATAAATTTGAAGTTGCCACTGACCTAATTTTAGTTCCTGTCAAGTCTTCAAAACTCTGAAATTGATAAACATCTCCTTTGTTCAACAAAGTATCAAAGGTTACATTTGCTAAATGGTGCTTATTATAATCAGCATTTGTTGGTGTAATTTCTACATTGGTTCCATCTTCAGTTGCTATAATTTCAAATTGTGTATTTTTTTGTTGTTCGGCACCATTCCCTGTAATGGGTACAATATTTCCTGTGGATTTATAGGAGGCTACCACATATTCACGTCCCAAAACTTTTGTGGGAAGCACTAAAGTAGACCCAGAACGCGCTGAATTTAATATATGAGAATAAACGACTACTGGATTTTGACTAACAATATGGATTCCTTTATTGATTCCTATAACTTCTAATTGATTTACATTATTATTTGCCAAATAAGCATCTGAATTACTAGGTGTCGTTGCAGAGGTAAGTTGGACTATGGATACTTGATTGGCAATAACTGTAAATTTTGTTGTTATGCCATTTACACTAACCGTACCAGTTGTATTGACCGTTGCAGTAATGTAAAGGGCCATTCTTGAAGCCAATGCATCAATGTGTCCACTATACACTACCCAAAAATCAGTTCCTTTATTAGAAAAATCTTGGGCATTTACCATTAATTGATTGAAGGCAAAAAATAAGCATAATAAAGTGTATTTATAGGTCTTGAAAAGCCTCATTTTTATCCAATATTTAAATACCATTGATTGTATAAAAATATCAAATTATATCTAAAAAATGATGCAATCACATTATTTCTTGCCAGCTTATCTTTAATACGGTTTGCGTAGCTGGGCTTATTTTAAATCGATCATCAATTCTTTTGCCAACAATCCAAAAAATTCGGGTACCAGTGCATAGGACCAATGTTTGCTCTTTGTGTTTAGGGCTTAGTTTCAAACTCCCCAAAAAGTGATTCAATTTCTTTTTTTTCCGCAAACCCAATGGATAAAAATAATCGGTAGGCTCCCAACTTCTGAGTAACAAAGGCCATTCTATTTTTTGGGCATCAACATAAGCAAAATGAGGATCTTTGTCAATATCAACAAGGCCACCTTCTATCCACTCAAAGGTCAACATGCCTAATTCAATTTGTAAATTTTCAGTAGATTTTGGGATGGTCAAAAAATATTTTTGGGAATGAATATTAACAATTTGAATATGCCCATCCCAATGAATCAACTTATAAGATTCACCGGCAATATAAGCCCCCTTTCCTGCAACCAAAAGTTTATGTACTTCTTCAATTTGTTGTGGCTTGAAACCATATTTTTTGATAAGCCCCCAGGTGTAAGTACCATTACCTTTTATTTTTTCCCAGTAATCAATTGCAATGGATGGAATTCCTTTTTTTTGTTTCAACCCCTTTTTCCAAAATAAATCAACACTTTCATTAACAATTTTTTGTGCCTCCTTTATTCTTTCAGCTGTGGCTAAAATGTTTTCATTGACCATCGGGAAAATAGTTTCCAAAGTGGGCAAAATGTTAAGTCGAATTAAATTTCTGGTATAATCCTCTTTTTCATTACTGCTATCTTCTACATAATGTAACCCATTGAATTTTGCGTATGTTTTTATAGCTGCTTTATTAAAAAAAAGTAAGGGCCTAATTATGTTAACGACATCAGCTCTCCGTATAGGAATACCTGTTAATCCATGAATGCCGGTTCCTCTAAACAAATGCATTAATATCGTCTCTACCTGATCATTGGCATGGTGAGCAGTTAATAATACGACAGGCTTTTTTTCTTTAATTGTTGTACTCTCAATTAAAGAAAAAAACCAGGCATACCTGATTTCACGCGCCGCATGCTGAATACCCATTTTATTAGTCTCCGCATATTTTGCTGTTTCACAAGTATGAACTTCGATTGGAATTTTTAATTGAGTAGCAAAATTTCGTACAAAATTTTCATCTCGAACACTCTCCGCACCCCTCAATTGAAAGTTTACATGTGCAATGGTGAAATCAGCCTGTAGTGTATGCATTAAATGGGTTAACACAATGCTATCCACCCCCCCGCTAACCCCAATAATAAAATGAGTGTTGTGTATGCTTATATCTGAAAAGTTTTTACCCCAAAATTGTTTAAATGATTCTAGATCTAACATAGCATACATTTAATATTTAGGCCACTTGTATGCATACCTATTTTTTTTGCTCTTTAGCCCATGCATCTTTTAGCCCAACAGTGCGGTTAAAAATGAAATTGTCTTTTGTGCTATTTATATCTTGGTAAAAATACCCTTTCCGTAAAAACTGAAAACGAACATCCAATGGATCCATAGCCAAAGCCGGTTCTGCATAGGCATTTACGATTGTAAGTGAAGAAGGATGAATATAATCTTTGAAATCACCATCTGCACTTGATACATCTTCTACATTAAACAAACGATCATATTCTTTTAAAATTACTGGTATTGCATGTTTTGCACTTACCCAATGTAAGGTTCCTTTTACATGGATGCCGCTTGTGTCTTGTCCTGATTTACTATGTGGATGATACGTTGCATATACAGTAGTGATATTCCCGGATGCATCTTTTTCAAAACCTTCACAAGTAATTATATAAGCGCTTTTTAAACGAACTGATAAACCTGGCCCCAATCTAAAATATTTTTTTGAAGGCACTTCCATAAAATCTTCCCGTTCAATCCAAAGCTCATTGCTAAAGGGAACTTCACGCGTGCCTCCATTTGGATCCTCGGGATTGTTTTCAGAATGTAAAATTTCCTCTCCTTTTTCAAAATTAGTAATCACTAATTTAATAGGATTTGTGACCACCATGCGACGCATGGCCACTTTATTTAAGTGTTCTCTTACACAAAACTCCAACAAACTAAAATCAATAATATTTTCTCTTTTAGCAATTCCAATTCTTTCACAGAAATCTCTAATGCTTTCAGGCGTATAGCCTCGACGACGCATACCACTAATGGTTGGCATGCGTGGATCATCCCAACTTTCCACATAACCTTCTTCCACCAATTGTAAAAGTTTACGTTTACTCATGACTGTGTAAGTCATGTTTAACCGTGCAAATTCATATTGGTGCGAAGGGAAAATTCCTAATTGTTCAATACACCAATCATATAATGCACGATGTGGTATAAATTCTAGCGTACAAATGGAATGTGTTATATTTTCGATGGAATCGCTTTGTCCGTGGGCAAAATCGTACATTGGATAAATACACCATTTGTCACCCGTACGATGATGATGCGCTCTTTTTATTCGATACAACAATGGATCGCGTAAATGCATATTAGGGCTTGCCAAATCAATTTTTGCCCTCAACACTTTTTCTCCATCTGCATATTTACCTTCTTTCATTGCGGCAAATAATGATAAATTCTCTTCTACATTTCTATTTCGGTATATGTTTCCTATCCCTGGCACGGTAGGGGTCCCCTTTTGTTGAGCAATTTCTTCAGCAGTACTATCATCTACATAGGCTAAGCCCTTTTCAATAAGTTGTACAGCAAATGCATACAATTGATCAAAATAGTCTGATGCATAACATTCTTTAGCCCATTCAAAACCAAGCCATTGCACGTCTTGTTTTATGCTGTTTACATACTCAATACTTTCTTTAGCAGGATTGGTATCATCAAAGCGTAAATTTGTTTTTCCACCAAACTGCTTGGCCAAGCCAAAGTTTAAACAAATACTTTTTGCATGCCCAATATGTAAATAACCATTTGGTTCAGGAGGGAACCTTGTTAAAATAGAACTGTACTTTTCCGAGGCTAAATCCTGGGAGATAATTTCTTCAATAAAATTCATGCTTTTTTCTTCACTCATAAGGTCTGGTCTATTCAGTAAAGGTACAAAAACATACCCCAAAAACCTATCTAATTTAACACATTCGTTAAGGCGTGTATCCGTATAATTTGCGTATCTCTTTTACAAACTGTTCAATTTGTTGATCCTCCCCATTTGGATCATATTGCTGTTTTAAGCTACTACTAAATAAAAAGGCAACAGTTTGCCAAAGGGCCGCATTAAAGCCACCCTTATATTCTTTTATCAAATCATAACAACTATTTCCAGTTTCTCTTTTAATCAATTTCATTAAAACCTTACCTTGGTATATAGAAAGGTTTGTTACTTTGTCTGCAAAATCTCTTTTTAAATCCTTTTCATTTAATTTAATAATTTCTTTTCTTTTTTTTTCATCCGTAACATTCGCTAATTGACTATTCACCATATTTATAATGACACTTGCCCTTAAAGCATAAGGATATGTGACATAAACAGCATTTCGTAACCTAGTCCATTCCTGCCACTGATTTTTTAAAGCAGCAGTCATTTTGGATTTTACTTCAACAGTTGGTAACCATGCAGAAGGAATAGTGTCTCCTTCAGGTGTGACAAAGGCTTCCACACGCAAAGTATCATAAATTCCTTTTTGAGCAGCTACTTTGTAATAAAAAAGTAAACTCAAAGAAAAAATAAAGAGACAAAAAAAAACTTTTTGCATAGCTTTTTAATTACCTTTTTATCTTGATCTAACTAATTTAATCCTTGCCCACGTACTTAACATAAATCCAATAGTCATTACTATGACACCTATCCATAATACATTTATATATGGAAATTCATATACCTTCAGTGTAATTAAATTAGAAAGTGATGCAGATTCTTTGATACCAATTTCTAAAATTCCTTTGGGTTGATCCACTACATTATTGAAATTTACTATTAAATTTTGTGCTTTGATTGTATCTGGAATCATTGTCATACTCATGCCTTCCAATTGAATTTTAGGTCTAGCATCATACGTTAACCCTGTGACACTATGTACCGACATTTGAAGAACCAATTCGTTAACATTTACTGGCTTGTTTGCAGTTGGATTTACAAATACCTTTTCTAGTTTCACGTATCCATTGCTATAAAAAACGGAATCTCCTACCTTAATTTGATGTGGTTTGAATTTAATGGTATCTTCTTTTGAATGGTCTTGAAAAGAAGTTACATAAACAAAAATATCTTTGTTCCAATAATGTTTTGATGAAGGATTGGCAGAAAACCCCTCCATACCTTTGTTATTTTTTAAGACATCGGGATACAAATAAAACGAATCCTTAGTTTGGTGACTTTTTTCCTTTTCTACAAATTTTAATTCGAAAAATCTTTTGTCCATTGTATCAATCGTATCCCTTACATAGGTGACATTGTATTTACCCATATCTGTGGCAATGCCTTCAAACAAAGTAATGTTTTCCATCGGATTACCTACAGGATTTTTACCGTTTGGATCTTTTTGCAATACATTTATACCCGTTGTATTCCAACTTAAAACTGATTTGTTGGCTGATGACAATAATATACCTAGCAGTATCATTCCAAATCCAATATGACCAATACTTGCACCAGCTGATTTTAATTTCCATTTCAATATAAAAATCCAATAATGCGCATTGGAGATTATGGTAAATACAGATGTTACAGTTGCTATCCATAAAGCAGCCAAAAATCCAATTCCTTTTTCTTTATAGGCAATGCCAATCAACAAGAAAATTAAGGTACTTATTACGCCTGTAGCGATTAAATTGCCACGAATACTTTTTAAGAAACTATATTTTTGCGCTCCACCTTTGTATTTCAAGTATTGGCCAATGCCAGACAAAATACCAATTAAGATTGCTACAAAAACCTGAACTTGATTATGGGCAAAAGCAGGATCTTCTGGTGGTGCAATTTTTGTGCCAAATAATTTATTATAAACTGGAATGGAAGTGATTGAAATGATTACGATTGCCGATAAAAATAATACCAAGGAACCTATCAACATCCAAAATTCACGACTATCCACTGCATCCTCTTTAATGGGATCGGCCATAAACTTTAATCTTGTAAAATAGAGGATAAAAAAAGGCAATACCAACACCAATAAAAATGCCAAAAGTTGTGCGTTCATCCCTAAATCAGTAAATGCATGTACCGAAGTATCGCCTAAAATACCACTTCTGGTTAGGAAAGTAGAATAAATAACCAATAAAAAACTTAACCCAAAAAATAAATAAGTAACCTTTAATCCGGATTGGGTCTTTTGAAAAATTAAAGCAGTATGTATAGCAGCAACCAATGCAAGCCATGGTACGAGTGACGCATTTTCAACCGGATCCCAAGCCCAATAGCCTCCAAAGGTTAAACTTTCATAAGCCCAAGCTGCACCCATCATTATGCCTAATCCTAAAATACCTGCAGAAAAAGTAGCCCATGGTAATGCAGTCTTCATCCATTTGTTGTCCTTTTTCAATAAACCTACAACCGCAAAACTAAAAGGAATCGTGGTAGAAGCAAATCCTAAAAAAAGAATGGGGGGATGAATAACCATCCAATAATTTTGCAATAATGTATTTAAGCCAGTACCGTCTTTTATCAATTGTAAATAGTCTGGTCTTGCTAAAATAGGCCAAGGCATCTCATCACGCAATAAACTAAAAGGACTACTTCCCATTTTCTCGCCAAATATATATAAGCCCACCACCATTGTTGCTAAGCAAAATTGAACAAAACTAAGAACCATCATGACACCATTTGCCTCCTTTTTCCATTTAGTTGAGCGAACCAAAACAATCAGTCCAAGTATACAATGCCAGAAGCTCCATAATAAAAAACTACCTTCTTGACCCTCCCAAAAACAACTCAATAAATATTCCGCAGGCATGTGTTTATCACTATGTATGTATGCATATTTGTATTCAAATAAATGATGAGTGATAATATAAAAAAGTAGTACAAAGCAACTTACTACGGCAATTGATTCAATGATGAAAGACCATTTAGCCAATTTATTCCATGCTATTTGGTCTTCTATTGTAAGCGCATAAAATGCTTTTGCAAAGGAAAAGGTAGCCACTAAAGAAGCGACTAAGGATAGAATTGTTAAAAAATAACCTAATTGGCCAGGGAGTAAGTGCTCTCCTATAAATTGCACTGCCGCTGCATTTGTATTTGTATTCATTTATAAATTTGAAATATTAGTAAAGAACCCCAGCTCCCAAATATCCGTGTATCAAATTTTTTAATCGGTAATCGTCACAGGTTGATTTTGATTCGCCTTTGGATTGTCCTTGTATTTTGATGGACATTTTAGGACGATTGCAGAACATTCAAAAACAGATCCTTTTACTTTGCCTTTTAGCACCAATCTTTCGGATTTTTCCATATCTGTAGGCATTGTATTATGGTATACAACGTTTATTTTCCCTCCCAAACTATCCTGAACCGCAAATTTCAATAAATTAGGATCTTTAATTGGATCGTATTGTACAGGGACGGATTTATCCATTTTTACAATTAAATTCAAAAATTTACCCTGTTTTTGTTTTGCTGAACTGATTGTTTCATAACTACTTAAGTCTCCAGTATAACTAATTAATGCTACAATTGCAACAGCAATCAATACTAATAAAATGATATGGGTTTTCTTCATGTTGCAAAGTTAACCAAATGAGCTTAAATTGCACCAAATTTTACCTTTTCAAATCATAAAATATGCGACTATTTGATTTCATTATTGTTTGTAAAACACCCCATTTTAAAAAGGTGGATCAAATAAGTCAATTTATGTTACTACTGAGTGTTTTGGGTTTTTCTTATAGCATTTATAAAGGTGTTTTTAAAACGCCTACATTAATGATTGCCATCACTGGTTCATTGATTTTATGGTGGCTTTTTTGTCTATACCAAAAAAAACAAGGAGGAATTCCTTATTATCGCTTGGGGTTACTTTTTGCAAGCTGGGGGTGGTTTCTATTACCAAACGCTTTACTCATTTCTGGTATTTATTTAATTGCTGCCTTGTTTGAACGTCAAGTGAAATTTCCTTATGAAATTGCCTTTGATCCAGCAGGAATTGTTATTAATACCTTTCCAAAAAAACATTATTCTTGGTCACTTGTTCAAAATGCAATTATCAAAGATGATGTCATAACGATTGATTTTAAAAACAATACTTTGATTCAAAAAGATATCAATGAACCCGTTAACGATCGCATTACGAACGAATTCAATTCATTTTGTGCAGCACAAATTGCACTGACCAATCAAATTTCAACCCATTCAAACCCATAAACGCTTTCTTATTTTGAATGCGTTACTATGCAAAAAGCTAACTTTATACAATGTCCCTAACAAATGCTCCTTTTTTATTATACTCCAATGGCGAAGGCCAAATTTTTGAAGACACTAGTTTATTCGCAGTAGGCCGTGCCGGTTGGGATGCCTACCCCATTCCAGTTGAGGATTGGATTGAACTTCCATCGGGTGGAAATTTATATGAACTACCCGGTCGTCGTGGGATTGGGATAGATGTAAAAACAGGTGAAATGCGGTTATGTGAATTAGGTTGGGCAGTAGCTGCCTTTATTCCACCAGCGCATACAGGATTGTATATTGCAGCCTATGAAACAATGGATGAAGAGGCCCCCACTTTGCCACTTTTTTGTTACACTGCCGTTGGTTGGTTAAATGAAAAAAATTATGTACCTGCCCTCCGTATTGAAAAAGATATAAGACAAGATTGTGAAGGTTATGACCAAGAAATAATTGAAGCGGGCACAAAACGATTGCTAAATTTATACAGTCAAAACAGGCTGGTACAACATTTAATGGAGAATTGTTGTCAAACCTATACCTGTCCTGCAGCACGTAATTTAGCAATGGGGCGATGGGAGTGTCCAATCCCTATATCACCCGCTTGCAATGCCAATTGTATAGGATGTATATCCTTTCAGCCTCAAGAGGAAGAAATCATTTCCACCCAAGATCGATTAACATTCAAACCAACAGCAGCTGAAGTCATTGAATATACAGTGCCTCATTTGATGAGTGCTCCTTTTCCCATTGTTAGTTTTGGTCAAGGATGTGAGGGAGAACCTTTGCTCATGTGGGAAACCATTAAAGAAGCCATCATTGAAATTAGAAAGCATACCGATAAAGGAAGTATTAATATTAACACAAACGGTTCCAATCCAAAAGCCGTTGCTGAATTGGCTGCAATAGGATTGGACAGCATTCGGGTGAGTATGAATTCTGCACGTGAAAATATATATAATGCTTATTACAGACCTAATAATTACACATTTTCTGATATAAAAGAAAGTATCCGTGTAATGTCTGAAGCAGGTAAATGGACAAGCATTAATTATTTTGTTTTCCCGGGCATGACTGATAGTGTTGAAGAATATGAAGCATTGAGAACTTTTATCAAAGACACTGGGCTAAAAATGATACAATGGAGAAATTTTAACATCGATCCAGATTGGTATTTAGGCAAAATTGGATACACTGAAATGGGAGACATTATGGGTATTAAACAAATGATGGAATTAATACAAGAAGAATTTCCAGATGTAAAATTTGGATATTTCAATCCTCCAATTGAAAGAATTAAAGGAGATTTTACCCAAAATTTTGCA
>Ga0209188_1000536_pt1 | contig 35849 bp, 42 predicted proteins | sample C_130625_EF_Meta_FD_187307 | JGI IMG/M metagenome (GOLD analysis project Ga0209188, IMG submission 187307) | Freshwater microbial communities from Lake Croche, Canada to study carbon cycling - C_130625_EF_MetaG (SPAdes) (version 2) | ecosystem: Environmental > Aquatic > Freshwater > Lake...
CTCCAGGCAATCATGGAGGAACGCAGTAAATCTGCTGCACACAACGCTCAACTCCTCCGCACCATTGGTGCTGCCGTTGTCGTGCAGATTTTTTGCACCGTCTATTTTGCAGGGGTTAAGACCCAGATGCTGGATCGTCTCCAGCAGGATGTGGTGGCACTACAAACCAAGATAGACCGATGATCTGGGACATACCTCAAATGGTGACCACCATTGGTGGAATCATAAACAAACTGGTTCCCGACCGTGATGTGCAGATCAAGATTCAAGCGGAGATTGAAAAGCAATTGATCAACATCGAAGCAGATCAACTCTCCGGTCAACGAGAGATCAACAAAGTAGAGGCAGCATCACCTTCCATGTTTGTCGCAGGATGGAGACCAGCATGCGGATGGGTCGGGGCATTCGGTCTGGCATGGCAATTCGTACTCGCACCAATGGCTACTTGGATTGCCACTCTGTGTGGCAGTCACATTGTGCTTCCGGTGCTGCCTTCCGGTGATCTACTGAACTTGGTTTTTGCTCTTCTGGGCATCGGATCCCTTCGGTCTTTCGACAAGTGGAAAGGCACTGAAACGAAATCCGTGAAGTGAAACTGGAAGACATCATTGCTGCCTCGCAGAACAAGCCTGCAAGGTTTCGGGCATGGTTGGCATTTGCAACCCGTGCCGAGGCAGAACTGGATGCCAAAGGAAATATCAAGGTGGAACATCTTCAAGACGGGGCGGGAACCACGGTGGTGGGCATGACCAGCAGGGACGAGAAGATCTCCGACAACCCTACACCCCAAGAAATCGTCGCAGGGTACTGGAAGTACTGGACAAAGTCGGAAAGCGAATCCCTTCCCTTGGGGGTGGGTGAGGTGGTGGCAGATCTTTCGCTAGTTTGCGGAATGGGTCGTGCAGCCGAGTGGCTGCAACACGGCATCGCCGACACGGGTATCCCCATCAAGTGTGACGGGATCATTGGGGAAAACACCATTGCCAAAGCATGGAAGGTGAACTCCGATGCCCTGGCACAAGACATCATTGAGCAGGGTGTGGATCACTTCCACCGCATCGCAACCGGAGGCAGGGTGAGGTTTCTCAAGGGGTGGTTGAATCGTGCCGAGGCACTTAAAGAATTCATTGCGTGAAGATCTCGCTACCCAAAACCATCCGAGTGGTGGAACGGAAATTGGGTCGGGAGAAAGCTATGGGGCAGGCAACCTACGGGAAGATCCCCTTGGTGGAACTGGACTCCAGGCTACAATCCAAAGAAAGATTGGGAACCCTTGTACACGAACTTTTACACATCGTATTTGAAGACCTTACCGAAGAGCAGACGATCCTGGTTGAGCAACGGATTGCCAGTGTTTTATGGCATGACGGGTGGAGACGCATACATAAATAATGGTAGGAGATGTGGTATAAACTACCATTCTTCAGAGGAGATTCATGGGTTCGAGTCCCAGTCAACCCACGGTGGTCTCTGTAGGATTGTCTGACACTTTGAACCGCATAAACACAGGGTCTATAGAGTATTTGATAATATTGGAAAACATTTGAAAATCCTTGAAAGTGGTACTGGTTGGTACTACAGAGGGGAATGAAGTATTCCAAACTGCACCCCAAGTTCAGCAAGGCACGGAACAAATGGGAGGTGGATGTCTCGGCACGGTTCACCGGAAAGCGTACCAGGCACTTCTACGACACGCAGGCAGCAGCACTCGCAGGATGCTCTGAAATCGTCTTGAAGTTGGAAATGGGCATCTCGCCCCAACCGGACAGCAAAGTCACTAGGATCGATGCCCTGGTCGCAGCATTCCTCAAGGACAGGGAACACAAGGTGGTGGCATCCACTCTCACCTCCTTGGTCTGGGGAACCAACCTCCTGCGTGAAAGGTTCGGACACCTCCCTGCCGATCAGTTGACTGCCGACATGGTTGATGCATGGATCATGTCCTTACGGTCTCCCAAGGGAAAAGATTTCACCGTGAGGAGCAAGCACAATGCTTTTACGACATGCAGGACTTTCTACAACTGGAACATGGTGAGGAGACTTGTTCCGGTTTCGCCATTCATCAACGCACCGGACAAGCAGGAGAAAGGACACAGACTTGCCATACTGACCGTTGACGAGGCACGACTGCTGCTGGCTCAAGACTTTCCCTGCTGGTTCCGAGCATTCCTGGTGGGTGGGATGTTCGCAGGGTTAAGGACATGCGAGATGAAACGCATGAGTCACCACCATGTGGATTGGGATTACAACGAGATCGCAATAACCAAAGAGATCTGCAAGAAGGGAATGGCAATGCGACCGAGGCAGATCAGTCTCACCGAAGCATTCAAGAGGCACATGCACCGAGGGGATGGGGCATTCCTTGAGGGCAAGACCAACCACGACTTCGACCCGTACTGGAAACGGTGTGCTGCCCTGCTTGGTCTACCGGAGTACCCGTCAAACATTTGCCGTCACACTTTTGCCAGCATGCTACTGTCTGCCTCGCAGAACTCGGTCACCACAGCATTTCAGATGGGTCACACCTCTCCGGTGCTGCTGTATTCCACCTATGCCAACCTGGTAACCAGGAGGGACAGTACGGCATTCTGGCAACTTTGATTGTCAAAAAGGTTTTGCGGAAAATTGCTTTTCTATTCCTTTAGCCGACTTTTTTTCTAAACTAAAGGAACTCTACACCTAGTATTTATGCGGTTCTACACCCCATTAAAAATATCTTGAAATAATCATTGACGCATTCAAGAGGTGGGAGTATACCTAGTTGTAGATGAGGCAATCACGCCGAGTCACAACCAGAAAAAAACAAACATGAAAAACAGCAATCCACGGTGGGCAGGAGTTGAACCCATCATTCTTTGCAAGGCATTAGACATAGCTCAACGGGCATACCAACAAGCAGTGTACATGGGGTTGCCGAATCCCGATGCATATGCTGATCTCCAGCATGACAAGTATCTGAACGACTACCTGGAGGCACGGGAAGAAAGTTTTGCCCAAGAAGAGAAAAGGACGCATCGCTAACCCACCGGAGACCACGACCATGAATTCATACGCAAAGACAAGCAACCGCACTGGACTTGGTTTTAAGACGGCATCAAAGATCCGAAAGGAGTACCGTGATGCCTCTCGGAATCTGGCAAAAGCACGGGACATTCTGATGGGTCTTTATTCCCAAGGCAAAGACATCACCCAAGCAAGAGAAGTAGCGGAAAAAGCTGAACAGGTATTCTGGTCAATAGATCACGAAGCTAGACGCTACAGGTTTTTTTATCAGCTTTAACCATATGCCCAAAAAGACACCAGCACACGGGGGCAAGCGTACCGGATCGGGGAGACCCCCCACCGGACGCACCTCAACCTCCAAGTCAATCACCCTAAAAAACAAGCAGTGGGAGGAGATCGATTCCAAACGGGGAAACCTTTCCCCATCCGGTTACATAGAATCCCAACTCTTTAAAAAATAACGCTTGCATGGTGTGAGTACACCAGATACGAATCACCCCAGACCGATGCCAAACCAGAGAAAAAAAGGAAAACGGAAATTTCAGTCATGGTTGACCGAGGAGCAGCATGTTGCCCTGGCAGCACTGGCGAAGTCCAAGGGAGTGACCATGACCGAAGTTTTGACCCAAGTAGTCGATGCAGTCATTGAGTCTAAAAAAACCAAAACCCCTAAACAGAAAGACACCTAATCCGTGCAACCAATCGATATCCCCATTAATGAAACCCAAGCAGATCAGATCGACAACCTTTTCCCGACCCGTGAGGAATTCGTGGACGAATTTCACAAACAACTCCTTCTCGTTTTGCGTGAAGGTGGGAGTACACCGCTTGTTTCCTAATGTATTACACCCATGAGTAAACCGATTCCATACTTACGACCCAGGGAAGCAGCCAACTATTGCTCGGTCTCCATGCAGACCCTATACAACTGGATGAACAAGGGAATACTAAAGTCGTACATTATTGGAGGAACCCGTTTGCTACGGGTCTCTGACATTGACGCAATGATTGAGGCAGGGGGACATCCCCCTTTATGCCCAGAGGTGGCAGTCCACCCAAAGGGAATCCTAGCAAAGCTATTCTCATGATTGCACTCCTCCTCCTTATTCTTACCGCAACCCTCCTGCTCTGCCGTGACGAGGCAGCAGAGATCCTTACCTGGATCATTTCCCGATTCACCCGATGAAGACCCTCATCCGATTCTGGAACTGGTACGCACGGTGGACGGGTTACTCCAAAGCCCGACTCCAACGGGATACCGGACTCCGCATTCAATCTACAGCATTTCCCCCTGGCAAGTGACCGAGGGGATCATCAGACAACCCAAACAGACAAAACACACATGAACCGATCAGAAAACATCACGACCCTCGCCAAAGCATTGGCAAGGTTCCACGCACACGCTCCTGCGATCATCAAGAACGCAGAGAACCCACACTACCGGAATGCCTACGCAAACCTCGGTGGTATCCTCGACGCAATCCGCACCCCACTGGCAGATGTGGGTCTATCCGTTCTCCAACTCTTGGGGGACACCAACATCACCACCATGCTGCTGCATGAGTCCGGTGAGTTCCTAGAAACCACCACACCCCTCATCATCACCAAGATGGATGCCCAAGGGTACGGGTCTTCCGTATCGTACCAACGGAGGTACTCCCTATCGGCACTGCTATCCTTGGCAGCACTTGACGATGACGGGCAGGCAGCTTGCACCCCTGCAAAGAAGTTCCACAACTCCCCTGCTCCTGCTCCAGCACCGGAGACCAAGGCAGAGAAGATCGTGAGGGCAAAGGCAGCGATTGCCGAGGCACAGCAACCCCAAGAGGTGGCAGCACCGACCCTCTCGGAACTCATGGAACGGGACAAGGTCACCGATGACCAGGTCTTTGGGTTCCTCTATTCCAAGGGGGCAAAAATCGGAGATGCCGAGTATATTGGCGATCTCTCCAAGGGCATCCACCGGAGACTCATTGAAGTCTGGGACGAAGTGAAAGCATTCACCCCTGTCGCTGCCTAATCATGGAAAAGCTACACCACGAACACTCTCCGTCTTCGACGGACAAGAAGAACCTCTGCATCCCCTTCCAAGGGAAGAAGACCGTAGGCAAGGCTGCACACCGTGGAACTGCCATCCATTTGGACATCACCGACCACTTGGAGGGAAAGCGGGTCTCCACCGACCCCATGATCCTGCGATCAGTCAAACGGATCCAGCAGCAGATCTCCGAGTTCATCGGGATTGAGAAGATGCTGGATGTCCCAGGGCATGCGTTTGAGACCCTCACATTCGGCACTCTTGATGCCTATGGGTGGGATGCCACCAAGAAACTGGTCATTCTGGATATCAAGACGGGGGTTCAGCCTGTCTCATCCTATGTCTACCAACTCTCCTGCTACGCTTTGGCAGCAATGGAGTTGACCGGAGAGAGCGAGTGCCGATGCGTGATCATCCCCCACGACGATGATGAGAACGAGGCATGGAGTTTTGAGACCACCTTGGAGGAGTGCAAGGGTCTCATCTACCCCCTGTTTGATCGGATCAAGAAGGGTGTGGAACCACCGAAAAAGAACCAGTACTGCAACTGGTGCGAGAAGCAATCCACATGCAGTGAATGGGTGGATCCTGCCAAGGTTGCACTGACTCTGGTCGATGCCCTACCGGAACGCATCAATGCCGAGTGGATCATGGCATCCCCTGCGAACAAGGGAACTGCTCTGACCCTGCTCAAGTCACTGGAGGGTATCTTTGACTCCCTCGGAGTAAAAGACTCGTTAAAAGCCGACCTGGAAGCGGGAAAGACCGTCTCCGGTTGGAAACTCCAGACCCGTAAGGGCAGTGAACGACTCGACACCAAGGCAGTCAAGAAACGGTGGGCAGAACTCACCGACGAACCCATCCCTTCCACAATCTCGGAGGCAACCGTCTCCCTGGTCAGCAGTAAGTAATACAAACCCAATAGAAAACATACCCATGAAAAACAGAGCAACCCTAACCATCAGTCAGAAGATGAGTCTCTTCTCCTGGTTGAAGGATAGACCCAACATCATCAACGAGTTCTACTATTCTGACATTGCAGAAATGGCAGCAGAGGAACTGAATATGGTCGTCACGGTTTCCCACATTGGGAATGCGGTGAAGGAAATCTTCCCAGAGAAGATTCGCAGACGGGTAGCACAGCAGGAACCGGAGGCTTGCCAGATCGAGTGCAAGTTTGAGGACACCATGATCAACCAGCAGATGATTGAAGGGTTCATGTCTACGATCCTCACCCGTCTTGACCGGATCGAAGTAGCACTCTCCAACAAGATTACCTACTAGGTCAATGGCATCGAAACTCCAGGGTGATCTCATTGCCAAGTTGCAGCAGATCCACCGGAACCACTGCAACCTATCCATGAGAACACGGGACTTGTTCGTGCAGAATGCCCAACTCCAATCCGAGTTGGCAGCAATGAAGGCACTGAACATGGCACTCCTGTCTCAATTGGATGAGTTCCAAGAGGTCATCCTGGGGTTCGATCCCACCTTTTTTTGCGAATGAAAAGACTGCTTGTAGCCTGTGAGTATTCCGGTCGGGTGCGTGATGCTTTTCGTGCCTTGGGGTGGGATGCCACCTCATGCGATTTGCTGCCATCCGAAACGCCAGGACCGCACCACACCGGAAGGGTGGAGGATATCATCGGGGACGGGTGGGACATGCTGATTGCATTTCCTCCATGCACCTACCTCTGCTCTTCGGGTATGCACTGGACAAAAAGGGGACTGCGTGACCCTAAACTTACCGAGGAGGCACTGGACTTTGTTCGGTTGTTCCTCGACGCACCGATACCCAAGGTTGCCGTTGAAAACCCGATAGGGGTGATCAGTAGCAGGATTAGGAAACCGGATCAGATAATTCACCCGCATCAGTTCGGTGAAAATGCCAGCAAGGCAACATGCCTGTGGTTGAAGGGTTTGCCACTACTGGTTCCCAATCACCATTTCCTGCCATCCTACGCATGCCAGTGTGGTTGCCGATTCCACTATGACCTTGGGAAGTACGGATGTCCCAACGGATGCCAGACTCCTGCACGGCAAGTGTGGGGCAACCAAACTGCTTCCGGTCAGAACAAGTTAGCACCCTCCAAGGATCGATGGAAGATCCGGTCTACCACCTACCAGGGAATTGCAAATGCAATGGCAACCCAATGGGGAACCCTATGAAACAAAACGGCAGACCGATCCGCATGAGAATCAGTGAGATGGGCAGCGACATTTCCCAGATGTCGGCAGCAGAGATGAAGCGTCACTGCGACGATTTCTTCAAGAGACGGGGACTCACTCACACCTTCAATTCCTCCTTTGGGCAGGGAATTTACACCTCGTACCAGAAACCAGACTTACCCAAGAAAAAGAAATGACACTTATAGAATTCAGAAAACTCCAGGCAGAATACATGGCAACCGAGGCAGTGCGTCTCCTAGTGAGGGAGGGAGATCATGAACGGATCCCGACCACCGAGGAACGGGTGGAGCATGCCTTTGAGTGCGGTTTCCTGGCAGCACTTCAGTACGCAAAGGATCTGATCCAATGACCCCTCCTGTCCTACCAGTGAACATCCTCCGGTGCATGAGCAAGGATGACCGGAATACTCTAGGTAAGGCAGGGGATCTGCCAGAGGAGGTGAACCGAAAGATCAAGGATCGGTTGGAGAAGGATCTGCACTCGGAAGTGACTCGGTTCCTCAAGATCCTGGGCATCCCTTTTGTGTACAGCAGAACTGACAAACGGTCATATCTCGTACCAACGGGGTGGGCAGATCTTACCCTCTGCTACAAGGGTCTCTTTGTATGCATTGAACTGAAGACCGGAAGCAAGTTGTCACCGGAGCAGCAAGCCTGTCGTGAGGAGATCCTACGGGCAGGGGGACGCTACCTGGTGGCACGGCAGACTTCAGAGGTGAAGGATTTCCTACGGGAGATCGATTCGGAACTCAACCCTCCACCGACCATCTGATGCATTTCTTTGCATTTAACATCAAGTCGTATGCTCACGCCACGGTTCACCTTACCAACGAGGAAGACCTAGCCTATAGGAGGATATTGGACATCTGCTACGATACCGAAGCACCACTTGATCCCGATCCCAAGGTGATCTCCCGTCGAGTTCGGTGTGAACTAACATCTGTGCAGAATGTCTTGGGTGAATACTTCATCCTCACTGACACCGGATGGGTTCACCCCAGGGTGCAGAAGGAACTGGATTCCACCTATGCCAAGAGTGAAAAAGCCAAGGAGTCGGCACTCCTCTCTGTCAAGGCACGGCAGGATCGAGCGAACGCTCAACGAACGCTCAACGAACGCTCAACGAACGTTGAGCTACCTATTACCCATGACCCAGTACCTATGACCCAGAAAGAAAAGACAAAAAAGTCGCAGCAAGCTGCTCCGGTTGTTTTTCCTTTTGAGTTGGATACGCAGGAATTCAAGCAGGCATGGGAGGAGTACATGACTTACCGAAGGCAGTCGAAATTCAAGACCCTCAAGTCGGCATCCATCCATGCCAAGTTTCAAGAGATGGCAGAGTGGGGACACGACCAGGCAGTGGAGGCACTCAAGGCATCCATTTCCAACGGGTGGCAGGGAATCTTTCAACCCACCGGAAAGCCCACCCCACATGCTGCCACCACCTCATCAAAATATGATCATGCATTCTGAAACCACGACATGCGAGGAATGCAGCACCTCCTTCCTCTTTCAGCCCGCCATGATCAACGGGAGGAATGTCTTCACTCCCAAATACTGCGATCCCTGTGTGGATAAACTCATCCATGAGGAGGCAAGAAATAGCAGGAACGGGAAAACCCAGATGTGCATCCGCAACTTGAATGAATCCATACCACCCATCTACAGGGACACGGACAAGAACAGGCTGCCTTTTGACGCAGTGGTCACCGTGGACTCCTGGGAGTTTAATCCCAAGGGCATTGGGATGGTTGGCACTTCCGGTGCAGGCAAGTCACGATTGGGGGTTCTACTGCTTCAACGCATAGCAAAGGAGTGCAAGTGGTGCTACTTCTGCCCTGCCACACTTTTTGCCTTCGCATGTGCTGATCAGTTTTCGGATGACATCAAACATCGTCGGCAGGCAGAGGGATTGTTGCATCTGACACGATGGGTTCATGTCTTGATGCTGGATGACCTAGGCAAGAACAAGATGACCGACCGTGCAGAGGCATCCCTCTACGAACTCTTGGAGTATCGAACCTCGCACCGCAAACCAACCATCTGGACGAGTAACAGTAATGCCAAGCAACTACGCACCATGTTTTCTGCTGACCGTGCCGAAGCAATCATGAGAAGACTCATAGAGTTTTCCGACATCTACACCTTCTGATGGATGTCGAGGATTTCAAACTCATCCTTCCCTACGCACCGGAACGGGCAATCGCACTGCCAAAACCTGGGTTCCAAGCATCGGAAGACATTTACCACGGGGTGGACTCCCACCTTGACTTCCTACCCTACCGTAACCGATATCTCGACCAATTGATCCCAAACCGACGATCAGATGAAAAAAACTAGGAAGGTCACCATTGCATTCAATCAGTACCAACTTCCGGTGCTGGTAATGATTGCCTCCGAGAGGCAGGCATGCAAGACGGCAGCATCCAACCAACGCTACTGCGAGTCATCTGATTTTTCCATAGGTCTCCAAGGAGTCATGGGGGAGGCAGCAGTGGCAGCCGAGTTGGGACTCAAGGTGGATCGAAAACCATCCATCACAGGAGATGACAAGATCACCGATCTCCAGTACGGGCAGACTCGCATTCAGGTGAAATGCCGAAAGCCCTACACCAAGTATCTGTACTTCAACACCCTGGAGAAATTCGCAGCAGAGATTGGGGTAGCAACATCCCTATCCGGTGCCAGTGAGGTGGATATCATTGGGTGGATCACCCGTGAGCAATTCCGAGACAAGCACATCCTCAAGGACTTTGGCTACGGGCAACGGGTGGCAGTGGCAGATGCCGATCTGCAACCACCGGACACCCTGCTGGATCACCTCAAGGAACTCAACCCATGAGTGTTCGACCAGGACTCAAACGCACCCAGGGCAAGGGAGATGCTTGGAGGGTCAAACTTTCCGCATTCCGAGATGGGATGGAACAGATCCGTTCGGTCAAGCGTGAGTCAACCGGAAGGGTGACCCACATGAAGAACGGATTCACCAGAACCACCTACAAAGCATGAATGCATACGAACAGGGCAGGCAGGACATGAGGGAGCAACTCGTTGCTTTCCTTTACACCCAATACATCCACTACCGGACATTCCACGGTCGTGAGAGTGAGCAGGCAATGATCCTCAAAAACATCATCAAGGAAATCCGACACGATCAAGAAAATGAGCAATCCGAGTGACACCCCACGCACCGACTCACGGGTCATGCCTGGTGGGTATGCCACCGATCTGGTGGAACACGCACGAACCCTAGAACGGGAACTCAACCGTGCCATTGAAATTGCCGAGACCCTCCAGCAAAACGGATGGGCAAAAGCGTATGTCAATTACGAACCCTGGGGCAGGGCATCGCAGAACCTACGCAAACTCAAGGAGGAGATCCAATGATCACGATGCTGCTCACATTCCTGGCACTCTGCTGCCTGCTCATGTGCCTGTTGTTTCTGATCTGCTTTATCCCAGAGATTGAGGCAGCAATAGAGTGGATCAAAAAACGCATAAAAAAATGAGTGACCCCGTCAATCACCCGTCCCACTACACCGACAATCCGAAGGGAATCGAACTCATCGACATGATCGGTCACCTCTCGTTCCCCAAGGGTGCTGCCATCAAATACATCTACAGGGCAGGCAAGAAGGGATCACCGGACAAGGAACTGGAAGATCTCAAAAAGGCACGGTGGTTTGTGGATCACATGATTGAGGCACTGGAAACAAAAGCATTGCCCACCCCAGACACCCTGCGTTAGTTCGGTCTCAAGGTGGCATCACACCCACCGAGAACAACCAACCGACACGCATGTACCAGAACCAGAAAAACGAATACCCACAAGAGAACACCGGAGTCCTGTTTGAAAAGGAAAACATGGGCAACCCCAAGTCACCGACCCACACGGGTCACTTCACCGATGAGAAGGGGAAACGGTGGCAACTCGCTGCCTGGACAAAAGTCTCACGCAACGGGCAGAATTTTATCAGTCTCAAGGTCAGTGAATTTCGAGAGCAGCAGGGTGCATTCAAGAGTCACCCTTCACCGGATAAACCGACTCGCAATTCTCCTCCTGTGTACGAACCCAAGAAAAACGCACCCCTGTTCACCGACCTCTCCCCCTATCTCGACGAGGACATCCCGTTCTAGTTTCCAGTGCATAAGTTGCCAGAGTGTCGGGGTGCAGGAGTCATTCTGCGTCTTTAGGGTGTCATTCGCAGCATCTCCCCAATCGGCAAAGCGAAACCTTTCATGGCAAAAAAGAAAGCCATAGCAACCATTCCTCCCAAGCCCATCGGGAGACCGTCATCGTTCACTCCAGAAATCGCACAAGAGATCTGCCAGAAGATCGGTGATGGTCTCTCTTTACGGGATATTTGCTCGGAAGCAGGCATGCCTTCTAGGCAAGCAGTCAATCGGTGGCTGCATGAAAACGAAAACTTTCGTTACCAATACGCACATGCCCGTGAGCTACAGATTCAGCACTATGCCGACGAGATTCTCCAGATTGCCAATGACGGCAGGAATGATTGGATGATTAGGGAGGATGCCAAGACCGGACATCAGTCAACCGTACCCAATACCGACCACATCCAGAGATCCAAGCTACGGGTGGACACCTACAAGTGGCTGCTCGGCAAGCTCGCTCCCAAGGTCTTCGGGGACAAGGTGGAGGTGGAGCAGACGGGTAGGGTAAAAATCAACATAAAGATCGGTGGAGACTGTAACTGATCTCATTGAGGCAGACATGGAGGTCTCCCCTCGCAAGCAGTTTCGTGCCTTCCTTGAGCGAAAGCAGAGGTTTGCAATTTTGGTCTGCCATCGACGGGCAGGGAAGACCGTTGCCTGCATCCAAGACATGATCCACCAGGTGCTGACCCACCCCAGGCAGGATCCTCCGGTTCGTGCTGCCATGATCGCACCCACCTACTCCCAGGTGAAAGACATCTCCTGGTCGCAACTCAAGCGATATGTGGAGAAGATCCCCAAGGTGAAGATCACCGAGGCAGATCTGACGGTGACATTCCCGAATGGGGCAGTGATCAAGCTGCTATCGGGTGAGAACTTTGAGCGAATTAGAGGCACATTCATGGATCTGGTGGTGATTGATGAGATGGCAGACATCCCTGCCTCCGCATGGCATTCAGTTATCCGACCCTGCTTGGCAGACTACCAGGGCAAGGCAGTCATTATTGGAACTCCCAAGGGCAGGAACATCTTTTGGCGAATGTGGCAAGAGGCACTGAACGATCCAGAATGGTACACGATGCTCCTCACGGCAGATGAGAGTGGTCTCATTGCACCGGAGGAGTTGGCAGCAATCAAACGAGGCACACCGGAGCATGTGTATGAGCAGGAATTCAATTGTTCCTTTGCCGTCTCACGCATCGGGGCAATTTACTCCCGTGCCTTGGAGACTGCCCGAAACGAGAAGAGGGTGAGTAACGACATCCTCTGGCACAAGGAGTCTCCGGTCTACACGGCATGGGATGTGGGTGGAGCCAACAACCAGAGGGTGTGGTGCTTTCAAGTCATCGGTGACCGGATCGTGATGCTCCAGTGTCTCTTTGGGGATCATGCCTGTGCCACCCCTGCCGATTGGGTGGCGAGGCTCAAGGGGATTCAGTACCAGTTCGGGTGTCATCTGATCCCCCACGATGCCCAGACCCGCAACGGATCCCTGTGGGAGGGAAATCTGCTCACTGCTGGTCTGGTCAATATCTCCGGTGTCAACAGGCAGCACAATGTGTGGGACGGCATCAACCTGGCACTCGACGCATTCCCACGGGTCTCTTTCAACCAGGACGGGTGTGCCGATGGTCTGGACTCGCTTGACAACTACCATGCCAAGGAAATGAGGGACGGGGTGAGTGTGCAGGAGGTTCCGGTACACGATCACTCCTCCCATGCAGCCGATGCCTTTTCACTGGCATTCCAGGGTCTCAAGCAGGGTCTCATCATTGATCGCACCCACATCCCACGCACCGCATTCCGTCAACACTTTGGGATGAGGCAGAAGTTTGCCAACCGATGAGACCCGTCGAAAGAGCAGCAGCAGTCTATCAGAAGGAGAAATGTGCCAGGACATTTGCCGAGGATCTGGAGGCACATCTCATGCACGGGTTTGTGTATTCTGATGAGAACCTTTTCTACATGGCACGACCCGTATCCCATGACGCAATGGGAGATGATATCGTCAACCCCTGGCACAACACCTGGGATACACCACCCGACATGTGGCATGTCTACCTTTACTCCGGTGCATTGGTGGACTTGGCAATGTACGCACCTAACAAATACAAGTATGCATCTTTTGAACGAAATAACATCTTGCGTCGATATGAGTGGGATGTTATCTGGAGGAAATGCGTGAAATCTTTTCGTTCATAATCAATGGATTAACCCCAGAGTTGGCAATTGCTGGAGGTGTCCCGTTTCCTCCTGTCAAGCGTGATGAAAAGCCCGATCTTCTAGTTGCTAAAGGTGGCAATTTCTTTGGCAATATTGGGAAATGGTTTAGTGGTGGCAGTCATAGCAATCAGAACTACGGCAATTACACGCCACCACCAGCACCTCCGGTTCCACCTCCAACTCCACCTCCACCACCTCCACCACAATTGGCGACACCCACGCAAATCAATTCTGGAGCAGCCGAGGCAGGATACCAGGCACAAAAAGACAATGCCAACAAGTATGGTTTCCGTTCGACGATGTTGCAGTCAGCAATTAACCCTGCGACCGGATCCGGTTCTTTGCTAGGCACAAACTAGGGTATGGCATCCACCAAGCAGGCTATGCCCAATGGTGGCATCACACCACCGGATGACGAAGAATCCGAGGTGTACAGCAAAAAGGATCACACCAAGATTGTGACCGAAATCACCGCACGGTGGTCGCAGATGGATGCTGATCGGTCGTACTGGATGGGTCAGTGGCAGAAATTAGCCGACTACATCATGCCTCGCAGGAGCAGTGTTCTCAACAACACGACCACTCCCACAGGGTGGAAAGAGGCACTGCTCTTTGACACCACGGCAATGAGGGCAAATCAACTCAACGCCAGTGGCAGTGCATCCTACATAACCCCTGCCAACACCAGGTGGTTTTCCTACGACCCACCGGACAACCTGGAAGCTGCTGATGGGGTGGCAGAGTATTTTGGAAAGGTCACCGAGATCGTCTACGAGCAACTGGCATCCAGCAATTTCTACTCGGTCTGCCATGAGCATTACCTGGATCGTTCCTGCTACGGCACGGCAGTGCTGTTTGTGGAACCCTCTGACACCCAGGCACTGAACTTTTCTTCATTTGATGTGGGTACATTTGCAATCAGCAAAAACCACTTGGGCTACATCGATACCATGTTCCGCAAGATCCAGATGTCGGTTCGCAATCTCGTGGACAAGTTCGGCATTGAGAATGTTTCAGATTCCACACGCACGGCATACAACAATGCCAATGGCAAGAACCTCGACCAGAAGGTCAATGTGATCCATGCCATCTACCCCCGACCCGACTCGGATCGGGACAAGGGTAAGATGGATGGAGAGAACAAGGAAATCGGATCGGTCTGGATCGAATTGGATTCAAAGCACTGCTTGAAGAATTCCGGTTACGACGAGCAACCCTTCTTTTGCAGCCGATACTACACCTGGCAGGATGCCCCTTACGGGTACGGTCCTGGATGGATTGCCTTGGCAGACATTCGCCAGTGCCAGCACATCCAGAAGAACCTGGATGCCATCGCAGAACTCCTAGCGTACCCACGATTGCTTGTCCCAGAGAACATGGAGGGGGCAGTCGAGATGGGTTCAGGAGGCATCACCTACTTCAACCCTGCCGATAGTTCTGCCATCCCCCGTGAATGGGCAACGGTGGGGCGAACCGAGGGGCTGCTGGAGAGGCTCAAGGAGAAGCAGGATGCCATCAATGATGCCTTCATGGTTCCCCTGTTTTCCATGTTCGCACAGCAGGAGCAGAACTCACCGAACCGGATGACTGCCACCGAGGTTCGTGCGAGAGAAGCAGAGAAACTGCTCTCTTTCTCCCCTGCATTCTCACGACTCTCCAGTGAAATGCTCACTCCCCTGCTCAAGAGGGTCTACGGTCTGTGCATTCGCCAGGGACTCTTCCCAGAACTTCCCCAGGCACTCATCCAAATTGCACCCGATGGCACTCCGGTCTCACCGGAACCCAAGATTCAGTACAGCAGCAGACTCGCACTTGCAGTGAAGGCAATGGAAGTCAGTGCCGTGGACGCAACAATGGCACGGGCAGGGCAACTTCTGCAACTCACCCAGGACTTCTCGGTCACCGACAACCTGGATGCCGATAAAATCCTTCGTGAGAGTGCCATGTCGGAGGGTCTTGACCCAGAGTTCCTGCGTACTTCCGAGCAGATGGCACAAATGCGTCAGCAACGCATGGAGGCACAGCAGGCAGCAGCACAGCAGCAGATGCAACAGCACCTTGCCGACACGGCATCCAAGCTAGGAAGCATCAAGCAGGATGCTGCCATTAACCAACCCATGATGGGATGAACGAAAAACAAAGAACCGCAGACTCCTACTGCATCTTCTCTTCGCCTCAAGGCGAACTGGTGATGAAGGATTTGGAAAGCAAATTCGGAACCAATGCCCCTGCATTCATCAAGAACGAGGATGGCAGTTACTGCCAACTCCATGCAGCCATTCGGGACGGTCAACGCAGTGTCATTTTACACCTCACTCATGCACACCAACGAACCCACCAAGCCAACCAGGAAGCCAAGGCAACCCAAGCAATCCGATAAGACTCCCCCACCGGAGTTCAATCCGTGGCTTGGAGATCTGGATCCTGCCTACATCCAGTGGTTCAAGGAGAACCACACCGAGGAAGAAATCAAGGAACGCTACCTGGATCGTATCCCCCTCTAATTTTGCCATGAGGTGGCATGCCACCTCTCCACTCTATGGAAGAAACCACAGCACCAGCAGTCTCCGACAACTCTGCACCCGTTGCAGAATCGGGGAGTTCACAGGGGAGCATGCTTGCCACCCCTACACCGACACCGGAATCCGCTACCACAAGCACCGGATTCCTTAACGAAAAGGGGGAGTTCTCCCAAGGGTGGATTGACCGTCTGCCCAAGGAGTACCAAGAGAACGCAGCACAGTACGCAAACTTCAAGGATCTGCCGTCACTGCTCAAATCCTACTCGCATGCCCAGAAGATGCTCGGAGGCAAGGCGAATGCCGTGCAGATCCCTGGGGAGGATGCCACACCGGAGGAACGCACCGAGTTCTTCCGAAAGATTGGAGTGCCAGAGGATGTCAAGGAGTACTCGGTCAAGCCAAGCAACCTACCGGAGGGTGCTGCTTGGGACACCGATGCCATTGGCAAGTTCAATGAGATCGCCCATGCCAACGGGGTCACTCCCAAGGCAATGGAACAAATCGTTTCTGCCTATGCCGAGTACGCAACGGTCATGACCGAGAAGGCACAACTCGCAGAAAAAGCACAGAACGATGCCAACCGCAAGGCACTGGCAGATGAGTGGGGTGCGAAGTACGACAGCAACCTAGCACTCGCTAAACGGGCAGCACAATCCGTTGGTGCGGATCTCAATTCCCCTGGGTTCTCGGATCCCGCAGTGGTCAAGGCATTCCAGAGGCTTGCTTCCCACATCAGTGATGACCGTCTGGTCACCTCCGATTCCCCTGCCACGCAGCAAATCGGCAGGGCAAGGGCAATGTCGATCATGCGGGACGAGAGTAACCCCCTCTATGCCAAGTACAGGGCAGGAGACCCAGACACGGCACGACTTGTGACTGATCTGCTCAAGCAGGGTTAACACAACTATTCTAGGCTCAAGCCGACTTAACACAACGATTCAAAACCCTCACCTGGGGAGACCTGGGTGGGGGTCTTTTCGTGTACACGAACTGGCAGGAACTAAACATGTCGATGTTTTATGTTTACACAATCGACATATTTCTTTGCACATTCTCAAATTTATTGTTGACCAGTTAGGTTAGTACCCTTACATCGCACCTAACGGCACATGTTAGGGATAATCGAAAGACCCCGACCCATGTACTGCCAGACCACTGATCCGAGAGGGCAATCAAGTTGGAACTGGACACTCGTCAGTTCAACAACAACTCAAACAACACCCCTTACTCACAAACATCATGGCTAATCTCACCGCAATTCCCGACCACTTCGTAACGCAATTTGAACTCAATTGGTTGACCGCAGTTCAGCAAATCCAGGCTCGCATCAAGGATCGTGCCAAAGTTGTCGCCACCGAAGGACAGGCTCTTCGCCTCAATGTCTTCGGGACGACCAGCATGACCCAGGTCACCACCAAGAACGCTGCCACACCCAATGTGGACATCGCAATGCCTGCCCGTTGGGCATACCTCACCCCTTGGGAGACTTCCTCCCTTTTCGGTGAGTTTGACGAGCAGTTCCTCGGTCAAGTGGTTCTGCCGACATCCGATTGTATTGCTTCCCAGGCTGCTGCGTACAACCGTCTTGCCGACTCGACCCTCATCTCTGCTCTCACGGGCAATGCCACGGTCACCGACACGACAACACCAACGGTCTACACGATCAACAGTGCCACCACCACGGTTGCCCTGCCTTCGTCGCAGCAAGTCGGAGTTCAGTTCGGCAACAGTGGATCCAATGCCAACCTCACTATCGCAAAACTGCGTGAGGCAAAGCGGATCCTCGACTCCAACGAGGTTCCTGCTGATGGTCGTGTGCTGGTCATTTCCAGTGGCGAACTCGCAGCACTCCTCGGAACCACCGAGTACACCTCCAACCTCTTCAATTCCGTCCAGGCATTGGTGAATGGAGATGCCACCCGATTCCTCGGATTCGATGTGGTTCGCAGCGAACTACTCGGAGTCACCGGAACCCCTGCGGTTCGTACGGTCATCGCTTACCACAAGGATATGGTGGCGTTTGCCAGTGGCAACCAGAAGAGCTACATGGATGTCCGTCCCGACATCTCCCATGCTCTCCAGGTGCGTTCGGTAGCGTCCCTCGGTGCGACCCGTCTCCAGGAGAAGGGTGTGGTCACCATCGCTTGCGACACAACCAAGTAGTCAATCACTAGGACGGGGGGTGGTGGCTACATGCTGCCACCCCCTTTCTTTTAATCATTACCCAACATGGATACCGTCACGATCTGCAATCTTGCCCTGGCACACATTGGTGACCAGAGCATCCTGTCGCTTGACGATCCATCCCAAGAGGCACGGTTTGCCAACCTCCTCTACGACCCGACCCGTCGAGAGGTTCTCCGGTCACACAACTGGAATTTCGCAGTGGCACTTGTGCAGTTACCGATGCTCACGGACGCACCTCCATTTGATTGGACTTATGCGTACCAACTCCCAACCGATTATTTCAAACTGATCCAGGTCAATGCCTTTGGTTCCGAGCAGCCCACGCAAAACTACGAGATCCAAGGCAGGATTCTGCTTTCCGATGTGGAAGAAGCAAAGATTTCCTATGTGCGGGACATCACCGATGCCAACTACTTTGACTCGGTCTTCACCGAGGTGCTGTCACTCCGACTTGCAGCCCGACTTGCCAAGCCATTGGCAGGCAGCATGGATATCGCCACCCGTCTCAACCAGGAGTACAAGTACATGCTTGGAGAGGCGAGACGCATCGATGGTGTGGAAAACCAACTCCGCAGGAAACCCCTCTGGGTGAATTCTTCCCTGGTACAGTCAAGGATTGTCTAGCCGATGATCAACACACTCATCTCCTCATTCAATGCAGGGGAGTTGTCACCCTACTTGCAGGATCGGGTGTCGTTGGATAAGTACCGCAACGGATGCCTGCTGCTGGAAAACATGTATCCCACCATCTACGGGACGGCACACCGGAGACCAGGAACACAGTACATCGGCAACGCAGGATCTCAATCGACACGATCCAGGCTGCATGGTCTGAACTTTAACGAATCCAACACGGTCGTGATGGAAATCGGCGTGGGATTCATCCATTTCTGGAGAGGGGAACAGCAAATCACCACTGCCAATGCCGTTCCGGTGGACTACACGGGAGTACCCTTCACCACCGTTCCAGCAGGGTTCTGGTACACCGAGGATGAACTGCGTTCCATTTCGATTCTGCAAATCAATTCGGTGGTGTACTTGGCACACCCCAACCACCCACCACTGCGGTTGACCTACACTTCCGATAGCAATGTGACCATCGGAGAAATTCCGTACCGATATGCTCCGGTGCAGGATGTCAATGTCACCACGACCACGGTCACACCATCGGCAAGAACTGGAAATGTTTTCCTCTACCCTTCAGATGGAGTCAGTTCCACCATATTTCAAAATTCAGATATCGGTTCCTATTTCCAGTTGCAGCACTTGAATCCAGTGCGTCAATTGTACTTTTCACTGGCGACCAGCAGCACGACCACACCGCTTTTTGTAAAAGGAAATTACACCGTTCAGACATACAATTATTGGAACGCTACAGTCTATGTGGAGCAGAAAAGTGATGATGGGGTTTGGTATGCTGTCAAAAACCTTACATCCAGTGCGGATGCCAATTTCACATTTGGATCATCCATTCCCAAGGGTGGATATGTTCGGTGCAGGATCGTCACAACAACCCCAACCACAGGATCACCAAATAATGGAAAGGCAGTGCTGGAACCAGCAGATGGTGTGCTAACGGGTCAAGTTCGCATCACCGGAAGGTCAAGCATTGCCAGCGATACGACTGTGGCGACAACAGTTGCTGGAACAACGCTGACCATCAACCAAGACTATGCAGGCAACCTGGCAGCAGGAACCCCATGCCCGTTAGTGGGCATGCCCATTTCCGGTGGGAATATCCCTGCCAATACCACGATCACTGCCATTGCCGTCAACGGCACAACAGGCAAGGCAACCCTCACCTTGTCAAGTACTGTCCCCATCAGTGCATCATTCTCGGTAACCTTTGGCAACAATGCCAACTGTGCGACCGGAATTGTCACCCAGACACTCGGTGACACCATTCCAACAGGCATGTGGAGCAGGGGAGCATTCTCCGTTCGCAACGGATACCCTAGTGCCGTTGGTCTTTTTGAGGGACGGGTTTTCTATGGTGGAACACTACAGCAACCCAACACGATCTGGGGTTCTGCTTCGGATGACTTCCAGCAGTTCCTGTTAAGCACTCTGGCATCCGATGCCGTAACATTCACGCTATCCACCACATCGGCAGGGAGAATCCAGTGGTTCATTGGAAAGAGCAGCATGATTATTGGAACCACTTCGGATGAGTGGGCAGTATCGGGTTCCAGTGGTGCAATCAATGCTGCCAATATTGTTGCCAAGCTGCAATCCAGGTATGGTTCCACCAGTCTCACGCCCCTAGTGGTCAACGAGACCCTTCTCTTCTTCCAGAGGGGCAACCGCAAGGTGCGTGAGATGAGTTATAACTTTGGGGTCGATGCCTGGGTCTCTCCCGATCTGACAGTGCTTTCCGAGCAATCCGTTCGCAAAGGAATTCTGGAACGGGCATACACCCGTGTGCCGGACGGCACGATGTGGTTGGTCACAGCAGATGGTGGTCTCACCAACATGGTCTACGAAAGAGACCAGCAAGTCGCTGCCTTTGCCCGTCACTTCACCGATGGAATCATTGAGTCGGTTGCCACCGTCAACGGATCCGGTGGTGAAGACGAGGTGTGGATTTCCGTCAAGCGAACCATCAAGGCATCCGATGGGGTCACCGACATCAACCAGAGATACATTGAAAAATTGCGACTCGGTGTGCGTACTGCCGTTGAGACTGCCGACAAATCGGGATGGTGGTTCTCGGACTCCGCAAAACTGGTGACCAGTTCCACACCATTTTCCACGATCACCGGACTCAACCACCTGGAAGGAAAGACCGTCCAGGTCTGGGGTGACAATGCGGTGGTGGCAATTACCGTCAATCCTGTCACTGGAAAGTATGTGGTCAAAAATGGAACCATCTACCTGGGGGAAAGCGTGTCCCGTGCGATTGTGGGTCTCCCATACACATCGAAACTCGCACCCATGCGGGTGGAGCATGAACTCAATGACGGGTCTTCGGTGGGTCGCAGGAGCAGGATCCCTCGCATCAAGGTAAGGGTCATGAATTCCCTCGGTGGAGAGTTTTCTTCTGATAACACCACATGGAGTGAGATGCTGGCACGAACCACGACCGACAAGATGGATGTCTCACCCACTCCCTGGGATACTTTTGAACTGCTCTCGGTAGGTGGAAACTGGACATACACACCCAATCTCTACCTTCGTCAAAATCTTCCCATGCCATTGTCAGTCGTTTCCATTGTGGTTCTCTGGGAAACTGCTGAAAATATACGGGACTAACTTTTCACTTTCCTTCTGTTAGTGACGATATTAGATCTATCTGAAATGTCTTCATCTCCCACCCTTAACATATCCGACAAAATGGATGAGTTGGAGGCACGGGCATCAACCTACCCCCAGACAGATCTTCCTGTCACCCATCGGTTTACAGATGGTCTCTACTCCAGAGAGATCTTCATGCCTGCAAACACCCTGGTGACCAGCAGGACTCACCTAACACAGCACCCCTTTGTGGTTTTGGAAGGCATTGTCGATGTCATTGATGAGCAGGGTGTCATTACCCAATACCATGCACCCTATGTTGGGATCACCCAACCCAATACCCGCAGGGTGCTAGTGACCGTTACCGACACTCGGTGGATCACCTTTCATGTGACAAGCAAAACCAACCCCGATGAAATCGGTGAGGAGATCACCACATCCAACAACCCTCTTCTGAATCCAGAATTTCGGCAGGCATACCTAACCAAGGAGGCAGCATGTCTTGGGCAGCAGTAGGCATTAGTGCCGTATCAATGGGGGTGTCCTTGTACGGATCCTCCAAGAGTGCAGCACAGCAACGGGAGGCTGCATCCAACAATGCCTACCTTTCCCGTCTTCAAGCAGCAAGCACTGCTGCCGTCACCCGTTACCAGGCAAAGCTCAACTACCAGACTGCAATGACCCAGAGTGCCATGCAGCACCAGAACGCAACGGTTCTGCACAATGCAGCAGGGGTAATTGTAAAAAACGGAGATGAGCAGATCCAACGCATGTATGCCCAAGAAAAACGGGATGCTTCCGAAATCACGGCAGCATATGCTTCCAGTGGGGTGCAATCCGACTCCGGTTCAGCCCAAGTGGTGCAGGGATACAATGCCTCAATGAATCAACTCAAGAGGATGGATACCCTCTACGGCATCAACACGGCAGCAGCCGACAAGGATTGGCAGGGAGTCATGTCGGATTATCAGTCACAACTCACGGCAGAGACGGCACAGCAATTCAAATATGCAGAACAGATGGCAGATTGGAACGAGAAGATGGGCATTGCCAGTGCAGGGGTTCAGCAATCTGTTGCCAATGCCAATGCCGATGCCACGCAAATCCAAGGGTACTCCAATGCCATCGGATCCCTGGCATCCGGTTACTCATCGTATGCGGAGCAGAAGTATCGAAGCTCACTGACACCACGCAACAACCGACTCGGTTCCGGTGGTGCAATTGACTAATCACATGGCACAGATCCGCATCGCAGAAATTCCCAATGCCCCCCAAGAGGTCTTTACCCCTCTGGCACAGGCAAACTTTGCAGGAGATCAGATTGGAAACGAGGTCAAGAACGACATCAACCGAGGTCTGGAAGGACTCAAGGTGAACCCGCTTGCAGCAGCAGTCGGTGGAGAAATGATTATGAAAGGGGCAACCGACATCCAAAAGGCAGGGATGGCAATTGCCGAAGGAAATAGTCGCTTGCAGATGAAAAAGAACCAGGAGGACTATGCCTCCGGTCAGATCAAGTTCTACCAGAACCAGATTGCTCTTGGTCAAGCGTTCTCGGATGCCTCGCGGGGGCAACCCGTCGAGCAGTTTCCGGTAATCTACAACCAGGTCTACGGCAAGGACGGGGCAAACTATTACGCAGGGATGACCGACAGGGAGAAGCTATTCCAGCAACCCGATGTCATGCACAACTTTGCCAAGGGCATGGCAGAACAAGTCAACACGGTTGGCACTTTCCACCTCCAGCAGCAGCAAACCAATGCACTGGTCAACTGGCAGGACGCACTTAATCGGGGAAGTGTTGCCGACATGATTGCCATCAACAAGACGATGGGTGCTACCGGATGGTTCCCACCGCATGTGATGGCACAGCACGACGAGATCATCAAAAACAAGAACGATGTTTTCAATGTGCAAAGCATCATCCTGGCAAAACCTCTCGACAACGATTGGGACAAGCAATTGACCAAGTCCCTATCCAGTGGTCAACCCATCAAGGATGCACCGTTTCTTACCGATCCAGACAAACGGAATCTGCTGACACTCCGACAGGCAGCAAAAACCGATGCCCAGTACGAGATCAGCAACTCCATGATGAGGAGGCTTGATAACCAAGAGATCACCGATGCCAGGGTGCTTCTCAACGATGAGGGAGTTAAGAAATTAGAACCCGACCAGCAGAAGGCACTCGTTGCCAGAATGAACAACCGGAATGTCGGAACACCCATCGGCATTGCCTACACCTTGAAAGCACAGCAGGCACTCGACATGTACCCGCAGGCAACCACACCGGAAGGTCGCATCAAGGAGTTGGATGACATCAGCACCTTGATCACGGCAACCGTGCCAGGGGAGCAGGGTCAGATCCAGCAGGAGCAATTGCAATCCATCCGCAAGGAGATGGCAACCAATGGTGGCATGCGATCCCAGGATGCCATCGTGAAACAATACTACTCCAAGAAATTGGAAATTGCTGCCGATGCTGGAGCATTCGGAACAGTGCCTACTGCCGACCAACTCAAGACACCTGCTGGTGCGGAGATGATGCTGGCAATTGAGCAACGCAAGGCAGACATCAAGGTGCTGCTTTCCAAGGGGTACAAGGGCAAGCCCATCACGACCATTTCCGAGGCAAATGCTGCACTGCAAGAATACATGCACGGAGAAGAGGCTGCAAAGATCACACCAAGCAGGCAGGAGGGTCTTGGTGATTTATTCAAGAGACTGCTGCGTGACGGGCAAATGCAGACCAACTCGGAATTATAATTTCTAGTCATGGCAGACCTACTTGACCCTCAAAAACCCGACACCCTGCAACCCGACATTTTGGCAGATGAAAATTTCATGCAGCAGGAGGATAAGCCCAAGGATATCTTCCCAGACCAGAATCCACAGTTCGGCATAGTCAAGCAGGATCCCAAGGTTGCCTCTTTTATCAATGAGGCATACGACAAATCGAACCAGTGGCTTGCCAAGACCCTGGACAATGTCGATGCCATTCCGGTTCCCAAAGACACAATTGATAAAAAGGCAATGAGGGAAATGGCTGCAAGCTACGCAGTCATCAAGCAACTCACCGGAGTCGAACCCGTAGAAGCTGCCAAGAATTATCAACTCCTGCAAAAAGGGGTGTCGGCACAGTGGGGTGAGGATGCACCCAAGTCCACGGCAGACTTCCTTGACCAAGCGAGACGGCACATCAACGGAACACTCAACTACGGCACTGCTCTCACCAATGCCTTCAATCAAGGGATCACCGACAACGAGGGTGGCAAGATGAAAGATCCGGTCATTTCCGAGCAGGAATGGCGAACGAGCAATGGGTCTCTGATTGCGTCCAAGGGTGGCAGCACACCACTGGACGAGAAGGGCATCCATGAGGCATTCACCTCCATGTACGACAGGGGTGCAGCCATTGCCATGAACCCCATGTTCCCATTGGTCAAGCAGACCTATGATTTCTTCAAGGGGGGAGTCACACCGGAAGGAACCCCAAAACTGGATGCCGTCTCCGACACCATGCTGGAATTCGATGCCACACCGTCAGCATCTGAAAGCACTTTGAAGTCAAAGATCATGGGAATGACCGATGAACAGCAGAATCAGTTTTTCCAGACCCTGGGGCAGTATTCCCTCGCCAAAGGAGATGACAAAGCATCGATAGGTCAATGGTTCGGTGAACTCGGACAAACGCTTTCTAGGGGCATTGTAGACACGGGAAATGCCATCGTAGAACCACCCCTTCGGTCACTTGCCACATCAGCAGGGGATCTCGGTGTGCTGCTAGGCAACCCAGAACTGGCACAGGGTGCTGAAAATTACACCCGTGACCTGGATGTACAGGCACGACTCAAGGATGCAGCCGATAATGTCATCAACCCCCTCCATGAGTATGGGTTTGCTACCGATGTCATTCGTGGAGCAGTCAGTGCAGTTCCTTGGATGGCAGCATTCGCAGTTGATCCTGCAATTGGTATCGGGGCAATGGGTCTCTCCAACATTGGGAATGTGCAGACTGTTTTGCGTCAAAACAACCCAGGGATGTCCCAGGCAGAACTAAACGCCATTTCGGTCATGGCAGCAGCACCCATGACGGCACTGCAATCCATCTCAATGGGTTCCGCTTTCAAGGCATTCCCTTGGTTGGAACAACGCATCGCCACCACCTTTGGGGGAGGCATCGTCAACCAGATTGCACACATCGGTGTAACCACGGCAGGCATGAACCTTGCCGATGCCACATCCATTGTGTCACAGAAATTGGCACAAGTCTTTGACCCAGAAATCAAGATGGGATCCCCTGCATCCGACCAACTGGTGGATCTCATGCTACGACTACCGGAGTCTGCGTCAACCTTTGCACTCATAACCCTCGCAGGGGCAGGCATCCACAAACTTCAAGGTGGCAAGAATGCAGACCAAGCAAAAAATGCTGCCGTGAATGTGGCTAAAGGTCTGCGAGATGAGCAGGCATTGCGGGCATTGGGATGGAGCAATGAGCAGATTTTAGAAGCACAGAATGCTCCTCTAGACAAAGTTCTGGATACCGTCACCCGCATCAAGGGAGACATACGATCTGATGCTATTGCACAAGGCAAAACCATTGCGGAAAAACAAAGCATCCTATCCAGGCTTTACGCAGAGTCACCGGAAACTCCGACCATGATTGTGCTGGATGATGGTTCCTACCGACTCATGGTTCCCGATTCCAAAGGAGTGCTGCAATCGGCAGGCGAAACACCAGACTTTGAGGTGGCAAATTCCAGATTGATTAGGTTGGAAAAATTCCACGAACTAAAACAACTCCAGCACTTCAACCAATTGATCGACCACATGATGGGGGTGTGGGAAAAGCAGGGGATTAAAAACCGGACGGTGGAAACCCCATCGGAACCAGGCAAGACCGTACAGGATTACCTCGACCAGAAGGAAAGCACACTCTCCGAGGCAGAACTCCGGTTGAGGGTGGCACTCGCAGGAGGGCATGAGAACGATTCCCTGTCATCCAGCATCATTGAGGGGTACACCACCAACGAGTGGAAGAACAAGGTCTACACCGACATCATCAAGGTACTGGATCACAACCCCCAGACCTTCCTGCACGAAAGCAGTGATGCCCACACCAACCGTGCCATCGCAATGGGCAAGTTTACCCATGCCGACCTGGTGCGGTGGATCCGTCAGACCGAGGCAGGGATGAAGGCAATCGACGGGCAGGATCACCAGTATCTCAAGCCAGAGTATGAAAATAACCCTGCTGCCATTGTGGAGGCACACACGCAACTATTCCTCGACTACGCAGGGGGCAAGTTTGAAGCGTACAAGGCTGCACCCTCGGCACTGAAGGGGTTTTTCAAGGCAATGCTCCGGTACTTCCAGAATGTCCTGGCAAAGGCAAAGGTTCTCAACGCTGCGATTGAAGCAGGCACGGTTCCCAAAGAATACCACCAGCACCTTGCAGAGACGATGGGTCTCGACATGGGTGAACGACTTGCACCGGAGGAAGGCAAAGAGACGGCACGACTCATGGGGGCAGATGTTTCTGATGGGAACCTTGAGCAGCAGACACTTTTCTCGATCAAGCCCAAGGAATCTGCTGATGATGAAAAGATGAACCCCATTCGTGCAGCATTACAGCAGTACGAAGATGGTGAAAAGATCCAGGACTTTGGTGACCTTGTTGACCATATTGATGAACTGGCAGGGGAGACAGGGAACTCGGATCTGGACACTGCCCTGTATGACTACCGGACGGCAGTTGACGAGGACTACAAGATGTATGGGGGCAGGGGTGATGCGGAAGAATACGAGGCACAATTCCTTTCAGACCTAGCCAAGGCAGCAGACAACCTGGACAACGAATCTAATGGGGAGCCAATTACCCACCCCGATGGCACGGTATCCAATCCCAATGAGACCACGGAACCTGGAACTCCAGCACCGGATACCGGCATCGCCGAGATTGATCCCGACCAACAGGAAGGGGACGGGTGGAAAGATATCCCGTGGACAGAGGAGACCAATTTCTCCATCAAGCACCTCCCGACATCCTTTGTGTGGATGTCCAAGAAGGAGTACGACAAGATTGCCAAACGAACCGACACCATTGCCGGAATCCACATTGATCGGATGAGGGTCGGAGAGTATCTGGGGATTGATCTCCAGGGTGGCATGTACTACCCGACCATTGTTGAGAACCTCAAGAAGAGGGTGGTGTGGGCATTCAACTCGGCAGGAGTTGCCAGGACTGTGGCAAGACGGGCAGCAGAGAACGGTGGGTATGTGAAACTCATCCTCATGCAGGAGGGGAATGTCATCGGGAACAAAACTTTTGGGAACATCTGGTTTGAGCAGTTACGCAGGAACATTGCTGCTGGATCCATCACTGAGAAGAAGGCACTGGAGGCACTAAACACAATCCGAGATCGTTACAAGACCAAGAAGGCAATTGTGGACGGCACGGGTGACTTTGTCGTGAAGATGGTCAAAGACAAGGAGACGGGGAAGATGGTTCCCGAAATGGTCGAAAACAAGAAGACCGGAAAGATGGAGAAGAAGATGGTTCGGGTGAAGGGAACCGGAGAGGTCTACGACAAGAGTTACACCGGACACATGGAGGAATGGAAATCCCTCGCAGAGGCACAGACGGCAATTCTGGCAATGACCCAGACCAAACGGGCATCCACCTATTTTAACAAGACCAAGACCAACACCAAGTCAAAGGGTGAGGGCATTTCCTATGGCAACCTACTATCAAAGAAAATGACCGCAATGGGACTGCCAGACGCAGCAACCATTGTGGAAGCCATTGAGGAACCCTCATTCAAAGGAGTCCCCAAGGGGGCATCCGTTGCCATCATCAAGTTCGACCCAGTAGCAGATGGTGAAAAGATTCTCACCGGAAAACAGGCAGGAGTTACACCACACATTTCCTACAACTATGTGCTAAAGGGTGAACCCGTTGCTAGGATGAGGAAGTTCAAGGTAGTGGACGAGGAGTTCCCAGAGACCAAGAATCGGATTCTCACCCAAGCACACACCGATTTCCCATTGGAGAGATCGGTCAGTTTTTCAATTAAGCCAGGGGCAAGCGACATTCTCAAAAAGTACGAGGGGATGAATAGTGTTGAGACCACCAAAGAGGGCAGGAAGTTTTCACCAATCGTTAGAGACCTGCTCCAAAGGAGGAAGAATGGTGAGGACATCCCATACTCCGTGATCCAAGAGGCAACCAATGAACACTACCCTGCACAGTTAGTGGAAGTTCCTAAATCCGTAGATGATCTTCCATCACAGGAGACAATCAAAGACGCAGTTGGTGCAAAGTATCAGTCACCGGATGACAATCTCCCCAAAGCAGGAGACGCAGTTGAGGCACGGCAAGATGTTCCATCGATGACCAGGAAAGGAGTCGGGGTGGTTACGCTTACCTCTGGTGATAAGCGTACATATCTTGCAGCAGTAAGAATGGATAAACCGCAGTTTGTGCTGGATGAAGCAGCATCCTTACGAATCGGACTAGGTCAGAACAAAGCACCTCACATTAAGATCCATGCAACCTTTGCAAAAGATCAAAGCATGCCACCAGACCTTGAGACTTGGACTCAAGTTGGATACAACCCAGACAGGCATAGCTACTACTATGATAGGTCTGACATGCGTCAAGTTGTAGGAGCATCCGAGGCATACCAGGTAGGGAATACGGTTTTTGTGAAGGATCCCGTGTACGGTGACGGAAGACCTTCCAATATTTCCTACAGCATCCGCACCAAGGCAGATGCCGAGAGGGTCAACGCAGAGTTTGAACGGCAGATGGTTGCATCTCCCACCAAACGCAGGGAGATCATCGAACGAGCAGCAGCACGATTCGGAAAAGTGCAGGAAGACATGGCAAAGATCAACGAGGAGTTGGCAAGTGACATGAAGCACCGGAGGGAAGTCAATGCTGCCACCATGCAGGAGAAGAAGGCACGGGAGATCGAAGACATTGAACTCGGTGAGAAGCAGGAACTGCGTGATGCCTTGGAGAAAAACAAAGACAAGTTCTCCGACCGACTCCTCACTGCCGAGGGGCAGAAGAAGATCTCCTTGGAGGCACAGATGAAAGACCGTGCCAGACTCATTGAGAAAGGCATCAAGGATAAGTATGCCGAGAAGAAGAAGGCAATGGAGCAACGCTACTCCGAGGAGGATGTGACGGCACTTTCCCGTGCCGACATTCGCCAGGAGATGCAGCAGAATCTGGTGACCTTGGGAGCAATTATACGAACCCTTCCCAAGTCACTGCAAGGCGAAATCGGGTCACCCTACACGCAGTACGCAGCACTCACCAACGACACTGCCAAGGCAAAGTTTCTTTCCACGATCATTGGTCGCATGACCAAGGCAATCGATAACAACATCAAGGGGGCATTCATTGAGAAGATTGAGGCTGCACTCAAGAAAGCCAAACCCAAGGCGGGGGATAACAAGATCAAGAAGAGTCGATTCGGTGCAGATGCCCAAGATTTCCTAGACACAGCATACCGTGCATCCCTCATGGACAACGACAAGGTGGTCGAGGAACTAGATGCCTTGGAGAAAAAGATCAACGATGCCACCACACCGGAGGAGACATCTGCCCTAGTGCAGGAGTGGGGAATCGTCAACACCTACGGTGATCTCTACGGACGCACGGCACTTCACCTGGAGAATGCCTACAAAGAACTTATGGAGACCATGCAGAATGGTCGTGAGGCATGGAGAATGCAGGAGCAGGAGAGGATCGATGACATCAAAGAGAACCAAGGTCTCATCGAAGACAACCTTCCAGCATGGACGGACGCAGCACTCAAACGGGCAAATGCAGACCGCAAGGGATTCTGGGACATTGTACGAGGCATGGTCTGGTCCCACACAGGATACGAGGCACTTTTCCGCAGGATCCTCCCCAAGGGCATGGAACCCTTGGTGCAGGAGTGGAGCAACCGGATTCGTCGTGCCAATAACGAAACCGAGAAGGCAAGCATGGAAAACTGGACGGGACTCATCAAGAGCATCCAAAAGGGTGCTGGTGGTGACGGTGCATTCAAGACTGCCGAGGCAGTGGAGAAGCTACGCACAATGGTCACAGACAAGATCTTCAAGATTGAGGGACGCAGGGTGCAAGACGAAGGGATCCTCATTGAAAAAGCCGAGCAGATGCTCAAGGGAGAGATGTCAACTGCTGGATATTCCAAGGAGGAACTCAATGCGATTGCTGACGAACTGGCATCCCTTCCCGTGGATACCAGGAAGAAGTATGTGACCATCACACGGGTCGTCAAGGAAGGCACACGGCAGGCACTTCCGATGTCCCTGGACGAGATGATTTTCACGACGATGGCATGGGAGCAATTGGATGTCCGTGCCAAAATGGAGTACACCGGATGGACTGACGAGTCGTACAACCAGATGGTTGCCGAGATCAACAAGTCACCCATTGCCAGCAGTGTTCGTGACTACCTCAAGGATTTCTACAAGAACTCCTACGACAAGTTGAACGAGGTTCACATGCGGATGTTCGGCATGCGTATGGCAGATAACCCCAACTATGCCCCCACCAAGTACGAGACCAAGGGCAGCACTCCCGATCCGACGATGGATGGCATTGCTGGAACCGGAGGGGGGACGACCCCAGGGTTCCTTAAGCCAAGGGTCAAGCACTCGGAACCATTTAGGGTCGCCAGTGCCACCGATGTCTACCAGCAGAATGCTGCACAGCAGGCACATTGGGTAGCCTTTGCAGAACTCTACCGTGAGATTTCCTCCACTCTCAACGGCAAGGATGTCCGGTTGGCACTCAAGGGTGCAAACGGCATGGGACTTACAGAACTTCTGAATAGTTCACTCAAGACCTTGGCACAGGGTGGTGGTGTCAACAACGACCCCATGTGGGTCAAGAAAGTGGGCAGTGTCGCCACATCGGGAACGGCAGTCGCAGCAATGGGGTACAACTTGAAGACCATTGCCAACCAGTTGGAGTCTGGTTCTAGGTTCCTGTATGCATTGCCACTCAAGGATGTGGCACGGGCATTGAGCAATCCGGTGGCATTACTAGAATCCATGCCAAAGGTTTGGAACTCCGAGACCGTGCAGAACCGACTAGTGGGTGGATCCAACCCTGCTGCTCGGTTTGTATTTCAGAATGCCCACATGTCTCCCTCCAAGTGGTTGTCATCATACTATGCTTTGGGAACGACCGGATTGCAGCCCATGCAGTACGCAGACGCAGCACTCACTACCCTGTCATCGGCAATTGTCTACCGTGATGCCTACACCAGGGCAATGAAAGCAGGCTTATCCGAAAAGGCAGCAGAGGCACGGGCATTGGATGCAATGGATGCTGCCGTCTATCGCTACTCCCAACCCGTCATGTTCTCTGCCAAGTCGGATGTGGAAAACACTTCCAACGCTGCCATGAAACTCCTGTTCATGTTCATGTCGGATCCCCGTCTGAAGACCGGAATTATCACCGATGCCGTGCATGGAATCGTCAGTGGCAAGGGCGATAAAGGTGACCATTGGAGGAGGATCGGTGCAGTGATGCTCGGTGCATTGCTCTCCCAGACAGTTGCCAATGTCTATCGGGACATTTTCTCCGATGATTCTGATGACAAAATCTGGACGGTGGGTGGTTATGCCAAGGCTTTAGCACTCGCACCCTTTCAGGGGTTTTTCCTGCTTGGCACGGCAATTGATGTGGGTCTCTCATCGGTCTCCGGTCAACCCTCATACCAAAATTCTAGCAACCCCTTGGTCACCTCCGGTGAGAATGCCATTCGTGCAGCCAAGCATGCAGGAGACATCCTCCAGACCGACAACATGGACAAGTGGATGGATGAACTCAACCGGATTGCCAGGGCATTGGCAGTCACTCCAGTGACGGCAGTGCCTGCTGCTGTGTTGAATGTCGCCAAACCGATCAGAGGTGCTATGAAAAACGCACAAAAAAGTGACTGATATTTGACGATGTAAAGTGTTGCACAGGGTAGGGTGTGATGTTAAATCGATCAAAACATGGCACTCAATAATGACACTTCTTCGGTATCTCTAGTCGGAACTGGCAGTGCCAGCATTCCGTACCAGGTTCCCTTTGAGTTCCTGGCAAATGAAGATCTCTCTGTTTATGTCACGACCGGAGGGGTGATCACTCAACTTTCCTATACCAACGGTGATTTCACTGTGACGGGTGCTGGAAACACCTCTGGTGGAACCGTTTCCACAAAGGTTGCAGTGCCTATAACATCGACCGTGTACATTGCTCGGAATGTCAGTCTGACCCAGAAGACCAGTTTCATCACGGGAGATCGGTTCCCCTCGCAGGCAATGGAACGGGCATTGGATAAGTTGACGATGATCTGCCAGCAGATGCAGCGGGTATTCTCCAAGGGGATTCGGTTTTCTGACACTGCTCCGGTTCAACCCTCACTATCCCCCCAAACCAACTCCATCCTGGGATTTGATAACAATGGCACAGTCACCTCCCTGTCGAGCAACGGTCTCACAGGTGCTCCACCCTATGTCTTGGGGACATCAGCAGCAGGAACCATTCCCACCTTCCTTTCCCTGCCCACATTTTCTTTGACTGACAATTCCGTATCACCACAAAAATTGACAGATGGTCACCCGTATTGGGATGCCACGGGAATCCTGCACACATCGGGAACCGCAAACGGGTTCAAGGTAACCGAGAGAACCGGAACCAAAACCGCATCATTCTACAAGGACGCAGGAGTCACCTACATTGCTGACCAGGATAAGGGGGCATGCGTGACCATTGATGCCACCACCGGAAAGGTGGCAGCACCATTCGGGTTCAGTGGGAATGTGACAGGAAATGTCACTGGCAGCGTGACGGGTGATGTCACGGGGAATGTTTCTGGAACTTCTGCCTCTTCCTCGGCTGCTGTTGCTGGATCGACACTGCAAAAAAGTACTGCTAGGGCATTTGCCAAAATCGCAACCACGGCAACCAATTCCGATTCATACCTAGTAACCACTGCTGGAACTGCAACCGCAGGTGCAGTCATCACGGTGACTACTGGGAAAGTACATGGTTTAGCAGTTGGCAACACAGTCTATGTTTCCGGTTCAAGCAATATCGGTAATGCACTTCGCACGGTTACTACTGTTCCCTCAACGACCACTTTCACATTTACAAATACTGTTGGTATATTGTCAGTCACTACCACTTCGCAGACATGCTATTGGCTGCAATCCCTGGCAGTTCCTACGATTCTCAACAATTTCAATGTGTTGAGTATCACCAACACCAGTTTGGGTGCGTATACGGTGACTATGACCAATGCCGTCAATACTGACTATTCCGTTATTGCCAATTCTAGAACTCCGAACAGTGGCAATACTTACGCAGTTCCTTCATCTACCACCGCATTTGTTTTGTACACCTACACGGGTGGCATAGCAGCACTCAATTCCAATACTGATTTTGCCGTCTTCTCTATCTAACCATGCCACTTGTAACCTTCCCCAACCCAGACGGTAGCCTCGCAATCCTCATTCCCGTGGACACCACGGTTCCATTGGAGGAAATCATTGCCCGATCCTTGCCACCAGGAACTCCACACTTTGTGTGTGACTCCATAGATCGGGATCCATCATTCCACGATGCCTACGATTTTGATCCCACCACCGGATCAACATTCATCCCTGCCAGGGGCAAGGAGGTTCAACTCAATCTGTGGAGGGAATTCCGCAAACCTCTGCTGGAGAAACTCGACATCGCTTTCACCAAGGCACTGGAGACCAACGACACGACTGCCATGCAAGAGGTCTCTGCCAATAAGCAGGCACTGCGGGATGTCACCAAGACCCCATTGCCAGATGACCTTGACGGCATCAAATCCACCTTCCCCTCAATCCTCAACCCATAACCACCATGACCATAACCACCGTAGTGACCCAAGGTTCCACCAGCAGAACCATCAGCACATTCTCCCAGGAGGGAGGCAAGACTCCGACAGAAGTCAATGCCGACCCTAGCAGGGAATAACACGCACCACCCATGCCCAACTCTATCTCCAATCCTTTCGACTCCGGTTTCAACGGGGGCACTCTCATCACCGGAACCACTGCCAAGACCGGATCTTGGTATGCCGTCCAAGTCGTTGCCGATGTGGTTTTTTCGACCCTTACTGGCAACCTCGGTGGCGACACCTACGCAGGGGTCACCTTTGCTGCTGGCACGGTGATCTACGGTTCATTCACTGCCATCACCCTGGCATCCGGTAAAGTCATTGCCTACTCCAGGTAATGCCACTACTCGGTCTCGGTATTGAACTTGGAAAGCAGGGGGGGATTACCTCCTCTCCTGCTCCATCCCCGTATGATCCCGATGCACTGAATTGGTTTTCAGCAGTATCAGCATTGGGAGGCACTGTCTCCGATGCCAACAAGCCTGCCATCAATGCGTTCTTTGTAGCACTCAAGACCGGAGGGGTTTGGTCGTCAATTGCCCAAGCTAACTTGTTTGCAGGGGCATCCACCGTAGCCAGTGCAATGGCTCCGATTGTTGGAAGCACCATTGCCAACAATGGGTTTCTTGATGCCGACTACAGCAGCACATTGGGTCTCACCAATACGAACGGCACGAGATACATCAACACGAACAGGGCAAACAATGCGGATGCCAGTCAGAATTCCCGTCACATGTATGTGTTTGTGACATCCATGCCAACGCTACCAGTCACTGCGTCTCAATATCTTATGGGCAGTGGGAATGTTGGATCTTCAGATTCCAGAATCTACATCCCCATCAACACATCCAACATTTCGATGTCACTCTCCAGTACGAGTCTTTCCACTGCGACCAACCCCACACTCGGTGCGGTCAACGGGTTCGGGCTTGCCAGGAACAGTGCTACCACCGTGATTCCCTATGTGAACGGCAGTCTCGGATCATCCACCAACAATGTGGTCACTCCTACGACCACCAAGATTGGTGTGTTTGCCACAGGCACTGGAGTGTCAAAAGCCAGTGCAAGGATTGGATTTTATAGCATCGGTTCCTTTGCCGACCTTGCCGTCATTGATGCAGCAGTCAAAACCCTGTTCACACAATTGACATGAGTGCCGACGAAGTTTCCTCAATACGGGAAGATATCGCAACCCTCCAGGCAATCATGGAGGAACGCAGTAAATCTGCTGCACACAACGCTCAACTCCTCCGCACCATTGGTGCTGCCGTTGTCGTGCAGATTTTTTGCACCGTCTATTTTGCAGGGGTTAAGACCCAGA
>Ga0209188_1000538_pt1 | contig 35841 bp, 33 predicted proteins | sample C_130625_EF_Meta_FD_187307 | JGI IMG/M metagenome (GOLD analysis project Ga0209188, IMG submission 187307) | Freshwater microbial communities from Lake Croche, Canada to study carbon cycling - C_130625_EF_MetaG (SPAdes) (version 2) | ecosystem: Environmental > Aquatic > Freshwater > Lake...
GTTGAATCTGGACTGATTGATATATGATTCTATATGCCTGTTAAGTTGATCTAGGTTATAAGTGCCTTCGCTTAATTTACCTATATCTTTAGACACGAGTGGAGCTACATTATTTGGGGTATTTTCTACAGCCTGAGAAGGTGTTCCAAACAGTAAAAATGCAGCGACTAAAAATAAGGCTAGCATGAGTTTATAACGGAATTACACCGTGACCTTCCTTAATGTGAGCTACTGAAATTTTACCGCCATTCAAACTATAACCTCCGCTAAAAGGATTTGATGCCAGAAATAGGGGAGTATCTAAATCTGCAAACGTAAATCCACCTTGGCCTGCTGCAAAGCATGCAGATACAGTCATAGCTAAAATAGATTCTACGTTGCCTCCAATCATAAGTCCTATTCCATTTATCCGAGCAACATTGGCGATTTCTAGTGCACTTACTATACCTGCTTTCATAAGTTTTACATTTATAACTTGGGCTGCTTTCAGATGAGCAACTTTTTCTGCATCCCTTTTATGAGATACACTTTCATCTGCAGCAATAAGCCAACCACTGTATATGCCTAGGTCCCGCATTCCTTCGAGATCATCTTTTGCAAGCCATTGTTCCAAAAGAGCGGGGGCTATATCTGCCGAGCGCAAACCGTCTACCAGGAGTCGTGCCTCAGCGCGTGAAAGGCCTGCATTACCGTCAATTATTAGCGGAGAATGAGGTGCTACAGCATGGATGTCTTTTAAGCGTTCTAGATCATACGCAATCCCTTTTGCTCCACCTACTTTTACTTTAATTTGATTTATACCACGGGCTATTATAGCTCGCGCTGCATCTGCACCTTCAGCAGGTGTACCCGTGGTTACTGTCATATCCGTTTCAAGTTCTGTTGAATTACCCCCAAAGAATTTCCATAACGAAGTTTTATTTCGCTGAGTTAAAGCATCTAAAAGTGCCATTTCAAATCCACACTGTGCAGATCCACAGCTGTGCCCATACCGCTTGCTAAATTCCAAGGATAAGGTTTTCCAATCCGAGAACGTTTGACCCACAAGCCAATCCATGGAGCTTCGATACACCTCTAATACATCTGCTTGAGTTTCTCCATTATAGGGGGGCAGAGGTGCTGCCTCACCATAGCCGATTGTACCATCTTCTAGCGTAAGCGAGACTAAGACATTATTCGCCGTTGCCTGAGAACCGCCCGATATTCCAAAGGGAGTGAGTAAAGGGATATCGAGTGCCGCATAGTTAAAATAGCGTATTGTGCAGCGCTCGGCCATTAATGCTTTTTATCACTATGCACTGGTAAAGGAAGCTTAATTCTGTGATCTGGCTGCACATCGTACGTTAAAAAAAGAACTCAATTCTCGCATAAAAGGCTCAAACCATGGCTTAATCATTACAATAAGGTTACATGTAAATCGTATCGTTACATGGATTTAACACTTAAAATAAGTGCTAAGTAAAAAAAATAGTTTATTAGATTGATTATCTTAATCTGTATGAGAATTAGAGATTACATATACTACACGTTAGCATTAGCTGTGGTTAAAGTATATCCTGATGCCTACGCAAAAAAAGTTTTACCTGAAAGGCAAGCTTGGGTGCTTTTCAGCGGTTGCTATGTTAAAATTAATCATCTTCTAGATACATTAACGGATAAGCTAAGTTTGGGATTTGAGCAACGTGCAGCGATCAACACAATTCTTACTCACAAAGCTATACAAATTGCTTCGCTCTATCAGCGCACTGATTTTACCGAGACCATACGTAAATCAAAATTACGAAAAATATCCCAATCTGCTGTAGCCAAAATTAAATCGGTCTTAATGCCTGAGCAGTCTTCGGCTTTTGACCACATCGCTTACGCTAATTCAGATAATAATACACTTCGAGTTTAAGTTTTTCCTTAAAACGAAGAGAGTCACACGTGTGTTTGAAACGGTTCTTAGAGCCATCCCTGGTTTTGATTAATTTTGAAAGTGCGCATTAAATGAGCAATATATGCGGAGATAGTAATTTAAAAACTGGTATCATTACGTTTCAACCCAATCAATTATGGAAAACTTAAATCTCTTGGATGGTACACATTTAATACTAGCTCCAGTCCTTAAGGAAAACGGATTAGATAAAAAATCTATATCGCATAAAAAGGTTAAGTTAAATGCAAAGACTCTGCACACAAAGCCTGTTGATGGGCATAATCGACTTACGCTTAACTCCCAGCAACAGCGTTTAAGATCTACGATGGACACGCCTAAAACAAATAAGAATTCTCATATCAGAGTACAGCGACGGAAAGCATTAGGTTGAATGAACCGCAACATGCCTAGTTAATTTCGTTATTTTTACAGGTTTTTCCCCGGTTCTTCAGTTATTGACGATTCGTCGTAGGGTTATATATTCTAATAATTGTATAAATTATTAAAGAATAGTAACATAACATGTTTTCTGAATCTCTAATTGAGCGCGAAACGGAAAGGCTGTTTCTCGCCTTGCTGCACGTTGACTGCGATACTGTCAGAAAATGGAACTTAGAGGATTGTAGGGCTATTGCGCCTTTGACGTTAGAGATCAATGCTTTGAAGCAGGAAAAAAACGCCGTTATTCTGGCTCATTCCTATGTGGAACCCGAAATTGTCTATGGCGTAGCAGATTTTCGTGGTGATTCGTACTACTTAAGTCTCATGGCTCGAGATGCTAAAGCTCAATGCATTATATTTGCTGGCGTAGTTTTTATGGCTGAAACCGCCAAATTACTCTCTCCGGAATCAACTGTGATTGTACCCGATATCAATTCAGGCTGTTCGTTAGCGGATTCACTTACGCGAGCAGACTTGGTATCGCTTAAAAAATTATATCCTGATGCTACGGTTGTCTGTTATATTAATAGTACAGCAGACGTTAAGGCTGAGTCAGATGTATGCGTAACCTCAGGCAATGTGGTCGATATTGTTGCCAATCTACCTGCTAAAAGAATCTTATTTGTACCTGACCGCTTAATGGGTCAAAACCTAAGAAATGAATTAGCTAAACGAGGTATAGAAAAAGAAATTATCACCTCTGATGGAACCTGCATGGTTCATGAACAATTTACTGTCGATCAAATCACTGAAGCCAGAAAACAATATCCTGGATTAAAAGTAGTCGTACATCCTGAATGTACAGAAGAAGTCGCTAACGCAGCAGATTATGTAGGCAGCACAGGCGCTATGATGACGTATGTACGCACTACACAAGCCCCTTACTTTCTTATGCTTACTGAATGCGGATTAGTAAGTAGGTTGCAAGCTGAGGTAGCCGATTCTCATTTTATAGGAGGATGCCGTATGTGTTCCTATATGAAGCTAAATTCTCTTCAGAAAATTAGAGACGCGCTTAAATCACCGACTAGAAAGCAGATAGTCGAATTATCAGATGAACTTCAGGTATCAGCCAAACGGTGTATTGATGCCATGTTTGAGCTCACTCAAGGCAGCAAGGTAAACGGATAAGCTAATCTCTACGCTAATGTTCTATAATCAAACTACCTCTAACTTAATCGATTTAGCTCTGAGTGAAGATATCGGATTAGGAGACATTACAAGCGCGTCTATTTTTGATGCTGAACATAAATCACGTGGAGTAGTGCTTGCAAAGGAAGATATGGTCTTATGCGGACTAGATTTAATTAAATTAGTTTTTAGTAAAATTGATCCTAGTCTTAAAGTTAAACTTACTTCAAAAGACGGTACCAAGATTAAAAAGGGTACACGAGTTGCAAGCATTACAGGATCAACATTGTCCTTATTAGCAGGTGAGAGAACTGCTTTAAATTTTATCCAACGGCTATCGGGTATTGCTACCCAATCAAGTAAGTATGCTGAATTAGTTAAAGAATCAGGTATTAAAATTATAGATACAAGAAAAACAATGCCTGGATGGCGCTATTTGGAGAAATATGCTGTTAAGTGCGGTGGCTGCTATAATCACCGTCTGACCTTGAGTGAACAGGTTCTTATCAAGGATAATCATATAGCAGCTGCTGGATCACTCGAGAAAGCAGTTAAACTAGCGAGACTTAACGCAAGTCATCTCTCAAAGATAGAAGTTGAAGCTAAAACTTTAAGCGAAGTTAAACAGGCAATCAAGGCAAAGGCTGATATTGTTTTGCTTGATAATATGAGCCCAGATTTAGTTAAAACATGTATTGCTCTAATTGATGGTAAAATGCTTGTCGAAGTATCCGGTGGAGTAACCTACACAACTCTCAACTCTTACCTCATAAAAGGAGTGGATTTTATCAGCGTTGGAGCTCTTACCCATTCAGTACGTTCAGTAGATTTAAGTTTAGATATTATAGATTACTAATTTTAAAATGCAGATACACCGAGTAGATTGTCTTGTAATTGGAACTGGGTTATCAGGCTCTATTTATGCTCTACAAGCAGCGCGTGAGGGATTAAAAGTAGAAATTTTATCTATTGGGGATGCTAACGATACCAACAGTGATTGGGCGCAAGGTGGAATTATTTATAATCAAGACTTAGAAAAAAAATCTTTAATCGATGATATTTTAAATGCAGGAAGTAATACCTCTAATTTAGCAGCCGTAGAAAATTTAGTAACAGAGGGAGCAGGCGCGGTTAAGGATTGGCTTATTGATTCTCTGGCTGTTAATTTTGACAAATCAAGTGATGGTTCGCTAGATAGAACACTCGAAGGTGGGCATCAAATAAGGCGAATAATCCATTCAAAGGATTTTACGGGCCACGAAATATTAAATCGGGCAACTGAGCTTATAAGTAATGAGAAAAGTATAACCCGAAAAGCGAATGTAATAGCGATAGATTTACTCACTTTGTCGCATAGCTCGAGCGATTATTCTGATCGATTTAAGCCTCTTACCTGTTTTGGAGCTTACGTATTTAATACTGCAACGGGCGAGGTAAGTGCAATCACTGCAAAAAAAACGATTCTTGCTACAGGTGGTCTTGGAGATCTTTTTTTACATACAACAAATCAAAAAGGTAGTGTAGGTCACGGTATTGCAATGGCTCACCGTGTAGGCGCACGACTGATGGACTTAGAGTACATTCAATTTCATCCTACAGTATTAGGCTTAAAAAATGCTCCTAATATTCTTCTTACTGAAGCGCTTCGAGGAGAGGGTGCTAAAATCATTAACTCGAGTGGCGTAGAATTTATTAATTCTATTGATCCGCGGGGCTCGCTCGCTCCGAGAGACCTTGTTTCGCGTGCTATTGCTTTAGAGCTTGTGCGTTCAGGAGAGTCTCATGTTTTTCTCGATTTATCTTCGATAAATCCTTCATTTATAAAAGAGAGATTCCCTTCCATTTATTCTGTATGTTTGGAGTATGGCTTAGATATCACAAAAGAACGTGTTCCTATTGTTCCCGCCGCTCATTTTTCCTGTGGAGGTATCTATACTGACTTAAACGGTAGAACAAGTATCCAAAATTTAAATGCGATAGGTGAAACGGCGTGTACAGGACTTCATGGAGCAAACCGTTTAGCAAGCACTTCTCTTTTAGAGTGTGTTGTTAGTGCTAAGTTTACTGCACTTGCTGATGCAAACGAAATCAAACATAATAAATTTCATATTCCTGAACCTAAAAACTGGAAAAGTTCTACAAAGCGGGCTGACCCACTTCTTTTAAATCAAGATTTACTCCAAATTAAACATACCTTGTGGAATTATGCGGGCATCGTGCGCTCAAAGAAAAGATTAGATCGAGCACGTAGAATTCTTTTTGAACTTGAGGAAGAGATCCAAAACTTTTACCAGGACTGTGAGTTAACTCGCGATTTAATCACCCTGCGCAATGCAATACAAACGGCTATCTTAGTTGTCCATGCTGCTAGCTTAAATACGCAAAGTATAGGGTGTCATTATTTGATAGAAGAGGCTTAGGATTTTAAGCAATAGTTGATTAAAGTTCTTCACAAGCTTGATCCCATTATAAATTAAAGAATATTCTTTTCACGTGAATATTAGTAAAATTAAGTGGCTATATAAGGTTGAGATGCACGATTACTCAGCTGCTGAATCTTACCTAAAACTTGTATGCTTACCTAATGAAGTTTCGAAATTAGTGCTTAGTTTACGTCGCGCAAAACTTCAGGAATTTAAGGCTAAAGATATTTTTCGTGCTTCATCTCTTTCTTTACTCGGTGTGAGTAATTCTCATGTGATTAAAGATATCAAAAAGATTAAAAAGAATATTCCTTTGTCTCCTTTACTTCTTGTTGCTGACACGGTTAATCGGAAATTGATTATAGCGGATGGTTACCATAGGCTATGCGCTGTTTATGGTATCAGTGAAGATGCATGGATACCGTGTAAAGTTACAACGCTTACTTAAGCTAGCATTTGAGTTAAGATCGATAAAACCCCAAAGGCTAAATTTTAATTACTTCCTCTTACTAAGTAATTACTCGTGTTGCTTTTTGTTCCGTATTCCATTCTTTTAGCGTATCAAGCACGCTTATTCTACTCATATTTATTCGTTAAACTCTCATGGAAAATACAACTGAATCAACTGGCGGTAAATGTCCATTCCCACATCTTCATGGTACCGTTCTAAAGCACACTGATGCAGGCGCTCACTCTAACAGTGGCTGGTGGCCAAATCAGTTAAATATTAAGATGCTTCACCAGAACTCTTCTCTGACTAATCCCATGGGTGGAGATTTTGACTACGCTACAGAATTCAAGAAATTAGACTACAAACAATTAAAGCATGATTTGTATGCATTAATGACTGATTCACAAGAGTGGTGGCCTGCAGACTTTGGTCATTATGGACCTTTCTTTATTCGTTTGGCATGGCATGCCGCAGGAACTTACAGAACGGCAGACGGAAGGGGTGGTGCTGGAGCAGGGCAGCAGAGATTTGCACCGCTAAATAGTTGGCCTGATAACACTAACCTAGATAAGGCTCGTAGACTATTATGGCCCATTAAACAAAAGTACGGTAATTCTATTTCTTGGGCTGATTTATTTATTTTAGTAGGTAATTGCGCGCTAGAGTCTATGGGTTTTAAAACGTTTGGTTTTGGCGGCGGACGTGTTGACGTATGGGAACCTGAAGAGGACATCTACTGGGGTTCTGAAACAAAGTGGTTAGATGATAAGAGATATACTGGTGAGCGTGAACTTGAAAATCCACTCGCTGCTGTTCAAATGGGACTTATCTATGTAAATCCAGAAGGTCCAAACGGTAAACCTGATCCTGTTGCATCTGCTGTAGACATACGAGAAACGTTTGCTCGAATGGCTATGAACGACGAAGAAACTGTGGCGCTTATTGCTGGTGGTCATACATTTGGTAAAACCCATGGTGCAGCATCTGCATCCCATGTTGGACCTGAGCCCGAAGCCGCTGGCCTTGCTCTACAGGGTCTAGGTTGGGAAAATAGCTATAAAACGGGCAAAGGACCTGACACAATTACGAGTGGTCTTGAAGTAACCTGGAGTCAGACACCAACCCAGTGGAGTAATAACTATTTTGAAAATCTGTTAAATTATGAGTGGGAATTAGAAAAAAGCCCTGCTGGAGCTCATCAATGGGTAGCTAAAACTTCTGATCACACGATCCCAGATGCGTATGATTCTAAGAAAAAGCACCTGCCTCGGATGTTGACTACTGATATTGCTCTGCGTGCTGACCCTGCATACGAGAAGATATCGCGACGTTTTTTGGCTAACCCTGATCAGTTCGCAGATGCATTTGCTCGTGCTTGGTTTAAACTCACTCATAGAGATATGGGACCTAAAGTACGCTACTTAGGTACTGAAATTCCTAAGGAAGAATTGATATGGCAAGATCCTATACCGGCATTAAATCACGCCCTTATTGATGCCTCTGATATAGTTGGTCTTAAGACTAAGATACTCACTTCAGGCTTATCCACTTCAGAATTAGTATCTACTGCTTGGGCATCTGCATCGACGTACCGTCGTTCTGATATGCGGGGCGGTGCTAATGGAGCGCGGTTACGTTTATCTCCTCAAAAAGATTGGGATGCTAATCAACCTGCTCGTTTATCTAAGGTCTTAAAAGGACTTGAATCCATTCAGCATGATTTCAACTCAAGTCAAGCGGGAGACAAGAAGGTATCTCTAGCAGATTTAATTGTTTTAGCAGGCTGTGCAGCAATTGAGCAATCAGCGACTAAAGCAGGCCACACAATTACAGTACCTTTTACTCCAGGCAGAATGGATGCTACTCAAGAGCATACTGACAGTGAGTCTTTCTCATTACTTGAACCGACTGCAGATGGTTTTCGTAATTACCTTAAGACACAGTTTACAATCCCAGCAGAAAAAATGTTAGTAGATAAAGCTCAGCTACTTGGATTAACAGCGCCTGAAATGACGGTACTCATTGGAGGTTTACGTGTATTAAATGCAAATCACGGTAAATCTCAGCACGGGGTTTTCACATCAAGGCCAGAAGTACTCACTAATGATTTTTTTGTTAATTTGCTCGATATGCGCTATGTCGTTAAACCAACTTCACCAAGAGAAGAACTCTTTGAATTACGTGAGCGTTCAAGTGGAGATGTAAAGTGGACTGCTACTCGCGTAGATTTAGTCTTTGGATCTAATTCTCAGCTTCGAGCTATTGCCGAGGTGTATGCTCAAAGCGATTCGCAAGCAAAGTTTGTAAATGATTTTGTAGCTGCGTGGAATAAAGTCATGAACGCTGATCGTTTTGACCTTAAGCACGCGCGATAGTAATAAACTATTCGCTTAAGCACTATTGGGATAGTGCTTAACTATTAAAACTAAAGCGCTTACTTCGATTTTTCGAGTAAGTGCTTTAATTTTTCTATTTTTGGTCTGATTACGACAGAACAATAGCCTTGGTCAGGATGTTTTTCGAAATAGTCTTGGTGATAATCTTCTGCAGGCCAAAATTTTACTAAAGGTACTATCTCTGTAGTGATTGGATCTTTGTATAGAGTTTGTACCTGCACCTTAGATTTTTCTGCAGCAGATTTCTGAATCTCATTAGTATAAAGTATTATTGAGCGATACGAATCACCCATATCATTTCCTTGACCGCCTACTTGTGTAGGATTGTGAACATGCCAAAAGTAATCTAATAGCTGATCTAAAGAAATTTTTGTTGGATCGTAATCTAATTTAACAACCTCGGCATGTCCCGTAGTATGACTACAAACTTGTTCATAGGTTGGGTTGTCTTTATTACCGCCAGAGTACCCACAGGTGATATGCGTTACTCCAGGAAGTAATTTATATGCAGCATCTAGACACCAAAAGCAGCCTCCTCCTAAAATTACTGAGTCTGCTTTTGCGAGAGGGGTGGTTATTGAAGCGATTGCGGAACACATAATGAATAGAGATAAATGACGAAGTTTAAACATAGGTTTAATTATATTAGTTCAATTTGGAGCCGCCGTGGGCTAATACCCAATCTTGATATTCTTTTCGTGGCATAAACTTAAGGGAAGCAGAATTAATGCAGTAACGTTTACCTGTCGGCGCAGGGCCATCATCGAAAACGTGACCTAAATGAGCACCATCAATGACGCAGTGTACTTCATCTCGAGTCATACCATAGCTTGAGTCTGTTGAAACTTGAATAAAGTTAGACTCTATAGGACGTGTAAAGCTAGGCCAACCCGTGCCGCTATTAAATTTGTCATGGCTATCAAATAAAGGCGTGTCACTGCATACGGAAAAATATACACCATCTTCGTGGTTATCCCAGAACGGATTATCAAATGGCCTTTCAGTCCCTTGTTTACGTGCTACTTCAAACTGGATAGGAGTAAGGCGCTTACGCCATTCATTATCTGATAGGACGACTGCAGTCTTTGTCATATCAATAATAACATGGGAAGGAAGTCCGCATGCCGATTCTGTACCATTTACAGCGCAATTTGGATTAGAGTTGGTTGTGCTTGTAGCTGCTTTATTTTGCATAACTGTTTCAGCATTAAGTGTGGGAAGGGCTGCTGCTATTATAAATGATAAATAGGTTAGTCGTAACATGGTAGTAATGAGACTGTTCACTTACTTAATTGTTCATAAATAGATAGTTCCTTTATGCCTTAAGTCAAACAGACAGGATTAAGATGTATAAATCAGATATATCTAATCTTGAGTTAAAATAATATAAATGAACTCACCTTTAAAGTAGTAGTTACTGCAGCTGTTACAAATTCATTAAAAATGTTACGGAATCGCGTCTATATTACATTTTAATGACGCATGTGTTAATAAAGAGTAACGCGTTAGTCATATGATTGACGGTTTCATAGTCAGATGAATGTTAAGCGAGTAACACAGTTTAAACATATAAAATGAAACTACTCAAAACCACATTTATATCCGTATTCGGATTAATTGCGTTAAGTGCGAATGCTCAATTAACTCCTGCGCCTGTAAAGGATCCAGTTAGTTCTGAAGATCCTATTTCAATGCAAGCAGTTGTTGTTAATACCGTCAGCTCTGCTACGGCTAATAATGTTGCTGAAAAGCGCATGATTTCTTTGCAGACACCCGCTTCTAGTGTTTTAAATTCTATTAAATATTTACCTGGCGTTAATATTTCTCAAGGAGACGCTTTTGGTGGAGATGATTGGTCAACGCGTATCACAATTCGTGGTTTCAACGAATTTCAATTAGGTTTCACAGTTGATGGTGTTGGAACGGGTTTTACAAGCTACGGTGGCGGAACGAAACCAAATCGTTACATTGATGCAGAAAACTTATCAAGTGTAGTAGTATCTCAAGGCGCTGGTGACATTTCTTCCCCTTCATCACAGGCTTTAGGCGGTACGCTAGCTTATTTTAGTGATGAGCCATCAATGTCTCCTAGCTTTAATACAAGTTTAACCTACGGCTCATTTCAAACAACTCGTACACAATTCCGCGTTGATACAGGTACTTACAATGGCAACAGCCGTTCGTTTGTAAGTTTCTCCTACGAACAGAATAATAATTGGGTCGGTGATTATGTTTTTGGTACTTCACCAGCTACTACAAAACGTTTCCACATCGATACAAAAAATATTACTCAATTGGGTAATGTTAAAATTACTAGTTTCTTTGCTTTAGATAACATTAATCCTGAAATTAATTTTCAAGGAGTATCACTACAACAATTCGCACAAGATCCACATAATGATCAACTAACTTTCAATTGGACTGGTAATCCAGTTATAGATCAAAATTATGCTCCTACATGGACAACAGTTCGTACAAATACATTATTGTATACAAAGTTCGAATTGCCTCTTGATTCTACTTTAAAGTTTAACTTCCAACCTTACTGGGCTCATCAAAATGGAAAAGGTCAATTTTTACCACCATACCAAATTCGTCGCTTCAATCTTGATGGAACACCTTCAAGTCTTGGCGACTATATTCCTGCTTCAGTAAAAGCTGTAGGTGGTCAATACGTGTTTTATCAGGATGCTAACGGTAAAGATATTCCTCATTTTGATCCGACAAATCCAGCAAACCAAGCTGCTAATCCTTACTCAATTTCTACTTATACATGGTTGACACCTGCACAACAGTCAGCAGCTCACCAAATAGCTACAGCTCGTTTTAGTCGTTACCAAAATAATCGTTTCGGTGATAATTTCTCATTTGTTTGGAATCCAAATGCAGACAACCAATTAACTTTTGGCGCATGGAATGAAGATCAAGAAAGATACCGCCATCGTACATGGCATAGCGTTTTAAATACAGCAATCAGCCCTGCTTACAGTGCTGGTGATTATCTTGATCAATTCCGTTGGACCTACAAAACAATGACCAACATGTTTTATGGCCAAGAACAATACACCTTTGGTAACTTCAAACTAGATGCTGGCGTAAAGTTTTTCAATATCAGTGTAGAAACCTCAAATGCGTTGCCTAACGGTGCAGGACTTGCTTCTTACTCTACAAAGATAAACAGCAATTCAAGTGCTTTACCATCCTTTGGAGTAACTTACAAAATTGATGGGGATAGCGAATTGTTTGGCAGTTACAGTAAGAACTTCTCATCCGTACAGGACTCAATCTTGGAAGCAGGCGCCTCTGGAGTTGATATCACGAAGGTAAAGCCTGAAACAGCAGAAAATCTCGAAGCAGGTTATCGTTTCTCATCGAAGAACTTAGCATTCTCTGCTGCTGTTTACAGTATACAGTACAAAAATAAGATCGTAAACTTATCTGGTTTAGCTGCAAAAAATTATTCAAATGCAAGTTCAGGAGTATACGCCAACATCGGTGGAACCAAAGCTAGCGGTGTAGAATTAGGTGCTAATTATAAAATCGATAATGGCTTTAGCGTACTTGCCACATTTAGTACAACTGCTGCTAAATATTCTGCTAGCACACCAGACGGACTAATTACCTATGGTAAGAAAGTTGTAGATACACCATCTATGATTGGTTCTTACGGACTTTTGTATAATCACTATGGATTTTCATCGAGTTTGATCGGTAAAACAACGGGTATACGCTACGGTACTTACTCAAACGATAATTCTGCACCTTCTTATACAGTATTTGATTTTGACTTAGGCTATAAACGTAATTTTGAACAACTTGGTTTTTTCAAGTCAGTATCATTTGATTTAGCTGTAGCTAATCTTTTAGATAAAAATTACTTATCAAATGTTTCAATCAATGACCAAGGTTATGTAGCTAGTGACCCAACTGGAACTACAATGCTTTACAATATTGGCGCACCAAGAACGATTACATTCACTGTTAAGTTTGGTTTCTAATTAACAGTAGTTTGTGATTTTTAAACCGGTCTAATTTATATTAGGCCGGTCTTTTTTTTAACTCCATTTTATCTTTAACTATGAATAGACGCTCTTTTCTTACTAATTCAGCTGCCTTATTAGGCGGTTTAGGTTTAGCAACTATCCCTGCGTTAGCTGAAACTAATGCAACACGTAAGCGCGTACTACGCGTTGCTCATCTTACCGATATTCATGTCATGCCTGATATGACTGGATTTGATCATCCTGAACTTGGTATGGCAGAAGCGATAAGACATGCACAGAATCAATCTGATAAACCTGATATGATCTTTTTTGGTGGAGACATGGTTATGGATTCTCTTAAAACCGAAAAAGATAAGGTTCTCGTTCAATGGGGTATTTGGGATAAGATTTTTAAAGAAGAAGTTAAAATTCCTTACAAACTTGCTATAGGTAATCACGACGTATGGGGCTGGGCTTTACATGATAATCCAGATATTGAAAATGATCCTGACTACGGAAAGGGTTTAGTAAAACGCCATCTTGGCTTAGAGAATACCTATTATTCTTTTGATAAAGCAGGTTGGCATTTTATATTTTTAGATAGTCTTGAGCGTGATCATGGAAGTAAGCATGGATATACTGCTCGTATTGATGATAAGCAGTTTTCTTGGCTTGAGAAGGACCTTCAGAGTGTTCCAACCGCTACTCCAATATGCGTTTTGTCTCATGTTCCATTACTCAGTGTATGTACATTTTTTGATGGTTTTGACGATCTTGAATCTACAGGAAGTTGGGTAATTCCAGGAGCATGGACACACATTGATGCTAAACGTATCAAGAATCTTTTCTCCAAGCATTCTAATGTTAAGTTTTGCATGAGCGGTCATGTGCATCTCTGTGATGATATCACATATCTAGGTGTTCGTTACTGCTGTAATGGGGCTGTAAGTGGTGGTTGGTGGAAAGGGCCCTATCAAGAGTTTGGTCCTGCTTACGCTCTCGTTGATTTCTTTGAAGACGGTACTGTTGAAAATAAGCTAGTTTATTATAGGAGCTAAGTTTGACGCCATTAAAGACCACTGCGTCGGTTGATGCTGCGTGTTCACCTAACTCATCGGGTCTACGCAAAGATTCAATTAACGCATGGTCTTATTTGTGTGTATTGGTTTTTGGTTACATAGGCGTTTACCTTTGTCGTAAGAATTTATCCGTTGCAGTTCCACTAATAAGAGAGGCATTTCATGCAACGAAAGAGCAGGTAGGTCGCGTTGCAAGTGCAGGAACTTTAGCATACGCTCTAGGTAAAATGACGCTTGGTCCGGTTATTGATAGATTGGGAGGCAGGCTATGTTTTGTGTTCTCTTTAGCTTTTGTTGGTATTTTCGGAGTACTTGGCGGTTTCTCATCTTCTTTAACAGCGCTTGCTTGTATATACGCTCTTAATCGTTTCTCAGGTGCAGCGGCCTGGGGAAGTATGGTAAAGCAGACTCCTGCCTGGTTTAGTGCCAAAAATCTAGCACTAGCAATGGGAGTCCTCAGTCTTAGCTATGTCCTAGGAGGAGCTGCTTCTGTTGCTCTCGCGGGACAGATATCGTATCTTACGAATCAAAATTGGCGATTAATTCTTGGAATTCCCTCAGCCTTTATTTTTGTGATCTGTATTCTATGTGGTATCTTACTGCCAAAAAATAAAAATAAAATTAATTATAATTCAGCAACAGAATCTCAGGGTTTTGATTGGAAATTAGTAAAAAACCTTTTTTTACTTAAATCGTTTTGGGCTGTATTAGCACTTAGCTTCACTCTAACACTTATTCGAGAGACATTTAATGATTGGACAGTTGACTACATAAAAACTCAAGCAAGTGAGCATCTATCAATTCAGGTAGCAGCTTTTCTATCGACGCCGTTTGATTTATGCGGTGCCGCCGGAATTTTGTTTATAGGGGTTATATTTGGACGATTAAATGATAAACAGCGTTCCTATATGCTAAGTATACTCTTATTAATGCTTACGGTCTTGTTATTGTCCCTTCCCCATATAGCAAATTTAGGTATGACTAAACTCGTACCAGCTATAGGTCTAGTTGGTTTCCTAGCACTTGGTCCTTACAGTTTACTTGCAGGCTATTATTCTGTAAAAATAAGAGGATCTCAATGTGCAGCTACGGTAGCAGGTATTGTAGATAGTGTTGGTTATATTGCTGGTATTTTAGCAGGATTCGCATTTGGTTGGGTACTCGATCATGGTGGTTATACGCTTGGTTTCCAAATGCTTGCTTTTCTAAGTTTTCTTTCCGCTGGTATAGTTTTCTTTTTAAAGGAGTCGGCTAATCCAATTATATCATGACTACTAATCCTATTGCTGCAGTTATTTTTGATTGGGCCGGAACTACAATAGATTGGGGTTGTGTTGCTCCCGTGCTTGCGCTGCAAGAGACGTTTGCTGATCAAGGTATTTCCATTAGTGTAGCAGAAGCGCGCCTTCATATGGGGTTAGCGAAAAAAGAGCATTTAAAATCTATATTAAATTTAGTGACTGTAGCTAATCAATGGATTTTAAAACATGAACGAAGTGTTACAGATAATGACGTCAATATACTTTATTCTTTTTTAGAACGAAAACTTTTAGAAACAGTATCTTCACACAGTCACCTTATTGAGGGAACTTTACCTTTAGTTGAGCTACTTAGAAAAGACGGTATCCCAATTGGAAGTACGACTGGATATACAGCAGAAATGATGCGTATCGTTCAGGAAAGAGCTGCTTCACAAGGTTATTCGCCTGATGTTATCGTTACTCCTGATCAGGTTAAAGTAGGCCGTACAGCTCCTCTAATGATTTATTTGAACGCAGTTAAGCTATCGGCTTATCCTCTATCACGGATTATTAAGATTGGAGATACTATTGCTGATATTGCGGAGGGTAAAAATGCCGGATGTTGGACAATAGGATTAGCTTTGAGTGGAAATGCTTTAGGCCTAACTCAAAGCGAAATACAAAAGCTTACACCCATTGAAAGAACTGATCTTTTTGCAAAGGCTAGAGAACAGTTATTTAAAGCAGGCGCAGATTATGTTGTAGATTCAATAGCTGACTGTGCACCGATAATAGAGAGTATAGCCTTACGCATTAAGGATAATCATCGCCCTAGCTTATATAAAGGCTAAGCATGAAGTGATTCGAGTACTTCTTCTGCTAGACCAAACGATAGAGTCATTCCTGCACCACCTAGGCCGTTTACAATCGTTACTCCATTCACTGGTGTTAAAATTAAATTAGTGCCTGTGGTTAACTTTGGATATATCCCGTTCCACCGTCTGGATATCTGTGTTGAAGGGAAAAGAGCGAACGATTTTAAATAACCTAGTATCGCTTGATTTATATCTTCACGATCAAAAGGATCTACGGTAAGGCAATAGTGGTGAGAGTCACCTATGATAAGTTCTCCAAAGCTATTTTGAGATAATAAAACATGTATGCCGTGTTTGAGATAAAATGGCATCGTTTTTTCGAATCTTTCTTTTACAGCCTTAAGGCCTGAACAACTTTTAAAATTATCGTAGTGTAAAAGGGTGAGGCCAGCGCATAGCGCTGATCCCAGCTGCCAGGAGTTTGGCTGCGGTATAGTTGCAAGCATCTGTAGTTTACAGCGTGTAATGGGCTCCTGTGCGAAATGCTCTGGATAAAGCGTTTCGAAGTCCTGACCGCTGCATACAATAGCACGACTTACTGTCCAGTTGCCTCGACTTGTCTCGATTGTTGGAATAGAAATACTTCTTACGTTAGTAGAAAATTGTAAAATTACGCCGTAATTAGATTCTAACCATTTAGGGAGTTCTGAGATAACTTGTCTTGGATCTACTGTTGCTTCGGTGGGACTAAAATAGGATCCAAGTAAATTTTCTGGATTTACTTGGTTGCACTGCTTTAACGTCTCTTTTGCTGAAAGTAGCTTCCCCTCATTGCTAATACTGTGACTTTTTTTAGAGAATTCTTCTAAAACAGATAATTCATCCTCATGGTAGGCTACATGCAAACTACCTGACTTCTTGAAGTATAGGCCAATACTGTCAGCTAATTCTTTCCATATTAGAAGACTCCGCATCGCGCGGTCATGAAGTTTTCCTTCTGCTTGTCCTACAGGCCATAACAACCCAAAGTTACGGACTGAAGCACCAACGGCTTGTTCACTTCTTTCAAACATAACAACTTTTAACCCTTTTTTTGCGGCAGCTAGAGCATGCGCTATACCGACTATTCCTGCTCCTATGATAGCAATATCTGCGGTTCTACGATTCATTTTAAGCTTATCTTAATTTTTTAGAATTCAATTAGAAATGAACTTAACTTCTTTTAGTTTATATTTGTATCATCAAATATTACTCTTTGTTCAGGTAAAAGTACGGCTTTTATTTTAAAAAGCGCTGAATTAGTAATTTCTTGGATCCTAGATCTTTTATCTGACTCATTCAACGATACGTATCCACATAAAGCACCAAGATGAAGTGCTTTGTGATTCATAATACAGGTAATCTCATCTTTTTGATCTAATCTTAAGTAAAGTTTTTCAGAAAGTAACTCGATCACCCGTGAAATAGGAGATGAACATAATGCTCGTATGGGGCTACCCTTATTAATATCCAGGCTTTTAAATGAAGTATATGAAATTCGAGATAATGATAAAGCTAGTGTAAAAGAGATGTAATCGGCTAAACGCATAAAAAGAAGGGTATTTTAATAAACTATGCATTATTAATTATAATGCACTAAAAGTATTATTAAATTGGTGTTACGAAAAGATTCATTTTAACGACGAATGATAACTTTTTGAGGATTTGAATAGATAGTTTAAGAAACTATCTATTGTGATTAGTTCTAATTGTCCGCCAGGACCGTTCAAATTATAATCAAAACCGTGCGTAGCCCATGGTAAACTTAGATAGTAATGCGGTACTTTAAATTCAGTAAGTTTAATATCCATACGCTCACTTTGTTTATACCAAACAAGAGTATCAAGTTTGCCGTGAATAAGTAACATAGGAGGACTTTCTGAAGATACATTCATTATAGCACTTGATTCTTTATAGCTTTCTGGGAATTCACTTGGAGATCCTCCTAAATAAGCTTTAAATATTGAGTAGGTATCCAGTACATCTCGTGGCGATCTGTGGTCCCAGGCAAATTTTAAGTCTTGAGGTCCGTATATCGAAATAACGCCTTTGATGGCTTTATCCTTAGCAAGATACGCTACCGAGGTAGCTAGTTGTGCACCCGCGCTTCTTCCTAGGAGCACTAGTTTTGTAGCATCTATATTTAATTCATTTGAATGCGACTTTATGTAATTAACTGCATCCAATACATCGTCCTTTTGACAAGGCCACTGAGCCTCTGGTGCTAACCTATAATCTATAGAAGCTACTGCATATCCCTTTAGGGCCAACAGAGAGTTGATATCTGATAATTGAAGCTTGTCTCCACCATGCCAACTACCGCCATGTATAACGATTATACAAGGGTAGGGAGCGCCATTAATTGAATCTGGTTTATAGAAATCTAAATTTAGTGAATATTTTGAATTTATTCCTGTGTAGACTAAGGTTTTTGGCACTATCTTTTGGGAAATTCCTACTTTGAAGAGTTTTATGATGTTCAAATTGTCCTCGATAGCCGCATTTGAATCAAAGGCTGTGACAAGATCTTTATTTAGGTGAGAAGCTATATAAAATGCCGTTAGTGTAGGTTTAATTAAACAGCACAGTGCCACCAGTGATAATACTGCTGTTACTTTATTTATTAAAAAACGTAAGTTATTTCTGTAAAAACAATAGACTAACAATAAAATTGCTAGAGGAATAAAAAATTGGCCAAATTCATCAGCTCCTATAGCCGCTTCCCACAGAAATGTAGTTTGAGCATGTAGTACAGTAAGTAAGGAAAATAAGGTAAGTGCGACGGCAACTATTAAAATTATCCAGCTTTTCATGAATTAATCTTTTCGATAAAAATATTTTAATTTTAAATATAAAATCTGATTCACACTGGTTAATATAACTATCAATGTATACTATTATTTTCAGGTTAGTCTTACGGTATTAAACAAATCAAGCCTTCGTCTTAAATATATTACTCTTTAGTTTTATTTAAACGTTTCCCCGTCATTTTTTATAGAATAATATTTCAATTCTATTAAATATATATACGGTTAATAACATGGAAGCACCTGAAGTACCTACAGAACAATTGCATGAGGAGATTAATCATCATGCGGAGCATTCAAACAATGGTTGGGAACGTGGTGTTGCACTAAGCTCTGCATTTTTAGCTGCATTAGCTGCTATTTGTTCTTTATTAGCAGGCCATCATGCAAACGAAGCTTTAATAGAACAGATACAGAGTTCAGATAAATGGGCTTACTACCAGGCCAAAGGTATAAAGTCTGCTGTTTTAGAGTCTAAGATCGAATTACTTCAAGAAGAAGGGCACACTATTTCGAAATCAGATACAAGTAAGTTAGCTGAATATAAAAAACAGCAAGATACTATTTCTGAGGAGGCAAAAAAATCCCAAGAAGAATCTGAACAGCACTTAACACACCATATGGGTTTTGCAGCGGGAGTTACTTTTTTTCAAATTGCCATAGTCATTGGCGCTATAAGTGTTCTAAGCAAAAGGCGTAATTTCTGGTATTTAAGTCTACTATTAGGAATTATCGGATTGGGCTTTTTTATTAAAGGCTATTTCTTTTAATTTCTTTTTTTTGCTTAGGAGTAACTATATTTTTAGTTATTGTATAATTTTACTTCTTAAAAGTGAGACTGTATGTACTCGTATATATTTATATTAAAATCTTGATCTGCAACGATTTGTGAAACTAAAAGTTTATTATTTTAAAACAATAAACTATAGTTTGTAATACTTAAGTCATTTTAAAACTAGTTTACGGATTTATCGTTAATTTCAGGTACTCTTTGTGCCGATAATAAAGGTGTGTTTATCAATTTTAATATTAATAATTATACTTCTACATGAAGATCAATTCTTTAGTAGTTGATGATGATGAGATCTGTAGAAAAATAATAACTCACAGACTGCAAGAGAATCCTATTATTGATGTTATAGGTGATTCTAATTCTTACGAAGAAGTTATTGAGAACATAACTAAATTCAGACCTTCAGTTATCTTTTTAGACGTACACCTTTGGGATGGTAAAACAGCTTATGATCTTTTGCAGCGCATAGAATATCAACCAAAGGTAGTTATTGTTTCTGGTTATAATGACTTTATATTCGATGCACTAAAGCTTGGTGCCATTGCCTTTCTTAGTAAGCCATTCACAAAAGATGAGATACATACAGTCGCTGAAAAGATAGTAAGTCAATTAAAGCACTAAAGTTTTACTTTATATTTATTTCTTAAATTAAATATAAGTAGGCATATGTTTATCGAGTTTGTGATAAGTTAGTAAAAACCTATTAAGATTTTACTTATATAGAGTATTTAGGCTGATACACTATTTGCTTACTACCTAAAATATTTTAATAGATACTATAATTCCTTTTAAGGCTATTAAAAGGCAAAAAGTGCGCAGCAATTTGAGGGGTTAAGTAGTACTATGTGCTACTAGAAATTCACGAAAATTAACTTAAAATATATTTACTAACATGAATGGATTCGAAATTGGATTTAAAACAGCCGAGATAAAATCGAATATACGTAATAGGTTTGAATCTATTAACGACGAGGATCAATTTACCAACAAATATAGTGAAAGAAAGTCATTCACGATTTCGGACTGGAGTCCACGTGTTGATTTAATTGAGTATGAGGACGAGTTTCTTGTAAAAGTCGATTTACCAGGTCTAGATATTGAAGATGTTCAAGTGAAAGTTGATTCTGGAATACTAATCATATTTGGAGAGCGTAGGGATAGTGATCAAAATAGAAAAAAAGTGTACTATCGTGTTGAGCGACAATTCGGAGCTTTTTTTCGGAGTTTTTGTCTTCCTTCTACCGCTTCTGTTAACAGGATTATCAACGAATTAAAAAACGGAGTTCTATATATACATTTGTACAAACCAAATAAGGTACTAGTTTTAATAAAATAAATCATTAACTATAAAGAAGAACTACGAGTATGAAAAAAATGATTAATACTGTGCCTAAGCCTGCTAATTTTTCAGACGAAGTGATCCGGGATTATGCTTACCATTTATACGAACAAAGCGGTTGTATATTTGGCCGTGAATCTGAGGATTGGTTAGAGGCTAAAACATGTTTAGAATTGAATGTACCGAAAAACTACTCGCGTTCACGTTTGTACAAATTTGTAAATGGGTAATTCAATTAGAATTTAAAGTTATGATCTCGAAATTAATATGTATATCAAAAGTTTTATTAATTGGCTTATTCGTGTATTTGTTTATGCCTACTCAAATTATGGCAAATCCTAAACCCGTTGAATATGTAAATATTGATCGTTACATGGGTAAATGGTATGTAATACGTAACATACCATATTTTTTGGAAAAAAACAAAGTAGCTAGTTACGATACTTACAGTCTGAGAGCCGACGGTAAAATCACTAATAATTTTACTTTTAGGGAGAAAACATTTTTGTCCGCTGATAAAACATGGAATGGCTATGCGCAAATTATAGACTCCAAGACAAATGCTATTTGGAAAGTAAGTTTTCTCTGGCCGATATACACAACTTATGTCGTTTTTGCTTTAGATACAGATTATACTTGGGCTGTTGTAGGTACTAAGGATGCAGGTCTTTTGTGGGTTCTCTCGAGATCACGGAAAATGGATGCTTCAGTTTATGCATTCATTTGTGAACAATTGCATTTAAAGGGTATTTCTACAGAGAAACTACAATTAGTACCACAACCAGATATTTAAAATTACACGATGGTTTGTATGGCTTAATTGATACTAGAATTTCGCAGATATAAAATTAAAAAATACTATTTTAACTTTTAATTATAATCCTTAATGGATTTAGTATAAACGTTTAAGTCTCAATTACTAGCGATAATAATAGTATCAAAAATCTAATTAGTTATCATATCTGCTAATTTGTTAGCTTCAATCCATACCTCTTCGACACGTGATCTAGAGCCCCAATCACTCACGCTAGCGAGATTTGTAGTGGGATCATAAAACGGTTCTTTTCGGCTTACATCGTCGTGTGCTTTTTCAAGCAATGCATAGCGCCAGCGGTGCATTGAGAAGTAATCTGGAAACTCTATTTCCTCATCAAGTACTTTATTTAGCTCACGTCTAAGGTATATTTCTGTTTTTTGTAAGTCATCATTAGTATGCTCTTCAGCCCACGTATTATTTGAGTGTACAACAAGTGTAGTATGATCCGTGTTACGTCCAGGCTTTGAAGAATTTACTGCTATCCATTCTAGTGGACTATTCTTAATTTTAGCTGCCATCCACGTTTTATCCCATTTTTTATAGAAACCAAACATCATTGTATAGCATGCCTGAAATTTGCTAAATCGTAGAGGAGTGTCCTGCGGTAGAAAACCTTCAAATAATTTACATGTTTGTATAGGAGGTGCTGTCGATATAACTAAGTCAAAATTTCCTAGTTCTTTACCACTTTTATCAACAAGTTTCCAAATATTGGAGTGCTTAGAGGCGAGTGGTGCTAACTCGCAATTAAAGTTGATAGTCAAACCTTCAGCCATTTTCTTACATAGGCTATTCATTCCCGGACAGGCAACGTAATGGGGTTCAAACCAAAGCCTGTTAGTTATCTTTTTATCAATCTCAAGTGTAATAACTTTTCCTTTCCACTCTTGAATAAGTCCAGAATTTAAGTGAGGTTCAATGAAGACTGAAAATCTCTTATCTCGAACAGTAAAAAATTGTGCACCGTGGTCGAAAGTAAAGGGATCTGCTTGCCGTGTAGACATTCGACCTCCAACCCCACGTGATTTTTCAAATAAAACTACTTCTGCAATTTTCGATAAGCGATTAGCTAGCGTTAATCCAGACATTCCTGCGCCAATAATCGCGATACGTTTTTTCATAAGAAGTAAACTAATCAAGAAGTCATGACCAAAAATGGTGTTCTAATATAATGTACTAATTATTTAGGCATTTCTACATCTGTCAGAGCAGTATTTAACTTCATGCCATACTTTTTCCCATTTCTTACGCCATGTGAAAGGTCTTCCACAAGTAACACATACTTTAGTAGGTAAATTCTGTTTTTTAACATTTTTTGGCATAATAAAATAGTTAAATTACTTACTCTATTTCTATATTTAGAAGTTTACTGCGTTTTTCATGTTTAGCTTTTCTACCCTGTACACGTTCTCTCCATATTATAAAACTTTTTGCTTTGAGATTTTTACGCATAATAGCTTTTACTTCACTTTCCGTGTAACCGGTATCTTTTTTAATTTGATCAAATGATACATCGTCTGCCCATGCCCAGGCAATTATTGTGCTTGTCAAAGCATCCGTTAATTCAAGTTTCATGCTTTTACCTTTGGGCGAATATTAGATAACCCGCCGTCTACAGCTAAAATTTGCCCTGTGATCCAATTATTTTCAGGCTTAAGAAAAAATTCAATCGCACGAGCTACATCATCAGGTTTTCCAAGACGGCCGAGAGCGTGCATTCCTTCTGATACTTTACGTGAGCTTTCATTTCCAGTTATTGAACTGGTCATGTTGGTTTCAGTTAATCCAGGGGATACTGCATTTATACGTAAGTTTTGGGTAGCATATGAGGCTGCCGCTGAAAGAGTAAGACCTATAATACCTGCTTTTGCTGCAGCTATTGCTTCATGATTTGCTAATCCAGTCATTGCAGCTGCTGAAGATACTAGTACAACGGAGCCACCTTTCTTCATATATTTACCTGCAGATCGTACTGTTGCGAATGCGGTTGTTAATGAAGCATTAACAACCGATAGGTACTGTTCTTTACTGGTTAAATGAGCTGAACGTAGTAGAAGTGAACCGCTGCAATTGACAACACCATCAATATCACCTGCCTGCTGGAAAATTTGATCAACTGCGTCAAAATCAGTAGCGTCTAGCAGAGCATCTGGGTTTATTTTACTATTATCTCGAGCCGTTTTAAACACGCTGTGTCCCGACTCCTCCAAAAGTCGAGTTGTAGACTGACCGATACTGCTGCTAGCTGCTAATATGAGAAAATGTGCCATTATTCACTTGTATAGACGTAGCATTTCTTTTGAAAGATCAAATTTAATAAGCGAATTCCAACTACCAGTTTTAATACTAAACTTTTGAAGCCTTATAATTAAGAGCTAGGAATTTGTTTTTTGAGGTAATATAAAGCTACTTTGGTTTATCTTTTTATATAACATATATTCATTTACTTTATAGCTATTAGCAAAAATTAATTTAATTAGTTGTTATAGCTGTTTTTGGTTTAGTGATTTTTATTTTTATCGCTTATCTTGTGTGTATGTTAATTTGACTTTAATAGTTAAATGAATTGTTTATTTTTCATGTTAAATAGATCAATTTTGTTAATTTTTTTATTCCTTTTTGGCGGGCAAGTTATTGGACAGACTAATGAGCACAATTCAGGCTTTAATTCAGGAAACCCAAATGATACCTTCAAACAAGGGTTCGATGTTGATTTTGGAGGCGGCTTTATTTATGGCCCAGCTTTTTTAGGTTCTAAAGATTACGAATTAAGTTTGGTACCTGATATTAAAATTACTTACGGCAACAATTTTTCAGCATCAGTTTACGACGGATTAAGATATAATTTTATAAATGTGGATGGAATTCAAGTAGGTGTTTTAGGTAAAGAGTCTTTTGAAAGAAGACAAAACGGCCATAATTTTTTCAAAGTAGTAGGTAAAAATACTAAAGCCTTAATTGGTTTAGGAAACGTATCCTCTTCATTCGAACTAGGGCTTTATGGAAGTTATAAAATAGATGCTTATGAAACTAAACTAGAACTATTACAGGGTGTTACGGGTAAAAGTGAACTAATAGGCAATATAAGTGCTATGCGTAGCCAAGACATACATGAATTACTAAATCTAAAATACCCGCTAATTATGAGCACGGGTCTATCTTCGAGTTTCGCGAATTCAAAATACACAAACGAGTATTTCGGAGTTAACGCATTACAATCCCTAAGATCTGGATTAAATCAATATACAGCTAAATCAGGTTTTATTTCTTACGGACTAGATAATAACTTTATATTGCCGATTAATCGTTCATTAGCTCTAATAAACTTAGTAGGATACGATCGTTTAATTGGTAGTGCCTCGCAATCAAGTTTGGTTAGACAACGTGGATCAAAAAATCAGTTACACGTAGCTTTTTTCTTAGTTTATAAATTCGAAAATGTCTATAACTGCAACAAGCGGTAAGATCTTTAATTAAAGATACATTTTAAAGGAAAATCTTATTTGTACGTTTGATTGATACGAGTTTCGAAATTATTTCTTCTACTTGCGGTTGTATTACAAGTTCAATTATCCATTCGTACCCAGAATAACATACAATTAATTAGATTATATTTTACTTTAACAAATTTTAAGATTCATAGTTCTCATGTTTGAATTAAAAACAACACTTGGAGTCACGAAATCTATTCTCTACAGTGAGCTGAGTGCTCAGGTTTCAGGACTACTTGTCAATGAACGTGACTGGCTTGCCAACACCGCAAATATTTCGGCATTCCTTTATCAAGGAATACCTGGTTTAAATTGGGCTGGTTTCTATTTTTTACGTTCAAGTGAATTAGTACTTGGCCCTTTTCAAGGTAAAGTAGCTTGTGTGCGTATTTCATTAGGACGTGGTGTCTGCGGAACCGCTGCATTGCGTAGGGAGACTATCGTGGTTCCAGATGTAAGCCAATTTCCTGGCCATATCGCATGTGACCACAACTCTAAATCAGAAATTGTAATTCCTCTAGTTAAAGAGGGTATACTTATTGGAGTACTAGACCTCGACAGTCCCCTTATTAGTAATTTTGATCAATTAGACGCTGAGGGACTTGGGCAAATTATGAAACTACTGATTGCCGGTACAGATTTTAGCGGTTTAATCTAATAGATTAATACTAGATTGTTTATATATAAAATCTTACTAAAATCTATATATCTTGGGGCAATGAGGTATCCTCTTTTTTAACGGTTTCTAATCCGTAAAATTTTTCTCCGCGTACGATCTTTTCCCTGCCACTAGCAATACGCCATTTATTTGTATCGCGTAATGAATATACACAACCGCAGTACTCTTGTTGGTAGAACTCTTCTCGTTTTGCTATTTCAACCATTCTGCTGGCACCACCCATTTTCCTCCAATTATAAGTCCAGTATGTTATATCGGCATATTTGGCAGCAACGCGTTCTCCACTCGCATTAATCTGATTCATATCCTTCCAGCGTGAAAGGCCAAGACAACTTGTAATTACCGGGAACCCATGTTCGTATGCATACAATGCAGTGCGCTCAAATCTCATATCAAAACACATCGTGCAGCGAGCACCGCGTTCAGGTTCCCATTCTAGTCCTTTGGCACGAGCAAACCAGTTATCCGTATCGTAATCGGCATCAATAAAGGGAACCCCTGCTTTTTGTGCGAATCGTATATTTTCCTGTTTACGTAATTCGTATTCGTCGCGTGGGTGAATATTGGGGTTGTAAAAGTATATAGTGTAGTCGATTTCAGAGGCGCTTAGTGCTTCCATGACTTCACCGGAGCATGGAGCGCAACATGAGTGCAATAATACACGCTTATGGCCATCAGGCGGTATAAGTTTTTGGCGTGTATTAAGATTTAGCATAATTTATAAAAATGTAGCGACTGAAGTACTGCAGTCAAGTGAAGCATTTGGAGGTTTAATCGTTTATCGGTAGAGTAGTTTACGGCTCTATACACAATTCTTGTTAGCTACAGACGTTTTCTTTTATGATTAAAAGTAATAAATTTTAATTTTTTGTCAGATATTTCCTAGCATTTATACTTTTGTTGTAGAGAATTAATAATACTTTATAACTTTTAGTGATACAAATTTTTCTGTAATTCGCGTATTCAGTATATATTAGCAAACATTGTGTAGTACGATATTTTTAAAAGTATAAATAAAGCACGCCAGTGCCAGATAAACTTAATTAGATTTATTTCAAAAATGAATACATATTAAATTAGAAATAGAGTTACAGATATTTAAGCGAAATATAAAATAGCGATAACTTTTGTGTGAACCAAAATTACTGCATGCGTTTTGATTGTAGATGTTAGGGATTTTTAATTCTATTTTATACAGTATGAATCGAAAGCTTACTTGGGTGCTGATTTATACAACAAATGAGATGAATTATTTCTTTTATCATCATATTTGAATATATTGATATTTATGCTGGACTATTTCGAATCGAACCGATTTTTTATAGTTAGTTCTTTCAAACCGCTGCCTTTTGGCCGTGTGAAATCGTTGTAACTAAGATAGGCAAAATTGACTCTGCCATATTCGTGTATCGTACAGGGCCGAAGTACTTTATTCCATCTAGTTTAAATAACTAGATAGGGGTTATCTTAACTATCTCTTGATCTGTGTCCTATTGAGCATAAAAGCTTTATAAGGTGTTTTAGATCATTAACGAACTCACTGTGATGCTGATTTCTCAGCAGTGGTTTTATTTTAACTAAAACATCCGCTCTTCGCATTAATGGCGTCATTTATGAATACAAATAAACCGATTACACAAACTCTTGGTTATCCACGTATTGGGGAAAAACGTGAGCTAAAGAAGTCCACAGAAGCTTACTGGGCAGGCAAACTTACTCGCGCTGAGCTAGAAGAAACTGGTCGTAGCCTTCGTAGCCAAAATTGGTTAACACAGAAGAAAGCTGGGATAGAGCTTATTCCTTCAAACGATTTTAGTTTTTATGACCAGATGTTAGACCTTTCTTGTCTTGTTGGAAACGTGCCCGCACGTTTCGGCTGGAAGGGAGGTCAAGTTGATCTTGATACCCGCTTTTCTGTAGCACGAGGTGTTCGTCCTAAGGCCGTTGCCCATACGGATGTTTCTAGCTGTGGGTGTGCGGCGTGTCAGCCGATTACTGCTACTTATGCGAGTGAAATGACCAAATGGTTTGATACGAACTACCACTTCATTGTACCAGAATTTCTTGCAAGTACATCTTTTGAATTGTCCTCCACAAAGATATTTGACGAATTTTCAGAGGCCCTCGCTTTAGGAATCAAAACTAAACCTTGTCTCATTGGGCCTGTTACCTACTTAAAACTAGGTAAGGTACAAGACGCAGGTAATCCATCGTTTAACCGCTTTGAACTGCTGCCAAAACTTATACCTGTTTATGTTCAAGTCTTACAAAAACTTGAACAACTTGGCGCTGAATGGGTTCAGATTGATGAACCCATTTACTCTCTTGATCTCTCATCCGAAGAAAAGAACTGCTTAAAGAGCGCGTACGAAACGCTTTCCAAGGCAGCTCCCAAGATTAAAATTATTATCACCTCATATTTTGGCGGCCTGCGTGATAATCTAAAGGATTTCCTTAACTTACCTGTTCAAGCACTACATCTGGATTTAGTTAGAGCAGCGGATGAACTTGACACTGTCCTTCGTGAAATAGACAGCAAAAAGATACTCTCATTAGGTATTGTGGATGGCCGCAATATCTGGCGTAACGACTTTGCGGCTTCAAGGCCTCTTCTCGAGAAAGCTATTTCACACTTGGGTGCACAAAGAGTCATGGTTGCTCCTTCGTGCTCACTCCAGCACGTTCCAGTTACCTTACGCAATGAAACTAAACTTGATGCTGAGTTTAAGAGCTGGCTTGCATATGCTGAAGAAAAACTCAGCGAAGTCGTTGTACTTCGGGATTTGGCGATTGGGGTTGCAGATCATTCAGCAGTTACAGCAAACGAGAAAGCAGCACACTCGCGTAGAAGCAGTACCCGTATTCATCGCCCAGAGGTTAAAGCTAGAACTGCTAAGATTGCTGCGTCTGACCGTAATCGTACTTCTGTTTTTGCTCAGCGCCAAGGCGCACAGCGCAAACGGTTAGGCCTTCCTGCGTTTCCTACAACGAGTATAGGATCGTTTCCTCAAACTGACGCCGTTCGTTCAGCACGAGCAAAGTGGAAAAAAGGTGAATTAAGCAATGCTGATTACGATAAATTTTTGGAGGCAGAAACACTCTCCTGTGTTCGTTTTCAGGAAGAGACGGGTATCGATATGTTAGTCCATGGAGAATACGAACGTAATGACATGGTTGAGTATTTCGGTGAACAGCTAGATGGATTTGCATTCACCGAAAACGGATGGGTACAAAGCTATGGCTCTCGCTATGTAAAGCCACCGATTATTTTCGGCGATGTAGCTCGCCCTAAGCCTATGACTGTGCGTTGGTCTTCTTTTGCACAATCGCTCACCAAACTTCCAATGAAAGGAATGCTCACTGGTCCAGTGACGATTCTTCAGTGGAGTTTTGTCAGAAACGATCAGCCAAGAAGCGACACTACCTTCCAGATTGCACTCGCTTTAAGGGATGAAGTGGTAGATTTAGAAAAAGCAGGTATTGCAGCGATTCAGATTGATGAGCCAGCTATTCGTGAAGGATTGCCTCTTCGTCGTTCAGATTGGAAGTATTATTTAGAATGGGCTGTGAATGCATTCCGAATCAGTGCAGCTGGAGTGCGCGATGATACTCAGATTCATACACATATGTGTTATTCTGAGTTTAATGATATTATTGAAGCGATAGCAGCTATGGATGCTGATGTTATTACAATCGAGACGTCACGTTCAAATATGGAACTGCTAGGAGCTTTCGTAAACTTCAAGTATCCAAATGAAATTGGGCCTGGCGTATACGATATCCATTCTCCACGTGTGCCTAATGTCGCAGAAATGGTAAATCTACTCCGCAAGGCTGCTGCTGTACTTCCAGCTGAGAACCTCTGGGTTAATCCCGACTGTGGTCTTAAAACTCGCGGCTGGGCAGAGGTAAAACCTTCTTTGGTTAACATGGTTGCAGCAGCGCGTGAATTAAGAAATTCAGTACATGCTAAGGTCTAAATAAAGTTTACAAAAACTGTAGATACGTAGTTCTAGTGTTAGATATACCTTTAAAGCAGGCTAGAACACCGGATTAAATATTACATAGATTTTATGTAATGTTTGGTCTATAAAAGATATGTAGATTTTATATCTACATATCTTTATCTTTTATAATTCACACAAATTATTTTAGGTATTAATAATTTAAAATTATGAAGCGTATGCTTAGATTTGTTTTTAAAAGGATATATCTAGAGCTTTGGACCTTCAATTAGACCTGCTCCATAGGCTTCAAATACAGATTTTATTTCATCACGGGTTTTTCTAAAAGCATTTAAAATTTCCTCCTCAGTACCCGTAGTATGAGATGGATCATTAAACCCCCAGTGATGTCTATTTATTTGACCTGGAAACACTGGACAAACTTGGTCGGCGTTTCCGCAAACGGTAATAACTGTAAAGATATTTTGATCGAGATATACATCTAAACTTTTTGAGGTATGGTCAGATATATCAATACCGATTTCTTTCATTACTGTAATCGCAATAGGGTGTACATAACCCGATGGCTTTGATCCTGCGCTAAGTACATCAACTCGATTGCCCACGCTGGCTTTAAGTATGCCTTGCGCCATATGGCTTCGGCATGAATTTCCCGTACATAAGATAAGAATTTTTTTCACTTTTAATTAATTTGTTGAATTTGAATAAGCTAAACTTTCCTGCGATTAAGTATTGAATAAGTAAACTAAAACTATGGCTGCCTTATTATAAAAGGAACTTATTTACTGATGCTAAAAATTTAGAATTTACCACTCGGTAGCATTTAAATCGCTAAAACGAAGGTAAGTCAGCTCATCTTTAAACAAATCCTAATCTATAGTTATAAATAAAGATGAGTAAAATCCGATACTTACTGGTCAAACTGTAAAAGTAAGTAATTTAATCGTAAATTTATTAAATAACCATACTTTGTACATAAGGTTAATTTAATACGACATGAACATACGTTACATTTTTATTCTGCTAATTGCGGTAGCATTCGCAGAGGCACAAACTCCTAATCAAGCGGCACCTGGATTGGTATCTGACGCCTCTGCTGCAATTGTTAAAATGCAAGCTGTAGATGTACAGGCTAAAACCCAAACTTTCTTAAACGCTATTGATCGCAAAATATATAATGTAGGAAAAGATATACAGGCTACATCGGGTAGTGCAGGGGACCTATTAGAAAATATTCCTTCAATTCAGGTAGATATTGATGGCAATATATCACTTAGGGGAGAATCTAGTGTTCAGGTTTTAATTGATGGTAAAGCCTCTGCGCTCATGGGAACAGCTAGTAGAGCTAACGTACTTGCACAATTACCAGCAGACTCAATCGAAAGAGTAGAAGTGATTACAAACCCTTCAGCTATGTATAAACCAGACGGATCTGGTGGTATTATTAATATCGTATTAAAGAAAAGATTAAAACCAGGTTTTAATGGTTCAGTTAAAGTTACTGGAGGAAATAAACGTAGATGGGCTTCTTCTATAGCTGGTAGTTATAATCCCGGAAAATATAATTTTTCTTGGGACCTAGGACTACGCCAAGACGATCGTATTAGAATTGCAAGTGATAAACGAACTTCAATTAATCCTACATCTGGGCAAGTAGCAGTAACTCAAACGAATACTACAGAGCATAGCCGTCCTTTATCCCGCTTAGGACAAATAAATATTTCAAGTAATGGAAGTAAAAGTGATAAACTAACTGAGTCATTAGGTTATAATTACCGTACTTTTTACCGTCGATCTTCAGAAATTGATTCTTCTATTTTAGGAAACACGCAAACTCTATTTTACGACCGACTTCGATTTGATCCTGAGTACGAGGAGGACGTTGAATCTACCACGGGTTGGGAACATACATTTGGTCAAGATGATCATGTACTCACTGCTGAATTAAAAACTGAACACCATACAGAATTAGAAAATAATTTCTATGCTAATGTATTTAGGGTGCCAAATATACAGACAAATTATGATGCAATACGTGCATTTGTCAGCCAGCCAGTTACCGAACTCACAGTAGAGTATTCCGTACCACTACTTAATGAAGATAAATTAGAATTAGGCTTTAGTCGATCTGATGATAAAAGTAATCAGGACTACTACCGAGAGTATGCAACTTCTACTACTTCTGGGTGGGTTGTAGATCCTGCAGTTTCAAATCGATTCATTCTCGATCAACGTATTATGGCTTTATACGGGACATACAGAAAAAAAATGGATAAATTTGGAGTGCTTGCTGGGCTTAGATTTGAAAAATCAGATGTTATGACTAATCAGCTAACGAGTAAGCTTATATACGATACAGTACTTTATCGACTATATCCTACACTACACATGAGCTATGACCTTACTGACAGTCAGCAGTTACAGTTCAACTATAGTCACCGTGTGCGTAGGCCTGAAAGTGATGATCTTAATCCTTTTCCTCAATATCAGGATCCTTTTAACTTAAGAGCTGGTAATCCCTTACTTAAGCCCATGGAAACGCATTCTCTTGAGGCTGGATATCAATATAAAAAAGACGATACGACCTATCTGGCTACCTTGTACTATAGGAATAATTATAATGGTTTTACTACCGTTAGTCAGTTTATCAATGCTACTACATTACTCACTACACAGGAAAATTTAGCTTCGAGTAATGCTGGAGGACTAGAACTCATTTCAAGTGTAAATCCTTTAAGCAAGCTTACTCTTAATACCAGTGGCGACATTTATTTAAGCCAAATTAATGCAAGTAACTTAGGCTATACATCGCGTCGCTCTAGTACCGTGTGGTCAGGTAAATTTAATGCTGAATATGAATTAAACAAAGTCAGTACGGTACAATTGAATGCTGTCTATACTGCTAAACGTTTAACTCCTCAGGGGTACCGTATGCCTACATTTGTAGCTAATTTTGGATTTAAACATGAGATTAAAACAAAAAATATTATTATAACTCTTACAGTATCCGATCTTTTCGATACACTAAAAGAGGAGACTATTTTAAATACCCCTTTACTTAAGGATGATTCCATACGTAAGCGTAGTTCTAGAATTATATATGCTGGGGTAACATATACCTTTGGTGGGGGAAAGAAAAAGAACAAAAAAGATACGATGCAGTACGATAATAATTTATGAGTATGTGCATTTTTTTAAGTTCTTGTTATGGTAACAAATCATGTATTTGTATTTTTTTGTTACTTGTTAGGTAGGGTCGTAAGTTGTGTTCTAACTTAAACGAAAAAATTATAGGAATATTAATCGTTTGTATCTTGTATCATTATATCTAAACATTTCTAGGACGAACATCTGGTAATTATTCCTATAGCCAATAGCCTTAAATAAAACATATTTAATATTATAAATGGCTAAAAAAGCAGATAAATATAACGCTAGATTTCTTATTGTTATTTTAGGCGATCAACTAGATCAGCAATCTAATGCATTCCTAGGGGCAGACCCTAAATCTGACGTAATTTGGATGGCTGAGGTTTTAGAAGAAGCTAAGCATGTAGAATCATCTAAACAGCGTACGGCTATATTTCTAAGTGCAATGCGTCATTTTTCTAAGGAACTGCGCTCATCTGGTTGGACTGTTTCTTATACTGAATTGGACGACCCACTCAATAGAGGGACGTTAACATCCGAATTAGAACGAGCTATTGAAAACTATAAGCCTGAAAAGATAGTTTTGGTTACTCCCGGAGAATATAGGGTACTTGAGAATTTCAAACAGTTTGCTAGCAAAAGGAAAATCACACTAGAACTAAGAGAGGATACTCATTTTTATACGTCTACCGAAGATTTTTTAGCTTTTGCTAAAGGACGTAAGCAATTAATCATGGAGTATTGGTACAGGGAATTAAGGCGTAAGTATAATGTGCTTATGCATGACGATAAACCGGTCGGAGGGGAGTGGAATTATGACAAGGAGAATAGAAAATCCTTTGGCAAATCAGGTCCAATAGATTTACCCCCTGCATTACGTATTAAACCAGATGCTATTTCACTCGGGGTTATTAAATTGGTAAATAAGGTCTTCCAGAAGCATCCAGGTCAGGTCGAGGACTTTGATTGGCCTGTAACACGTACCCAAGCCTTAGCCTCTTTAGAAGATTTCATATCTAAGCGTCTGCCTATATTTGGAGATTACGAGGATGCGCTTTGGACTAATGAACCATGGCTTTTCCATTCTCAACTATCGTGTGCATTAAATTTAAAGCTACTTAATCCTAGGGAGGTTGTGAAGGCTGCAGAAAGTGCGTATCTACAAGGTAAAGTGCCATTAGCATCCGCTGAGGGTTTTATTAGACAGATACTCGGATGGCGTGAGTATATTCGTGGTATTTATTGGATGCGAATGCCTGATTACAAAGATTTGAACTACCTAAAGGCTAATCATGATTTGCCAGCGTTTTTTTGGACAGGTGACACTTCCATGCAATGTCTTAATCAATCAATCACTCAAACACTCAAATTAGGATACGCTCATCATATTCAAAGATTAATGGTCATAGGACTTTACTCGCTTCTGTACGGAGTAAAACCAACGCATATTCATGAGTGGTTCTTAAGTGTATATGTTGATGCTGTAGAATGGGTGGAATTGCCTAATGTACTAGGAATGTCGCAATATGCAGATGGTGGATTTATGGCTAGTAAGCCCTACGTCGCTAGCGGAAAGTATATAGAGCGTATGAGTAATTACTGCGAAAACTGTAAATATAATCCTAGCGAATCTGTTGGAGAGACAGCGTGCCCTTTTACAACATTATATTGGGACTTCCTTATACGGCATCGCGATCTATTAAAAAGTAACATACGGATGAGTATGCAGCTTAAAAATGTAGATCGATTAACTTCAGAGAAAAAAGATCAAATATTAATAGCTGCTAAACTACATAGGAAAAGCGTAGCTCATTAATTATTAAAATTAAGGTAATAAGTAGTAATAGTTAGAAATTAACTAATAAAATTTTCAAAAATGTTTTTTAGAAAAAAATTGAGCATATATTACATTATGCTTCTTGTTTTCTGTTCTATATACACCATTTAAAAAATAAAAAAAGCGCTAGGTCTTTCAAAGACCCTAGCGCTTTTTTTTGTATTAAGATGATTACTTACGACTTATTGTGTACGTAAAGTATATCGAACGTTTGTCGCCTTGCAGAAGACGTGTTGCAGTGCTTGTACCTGGTCTTAAATAAGACTTATCGAAAGCATTATTTAAATTGAAAGCCAAGGAATGCGATATGATAGGATTTGATTTCAGAGTATAACGAAGTCCAATGCTCCACAGATTGTAGGAAGGAGTAGTTAATTTCCACTGACCTGATGAGAAGGATACTACACGCTTACCGTTAACTGTTGCCTCAGTATCTCCCGCTATTGGAGTTTCAGTCGGAGTAGCGCCTACAAAAGTCACTCCTACATTACCAGACATATGTTTTAATATACCACTCGCTGGTGAATATTTTATAGTTATACTACCATTATAAGGAGCTACATACTGAACGTTACGTCCAATGGCTTGTGGATGAGCACTTCCAAAATTTGTATATCTAGAATCGACCTTGCCATAACTTGTTAGGAAAAATAGCTCATTCGTTAGATTCCATGTAGTATCAAGTTCAGCTCCACGTACGAGTTGATCTCCATCTCTGCGTGTGATAACCGCTCCAGTGATTGGATCTACATCATCAACAGATACATTTTGCCGAGTAATATAAAATCCGCTTACTGTATAGGTAAGACGATTCTTGAATGCTGTTCCTTTGAATCCGTAATCCCATCCTGTAGCAGTTTCTGCTTTGTATGAAGGATTAACAATATCAATTGGGTTATCACCCTGAGCTAGGAAATAACTTTGGCTAAAGTTAGCGAATACTCTGAATTCTTCTTTTACCTTAAAATTAAGACCTGTGTTGGGTTTAAAGTATTTAAGTGTCTTATGAATTGTATCACCTACATTGTAATTAGGAATAAAAGGAG